>Ga0172375_10002060_pt1 | contig 31809 bp, 41 predicted proteins | sample LakKiv1m_FD_114537 | JGI IMG/M metagenome (GOLD analysis project Ga0172375, IMG submission 114537) | Freshwater microbial communities from Kabuno Bay, South-Kivu, Congo - kab_092012_11.1m | ecosystem: Environmental > Aquatic > Freshwater > Lake | place: Democratic Republic of the Congo... | reverse complement strand
CTTATTTGCTCTTGGAGTTGGTATAGATAAAAACAATTTCGATTTTGATGTCTATGATAGATGGGGTGAAATAATTTTTGATTCTAACGATTTACAATTCAAATGGGATGGTAGAGCTAAGAATAAAGAATTAGTACCAGTAGGTGTTTATGTTTGGTATTGTAATTTCTTAGACATAAACGGAATCTATCACGAAAAGGTTGGTAAAGTTACAGTTATAAGATAAATATAAAATAATTTTTTATTTCTAAAAATATATTGTAGTTTTGTAAAACAAAATGGAAAAAATAGAGTAAAAAGATTAAATATATAATTACAATGAAAAAGGTTTATACATATAGTTCGTCAAGTTTATCAAGTCACAAGTTGTGGCTCGGCTAACTATTGTATATATTAAGATACTTAAAAAACCGAGTCAACTTTTGGCTCGGTTTTTTTTTTATTTGGAAGATAAAATGTTAGTTGGTAACATCCTGGTTTCGAAAACCAGTGGTACTTAGGTATGGGAATCGTGCTCTCTATCTTCCGCAAATATGGAGAGTTGGGCGAGCACCCTTATGGGTACCGAGAGTTCAAATCTCTCACTCCGCTTGGAAAGTAAAGTAGTTAGGATACTATCACCGCCTGGAAAGCGTGTGGATCATTTAGTTGATTGCGTTTCGAGTACGCTGCTCTCCTCAAATGGAAGATGAATCTAACAGGGGTTAGAACCAGTTTTGAAAACTGTGTGTACAATCGTATGGGAATCGTGCTCTCCATCTTCCGCAAACGGGTGAAACACGGAACGAACCGTGCATGGGAATTAGCCTGTAATGGTAAATTAAACAGCCAGGGTGCTGTAACCGCCTGCTAAGCGTGTTGTGCCTACGGACATGGGCTTCGAATGCTCAATTTACCGCAGCATAATTTATTAATATAAAAATAAATCGAAATTATTATGGATAGATTAAAGTGGCAAAGAATAGATAATTTGTCAAAAAGTACGAGCTATAAATTGGTGGAAAATGTAAAAAATGTAATTTTTCTTTATATATTTTTTTAATACGATAAGTTTTATTAATTTTGTATTCTAAATAAATTTATATGATAAAATATTGTTTTATAGTCTTGGTGATGTTCTGTAGTTGTGCGCCAGCTAAGTTTGTTGTAACTTCAGAGAAAGAAACTGGTATATTTGACAATTGTATAATAAGATTAAAACCTCTGACATCAAAATCAGAGAGAATATCAAAAAGAATTGATGGTGCAGTCGTTAGATGTGGAGAATATAATATTGGTGATACACTAACACTTACGAGAAAAGAATTCACTAATTTCTAAAATTTTAAAACAAAGGAGATATTTTATGATAAAAAACTTAGAGAAACAGATAATTGGTAAGATGTTATCAATAAAAACTGGAAAATCTACTCTAAAAGATTCTGGTATATCAGTTCTTTTAAATAAAATGAAAACTTTAGATGAACCTTTATACGATACTCTTTTAGAAAGATATAAAGTTGTTTTGAAGAATTATAACGATTCAAAAGATTCAAATTAAAGAGGAATCATCGCTGCAACTCTGTTGTAGAGGAAATTCAGAACATTGCTGCTCTAGGAGAGAGGCGGGAGACTGAGAAATCAGTCGTTCTGACCACCAGATGTCTAGTAATAGACAGTAAGCGAAAGCACTCCGATAATGCAACACAAACAGTCTTAGGCGGTAAGCAGGTCTATGATAGACGGGTTCGTGGCACCCGTTGGTAGCGATGCCAACAATATGGGGACACAAATGTGTCAGTTAAATGATGATTTAAAACAGAATTCTGATTACGCTCCAATCTGATTTTCTTGAATAAAAATAACAAATAATATATGAAATGGTATGTAATGAATGTTTTCTCTGGTAAAGAGAAGAGTATTAAAGAAAAGATTGAAAAACGTCTTGAAACCATAGGTATGTCACATCTTGTAAGTCAAATACTTATACCAAGAGAAAAAACGTTTCAAGTAAGAAACGGTAAAAAAGTAAAAACTGAAAAGAATTATTTTCCAGGCTATATGATGATAGAGTGTGAGATGAACGGAGAATTAATGAAAAACATTAAAAATGTTACAGGTGTTATTACTTTCTTAACAAATCCTGACGGACAGCCTATTCCAATGAGAGAAAATGAAGTAGCAAATTTATTAGGCAAAGTTGATGAATTATCTCAAACAGATGCTGTTGCAAGCATCTCATTTGTTGAAGGTCAACATGTAACAATAAACGATGGTCCTTTTCAGAGTATGAATGGTGTTGTTTCAAAAGTTATAACAGATAAATGCCGAATAATTGTTGATGTTTCTATATTCAATAGAAAAACACCCGTAGAATTATCTTATGAACAAGTAAATTCGATTTAATGAGTAGGGAAAATAATAGTTGGACGTGGAGTAATATAAGTTCAAAACCAGCAGAGTTTTCTTGTATTGCTCCACTTATTTATTCATGTATTGTAACAGTTAGAGATAACTATGATTTATTAGGTACAATAAAACTACAATATAAAATAAAAACAAAACATACTATAGATGATGAATGGATGTCTGACTATCTTTTAAATAGGTTTAAATGCAAAGTTTCCTATGATGATGCTCTCTTTAAAAGAGATGGTTCAACAATGATATTTATTTCAACGATTCATCTTACTGCTGAAAGATACAAATTAATATTGAGAGAAGAAAAACTACAAAGGATATTGAACGATGATAAAGAAGACTAAACAAAAAACAGTAAAAGACTTTATTATACACGATAAGCATCGTGTTTCTAGATATAGAAGAAAATTTAATAGAGAATTTAGATGATTAAAAAGGGAACCTTAAGCGAGTTCCCTTTTTTGTTTTAATATATTTGATATTTTGATTTATTAAAAAATGATATTTCTTTTCTATTTCATATTTTCATAAGTTCATTATTTTTTATATTTACATTAAAATACATTAAAATAAAAAAAGCCACTCATTGAGTGGCTTTTATAATTCTATAACTTTGATTATTTTACATTTATTATTTTACATCTTCAAAGTCTGCGTCCTGGATATCTTCCTTTGGTTTCTGCTCATTTTCACCAGGATTTGTATTACAAGATTGGTTTTGATACATCTTTGTTGATATTTCATTCCAAGTATCAGTTAATTTTGTCATATTTTCACGACATAAATCTACATCTTTTGCTTGATGTGCTGTTCTCAGAGCATCTATTCTTTCTTTAAGTTTAGATTTATCAGTTTCATCCAATTTATCACCAAATTCTTTCATTTGTTTTTCTGTTGAAAAAATAACTGAATCTGTTTGGTTTAATACATCAACTTTTTCTCTTTCTTTTTTATCAGTTTCAGCATAAGTTTCAGCTTCTTTCTTCATTCTTTCAATTTCTTCATCTTTAAGATTTGAAGAGCCTTCTATTCTGATAGAGCGTTCTTTACCAGTTGCTTTGTCTTTTGCTTTAACCGAAAGAATACCATTTGCATCTATATCAAAAGTTACTTCAATTTGTGGTACACCTCTATGAGCAGGTGGAATACCATCTAACATAAATCTACCTAATGATTTATTATCTTTTGCAAATTGTCTTTCCCCCTGAAGAATATGAATTTCAACAGTTGATTGATTATCAGATGCAGTTGAGAATATTTCTGATTTTGTTGTAGGGATTGTAGTATTAGAATCGATTAATTTTGTAAATATACTACCCATTGTTTCAATACCCAATGATAAAGGTGTAACATCAAGTAACAAAACATCTTTTACATCACCAGAAAGAACACCGCCTTGAATTGCTGCGCCAAGACTAACAGATTCATCAGGATTTACATTTTTTGAAGGTTCTTTTTCAAAAATTTGTTTTGCAATAGTTTGTACAGCTGGAATCCTAGTGGAACCACCAACTAGGATAACTTCATCGATTTGAGATACTTTTATTCCTGAGTCTTCAATAGCTTTAAGACAAGGTTGTTTTACTCTATTTAATAGAGAGTCAACCATTTTTTCAAATTCTGCTCTATTAATAGTTTTTACGATATGTTTTGGCATACCATCTACGGGCATAATGTATGGTAGATTTATTTCGGTCTGGGTTGCTGAAGATAATTCAATTTTTGCCTTTTCTGCTGCTTCTCTGAGTCTTTGAAGAGCCATTGAATCCTTTCTCAAATCTACATTAAATTCACTTTTAAAATCATCAGCCAAGTAATCAACAATCATTTGGTCAAAATCATCACCACCAAGATGTGTGTCACCATTTGTCGACTTTACTTCAAAAACACCACCACCTAATTCAAGAATAGAAATATCAAAAGTACCACCTCCTAAGTCAAATACAGCAATAATTTTATCTTTATCACTCTTATCAAGACCATATGATAATGCTGCTGCTGTAGGCTCGTTGATTATTCTTTTTACATTTAAACCAGCGATTTCACCTGCTTCTTTTGTTGCTTGTCTTTGTGCATCATTAAAATAAGCTGGTACAGTAATAACCGCATCTGTTACTGATTGTCCAAGATAATCTTCGGCAGTTTTTTTCATTTTTTGAAGAATCATTGCTGAAATTTCTTGTGGCGTGTAATTTCTGTTGTCAATTTTTACTTTTGCCAAACCATTATCATTCACAACTTCATATGAACAATTTTTTATTTCATCTGACACAGCATTAAATTTTTGACCCATAATCCTCTTTATTGAAGTGACAGTTTTTGTAGGATTTGTTACAGCCTGTCTTTTAGCTGGATCACCAATTTTTCTTTCTCCATTATCCATGAATGCCACCACAGATGGTGTAGTTCTTTTTCCTTCTGAATTCGTAATTACAATGGCATCACCACCTTCAATTATAGATACACAACTGTTGGTCGTGCCAAGGTCTATTCCAATACATTTTCCCATAATTTATTAAATTTTTTCGTTATTATTACAAAGTTAATACCAAGTTTAAAAACTGACATTTTGTCACGACTGTCAAATTAGTCGACTTCATATTGTATAGTTTCAATTTAAAAAAGTTTCAAATTTTTTATTTTTTAATAAATATTCGTATCTTTGTAAAACTTATTAAAAGCAGAATATGCAAAAAGAAAAAATAAATCAACTAATTGAAATTCTGTCTATACCAACTTATTTTGGTGTAGAAACCTTGGTGCAAGAATACCTTATTAATCATGGTAATGAGAAAGGTTATGTTGTAAGCAAGGATGAAAAAGGTAATATTTACCTCACAAAAGGAGAAGTAAAAGATAATGAATATTTTCCTTGTGTATGCGCTCACATAGATTCTGTATTTAATGAACATATTGAACTTATCGAACAGAATAAGAGAAAGATTATTCGGTTTGGTCAAGGAAAACATAATAATCACAAATTGTTGGCATTTCATCCTGATACTGGTAAACGCACAGGTATGGCTGCAGATGATTTGGCTGGTGTTTTCATTTGTTTACAAATGATGGAACATTTTGATAATATTAAATCGGTATATTTTGTTGAAGAAGAATATGGTTGCAGGGGCTCAAACTCTTGTGACTTATCATTTTTCGATAATGTTGGATATGTCATTCAATTTGATGGTCCTACTGGTAATTGGTTTACAAAAACTCTAAGTGGTGTAAAAATGTACAATGATGCTTTTGAAAGTAAGGTAAAACCATTACTCGAAAAGTTTAATGTAACAAATTATTCTGATGACCCTTATACTGATATTCTTCCTTTAAAAGAAAAATTTGATTTCTGTTGTTGTAATTTACCAACTGGTTATCACAATTGGCATTCTAATGAAGAATATATTAATATAATCCAGTTAAAAAGTGGTATAAATCTTGGTATAGAGTTTATAAAACTATTAGGAAACAAAAAACAAAAGTGTGACAAACCAACTCACGGAATTTTTTCTGATATTATAAACTTACCTGAATATAAAAACTATATAAGGAACAACGAAATTAAAAGAAAATTAAAATGATTTATTATATTATATCAATAGGTTTATTATTTTTATTATTTACTATTTATTTTTTCAAATTTTTAAGATTAAAAAGTAAATTAAGACACATATATTCTTATAATAGAATAGGAATATTTAATTATAATAGTTCTTGTGATGCTCAAATTGAACTTGAAGAATTAGAAAGATATAAAAATAACCTTTCAAGAGTAAAAATAATAAGTGTAAAATATTCATCAAAAGATAATTCATTAATAAAATATATAAAAGAAGATATATATTCAAAATTTAATAAAGATATTGTAAAAACAAGTGATATTACTTGGTTAGAAAGAGATGAAGATTTAATGGAAGTAAGAAGAAAAAAATTAAGTAGATTAGTATTTTAACTATATGACAAAAGAAAAATTTCAAGATGATTTATTATTAGATGATAAAATCTCTGACAAAAGGCAGATTATCGTTTATAACGATGATGTAAATACATTTGACTGGGTTATTCAAAGTCTTATTGAAGTCTGCCAACATGAACCAGAACAAGCAACTCAATGTGCCTACATAGTACATTTTAATGGTAAGTGTGATGTAAAAAGTGGTTCATTTGAAGAATTAAAGCCTAAATGCTTAGAATTGTTGAATAGGAAGATTAGTGCAAAGATTGAGTAATAATGCACTACTCTCATTCCATCTATGAAACCATAAAAAAGGTAAAAGAAAATTATAGAATAATTTTTTATTATAAATAATTTATTAATCTTTGTATTATTAAAAGAATAGTTATGAAAACAACAGATGAAATATTAAGCTTATTACCTGAAAGAAATATACTGGATTCGGATCTCTACAAATTTACAATGATGTATTTTGTAATGATTAATTTCCCAGATGCTATTGTAAGATACGAATTTGTCGACAGAAGGGGTTATAAATATCCAAAAGGTCTCGGTTCAATTCTAAGAAAAAGAGTTGATTCTTTCAGAAATATTACACTTTCAAAAGAACATCGTATTGAATTTCAGAAGAAATGTTACTTCTTACCCAATTTATTTTTTGACTTTTTAGAAGGATATCGTTTAGATCCTTCTGAAGTTTCTATTTATCAGGAAACTGACGGAACATTAAAAATTTCTGTCGATGGATTCTGGTATAGAACAATGTTATGGGAAATAATTCTGATGTCAGAAATTTCTGAAATTAATTTCTTAATGACAGGTGAAAAACCTGAAGGTAACAGAGATTTTCTTAGAGAAAGAAATATTAAGAAAGCTACCAGTCTTAGAATGAATGCTGTACCTTTTGTAGATTTTGGAACACGCAGAAGATACTCCTTTGAAAATCAGAGAAATGTTATAGCAGACTTGAAATCTGGTGGCGGTAAAATGTTTGTAGGTACATCAAATGTTTTATTTTCTATAGAATATGATGTTAAACTTATTGGAACATTTGCTCATGAAGTTGTGAGTGCTGTTGCTGCTGAACTTGGTTATGCACATGTCAATAAAAATATGATGGAATTATGGGTTAAAACCTTCGGTGGTAATCTTGGTATTGCTTTGACTGACACATTTGGTATTAACGCATTCTTAAATGACTTTGACGCAAAATATGCTCGTTTGTTTGACGGTGTAAGACACGATTCAGGTGATCCTTATAAGTTTGCTGATAGAATTATCGAACACTATAAAAAATTAAATATTGACCCATTATCAAAAACCTTAGTATATTCTGATGGTTTGAACACTACTGAGTCTATAAAGCTCGCAGATTACTGCAGAGGTAAAATTAAAACCTCATTTGGTATTGGTACTCACTTCACAAATGATGTTGGTGTTACATCACTTAACATCGTGATTAAACTTTTCAATATTAATGGCAAACACACCATAAAATTATCTGATATTGCAGGTAAACATACAGGTGATAAGAAAACCATCGAATTAGTAAAAGAACTTATTAATTACAAACCTTTAGAAGAAATTTTAGTATAATTAAAAATTAATATAACCTATGAATAAATTTTTTGAACTAAGAGAAAATGGACAAGTTTTATACGGTGTTGTAGAAAGCATTCCTGAGAAAGTAACTATTGAAGAAATAAAATCTCGCATTGAATCATCTGATTCAAACAGATCCATCGAAATAGTAGATGATGAATTTACTAATGTTGATATTGTAATGAATTGGTTGTCTATTGATTATGAACAAGGCTTAGATGAAGAATACTTACATTTAAGTGAAACCCTTGAAAAGGCAATTGAATATGGTATTGAAACAGAGGTTGTATTTAGTGCGCTCAAGTATATTAAAAGCAAACCAGATGCTACAATTAGTGAAGCAATTGATTTCGCTATGAAAATCAAATAATATGTTTTTAAGCAATTAATTTTATTTTAAAATAAAAGTAAATGAAAACTCAGATTACATATTCAAAAACCTTAGAAAATCTAAGAAGTTTATTGAAAGGTTACATTACCAAAGCCAACTTAAAATCGTTGGTTATTGGTGTTTCTGGTGGTATTGATTCAGGACTTATTTGCGCTATAGCAAAACCAGTAGTTGATGAACTTGGTATTCCTCTTATTGGTCGTTCAATTTCAATTGAAACTAATAAATCAGACGAAGAAGAAAGAGCAAGAAATATTGGAAGATTATTTTGTACAGACTTTAAAGAAGTAGACCTTACAAAAGAATATCTTGTAATGAAAAATCTTGACTTAATGGAAGGTGAATCAGAAGATGATAAATCTTACAAAATAAGATTAGGTAATATTAAAGCAAGAATGAGAATGATTTATCTTTATAACATTGCTTCTAAAACTGGTGGTCTTGTAATGTCAACCGACAATCTCACAGAATTGCTTCTTGGTTTCTGGACTTTGCACGGAGATGTTGGTGATTACGGTCTTATTCAGCAACTTTGGAAAACAGAAGTTTATGGAATGACAGAATGGTTAGCAAATAACACTGATTCTCCTGATGAAAAGAATTCTTTAATGGCATTAGTTACTTGTAATGCTACAGACGGTCTTGGTATTACTAGCACGGATCTTGACCAGATTTTACCAGACTGGAAAACAAGACATAAATCTACAAGGTCAGGTTATGCTGAAGTTGATAATATTCTTGAAGATTATCTTGAACAGGTGGATCTTCTTTTGAATAAGACTAATAAAGTATCAAATATGAGTCATACTGATTTTATGAAAACTGCTGAAAAAGTAATGTCCATGAAAGATCACCCTGTGATTAAAAGACATATGAAATCTCAGTTCAAAAGAGAAAATCCATTTAACGAAAGTAGAGATAGTTATATAGCATAAAATTTTGCTTTTTAATTTCAATATAATTGTAAATTTGTATTAAATAATTACGATATATGAAAAAGATAATTATAAATAAGTCAAAAACTGTCAGTTTTGACATAGATGCCCAGAAAGGGTTTACACCTATTTGTCCTAACGAACTCCCAGTTACAGATGGACATCTTATTGTTGATGAATGTAATAAAAGTGCCACAAAAGCCAAATACAGATATGCCTCAAAAGATGCACATCCATCAAATGGTGTTTGGACTGAAAAGCCACAATTCTCACCGATTGACTTACCAAATGTTGATATAGCTTGGAACCCTCATTGTGTTGTAGGTACTGAAGGATTTGAATTAATCGATGGTCTACCAAAAATGTCAGAATATGATTTCTTTGTATATAAAGGCGCTGAAAGAGATTTGCATCCTTATTCACCAATATATCATGACCTTGCAAAGAGAGTATCAACAGGTGTCATCGAAAAGGCAAAGTATGATGGTATTGATACATTTATTGTAAACGGTCTTGCTTTAAATTATTGCCTTGGTATTGGTGCATTAGACCTTAATGATGCTGGATTTCAGGTTATTGTAAACCTTGGTGCCACAAAAGGAATTGGTTCTGATGAAGAACTCTCAAAATATGTTGAAATGTTAAAAAGTAAAGGTATAAGAATTGTCGATTCCGCTGATGAAATCGAAACATATGAAAACTAAACTTTTTTCAAAACATTAAATATATTATAAAAAATAACACTTAATTATGCCAAAGTCAAAAAATAGAAAAGGACAGAAACAAAAATCCCGTCAAAGAAGTCTTGTTGAAAAGAACAAGAAAGTAAAGGCAAGAAAGGAATTGATGCAGATATTTCAAAATGCTCAAAAAGAAGCGATGGAGAAACAACAAGTAGAAAAACAAGAAGAAACTAATGTAGTTGGTGCAGAACAACTCGGTGATATTGGTTCAGATTTGACAATAGAATAAAAAAAGCCACTGAAAAGTGGCTTTTTTGTTTTATAATATTTTCAACATTATGTTGGCAAAATATCGTAAAAATTATCCCTATTAGTTTGACTTGTAAATTGGAATATAGTTGATGCTCCATTATCAAAAACTACAACAACCATAAAAGTACGAACAAAATTTATCGTATCATCTTTTTTATAATAAGAAATTATCTTTGCGTCGTTATACATAGGTTCATAAAATGAACTACCTGTTGTTGGACTGGTACAACCAGTTATGCTGCTAAATGGAATGTATGCCATAATATTTGTTATTTTTTATTATATATTAAATTATAATTCTTCTTTTTTTGGTGTAAATCCGCCGAAAATATCTTTAGTTGGCATTTTTTTTATCTTCAAATCTTTTTCACCCTTTTTCTTTTTCTTTTCTTCACCTTCTTCTTTAAATTCATCATAAAGATCAGGATATATTTCTTCTTGTGAATCCACCTCATATTTTAATTGAAAATAATCTTTAAAATTTTTCAAATCATTCTTTTGCAATTCGTACTCCCTATTTATTTTTAAAGCTTTATCTATAATTCTATCTAATTTATCTACAAAATTATTAAATAAATCCAATGTTATTTCTGTAAAAACACCAATAGGTTTTTTCTTCTTTGAATTATATGCACCAAGAATACACTTAAAAACATATTCTATCTTACTATCACTTTTTAAATATGCTTTTGTTTCTTCGTCTGATATTAAATCTATATTTATTTTAAATTTATCTTCTTTAAAGAACGATGGAATTATAAAATCCCAAGCTATAATATTTTTTGCATTATTCTTCATATATTCATTAAACAATCTACATACAAATTCAATATATAATTCGTCTTTAGTGATTTTTCCTAATTTATATTTATCCACATCAACTAATTGCGAAAATTCAAGAAATCTTAATAATATAAGAGAATATGTATCAACATGTTCTGTATTATTATTAAGTTTCATTTTACTGTATAATGGATTAAGAATTTCAAATGAATACTTTGATTTAGCATCTATTTTAATGACAATCTTTTCAAGATTATTATTGAATTCATCTTGATTCATTAAAAATGACCTATCTATCCTTGGATTTAATATTTTGTAGAAGAAATAAGCAAAATTTTCTTCATCAAAAACATATTTCAAATCGGTTTCGTTTGTATTTAAATACAATTCTATAATTTCTAGTTGTTTATCTGATAATTTACCTTTAAATACAATAGGCAAAGGTTCAACATCAAAAAGTTTTGAATATTCTGTCAATTCTTCATATTCATAAATATAATTACTTCCTTTTACAATACAAGTAAGTATAAGATTATTTTTAGGCAATCTATTATATTCGATGTTCGCAGGTTTTGTATCATTTGGAAAATATTCAAAGCAAAACCACCAATCAGTTTTCATTAATTCTGTTATATAGTCTGGTAATGTGTGAAAATAGTTAAAGGCATAGTTGTAAAATTTTTGAACCGCAAGATCTATAAAATTTAATGGTTCGCTTTTTAGGCTTTTAGGTTTGATAATAAATTTTTTACCATCCCATTTTACAAAGATTTTACTTCCTTGTACATCTTCATAAATCAACAACTCTTTGTCTTTCAATATATCGACAAATTCTTCAGCGTTGTCTAATGTTTTAATTTTTGCAATTTTAGTCATTATGTTTTCTAACTATTTTTTTGTTATATATTAATTATGGATGGGTTCATTTCTCTTTATATATAACTTTAAAACAAAATAAAAATATGGCACAATTGCATAAATTTAACAGATTATTAGTTGTTCATGGCATAGATCCAAATAAAGCTAATGTATTAAAAGTTGAAGGAAAATTTACTGAAACTACAGTAACAGTTGAATACGAAGGTGTAATATATAAACTTTCAAACAAGGGTAAAGAAGTTATGAATAACATTGAACAAAAAGTAGGATACAACTATATACCAACTAAAAATGAAATTAAAAAACCTAGAGGTTGGCATTTTAGAGATGAATTTGTTGATTCTGAAGGAAATGTATATCACAAAGGTATAATAAAACCTGAGTTAAAAGGCACTTTACCACCATCAATCTAAATCATCAAATTTTATTCCGTGAATAACTTCTATTTTCTTGAATATTTCTTTAAATTCTTCACTCATAACTAAGTTGTAGTTCTTAAAGTAGTTCTTATTATTTTTATAATATTCCCTTGAATAATTTAAAAAATATTCTAAATGTTCTAACCTATAATTTTTATTATATTCGTTATAATATTCAGAATATTTTTTTCTATATTCTTTTTCTTTTATTTTTATTTTATTCTTATTTAAAGATTTGTATTTTCTATTCTTTTCATTTATAATTTCTTTATTTTCTTGATAATACAATTTTTTTTTATCCTTATTATTTTCATAATAATCTTTAAAACATTGTTTACATTTAACTTTGCCTTTATAAAAATCTTTTTCAGATTTATCTAATCCACATTTGCTACATTTCATATCCTTATATATTAAAGAAAAAATCGGTCTTTTTTAGCAAAAAGCCATATTGTCAACTTAATATATAAAAATAAAACAAATCAATTAATTATGAAAAGATGGAAATTTATAAGAAAAACATTAGCATCAGTTGGTTATACAACTATTGAATCTGTTAAGGATATTGTAGTAGATGCAATGGATGAATACAATTATGTTTATTATACTGATCAAAACGGTGACTATGTTAAGGCTACATATAATAGCACAATACCTATCGTTGTTAATTCAGAGACAGAAAATATTTACTTTGATGGTAATGTTTACCTAGCTAGTAGGCTTGGTACAAGTGGTTGGACTTACACTTATGTTGTTACAAATGAAAATGGTTTAGATGTTACGAGTGAAATAAGGTTTACTAGTGGAAACGAAAACATAGTTATCACAGGTGGAACAAATGGTAGAGTTTTGACAGCAGTAGCATCTGGTGAAACAACCGTAAGTCTATATCATGAAGATTGGGATGAAGTTACTAATCCAACAGCATCAGGTGAAACTGCTGTTGTAGTTGGACAACTAAATACTAATTTATTTGCTTCAGCAGGTACACTTGACCCAACAGGAACTGGTGCATTTGAAATTACAGCATCAACCGCTTATTATATCACAACTGGTGTTACAATTCAAAATCAATTAGATGAGGCTGTAACAGTTATTTCAGCAAACTTATATTATAGTTTTATGGAAGCAACAGCTTCACAATTAACAAATGATTCTGTGATGAATACTGCAGTAACAGGTAATACTACATTAGTAATATATGACTATAATGCTAAATTATTTAATTCAGCATATACTGGTGTATCTTATACAGTTTCAGTAGTTGAATAAAATTAAAAAATATATAAAACCCATTCACAAGATGGGTTTTTATTTTAATATATAGTTATATGATTACTAAATTTAAATTATTTGAAAATGTTCAAGTGGACATCAACTTACCAGAAAATGTTCAAAATTATCTTATAGATACAATGTCATTTGTATGTTACAAAGGTACTAAAAGATTAGAACAAAAACCTAATAATTATAAATCAATAAGAATAAAAAAATTGTCTGGTCAGTATAATGCAAACAATTTACAAGGCAAAGAGATAGTAAATGATTGTTTATTTGATATTGAAATGACGAATAAAGATAAAATACAAGCTAAATATTCAAGGAAATTAGATATGAATAAGGTAATTGAAAACTCTATTTATATTGAAATTAACGGAGAACTTCAGTATCATTTAGATGATAAAAATTATAATCTGACAACATTAATTAGTATGACAAGAGATTACTATAAAAAATATTTAGAAAAAAACAGATGGAAAGTAAAATAAAAAATAATTGTGATGGTCGTGGTTGCCGTATTTACATTCGCTCTTTTGACAGCAGGATTAACCCTGTTTATTCGCAAGTGCTTCCAAAAAGATATGATATTAAGAAGATGGTTTCTTCTACTTACATATTTTTGGATAAAGTGGTGGAGAAAAAAAGATAGGTGGAAAAGAAATTTTCTTAAAATCTTAGGGCTCTGCTGTTACTGTTTTGGAACATGGCTTTGTGTTCCATTTTACTTTTTATTTGTATCAACTAATCCTTGGTTACTTTTTTTATTTATAGGAATGAATTATGTTTGGTTAGAAATATTATTAAAACTTACAAAATAAATCAATATATAGATATATGATAACTAATTTTAATACATATAATGAGAAAAAATCAGAATTTAAACCATTATCTGATGATATTACAAAAATAGAAACAGGTGAAGGATTTGAAAAAGTAAAAGAAGTTGAGATAATTCAAATAACAGGTGTTATTAGTGAAGAAGAAGCTAAAAAAGTTGATGAAAATCTTATAGTTCACGCAGGAAACTTTACTAATAAAGATGTAAAAAGAGGTGATATTATATGGTTAAGTTGTCTATTAAAGAAACCAGGTACATCATTTGCAGTTCAACAACAAGGTGTTCTAAAATGTAGAATATCAGATATATATTTAGGACTGTCTAAATTAAATCAATTATTGTGAGATATTTAAAAACATACGAAGAACATAACCAAAAAGGTTATTGGGTTTTTGAACCAAAAGAAGGCGTTTCTGCATCAACTAGTAAATATCCAACAGAATATTATAATAAAAAGCTATAGAATTATTTAGTTTAGAAAAAGATATAACTAAATTTAAACCAGTCTTTTTTCAGCCAAAAGAAGGAACTTCCACAATATCATTTAAAGATGATCCAACCGAAAGTGATTTTATCAAGTGGTTAAGAAAAGAAAAAGGGTTCGAAGGTCGATTTGCAATACAAATACTCTGCGGCTGAATTAGATTATTTATATAACGAATTTACACAATAAATTATTTTTTATTTTTCAATAAATTTTCCATATCTTTGCATTATGGGAAAAAATCAATTTACATGGCTACATGTACTTAGTTGTAAGATATACGGTACATATCCTCTTAATCCAAAGTCTTTGGAATTAGCCATAAAACTCTGGAATAGAGAGATTACTCCAGAAGATTTGTCACCTATTAAAGTTCAATGTGATGAAAATGGTATTCATTGGATTAAAGATGGAAGACATCGATACATCGCATTAAGAATGTGTGGTTATACTCATATCAAAGCAAAAATTTCTAAACTGATAAAATAGAAAAATGGAAAATGTTATTCTAATTGCAATCATTATACTAGCACTTTACCTCTTAAATGAAGGTGGTCTAAATCTACTTATGAATCATCAAAATAAAAAGAAAGAAAAAGCGAAAGAGAAAGAAAAAGAGAGTAATTCATATTCATACACATCTTCTCATACTTATGAAAGTAATTATGAGAAATATAAAAATAATAATAATCCTTTTAGGAACAATCCTTTTGATGACGCTTTTGAAAACGCCAACAAGGCTGCAAATTTTGTAATAGATTTGTGCAAAGATGTTAGATTGGATTTTTCAAAAGCACCTTATTCAGACAAGTTTTTATTGAATGAGCCTAATTGTATTATAGGTTATAGGTTTGAAGATGGTAAAAGAACTATTAAAATTATGAATAATCTTGATATTCATGATGAAAATGGTTATCAAAGAACAAAAGTAAAATTATCACCAGCTCATATTAATTTACTTATGAATTTTTTCAAAACTTGTGCAGCACAAGCTAAACAAAGAGTTGGTAGAACAAAATTTAGTAATAGTCAATCTTCATTTGATAAAACAAAATATACAGAAGAAGAATTAAAGTGGCAAGATATGTTTTGGAAATTAAAAGAACAAAACGATTTAAGAATTCAACAATTGAATAAAATATCAAAAGACAATCCAGATAGACCTGGTCTTGTAAATGAAGTCAATGTTGTAAAAAGAAAAATGAAATCGGCTTACGATAAGTCTGGTCTTAAAAAAGAAAAGACTAAATAAAATGAAAAACCTAAGTTTACACTTAGGTTTTTTGTTTTTTGCACCTTTAAACAGTTTTTTACCTACCCAACCTAAATATAAAAATAGGTGATAGTATTATAACTTTGATTAATCTAACTCCAAAAATCATCTTCTTCCACATTATTTTTTACTTCTTTTTGCTTTTCAATCTTTTGTACCTCTTTTTCAAAATCATCTGAATAAAAATCATCAGTTGTTTCTGGTTCTGAAACTTCTACATTATCTATTTCATTTTGATTTACTTGAGTAATTTCATTAATTTCATCAATAAGAACTAAATCATCCGAACTGATTACTTTTGGTTCATCATCATCAATATCTTCCTCTATTATTGCTTTCTTTTTTGACTTTAAATTAACTTTTGATGATGAGAATATACTATTCAACACCGAAAGGCGTTTATTTATTACAGGCAAACCAATTGGTTCTATAAAGCGATTCGCAATAGACAAAAAAGTTTTTGAGAATTCTTCATCATAATCTACTTGAACACCTTCTTTTGTTGTTATTTCTGTTGGATGAAAGGATCTCATATAAGCAAATCTTTCGCCCATATCGTGTTTACAATAATAATATTTTATTTTACCTCCTCTAAGTAAATCATATTTGGTCTTATAATCACCATTCTTATTTAGTAAAAAGTTGTGTAATGCCGCTGCTTTGATAGAAAAATGAGCACCTTTAGCACATTCAACTCCACTATTATCATCAATAACCTTTTGATCATAATTTGTTAGACTCGTAGTCATTGATATATCTTCAATATCAGCCATCATAAATTGTTTCTTCAAATCCTTCATAATCTTTAATATATCTTTAATATTAACATTACCTGGATTTTTGAACAAATATTTAATAAATTCCCAGATATTTTCTCTAACGAATGTTGGAGTAGATGACCTGACAATATCGACACCTTTTGGATAAAAATGTGACAAATCTTCATAAAATACTCCATCTTCCCATACTACATTGTTAATATACATCTTTTTCTGCAAATGTAATGCAGATTTATTTATAGTTTCTAATTCAAAGTCATGTAAGTTTTTTACATGATACATTTCAGAATATTCTTTCAAAAAATCTAAAAATAAAAATTTAATAAACAATCCGTTAATGTGTAGTATGAATTTCAATTCTTCACCTTCATAACCTATTGATTGCATCAAAGGTGTAAATGAAATGTATAAAGAGTCGGTGTCACCATATATAATCATTGGTGTAACTCTAACACCTCTTGTTTCATCGAATTTCTTAGAATCAGGAATTGGATCTATTGAATATTCAGTTGGTATTGGTTCAACATTTGAAAAATCTGCAATAAAACATTTGTGTATAGTTTCATAAGTTTTACCATCTATTTCAAAATTTGGAATATCGTTATCAACAAAATCAGAAGAAGACATATTATATACTTCTAATATTTTGTTTATACCAGTTCCTTTATCATCATCTTTTCTTGCCCAACTATCTATTAATTTGCCATCTTTTCTTACAAGATAAAAGCCATCTTCATGTTTTGCTATATAAACAACACCAAGTAGTTTGTGTATCTCTTTATCAAGACACCATTTATCATAAAAATAATTTTCAATGTGGTCAAGCATAAAGTTGATAACTTCTCTTGCTAAAGCTGTGATAGAATTTGCTATGTTTGTATTAGATACTGTAAATGCTGGATGACAGAATGCACCATAAGTACCGTTAAGTACCAATTTTAGAGCCAGTTGCATAGCCTTGGCATAATCATGTTCAGATTTTACTTTATCTATTTTCTTTTTTAGTTGTTCTATCTTTTTACGCTTTTCAGCATCTGTCATATTATCCATGATATAAATTATTTTTTCATGAAGGTTATAGTACTATTTTAAAATAATGTTTTTGACTTTAATAATTTTATATATACAATTATATAATAGAACTAACGGTGCTATTTCAAAAAAATTTGATTTATGATAAAAGAAAAAGAAGTTTTAGTTTTAATAACAAGAAGAAACATAACATATTATAAAAATCTTAATTATAATGTAGATAAAATAAACACAGAAGTTTTAATAAAAATTGAGGATATAAATAAAAATTCACATGTAAAAATTACAGCAGTTTGTGATAAATGTGGTGAAGAAACTCCGTTAAGAATACACAAATATTATGAAAATTTAAATCGTTGTGGTTATTATGGTTGTAAAAAATGTTCAAGAGAAAAATTTAAAAGAACAAGTTTAGATTTATTTGGTGTTGATAATCCAATGAAGAATAAAGAAATTATTGAAAAACAACAAAATAATAACATCAAAAAATATGGTGTTAAAACAACATTATTAGAAGAAAAAACAAAAGGAAAAATCAAACAAATAAATTTAGAAAGATATGATGTAGAATATCCATTATCTTCACTTATAATAAGAGAAAAATCAAAACAAACATTATTTGAAAAATATGGTGTTACTAGTTATTCTAAAACGCAAGAATTTAAAAAAGTAGGATATGAAATATGGAAAAAATTAACACTAGAAAAATTAGAAAAGTATAATATAGGAAATTTTATATTAAGAGATGATAGAACGGTTGATATAAAATGTGATTTAGACAAAGAACATTATTTCAATATAACTAGTAAAAATTTATATCAAAGGAAAGAAATTCAACATAATATATTATGTACCATATGCAATCCTTTAGTTATACACATATCTGGTAAAGAACTTGAAATATTAGATTTTATAAAAAATAATTACAATGGTAAAATAATAGAAAATGATAAAATTGTTCTTAATGGTAAAGAATTAGATGTTTATCTACCAGATTTAAATTTAGCAATCGAGTTTAATGGTGTATATTGGCATTCGGAATTGTATAAAGAATATAATTATCATAAAGAAAAAAGTGATTTGTGTGAAAAAAAAGAAATTCAATTAATCCATATATGGGAAGATGAATGGTTTTTTAAAAAAGAAATAGTTAAATCGATTATATTAAATAAATTGAACAAGACTCCAAATAAAATTTATGCAAGAAAATGTGAAATAAAAGAAATAAATGATAATAAATTGATTAGAGATTTTTTAAATGAAAATCATATTCAGGGATTTGTTGGTTCAAATATAAAAATAGGTTTATTTTTCAATGATGAATTGGTTTCTTTAATGACTTTTGGTAAAAAAAGAATTAATTTAGGTAATAAAAATGAAGAAAACAGATATGAAATGTTAAGATTTTGTAATAAATTAAATACTAATATTATTGGTGGTGCTAGCAAGTTATTTAAATATTTTATAACAAAATATAAACCAGAAAATGTATTAACATATGCTGATAGATCATATAGTAATGGCAATTTGTATAAACAACTAGGATTTGATTTTAAAGGTAAAACAGTGCCAGGTTATTCATATTATGACCAAAAATTAAACAAGTACAATAGATATAATTTTAGAAAAGATGTATTAGTTAAAGAAGGGTTTAATAAAAATAAAACAGAAAATGAAATAATGTTAGAAAGAGGATTTTTCAGAGTTTACAACGCAGGAAATTTAAAATATATTTTTAATATATACAATAAAAATAAATTAATATTATGATTAAGAATTTTAATGATTTTAAAATGAATGAAAATAATAGATTGTCTCAAAATATTAGCAGAGAAGATGCTGCTGATTTATTATTTCAATATTACAATAAATGTATGGATGAATTCAATGGTTCAGTAAGCGAAGAAGCTATCTATATGTTGTTAAATGAAATATATGGAGAAGAAGAATAATATGAAAAAGGTAACCTAATATAAAATGTACAACATTAATAAAGATATAGAAAACGAAATAGTCGATGCTATAAATCCTATCATTGATGAATACTTACAGGGTAGAACTTTTGGTACACATCATGCTAAAAATGTAATATCAAGAAAGGATTATGATTCGTATTTTGATGGTGTTAAGAAAACTATTTATGATGCAAAAAAAGATTTTCTTAAACCAAAGGCTATATCTAAATTAATAGAAGATATTAATTGGGTTGGATATAGAAACTACGCAAAAATTAGCGGTGTTGGTGATAGTAATTTGAGCGAACAAAGATATAGAGAATTAGTTACAAAATTATTAACTGATATAATAAGAGATAGAATTGCTCTAGAAAAAGATAAACAAGTTATAGAAATAAAAAAATTTGAAGATTATGATTTATTAACAGAAATAAAGAATATGACAGATGAAGAATGTGAAGAAATTTTAAACGAAAATAAAAAAGTATTTGAATCTATTTATTATGATTTAAAATTTTTGAAAATGAAGTTAGAACGTCATGATGAAAATTTTGTAAAAATAAATGAAAATTTTAAGCTAATTAAAGATTACTTATCAAAACATGATTTAGAATTTAAGAAAATAAACGATATCCTATTAAAACATGATTTAGAATTTAAAAAAATAAACGATATATTATCAAGAAATAATTTAAAATAATATGGAAATTAAAAAATTTGAAAGTTTTTCACAAAAACTATACGAAGTAAAACTTCCAGTAATAAAATTAGATGAAATCATAGACGATGTAACAGTTATAACAAATGATACATTAAAAAGAGTGTTGGTATCATACTATAAAACTTATGATGATTATATTGATGTTACAGATAAAAAGAAACACCTTTTCAAAGTCCATGATATGGCTGGTGATATTCTTAACAATAACCGTGTATCCTTTGATGTTTGTATTTTTGATAAACAAGATATTGACAGAATTAAGAAAAATTTAGTTGATTTTGCAATAGGAGAATTTCATAAAGAACTTCCTAACTCATTGAATATATTTGGTATTGATGTTAAACCTTCTTCATTCATAAATAAAGAAGAATTAAAAGTTGTATTTGAAGAAGTGTTTTTACCACAAGAAGTTATAAAAATTATAGAAAGTATTTTGAATTGGAGGTTTGAGGGGCAATTCAATGACTTCTATTTGTGGAGTTCAAGAATTGTTTCCAGCTCTTAACCTTGTTTATCTGTTCTCTCATTTCAATATCTTTTTTTAATCTCGACAATAATTTATATTAAAATAAAAATCCATTAATTCATCAAGTTAAAAATTCCTTAAATATCTGTTCTCTTGGTGGTAATACTTGTGTATCTATATGATATAATAAGTCAATTAAATATTCATATTCATAAATATTTTTAACTTTCGGAAAATCCTTATAAAACTCATCTTCTATTGTTATTCTGAATTTCTTATTTGGATTAAACCAATAAACAATTTCATATTTTCTATCCTTTATTACAAGAGATAATAATACAGCGACTCCATCTTCAACTTGACCTACATAATCTATTATACTTATTGATACCATTTTGGAGTAATATTTTTTAATATATATTATAAAAATAACAGTCACACATGGCAAAAGTTGATAATTTTTCTGACTTAACAATAAGGTGGCAGGGTCATCCTAAATATCGTACTAATAAGATTATTGAGGACAAAATATTAGAAGTAATAGTTCAGAAGTTAGAAATGCTTCTTTATACTTGGGAAAACGAAGTATTAGGACAAGATTCTGTTGGATTTGGAATTAGTTTAGAAAAATATCTTTGGGAAACAAAGGTTTCAAACGACATACTCAAAAGCAAAATAGTAAAAGGTATAAGCAAATGGATCCCAGAATTGGACATTATGGGATATGATTTGACTCTAAATTTATACGAAGGTACTGTTAGAGATATATTGGAATTAAATTTTGTAATAAAAGGCTACAATGTGACATTCATATTCGATTAAATTATGGCAACAAAAGAAGCACCAATTGAAAATCTAGTATTAAATACTAAACTGGTAGAGGATATCATGCGCCGAGAAAATCTTGGGCAAAAACTTAAAAAACACGAAAAACTTTGGTTCACTAACATGAAAGGTGTCAGAAAAGCCAATATTGCATTTGGTATGACTGACGATGAAGTTCAAGAATATTTTAAATGTAAAATGTCTTGTCATTATTTTGCACAAAAATATTGTCAAATTAAAAGAGAAGACGGTACAATAGGACCAATGATTCTAAGAGATTATCAAAAAGATATTATTGACCTCTACACACAGAATAGATTTTCTATATTAATGGCATCTAGACAAACTGGTAAAGCTCAAGACTTGGATAGTATTGTGTGGGACTCAAATGGTAAAAAAAGATTTGGCGATTTACAAATAGGTGATAAAATATATGATGATAATGGTGAATTAACAACTATCATAGGAATATATCCACAAGGAGAAAAAGATATTTATGAAGTAGAATTTTCTGATGGCTTAAAAGTTAGATGTTGTAATGAGCATTTATGGGAAGTAGAAAAAAATGGTAAAATAAAAGTTGTAGAATTATCAGATATAATGAAAAATTATTTAACAAAAAGAGGTGATTCTATATATTATGTTAAGGTTGCACAACCAGTAAATTATCCAGAAAAAGAATTACCTATATCACCATATTTATTAGGATTAATAATTGGTGATGGTTCAACTAGAAATAATAGATTAAATATATCCACTAAAGATCAACAAATAATAGATTATCTATACGAACTTGAAGATGATGATATTTATATTAAAAAATTATATGAAACTTGTGATTATGCTATTACAAAAAAAGACAAAACAAAAAGACATAAAATTATACAAGAGCTTAATAAGTTAGATTTAATGGAAAAATTATCATATGATAAATTTATTCCAAAAATGTATTTATATTCTAGTATTAATCAAAGATTAGAACTATTGCGAGGTTTGATGGATACCGATGGATTTATATGTAAAAATCAACCATCATATTCAACATCATCAAAACAATTAAGTGAAGATTTTAGAGAACTATGCCATTCTTTAGGAATACGAACAAATATCAGAGAAAAAGAAACAACATACACATATAAAGGCAAAAAGAAAAAAGGTTATAAATCTTATATTGTTAGATTATTATTAAAAAATGATTATCCTTATCCTATTTTTAAATTGGATAGAAAACAAAGTCAAATAAAAAATAAAAGATTTGATTGGGGTCAAAAAAGAGGTATAGTAAATATTAAATATATTGGTAAAAAAGAAGCACAATGTATAGAAGTAAATAACGAATCTCATTTATATTTGACAGATAATTATATACCAACTCATAATACAGTTTCCGCAGCAATTGTTATTCTATGGTATTGTTTATTCAGTAATGACAAAGGTGTTATGATTGTTGCTAATAAAGGAAAGACGGTAGTAGAAATCATAAGAAAGATAAAAGAAATCTATAAATTATTACCATTTTTCTTGAAAAAAGGTATACTAAATTGGAATGAAAAATCTATTGCTTTTGAAAATGGCTGTAGAATACAAACAGAAAATAGAACAAAAGAACCATCTATCGGTTTTACTATTGACTTCCTTTATCTCGATGAGTTTGCAAAAGTACCAGCAAATATTATAGAAGCCTATTACGGAGCTGTTGTACCAACAGTTTCATCTATTAACAATTCAAAAATTGTTATTACATCTACACCAGAAGGATTTAATTTATTTCATAAACTACTAACTGATGCTGAGAGAGATATTGATGATCCTCTTAAAAATATGTACAACCCTATGCGTGTATATTGGCATCAAGTTAAAGGTAGAATGGATGTTAAAATATTCCCATTAGGTTATAAATTGAAAGAATATAAAATATCAAGAGAAGATATAGAAGAACAACTTGTTAAATTAGGATATACTCTGACTCATAAAAATGAAGATAATCGTGATTGGATATATTTATCTTATGATCCAGATGATGAAAAAACTACATTAAACAGTATTAGATGTATCAGATTGGAATTAAATGAACAACTGATACCACTATCAGAAATATGTGTAATTACATCATGGAAAGAAGAAGAAACAAAACTTATTGGCGGTGAACAAATGTTTAATCAAGAATATGATTTACAGTTTGTTACTGGTGATAAATTGTTATTTGATTCAGATACTATGAATAAATTTAAACACGATTCTATTGATTTTGGATATGTACAATTTGCAAAATTGGATAATGCTTTAACATTACCTTATAATCAAATGAAATGGATTAAAAATCGTTCAGATTTATTCAATCCAGAAAAAATGAAAGAGTATTATATTTGTGCTTCAATAGACTTGGGCGAAGGTTTAGGACAGGATTATTCTGTATTGAATATTTTCAGATTAATGCCAAAATCAAAAGAATTAATAGAAAAAACATACAGCACTTTAACAAATGTTTATGAATATTTTTATCTTGAACAAATTGGTATGATTAGAGTTAATAATTGGTCAATATCAGAATTTGCAGAATTATTCTATATGGTTATGTTTGAATTGTTTGACCCTGAAAAATCAAAAGTTGTGCTTGAGTATAACACATATGGTGCGACACTCTTATCAGAAATGACAAAAATTTTTCAAGGAGAACACAATTATTCAAGTGGTATTTTTCTAAGATATAAGCACAGAAAAGAAGATACTCAATTAAAAATTGGTATAAAAATAACTGGTGGTGAACATGAAGCTGCTAAAAAGATATTAGTAAAAGAGTTGCAAGGCGCGGTAAAGAAAAGTTTAATAAAATTACATAATGATATAAATATAAATGAAATAACACTATTTACAAAAAGAGAAACACCATCTGGAAACTTTACATATCAATGTGAAAGTGGTCATGATGATTGTTTATTACCAGACACTTGGATAAAAACAATAAATGGTTATAAAAAAATAAAAGATATTGAAATAGGCGAATTAGTATTAACACATTTAGGAAATTATAAACCTGTAACAAATATATGTATTAAAGAATTTGATGGTGATATGTATGATATAAAATTTAAAGGTCAGCCAAATTTAAATATTACATACAATCATCCTATATACACTCATACATATTCTAAAAATAAAAGAATTTTTAATACAAAAAAATGGGTTTTACCAAGTGAAATAAATAAAAATTATAAATCTATAACATTATTTGAAAAATATGATAAAAATGAAAATGAAATTATACCATTTGAAAAAATTTTTGAAAGACATAAATTAAATTCGGAAAATAATATAAAATTAAAAAATATTAAACTTGATAAAAATTTTGCAAAATTTTTAGGATTATTTTTAGCGGATGGTAATTGTTATAAACCAACTAAAACTTCATATAGAGTAAGTGTATCTTTTAATAAAAAAGATACTGAATTAATTTCAGATATTAAAATTTATTTACAATCATTGGGATTAAATGTTTTCGAAAATTTAAAAAATAATTGTTTAACATTAATAGTCAATAATAAAACATTATATGAATTTTTAATACATTGTTATGATATAGAAAGTAGAGAAAAAATATTACCATATTATGCAAATAAATTAGGTTCTGATTTATTTTTTGTATTAGAATATTGGTTAAAAGGTGATGGCTGGACTAGAAAAGGTAAAAACAATAGATTAGATAGTGTTATTGGTTGTACAACTAGTTTGCAATTAGCATTAAGTATGAGAGATATTGCAATTTCTTCAAACAAATATTCTTTAATAAATAAAAACAAAAGATATAGATATGGTAAGAAAAATAAAGATCAGTATTGGGTTACTATATATGATAATTTTCCAAAAATATCATCTCTTAAAAAAATATCAAATTTTGAAATTTCATCTAATTTAGATTATATTGAAAAATATGAATATAATGGAATAACTTATAATTTAGAAGTAAAAGATGATAATAGTTATATAGCCAATGGTATAGTAGTTCATAATTGTGTTATGTCATTAGTTACTTTATCTTCTACATTTTCACATGTTCAATATAAAAACTTAATAGAACATATGATGGATAATTATTTACAAAAAGAACATAAAGATTATATAGAGAAATGTGCATATAATAAGAAAACAGATGAAAAAGTAAATTATGATGCTACAAAAACTACATATAATAAGGTGTATAAGAGCAATTTCAATAATCAGAATTTTAGACCATTTAAATCAAGTCCGTGGAGTAAATAATGTTTTGATTTTAATATATAAATAAAAAAAATATGTGAAAATGAAAAATTTATATTCATATAAAGAATTCTTAACAGAGAAGAATCAATTGAATGAAGGTCTATTTTCTTGGTTGAAGGGATTATTTAAAGATTTACAAAATTATGCGAAAAAAGTAAAAGAATCAGGCGAAATAGACAAAAAAATTGAGGTATGGAAAAAAGACCTCGATAAAATTATTGATGAAAAAAAGAATGATATTAAAGATAGTGAAACACCTGAACAGTCTGGAAGTACTCAATCAACAGGTGCTACAAACGCAAGTTATAAATATCAAGGAACAGATTTAATAAAAGAAGCAGAAGAAGTTAAAAAGGATATTCCTGACATGCCAGAGTTTATTAAAAATTTAGGCAAAGAAAAAAGTACAGGTAATGCTATTGATGATGCTATTAATCAATTTTTAGATAATAAGAAAGCTGAATTAATGCCATATATTAATAGTGATATAAAAGCAACAAGATTATATGTATATGCAAAATTAGCAGAATTGAATACACACATTTTAAATCAAAAGATTGAAATTTATAAAGCAAAAAAAGGAAAAGAAAAAGAATTAAAAGCAGCCCAAGAAAAACTAAAAATACTAGAAAATGATTCTAAAGAACTTCAAAATGGTTTAAAAAGTGAGTTAGGTGATGTATCAAAAGATTTTAAAGAAGGTGATACTGTCATATATAAAAGAGATAAATGGGACAAAAATGCAGAAGAAATCTGGAATAAACTATCAGATAAAGATAAGAAAAATCCTGATAAATTAAAAGATATGTTAGATAAAGAATATATTGGTCAAAAACCTATTGTAAAAATTAATGGTGATGAAATAGATTTTGGTGATTTTAAAAAACAAAAAGATGAAATTTTAGGCGAAATCAGTGGTCAAGTACAAGGAAAAGATGAATTAGTAAATACTTTAAAAGATTTAAAAAGTAAAAATCCTGAAGCCATTAAAAAAATATCAAAAGTTGCTAGCATGTATAAAGAACCAGATAAGAATAAAGAAAAAATAGCTCAAATTCAAAAACAATTTGGAAGTCAAGAACAATAAAACAAACCCTGATAGTAAAAGTCAGGGTTTCTTTTTTATAAACTTTTGACATTTTAATTCATATAAAAATCAAAACAAATTGTATTTAAATGGCAAAAAAAATTCAAACTGGTTCTGTATCATATAAAATTACATTAGAATCACTTAACAATTTTTTAGAAAAAATTAAAGATTTGACAAAACTAGATAATTCAATAATAATGAATTTTACTCAAAATGATGTTTTGTTATTTTCAGTCGTTGGTAAAAATTTAGACAATGTTCATGCATTTAAATCACACACAATACCAACAAGTACTTTATTCTCATCAAATAAAAATCAAATAGAAAATGATTTAGTGTATATTATAAGCGATGGTAAAAAATTCGTAACATCAATGGTGGTGTTCTACAAATATATGAAATCACAAAATATAGAAGATGAATTAGAATTTAAATTGTTTTTTAATGAAGAATTTTGTGAAAGACTTTTGATTAAAAACTCAAAATCAAAAGAAGAAACACCAGGCGCAAAACCAAATACACATACTCATAGACTTGGTATAGATAATGTTGATGAAGTAATGAATACAGATTTGGCTGATTTTTCTTTTGAATTAACAAAAGATGATTTCAGTTATATAAAATCAAAAACAGTCATTGAAAAAGAAAATGATATATTATATATAAATATAAATAATAACAGACTTTCAATTGGTGAAAATCGTTGGGATCACAATATTTGCGATATAGAACATGATGATTTGACAATCTCATTTCCAAAAAAATATTTCAAATGTATCAATTACGAAAAAGAAGATAAGATGAAAATATATGTTACTGATACTATGTTACTTATTATTGGAGATGATACAAATTTATTAATAACAGTAGAATTAAGTGTATGATAAAATATAGACAACTTGGTATGAGTAATGTAACGGCTACAATGAAATTATATGAATGGCAAAAAGTTGTTTTAGAATTGGATAAAAAGACTAGAATTGTATCATTAAGAAAGAAAAAATTAGAAAGAATTTTTAATGAAAACTAATGTTGATAAACAATTAATGAGTAAGATATTAAAAGCTTGCAATGAAATCCATAACAAATCAACTAAATCAGGTTTTGCATCATTTATAATAACAAATCCACAAGTGGCTCAAGCGATGAATGATATTTATAAGCAACACGAAAAAAGAAAATTAAGAGAGAAAAAAATCAAAAGAATTATATATGAAAAAGATAATAACGATACTATTGATACTAATTAGTACATTAACATATTCACAAACAAGTTTTAAAAATTTTAGGTTGGAACCTAAACAATATTCATTTGTCGAATATTGTAAAATGAATAATAAAAATTTACAAGTTAATAAAAACATTTTAATAAAACCAAGACCTAAAAGAAAAAGTGAAAATGAATTACTTGTTTCATCTACAGTAGGTTATATAACATTTATTGGTATAATGACACTGAGTCATTTCAGCGAAGAAAATAATTATAAAGGAACAGACAACAATAACAAATCGTATGCTGCAATTGTAGGATTATTAACAGTTTCTTATGTGTTAGTAATATCCATAAATTAGATTTAATATATATGTTTAGTAAAAATAAAAATAAAAATATAGTTCTTGTGAGAGTTTGTATAGGTTGTATTTTACCAAATACAGCAAAAATGATAGGCGAAGGAGAATATCATTATATAAATTCTACAAAAGGACGAGTAAATGAACATTATTATGATTATGAAATATTTGAAGATGATTTAGAAATATTCTTACAAGTTAATTCTGAATTGTTAATAAAATATGGATTATTAGATGTTGAAAAAGAAGAAAATAAAGACGATAAAAATCCTGTAAAACCAACTACAACAAGAGGTTGGGTAAAAAAAGATAATTAAAAATGAAAATTGCTGCAGTAGGAGATATTCATGGCAGAAAGATTTGGAAAGAAATTGTTGAAGATGCTATCAAAAAGGTAGATAAAATAGTTCTGCTAGGTGATTATATAGATCCTTATCCAATTGAAGATGAATTAGAAAGCAAAAATATAAAAAACTGGAATTCTTTTATAAATGAAGAATATATTCATGGCGAAGAAGATATGCCTGATGAAGAATATCTAACAAAAAAATATGGTGTTACACCAGATTGGCAACCAGGTGATGAAGATTTAAGTGATGAAGAATATTATAATAAATATTACAACAAAGGTAAAAAATCTAAATTAGAACAACCAAAGTCAAAGAAACAAAAAATACAAGAACCAGTAATAGAACCTGCAGATACACTTCCTTGGGAAGATGGTGATGAACTATTATCAGACGAAGAATATATTCAAAAATATTTTAAACATTTACAAACAATATGGAGATATCCTTCTTTTGAAGAAACTATGAGTACATTAGAACAAATAGTTGATTTTAAAAGAAAAAATATGGATAAAGTGATTTTGATAATTGGTAATCACGATGCACATTATCTATTTGATGAAATATACCCTTGTTCAAGGTATGACAAACAAAATTCTACTAAATATAAATCTTTTTATAAAAAGAATAAAGATTTATTTCAATATGCTTATCAATGTGGTAATAATTTATTTACACACGCTGGTGTATCAAATAATTGGATAGATTTCTTTGATGCGACATTAGAATCTCATGGATTGAAGAAAGACCGTTCAAATTTAGGAGATGTCTTAAATAGTATGGCTAATAACAAATTATCTAATAAAATATTGAATGTTGTTGGTGCAGAAAGAGGTGGTTCTTGTTTATATGGTGGACCAACTTGGGCTCATTTAACTGAAACACATAGAGATTATCTTGAAGGATTTAATCAGTATGTTGGACATTCAAAAGTAAATTATATATGGACATCAAGAATACCAAAATTAAAGGGTTCTATTACATATTGTGACATGCTTGAAAATCCATCAACAAATATTGCCTGGAACTATAAAATAGTACATTGTTAATTTTTTAATATACAAATATTTTTCGTAAATTTGTATATTAAAAAACATTGAATATGGAAACATTCAAACCATCAATAAGAGCAATAATCAACACAATATTTAAAAATTGGAATATAAATATGTCAATAAACGACATATATGAGAAATATTCTGAACCTCATAGGTATTTTCATACTGTTGAGAATCACTTGTTGCCAATGTTAGAAAGTATCATTAAATTTAATGATGAATTTAAAATGAAACAAGTAATGTTCGAAACTCTTATAGTTACTGCTATATTCCATGATATAGTGTATAATTCAAAATCAAAGACAAATGAAAAAGATTCTTCAAGATTTTTATTATCAGTTGTTAATGAAGCAACTAAAAATGTAAATGTTGTAGTTGATACAATTAATATGACAAAAACTCACACATTTAAGAATAAAATAGAAGAACTTTTTTGTAGATTTGACCTTGAAATACTTACAAAAAGTTTACCCGAACTTCTTAAATGGGAAGAACAGATTTATAAAGAATATGAATTTGTTAATTGGAAAGATTATAAAACAGCAAGAATTGAACTTATTAAAGGTTTTCTTGCAGATAGAGCCGAATTGCCAATAGAAATAAATTGGTCAGGTTTAGAAAATCTAATCTATATTATAGAAAACAAAGAACCTAATATCGCTCTTTATGCTGGTTCATTTAATCCATTTCATTTGGGTCATATGAATATAGTTCACAAAGCCGAAAAGTTATTTGATAAAGTTATAATAGCAAAAGGAAGAAATGATTCAAAAGATATAAATGAAATAGTATTTGATACCGAATTCAAAAAACTTCAAAGTTTATTTCCTACAAAAGAAGTTATAACCTACAAAGGTCTTTTGTCAGAATTATTAAAATCACAAGAAGGTAGAATAACTCTCATTAGAGGTTTAAGAAATGGATATGACCTTGATGCAGAAAATACTTTAATGACTTTTGTTAAAGATATGTACCCAGAATTAAAAGTTGTATATATACCTTGTGATAAACAATATGAACATATATCATCTTCTGCAATTCGCTCAATTGATAAATACGGTAATGCCTATGTTAAAAGATATTTACCTTAATGCGTGGTGTGATAACCTGGTCTATGTCCACGGTGGAAACGGAGCAATGAGCTTTAACCTTAGCGGGTTACTGGTAAGACTTGCCGACAGATTGCTAAATCAAAAGCCGCAATAAAAAAAAGCCTTCTTTTCAGAAGGCTTTTTTGTTTACCCTAACCTCAGGAATTGAAGTTTTGTTTCTCAGGATTGAGATACATTTCTAACACCAGCGATTCAACAGAGGTTGTAGTTGGATTCGAACCAACGGTTTTACGGTTTTGCAGAGCCGCTTTCCTTTCAATATAAGATAATGTTAATAGAAAGCACATAAGTTAAATAAACCACCGAAACCAACACTGACACAAACTTGCTGTTGTGTGTAGGTTTTTTATTATATCCAACTTT
>Ga0172375_10002059_pt1 | contig 31823 bp, 27 predicted proteins | sample LakKiv1m_FD_114537 | JGI IMG/M metagenome (GOLD analysis project Ga0172375, IMG submission 114537) | Freshwater microbial communities from Kabuno Bay, South-Kivu, Congo - kab_092012_11.1m | ecosystem: Environmental > Aquatic > Freshwater > Lake | place: Democratic Republic of the Congo... | reverse complement strand
CTGCGGGTAGGCGCACATTCGCTTTTGCGTGCTCCCTTTAGGGCGGGGGGCAATCCTGATTAGCTGTAGCTGTTGATTTTTTTTAAAATTTGCTAAAGAAAAACTTATATAACATGTCTATCGGCGTTTCATATAATAACTCAAGGTTGCGTTTGTATTGATACATATACATGTACGTCGCAACTGCCTGTTCAGGGGTGGAATAAGTCGGAACGCTATTTTCCGTAAGAATATGATTTGCCTTTTCAACATCTTCATATCCCATAAAAGAAGCGAGATATGGCTTGGAAAACTTGTTCTTCCTGTAAAGATCCAATAATTTTTCTGCTATCTCCGCTGGATCAGAACCTCCCTGGGGAGTATATATTATCAAGATGCCATCGACGTTCTCATCGGTGAAGCACGCTTGTGCTGCCGCTTCATATCTTTTTGCTTTCGCATCTCCAAGTATATCGACAGGATTACCTTTACTCCAGTGAGGGGGAAGGACGCCGTTTAACTTTTCGATCGTTGCACTGCTCAATTGGGCAAGTTTACCTCCAAGGGCTATGATCGCATCAGAAGCCATTACACCAGGGCCCCCCGCATTTGTAATTATGGCCAGGTTTGGCCCTCTTGGAAGAGGCTGCTTTCCGATAGCTTCGGCGCAGTTGAAAAGGTCAGCAATATCTTTTACCCTCACAATTCCTGCCCGCTTAAAGGCCGCATCATAGATCATATCTTCGCCGGTTATGGCTCCGGTATGTGAAGCTGCTGCCTTTGCACTTTCAACTGATCTTCCGGATTTTACTACGATTATTGGTTTTGTGCGTGAGAAGTGCCTTGCCGCACTCATGAACTTCCTGGCATCTGTGACCCCTTCGATATACATTAAAATGCTTCTTGTTTTTGGATCTGTGCCAAAATAATCGATAAGATCCCCGAAATCCACATCGATCATTGAACCCACTGAAACGAAATTGCTGAAATTGATATTCTCATGGGCTGCAAGGTCAAGGATCGCTGATCCAAGGGCTCCGCTCTGGGATATGAACGCAATGCTGCCGGGTTTTTGTTTCTTGGGAATAAAAGTTGCGTTAAGATTGATGTCCGGGTGGATTATTCCCAGGCAGTTGGGGCCTATGATCCTCATATTATATTTATTTTTTATTTCAAGAATTCTGGTTTCAAGTAGCTTTCCTGCTTCTCCTGCCTCTTTGAATCCGGCTGAAATAATAATTATTCCCTTTATTCCGAAAATTCCACATTCTTCTATTATATCGGGAACCATACTCGCCGGAATCGCAATTATTGCCAGGTCAACAATCTCGGGAAGTTTAGAAACTGATTGATAGGCTTTCAGGCCAAGTATTTCCTGTTTGTGGATATTAACAGGATGAACATGCCCGGTATATCCCATTTCCGTAAGATTTTTCATAAGAATATAGCCTACAGAACCTTCTTCGTCACTGGCTCCTATCAATGCAATGCTTTTTGGATTAAAAATGCTGTCAAGATTTAATGAGTTCATGCAATTCTCCCCGGTTCTTCTTAACTTGACTTATATCCTAATAAATATTAGGTTATGAAGTCATCATTTTGGTTGAAATGAGCTTATCAACAAAAATGCATTAGTTAAAATTGAAGGGAAAATTTCCCCCATTTATTCACTTTGCTTCTGCATTTTCACATTTTGGAAAGCAATTTCATGCACTGTGCTGAACTGGCTTTTTCTTTCAACCCTTGTATATTCAGATGCACGTCTTGCGAGACCGCTCCAGAACAAATCCATATTATTCACCTCATTTACAGGATGACTGGATGATTATATATGCGTGATCCGAGGGCGGGGTGAAACTATTCATAAATCTAACAGATTCTGTGGTTATATATTCATTTTCCCGTCAGTTTCATCACGACAAGGCTTGTCTCATAAAGCACAATGAATGGCAGCGCTACCATTATCTGTGTGAACATAGTGGGGTCCGGAGTAACCCATGCGGCGATGATCAGCAGGAGGATATATGCATGCCTCCTGTAATTTGCAAGGGTTTTTCTTGATATTACCCCGAGGTGGACAAGGAATGTGAGTACCACAGGAAGTTCAAAAGCCGCACCGAGGATCACTGTGGTCATTACGATAAAGGAAATGAACTCATATACTGAAAAATTGGCATTTATCCCAAGATTATATGCATCCCGATAAATAAAACTCAGGAAAAAAGGGAGCATATAAAAATAGGAATATCCGGCGCCGATCAAAAACAGGATAATCGATGCAAGAATAGTTACAATTATCAAATATTTTTTTTCATATATGAATGGAACGCTGGAAAGTTTGCCCTTTACTCCCTTGTATGCATAGAACAATATGAGAGGAGATACGATAAGAGCCCCGAAAACAAGAGACATCTTGAACTCAAGCATCAATACTTCCATGGGGGTCAGGTAGACGATATCAGGTTTGTATATATTTAAATTATGAGATAAATTTACCAATTCTCCGGATAACCTTGAAAGGTTCTGGGCAATTATTGAATTATTATTATCTGCCAGCTGGTTTGACATCGATGTGAGGTTATTTGAAATATCCAATAATTGTTTTGATGCATCCGGCCTGTCAGGGACGTTCAAACGCCAGAACATGTCAGTTTCTATCTTCTTAATTACATCTCCCATATACGAAAAAGAGATTATGGCTGCTGCGCCGAAAACTGCGACAATATAAAATAGCTTTCTTTTCAATTCAGAAATAGCTGAAAAAATCCCTTCGAATGCCATTTTTAAGTCCCTATCTGCAGCGGTTCTGTTATCTTTTTCAATGTGGCGATAGCCGACAACGCGGCAAGAAGACTCGTCCTGGGATTGCCAGGCGATGGTATGTTTTCAATTCGGCATTTGAAATTCCCGAAATCACCTTTCACTGTGATATCATGTATATTCCTTGAAGCTTCAGGATCAACAAAAACTTTCACGCGCGTCTCCTCCGGGCCGATCCCGGCAAGACTGAGGGAAGCTGCGACATTAACGTTTGCCGGGAATGCCTTGACAGCTTCTTTTGCATTCCCATCAAAAATCATGGTTTTTTCGTGAAAAGAATAAAGGTCAATATTATTTTCGACTATAAAAGGCGCGCCTTCTAAGCCTTTTGGATTTTTTGTTGTCGATATCTCAACTTTTTCTATTTTCCCTCCCTTAGCTGATCTTAGACCGTCGATCCCTGCAATGGCTCCGGATGGAACATATATCCTGCAATCGTTCCTTCTTGCTGCACTAACAAGATCTTCCAGCAGCTTTTCATCCATGAATGCCCCGACGCTCATGACCATAAGATTTTTTCCCCCATCCAGGACCAGGAGCCCATGTTCGCGCACTGCCGCCTGTGAGGCGCACTCCACGACAATATCCGCTTTCCTGACTAATTCCGCGGGCGAACAAATGGCTGGTTTATTATCAAGGGTCTCAAGTAACCTTTCACAATTTTGCTCACTCCTGTCACAAATCGCTATAAGTTTTGCATTTATGGATCCGCTATCTATCGCCCTGCATATCTGGGCTCCTATTGCGCCGCAGCCAATAACTCCTATTTTAAGCATATATTCCTGATATGTTTTTTAATAATTTAACAGTAGCTTATAAGTAACTCCCGGATAATCAAATATAGGGATTGATTATGCTAATTACAGAACTTGAGCGTTTTATTGAAGAAGATCTGGGTTATGATGAAGTTTCATGCAATATAATCCCGGATTGTAAAGTCCAGGCAGAAGTTGTTGCAAAGGAATTTGGTATAATAGCGGGCCTTGGCGAAGCCACACAAATTTTTGAATATTTTGATATATTGCCTACCACGGATCTCACGGACGGTGATCTTGTAAAAGAGAGCGATATAATCTTCAACCTGGATGGTGGGGCAAGATCAATACTCAAATCCGAAAGGCTGGCATTGAATTTCCTTGGAAGGATGAGCGGGATCGCGACCCTGACGCGCCAGTATGTGGAAAAAGCAGCAGGGCCAAGAATCGCATGCACGAGGAAAACAACTCCGGGATTCCGGAAATTTGAAAAATGGGCAGTTATTGCAGGAGGTGGAGACCCGCACAGGTTCAATCTTTCTGATGCTGTAATGATAAAAGATAATCACATTGAGGTCATCGGTCTTGAAAAAGCGATTATTGCAGCCAAAAAAGCTGCAAGTTTTACGCGAAAGATAGAAGTTGAAGTGGAAACTGCCGATAATGCAGTCCGCGCCGCGCAAATGGGCGTTGATATCATAATGTTCGATAACATGACTGTGATTGAGATACAAAAAGCAGTGAGATCGCTTGAAGAAAAAAAGCTAAGAGATGATGTTATCCTTGAAGCATCAGGAGGCATAACCATCGAAAATGTGGACAAGTATGCCATTTCCGGAGTTGATATTATCTCTATCGGGGCGCTCACACATTCATCGAACTGGCTTGATATAAGCCTTCGGATAATTCCAGAAACATGAAATCAAGGGATTTTATAGGAAAGAATAAAATACCCGGACGATATTTAAGACTGTACCCCCAAGGGGTCGTAGGGTAGCTTGGTCCATCCTTCATGCTTGGGGTGCATGAGACCTGAGTTCAAATCTCAGCGACCCCATTTCAAACAAATATTGCCTCATGGGTAACTCATTTATTATGAAAAATTAAAGGAGGATGAAAATGACGACAGTTGAACTTTATTATTCAGATACCTGCCAGACATGCCACCAGATAAGGGCTCTTATAATTGAAAATCTTCCGAAGAACATGAAATTCAAGGAAATAAATATCTCATATCCCGAAGGAAAGAGCAGGGCTTCTGAGCTGAATATAATGTCTGTGCCTACGGTTGCCATTGATGGGGATGTGGTATTTGTAGGCAGGGTTTCTAAGGACGAATTCATAAGAGAAATAAAACTCAGAAAATAGGATGAATTTTCCTTCAGGATTTTCTTCAGTTGTTATTTTTTCCAGGATGTTAATCGCGAATTTTTGGTCGTTTTTGTAATCCGGATATTTTGAAAACGATGTGATGAACAAGTGATCCTATGATACTTATAATATTTGTGTAATAAACATTAGGAAATATTTATATACACTCAAATCGAACTACAATTAGAGTGCAATGCAGGATAAAGTAACCATAAAGATACCAAGGGAATTGTATGAAAACCTGAAGCAAATGATCGAAGGAACCGGTTTTTCAAGTACCACTGAATTCATTGTTTTCGTCATGCGGACACTTGCGTCCACGGGAAAGATCAAAGAAGAAGAGGATAAACTGACTGAACAGGAAGTAATGATAATAAAGGAGAGGCTAAAACGGCTCGGATACTTATAGGAGAATAAAAATGGACCATCTTGATAAATTAGAAAGTCAGAGCATATACATAATACGCGAAGCATACAAACAGTTCAAAGATATAGCTGTACTCTGGAGCATAGGAAAAGATTCCACGACCATGATGTGGCTTGTAAGAAAAGCCTTTTACGGTAAAGTCCCGTTCCCTGCCCTGCACATCGACACGGGCTACAAATTCAAAGAGATATACGAGTTCAGGGACGAATGGTCAAAAAAATGGTGCATGAAACTCGTAGTGGGAAGCAATGAAAGTTCAATAAAAGCCGGCATGGGGCCCAATGAAGGAGATAAACTCACCTGTTGCGGGCAGCTTAAGACCGAAGCTCTTAAGCAGACAATAGACAGGTTAAAATACAAGGCGCTGCTGCTTGGCATCCGCAGGGACGAACACGGTATACGCGCAAAAGAACGATATTTTTCACCCAGGAACAAACAGTTCGAGTGGGACTATAAGGACCAGCCTCCTGAGCTGTGGGACCAGTTCAAGAACAAACAGCAGGGCGAGCAGCACATCCGGGTGCACCCTCTCCTGGCATGGACTGAACTTGATATCTGGATGTACATACAGAGGGAGAAGATCCCTATCGTTGACCTGTACTTCGCAAAGAACGGCAAGAGGTTCAGGAGCATCGGATGTGAACCCTGCTGCTCTCCTGTGGATTCTGAGGCCGATACTATGGATAAGATAGTGGAAGAACTCAAGACCACAAAGGTCGCTGAACGAAGCGGCAGGGCGCAAGACAAGGAAAGGGCATACATGATGCAAAAATTAAGGGCGCTTGGATATATGTGATAATTAATGGAGATCGAGTCAATTTTCATCTGGGTTTTCATTATATCCCTGTTAGCAGAATACATGGACGCCACTATCGGTATGGGGTACGGTACCACATTAACGCCCCTATTGCTTTTGATAGGATTTTCCCCCCTCCAGATAGTGCCTTCGATCTTGCTTTCACAGTTCGTTTCCGGAATCTTTGCGGCCACACTTCATCAGGGAGCAGGAAACGTTTCTTTTGATTTCAAGAACGATACCGAGCATAAAATAGTCAAAAGGCTTGGAAAATATGGCTACATCCCTAAATCAAATGCCTCCAAGGTGACAATGGTACTGGTCATATCAAGCATGGTCGGGGTCATCGTTGCAGTCCTGATAGCGTTGGCGCTTCCGGTATTTTATCTTAAGTTGTATATTGGCCTCCTTATTGTTTCAATGGGAATTATTATTGTTGCCAGGCATAAGACCCAAAATAAATTCTCATGGAATAAGATCATAGGGCTTGGAGTACTCGCTTCTTTTAATAAGGGTATTTCCGGGGGAGGATATGGCCCTCTCATTGTTTCAGGACAGATACTATCAGGAGTCGAAACAAAGAATTCAATAGGTATCACGGCCTTATCCGAAGGCGCCACCTGTTTTATCGGCGTTATTACTTATTTAATTGCCGGGACGAACATTGACTGGATGCTTGCCCCATATCTTGTCACAGGCTCGCTGATTTCGGTACCGATATCGGTATATACTGTAAAAAAGATGCCGGTAAAAAAATTTACATTGATAATAGGAATAGCGACAACAATACTGGGACTATTTTCACTCTATAAATTATTCAATTGAAAAAGGAGAACTTAAAATGACGGAAGAAAAACTGAAATTCGTAATTGTGGGACATGTTGACCATGGCAAGAGCACGCTTATTGGAAGGTTGTTATATGATACTCATTCACTCCCCGAAGGAAAAATTGAGGAAATCAAACAGCTCTGTGAGAGCCTTGGAAAAGACATAGAGTTTGGCTACATCATGGACCATCTCGAAGAAGAGCGTGACCAGGGCATCACTATAGATACAGCGCAGACATTTTTCAGTACCGAAAAAAGGGATTATGTTATCATAGATGCCCCGGGTCATGTCGAGTTCGTAAAGAACATGATAAGCGGCGCTTCGCAGGCTGAGGCTGCTGTGCTTATTGTTGACGCGCAAGAGGGCGTGAAAGAGCAGACAAAAAGACACGCGTACATCCTTGGAATGCTGGGCCTGTCCCAGGTAATAGCGGTCATCAATAAGATGGACCTTGTGGCTTTTGGCCAGGAAAGGTTTGAGACTGTAAAGAAAGACCTGATGGAATTCTTATCCAACATAAATATCAAACCGTCTTATGTGATACCGATCTCTGCAAAAAATGGAGATTTCATAGCCAGTAAGACGGGAACTATGGACTGGTACGACGGACCCACTGTTCTTGAAGCTCTGGACACGTTCAGGACAAAAGAAAACGCAAATAAGAAGCCGCTGCGCTTCGTTGTGCAGGATGTTTACAGCTTCGATAAGCGTATCATTGCAGGAAGGGTTGAGAGCGGAATAATAAGAAAGGGGGACATGATCAAAGTCCTGCCAACGGGCGAGAAGACGCGCGTTAAGAGTGTGGAAGAATATCTCAGGAATGTCACGGAAGCTGAGGCTGGAAAGAGCATCGGGATTACTACAGAAGATAAGCTATTCATTGATAGGGGCAATGTTATTGTGAGCGACGGTGACATGCCGGCAGTAACGAGCAGGATTAAAGCCAATGTTTTCTGGATGGACAGGACTCCTTTTAAAAAGGGTGAAAGCCTCCATTTCCGATGTGCCACACAGGAAGTGAACTGTGAGATCGAGAAAATCTGCCGGGTTATCAACTCTTCAACTCTTGAGTTGATCACTGAGGATGCGACTGAAATTAATAACAGGGAAGTGGCAAGTATTATAATAAGAACGAATAAACCTGTTGTTGTTGAGAACTTTAATAAGATGGAAGAGCTTGGAAGGTTCGTGCTGGGAAGAGAGGATACCTGCGCAGGCGGGATAATTACGGAGCTGGAATAATGATAATTCTTGCCATCGATGCTCTGGAATATACCCTGGTGGAAGAATTCAATTGCACTAATCTTAAGCAGAAGTTCTATGGAAAAACCAATATCAAGGAATTCTCCCAGCCGCGAACGATGGTTCTGTGGAGTTCTTTTATGACAGGAAAAAATATGGAGAAAGAGATACTTGCCAGGGGAGATAAGGAGATGTGGAATACCAGGATAGATCTGAAAGAGACCTTCTTCAACCGGTTCAGGGATCCGAAAATAATCGATCTACCTGGATTTAATTATGAAAAAGAGCAGCATGCTAAGGAAAGAGTTCTCCTCAGGAATTATTTTGACGCACAGGGCAATGATGAAAAAAATAAAATCAGGACGGAATATAATAATATTGCTTTTGAGCATCACAGGAGAGTGAAAAAGGAGTTCAATGAAGCTCTGGATGCAAGGCACGATTTTGTCCTGGGATATTTCAGTCTGGCAGATGTCGTGGGGCATCTGAACTTCGGCAACAGGATGATGATGAAAATGATCTATAAGGACCTAGACGAGATAGCGGGCACAATAAAAGAAAGTTTTATTGTGCTATCTGACCATGGGATGGAAAAAGTCGGTATCTTCGGGGACCATTCGAATTATGGGTTCTGGAGCACGGATTTTGAGGATATCGGGAATCCGAGGATCACGGAATTTGGCCGTATAATAAAATGATATCAGAAGGAAGAAAAATGAGCAAGGAATATGGAGAAATAAAAGTTCCGAAAGAAATTATCCAGAAAATAAAGGAACATATAAAAGATACTGAGTTCAAATCTGTTGATGAGTATGTAATTTTCGTGCTGGAAGAAGTAATCAGTGATGAGGAAGAACCTGAAGAAGTTTTTTCAGAGGAAGACGAGAAAAAAGTAAAAGAAAGGTTGAAAGCCCTTGGGTATTTGAGTTAACAGGTAAACCTGAAAACCTTCACAAGATGAATAAAAGAAGATTATCTGAAAGCTTCTTATAATATTTTTTCATATTTGAAAATTACGATTTTCATATTTATCCCTTAATCTTTTGCCTCAGGGTAGGCAAATAAAAAAAATGATTCCCTGAGGGAATCATAATTCTATTTATCCATCCTGCGGATAGGCGTCCACTCTGCCGTACCCATAATACTCATCCCAGCCCGGAGTGCCCAGATCATCGGCGGATTTCAAGAGCATATAGGCAACCTGTTTATTGTTCAAACTCATGTTATGTGACCAATAAAGCGCAGCTACTCCACTTACATAGGGGGTGGCCATTGAAGTACCACTCAGGGAACTATAACCGGATGGGTCACATAGCTCGCATGTACCCTTTGGAACAGTGGAGATTATATTGGAACCAGGAGCCGTTATATCTACGAAGTTCCCGTATTGGCTGTAAGACGCTCTCCTACCAGAAGAATCAAGAGCCCCTACTGCGATAACCCATGGATAGGCTCCAGGGAAACTTGGCTGGTTCAAACCTGAATTTCCAGCCGCAGCGATAATAAGTACGCCTTTAGTGAAAAATGCGTATCTTGTGGCTTCATAGGTTTGTGGGTCCGGCAAATCCCCTCCAAGGCTCATACTGATTATTTTTGCTCCGTGATCTGCTGCCCACCGTATTCCATCAGCAACGTCGGATTCGTAGCCTGAACCTGCACTATTCAATACTTTTATTGGCATCACTGTAATATTAGGCGCAACCCCAACCACTCCTTTTCGGTTATTCATCGTTGCAGCAATTATTCCTGCTACGTGTGTGCCATGGCCATTATCGTCCATGGGATTTGCATCATTATTTACAAAATCCCATCCAATGCTCTTATTCACAGAAGCCAGGTCCTCATGCGTATAATCTACTCCTGTATCTATGACTGCCACGATCACTTTTCTATCACCGGTGGTATTATCCCAGGCTTTGTTCGCTTCTATCATAGGAATGCCCCACTGCTGGGAATATAGCGGATCATTAGGAGTGCTCTGGATATTTGACCCAATAATGCTGATTTTATTGACCTGGGGAGTTGGAAGTTTAATCTGCCTATCTTCTTCAATATAGGCGGCGCCAGGAATTGTTAAAATGGATATCTGGTTATTTAGATACGCTGCGGGTATAATGAATATCAGTTCTTTAGATAGCGTTTCTCTTACAAATATTCCTCCTTTTTCCTGTACCGCCTTGATCACATTATCCTTGTAAATTTGGGAATCAAGCGTAATCACTACTCTTTCTGTTGCCTTTACATCAGTCCCGGACCGTGCATACGTCAATCCCGTTCCTAAAACCAATACAATTATCAGGCAAATTGATAATCTTTTGAATGTTTCTGATTTGTTCATTTTTTCTTCCTTTTGGTAAATTATTTGTCTTACGGGGAATGTTGCTACTTTATCGACCCTTTTGCTAAGTTCATGTCATTGCTCCACAAGCATTGACTGGACTCAATCTGTTCTGAAAATGGCTGTTTTCCAATATGATCAACTCCATCTTCTTATAGTACTTTCATCGCTAACAGTACATAAAGTTTATTACATACATTAATTCATATGAGTAAAAATATGAAGTTTATATGTGTTTTTATTGCGATTTTGTTAATTTTAAATATTCAACCGGTCACTTCCGTTGAACTTCCAAGTTCGACGAATCCCGGGGAAATTGAAGTTGTCAAATACCACCAATTTATTATTACAAGCGCTGCACCTATCAACTTTTATCCATCTGACATTAGAACGATCAATATTACAGTACAGAATGTTTATAATTATTCTGCATACAGTGTTTCGACCGTGATAGACGAAAGTAAGGCAGATCCATTAAAATTCACAGATCAATTGCACAAATATATCGGTAACGAGATAAAAGCGAAGAATAGCTTCACGGTACAGTATGATGTTTACATCAAGGACAACGTTCTTAAAGGCATATATTATATTCCACTAACAGTTCTCTGGTCAGTGCAGGAAGGTGGGACAGTCCAGCGCCAGGAAGACCTTTTAATCGGGATAATAGTGACGGAGAATCCTGAGGTCATTAAGATCGATACTATAAATATTACAACAATTCCGGAGCATATCAAATCCGGAGATGAGTTCAAATTGAAAGTTCTGCTAAAGAATATAGGTAATAGCAGGCTTAACCAGATAAGAGCGGCTCTGGATGTGAAGGCGCCATTTTCGAGCGTAGGATCCAGTACTGAACAATACATTTCTGTATTGGAACCTGACCAGAGTGCAGAGGTTATATTTAATTTACGTTTAGATAAACAGGCAGCCAGCAGGTTGTATAATTTCAATTTTACACTTGATTATAAAGATTATTCTAACAGGCAACAGTCCCAGTCCGGCAGCTTTGGAATTAATGCCGAGGAGATATCAGAGGTATATATACAGGACGTAACTCTTGATCCTACAACTCTTAACCCTGATAGTGAAGGTCTCCTCATGGTTCAGATTGCCAATGCGGGCACGAATGAAGTTAAGAATGTGAGGGTTACCATCTTTGGTGGGGATAAGATACTGACCCAGTCCCAGAATTTTATAGGCATCATACAACCCGGTCCAAGGGCATCCGAGACTACATCATTTGGGGTAAAAGTTGCTCATGATATTGATATTGGAGACTATGGATTGAAGATACAGATAAATTACGATGATGTGAATGGCATTCACGAATCTAAGTCAAGTCTTTATATTGTTAAGATAATTGATTCAAGTTCAATAATTCCTGTTTCTCCAGAAATAATGAATGAAATAGTTTATGATATACTATACCTATTTATTTTTATAGTTATGAGCTACGGGATTTTCCTGATAGTTGCTTCCGGACGGGTAAAAGGAAGTGAAAAAAAGGAAAGCAAAAAACTCTTGACTATTTTTATATTAATCATATATTTAATTCTACTCGTTCCTTATATAATAACATCAAATGCCGGAGAATCAGGGGTTGTCATTGAGAATCAAAGAATGGATGTTCATTCTATACCCAATGATATCCAGGATCTTTTGATTTATAAGAACAATTCGTATAATGCTATATTGATCGAAGATCCTGTTACGAATGTGGAGAAGTTAGAAGGTAAGAGCGCAAAAGAAAGAAAAGTGATCATTTCAACTGAATCCCAGGAAAAAGGAACTTTTGTAAGAATAGATGGCATTACGACTGACATATATGTAACATCATACAACATTATCGATCAGCCATTCGATAAAATGATAATTGGGGATGCGAAAAAAGCAAAGTTCGCAGATGTTATAGGATCCATAAATAACGAATTGGAGAATTTGAACAAATACTTTTCAGATGATATATTTGATATTTCCCAAATTGTAGGTATTTCCCAGTTGGATTTTTATATCGGTGGTCTGCTTGTTGTGCTCATTTTGAGTTTTTTATTCCACAGGATGTTTGCGATCTGGAATATCCCTGCAATAGCAACTTTATATTCATTCCAGTTTTTTCTTACAATAATAGTGGAATTTTTAAATAAGATGAAGATCGAAAAATCGATTTTGATTTTTGGATTTATGTTTATCCTCATGTTGCCACTTACATTATGGATGAAGAGGTTTGAAGAAAGTGAGAACGGTAAACAAAAAATATTCAGATTATATGCAAAAAACAAGGAAATATTTTCAAAAATAAAAAAGAAATTAGGGATGTAAATTGTACAAAATAATTTTTAAGAAGCATATCTAAATCATGAGTGACTCTTTAGGAAAAATTGCCAGAGGAGCTGTGATTGCCTTCGTTGGGATGCTCGCTTTCACTTTTTTTGAATTTGTCACAAGAGTGATTATAGCGCGGTATGTGACCCCAAGTGAATATGGCGCTTTTAGCATAGGATTTGCATTGCTGAATATTTTTGTGATGATCTCCTGTCTGGGACTGCAGGGAGGTGCAACACGGTGTATTGCATATTTCAGGGGAAAGGGAGAAAATGAAAAAGTAGCAGGGATTGTATATTCATCTTTGCAGATTTCTGTTGCAGCAGGATTGTTTTTCTTTATAGTTATTTTCTTCTTTTCTGATGTATTAAGCAATATATTTCATCTGGAACAATCGATGCTCTTAAAGCTTTTTGCAATAGCGATCCCTTTTCTCACAGTTATTGAAGTTGTATCATATATATTCATCGGATTTAATAGAATAAAAGAAAAAGTATTTTTCAGAGATATCCTGATGTACCTGTTAAGGTTTGTCTGCATTGCATTTGCTTTTATTTTTGGATATGGATTCGATGGAATGATGTATGCTTATATATTGCCGAGTGTGGTTGTTGCGGTGATATTTGTAGTGTATGCTGCCAGGAAATTATCCATCACATTACAGGATAATGCAAAAATAAGAAAAGATTTGCTCCAATTCTCCATACCACTGCTTGTAACATCGATATCCATTCTCGCCATGCAGCGAGTGGATACCCTGATGCTTGGATATTTTAAAACGTCGGATGTAGCAGGTTTATACAATGCCGCTTATCCCATAGCGCAGATCATCCCAATATTCTTGTCTTCAATTATTATGATATATGTTCCGATATCTTCACAATTATTTTCAAGGAATAGCACGGGAGAGATGCGACGAAACTATGCGATATTGACAAAATGGAGTCTTGCTGCAACACTTCCATTTTTCTTTGTGATATTTCTTTTTCCGGAGGCGATGATCACCTCAATCTTTGGATCTTCTTATATCCTGGCTGGCGATGCTTTGCGGATACTTGCAATTGGTGGATTAATACAGGTTTTTCTCGGGCCCAATGCAGCTACTCTTGTTGTTATCGGGAAGACTAAACTTAACATGGTAGATGATGTGATGGGTGCGATTTTGAATGTGGCACTGAATCTATTGCTTATACCTGGAATGGGAATTATCGGGGCTGCAATTGCATCTGCGGCTTCGTTTGGCGCTGTAGCCGTATTAAAATCCGGACAGATATTCTGGATACAAAAATTGCATCCATTCACGGGAAATTTTTTGAAGCCTGTGGGAGTTTCCGTTATAATTATATTTGTTATTTACCGGATGATCATACCGGTTCATTCGATATGGATATTAATAATACTTTTCTTTTTGTTTATAGTTGTATATGGCATAAGTTTAGTAATAACAAAAAGCCTGGATGAGGAGGATATAATGATGCTCCTGGAGATTGAAAAGATAACAGGGATAGATTTTTCAAATTTGAAAAAGAGATTAAAACAGTTCCTATGAGTTGTTTAAATTTTGCCCAGTTTTCTCAGATCCTTTATCGTCTTTCTTGTTCTTTCTTTTTTATCCGTCATACCTTTAATTGAGTTTTTCTGTTTTAAGATATGCTCAGTTATCTTCAATTCAAATTCTTTTGCCCGTCCCATCTCTTTTTCAACTATATTTTCCTTTTCATTGGGATCATTTTCTAAATCATAGAGTTCGGTCTTTCCGTCTCCTTCATCAAGTATGTATTTCCACTTTTGCGTCCTGTAAGATATTTTTTGCTTACCTTTTCCGTAAGTTTCACTAATGACACCTGATGATTTTTTTTCTCCTTTAATTATAGGAATCAAACTTGTCCCTTGAAAAGTGTTATTATCTGAGATATCTAATAAATCCAAAATCGTAGGGGATACGTCTAAAAGACTTACCGGTTCATTAATTTCGATGTTTTTATAAGCCGAATTATAGATTATTAAGGGAACCCGAATTAATTCATCGAATAAATTTGCACCATGACCAAATTCTCCGTGTTCCCAAAATTGCTCTCCATGATCTGCAGTTATCACGATAAGGGTATCATCCAGAATGTCCATCTCCCTTAATTTATCTATTAGCGATCTTATTTCATTATCTACATACCTGATTTCCCCATTATACAGATCTTTGATATTTTTTATGTCATCTTCTGACATTTCGGATGATTTTGTGAGTTTGTCATCCTTTATTAATTTATCATTAAGTATCGACATTTCAAGATTGTTCATTGGTTTAGAACGGAAATAAAGTTGAAATTTTTTTGGGGGTTTATACGGAAAATGCACATCCATGTAATGAATCCAGAGAAAAAAATTGGTTTTATGATCTTTTAACCATGAAATTGCTTTTTTGTTAATGATCTCTGCCCGGTCATAAGGAATATTATTAGTATGGACTTTATTATATATATATTTTGCAAAATTTTTTAAACTTTTGTTCTTATCCAGAATTCCTTCAATTTTACTTTTTATAGTATACCTCTGCATGTTAGAAAAAGAGTCATATAAATAATCAAATTTTTTATCAAAGTTGAAATATTTGGATAGGAAGGGATTTGAGTGAAATCCTGATGTATTATAATTATAACTTTTTAAGACTTCTGAAATGGTAATTTTATTTTTATGAATCTGCGATGTCATCGCCCCTATCATTTCAAATTCTTTATTCCTGCTGCTCAATTTTTCAAATTTTTCGTCTTTTACGAATTTCGTTTTATCGAACCCATCATTCTTAGCCAGATGCATTAGAATATAGGAAGAAGTCAGCAAAGGGGTTATGGAAGTGGGGGTATCTGGTCCACAAGCTATTGCATTCTTAAATAAAATCCCATTTTTCGCCAAGTTATCCAAATTTGGCGATGTCAGTAAAGGATATCCCAGACAACTTAAATGATTTGCTCTTAAGCTATCGATAGTTATCAGTAATACATTCTTTTTCTTTATCATTTTATATTTTTAATCACGTCATTTTTTTAAAATCAGTATCCTTGAGCCAAATGGTGGAACAGAAATATTCAGGGTTTTGGGATCGTTGATTATAAATTGTTCTTCATTTAATGCATCATATAGAATAGTTCCGGTATTAAGGAAGGATACATCAAACGTTGATACTGCTTCCGTATCCACAAAGCTTACGATAATAATCGCACTTTCATTATTATAACTTCTTAAGTAAGTATAAATATTATTACTTGAATTCCAGACATTTTTCATGGAGCCGTATTTTAATGCAGTATTATTATTTCGAATATCAAATACTTTTTTGTAGAAATTCCTGAGTTCATAATCACCATTAATCCAGTCAACCTGTGGATTTATAAAAAATTCTTCAGTTGCTCCAATTTCCTGACCTGCCTGGACCATAGGAATTCCTGGAACCGTCGATATTAAAACAGTTAATGGTTTATTAAGCCGTGGAACTATTTTATTCATCCGTTGAAATGTGTCATGTGATTCTGAAAAGCGTATCCTGGTTCTATTGAATGAAATATTTTCGTTTCCAATAATGTCATAAAGCTTTTTTCCTCTAACTGTCTCACCAAGGTGGTAATAAAAATAGTAACTATATGATGCCTCAGCTTCTTCATCCAATTCCGTAGAAATGGGTAATTCTGAAGGTTTGATTTTATCAACTGTTGGCCACTCGGAAATTAGAATAGCGTCAGGCTTTACCCTGGTAATTTCATTCTTTATCTTTCTTAGAAGTTCTTGACTGGAATGGTTACCAGAAATCACATCAGGATTCCAGTTGTCTGTAGGAACATCCACTCTCCAGCCATCTATATCATAATTTGTCACATAGTAAGTCGCTACATCCGTAAAATAATTAATTATATCAGGATTAGTCCTATCTATTGCAAATCCGCTTCCCACCTGGGGGTATTGAAGCAATATTACTCTGTCATCAACAATCTTGCCAGCAAAATCGCAAACGGTTTTACGGTTTTTTATCGAGCAATTAGAGTATAGATATATATCTCCATTTACTATACTTTGTTGCAGTGTCCATCCTAATTCTGTGGCTTTCTGCTGTAATTCAGATATGAGCAAACTGAAAGTTCCATTTTTAGTCCAGATTACGTTTCCATTCCAGGTGCAACATGTAACCAGATCAAATAGTACTTTCATGTTATTTTCATGAGCAGTATTTATTAACTCTTTTAAATCCTGGGGTGTTCCATATACTGGATTAATTTTATAGTAATCGTAGGTATGATAGATCGAAGTATAATTTTCATCTCCGGGAGGTTGTTCCCAGATCGGCATAAGATAAATTGTTTTTACGCCTAAATCCGCAAGAGAAGGTATCTGTTCAGTTATTTCTTTAAACGAGTGATTAGGATAATAATAAGGATGTGTTTCATATATTGTTCCATCATAAACCCAGCTTCTATTAGAAGTTTGATTCAAATCCGCACTGGATATCTCACCGGAAAATGGATCAATTAATTCGTTCAAATTGATTGTCTGCGCCTGGTTCCCGGTTTTACCTGAAGGGTATTCATTAATGTTCGCAGCCTGTGCAAGACCAATTAAGAATATTAAAGTAAAAACGAAAGTTGCAGTTTTCATAGTAGAAGTTAGTGTGACCTTATATATGAATCTAATGTCCATTGTATTACATCATTTTTTTTTTATAAGTTACGGCGCGATTTCCGGGCTGCTGTGAAGTGAAATGCGCCGTTGACTTTTTCATTTATTCAAAGTCAAAATTCTTGAGCCATGTGCCGGGACGGAAATCTCCAGGTTGTTCGGATCATTTACGGTAAATTGTTCTCCATTTAATACATCATATAAAATGGTTCCTTTGCTTAAAAAGGATGCATTAATATTTGCAGTTGCACCAGTGTCTAAGAAGTTTATCATAACGAAGGCCTTATCATTTTGATAACTTCTTAAATAACCATATATATTAGAACCGGATTTCCAGACGTTTGATATTGAACCGTATTTTAAAGCATTGTTTTTATTTCGAATTTCAAATACTTTATTGTAGTAATTCCTGAGGTCACTGTCGCCATTTGCCCAGTCAACTTGAGGTTTTGTGAAAAATTCTTCAGTAGCCCCAATTTCTTGCCCTGCCTGGATCATTGGAATCCCTGGAATCGTGGAAATTAAAACTATCAGTGGTTTATTTAGTTGCGGATATAAGCTATTTATCCTTTGGTAGGTGTCATGTGATTCTAAAAATCGGACTCGTGTCCTACTATATGAGACTTTTTCTGTTCCCAGGACCTCTAATAGCATTCCATTCCTGAATATATCACTAAGCTGGTAATAAAAGTAATAACTGTAAGATGCCACAGCTTCCTCATCCAATTCTGCAGCACTTATAGGTTTTGATGGTTCTATTGTAGCAATTGTTGGCCACTCGGATAATAGAAGAGCATCTGGCTTTGTTTTAGTTATTTCTGACTTTACACTTCTTAAAAGTTGTTGACTGGAATGGTCCCCGGAAATCATATCGGAATTCCAGTTGTTGGTAGGGGCATCTACTCTCCATCCATCTATATCATACTCCTTCATATAATAATTTGCCACCTGCGTAAAATAATCTATCATTGCAGGATTGGTTTTGTCTATTGAAAATCCCCATCCCACTTGAGGATATTGAAGTACTATCACATTATCATTTTCGATCATTCCTCCAAAATCACAAAGTCGTTTACCGGATTTTTCGATGCAATTATAAGACACATATTTATCACCGTTAACGGTTGTATAATCTAATGTCCATCCTAATTCTTTAGCTTTATTCTGGATTTCAGTCAAAGGTATGCTATAAGTTCCACCGATATTCCATATAGGACTTCCTTTCCATGTACAACAAGTAACCAAATCGAATAATACTTTAATATTGTTTTTATGGGCGGCAGAAATCAGATCTTTTAAATCCTGTGGCGTTCCATAATTAGGATTGATTTGATAGTAATCATAAATGTGGTAAATTAAAGCAGGTGTGTCTTCACCGGGGGGTTGTTCCCAGATTGGCATGAGATAAATCGTTTTTACGCCTAAATCCGCGAGCGAAGGGACTTGTTCAGTTATTTCTTTGAATGAATGTTTTGGATAATAATATGGATGTGTTTCGTATATGATTCCTTCATAAAGCCAGCTTCCGCCAGGCTGTAATTGGCTTACGGATGGTGTTGATGTAATAGATGGTGTCGATTTAATGTCTGGCGTTGGTGTAACAGGGACAGTTTTACCACCCTTTTGTCTTGCTGCGCATCCACTAAGTAAAATCACGGCAATTATTAACAATGCTATTATAACTGTTCTATTTATTTGTACCATAATATATCCTTATAGTATTTTCTGTTTTAATACTTTTCCAATTCCTTCCCGTGTAACGGCTGACAGCTTTGGGTATGCGTTTTTATCAAATTTGTTAATATACTGGAAAACATTTGAAACTAAAAATTTATGATATATCCAGGAATAATCTATCGTTTTCTGCCACCTGGCCTGGTATTGAGATAAGAACTTAGCTGAAAAATCCCCTTTTTCCAGGGATAAGGCACATATCTGCCCGGCAATTTTACCTCCATTAATGGCATGAATGATTCCACCGCCGCTTACTGGATCTACCATTCCCGCCGCATCCCCTGCAACCAGCATGCGTTCATCGAAAATCTTCTTCGCCGGAGCCGCCGGGATCAATGCTGAACTACGCTGTAAGATCTCTTTATTTTCAAACTTTTCACCTGTTAACGGATAATTCTTAAGCATGAAATTCATTGAATCAGAAAGGTTTGAATTGAGCTTACTATATAGACATCCCACACCCAAATTCACTGTATTCCTTTTTGGGAATATCCATCCATATCCCCATGGGGCTATTTTCTCTCCATAGAAAATTTCACATTGGTCCAGCGGGTTGTTTTCCCATTTCACTTCGCAGGTCATCGAAACGTATAATGTATTTGCTTCAGGTTTGAATCCAATCCCAAACTTTCTATATGCTAATGTATTCGGACCATCCGCAAAAATGACAAGCTTTGAATCAATATTTTTTTTTTCTGAAAAAAGATGTGCCCCATCATTCTTGATAGAAACATCCTTTATTTGAGTATTATTTAGCATTTTTGCACCTTTTTCCACAGCTTTTTCAGCCAAACATCGATCAAATACATGTCTATATACAGTTATAAGATCGATTTGGATATTATTTTCTCCCCAGGGAAAATAGTGCTTTTCAGATTTTATATTTTTTTCAATGATGTCCGGACTTAAACCATTATCTTTTATTACAGACTTTATGGTGCCACCTGCACAAACATTAGTTAGTCCAGGAAATTCATCTTTTTCTATTAATAGGACATCAAAGCCTTGCTCAGCAATAACATTTGCTGCAGCAGAGCCTGCCGGTCCCGCTCCAATAATCGCGACATCAGTTTTTAGATTCGGCATAAAGTTAAATATGTAATTAGAGTATTTATGTGCTATGGAATGCTTTAAATGTATTGATATTTGCCCTCTTAAATGTCTGGAAATAGATAAACAAGTATCATGTGTGCGATTAGAGGATAAGTCAGCATTGAAGATGGATAAGGAAAAATGCACGGAATGTAATATGTGCACTAAAGTTTGTCCATTGGGCGACATCACTTCAGAAACCAGGGATTGTTCCTGTTGCATTGCCTGTAAAGGCATACCGGGTTGTATGCAGCTCTCATGTGATGAGGGAGTTTCATTTTTGAATTCAATCAATTCTGCAACGCGTCTTATGTTATCGAGGCTTCGTTTTGCTTTACAATAGGTTTTAGGACTCAAATCAAATCTTAAGAAATGCGATGTACATAGGTTGATGCAGAATCTAATTTCATATATTTGGTTCCGTTTTCTTCGTTCCTGGAATAAAGCTCAACCGTTATTGGAAGCTCCATATTGTATTTATTATATGGGACGATATTAAAAGTAAATAAGTGAGTAGAACCTTTTTCCAGGCTTATCTCGCTTACCCCGTCCTCCACAAACAATATAAATTTATTACGTACATAAGGTACGAATCTTACTGTGAAATTTCTGCGAGAGTCACCAGTATTTTCTATTTTTACCTTAGCTTTATATGTTGTTCCAATTTTCATCGTAGCTGGCAAACTTTTTTCAAAAATATCCTGGGATATTTTTCCACCTTCACCTAGCGATAATAACTTTTCAGGAGACTCCGGGTTTTCATTTTTCAAAACAAAAGTTTCAAAAAAGTATGTTTTTGAGCTATAAATTAACTTATACGATTTCTGGATATCTTCTTCAGTAATTCCTGTATAATAATATCTATCTTCCTTATATAAATCATTAATTAAAAGATAATCAGGTTTTCGGGTATAGATATTTTCAAGGTCAATTTGTCGCTGATCGCTTGCGTATTTAGGAGCATCTTTTATAATCAAAATTGAAGAAATATTCAGATTCTGAAGATACGAGTAATAATCCACCTGTTCTGGCTTAAAATTTACTCCAACTATGATTTCTCCGTTATGACCGCTAATAGCGGCATCGTTGTTTATGTATTGCATAGCATCTTTAAGTTCCGAATATTCTCCATCATCCCAATAAGGAGAGGTTACTGCCGTAAAAAAATATGAAACTAGTATTATAGATATAATAGAAAGCACTGCAATTCTTAAAATATTTTTACGACCATTATCCTTTTTGAGGCCATCGAAAGATATAACAGCGATATGAGAAAACATTACAAAATAAAATAATAGTGAATATATATAATAATGGCGATAAGCGGCAGTCCCAAGCAGGAAAGTATAAAAAGAAAAAAGCGAAATCAAAAGAAAACTTCCCTCTTTTTCTTTTTTTATCAGGCGTGGCAAATAGGTGAGGAGAGTTATGATGATAAGTAAAATAACACATATTATGAATAAAAACTCCCAGGTAGAATTTAATTTTTGAGATCCCCATGCAAATACTCCCGAAACTGTATCCCAGCCTTTTATGAATAATCTATCTAAACCGATCTCCATTAATCGATAACCACCAGGCGTTTGTTTGTTAAATCTCTCATAGGCATAGAAAAACATCCCGTGAAAGTAAACTTTGGTGTATACCAGGGCTATAAGTAATGGCAAAAAGGTTAAAAAAGCAAAGATATATATTAAGATTTGTCTTCTTTCTATCAATGCTTTAAAGCTGAATCTTCGTGTCCATAAAATATATACGGGAACAACAATAACTAAAAACAGGGATATATATTTTGCATCGATAGCTAATCCCATAAAACTTCCAGCAAGGATTGCATAAGTATTCTTTTTGCTCTCATTTTCTGAATGCTGGCTCAGCCAGAAAAAATATAAAAATGATGTGACAAAAAATAAATTAAATGCATCAAGCATAATTGTTCGACTGTATAAGCTGTGAAAAGCTGAAAAACACAGGAATAGGGCAGATAATAATCCGGTTCTCCTGCCGTATAAGGCTCTTCCGAAAAGATATAGCATGGGAACCGTTAAACTTCCGAAAAATACGGAAATCATTCGTAGATTATCTAAATCACCTCCAAAAATCAAAGTGACAATTGCAGCAAAATGCTCAAAAAACGGAGATGAAAAATCAAACGTTTCTGAAGTTGGGATCCAATTATTTTCCAATATCTTAACTGTGACTACAACGTAATCCCATTCATCTGAGTAAAAATAAACGTTGTGCACTCCAGGTGCCCTGATCAAAAAAGCCGCAATAAATAGACAGAAACATATTAAGACATCTTTCTTATTCATTTTTCTTCATGTATCCACAATTTCAGTGCGTGATATAATTTTATCTATGACCAGCATGAAAAAGTATTTTATCATTAAATATTGAGATCCGATCGCTACTAATAAAAGTATTATATTCAAAGGATTATTAATACTGATAATGATTGCAAGGAAAGGGGGAATTGCATTATTGATTAAGAAATACGGACAGGACATGAATAATGGAAAAACTTTTTCCTGGCGAGTTAATCTGCCATTTGATATTAATAAAGATATCAAGGCATAAACCACAACGACTCCAGCTGCAATGAAAATGACAGATGGAACTTTTAAGAAAATAATATAAAACAAGGAAACCAGAAGGACCGAGGATAATGGAACTACGAAAAAACGGAATATTGTTGTGGATTTTTCCTTCCCGGCAGCCACTACGGCACTCCTGATGCCAGTTCTTGAATCGGCTTCATAATCTTGTATCTGATGGGTCAATGCCTCAGCAATTTGAATAAAAAATGCGGTAAATACAAATAAAATTGTGTCAAATCCAAAATGCCCGAAGTAAATAAACACAGCAAGAACCGGCAATGTCTTTTCTATCAATCCATCTACAACAAGTCCGGCAAAACCTCTGTTTTTGAATCTTATTGGAGGTGCAGAATAAAAAGTCGCCAGGATGTATGAGATTATATAAATAACAATATATGATATTTCTTTAAGATATAACATATGGAGCATACTTATAAAACCGACAACAAAAATTATTTTTAGAAATGATATTTTAGAAAGATTTTGGATCGATCGTTTTTTGCCTGCAGAAATATCATACGATATATCATAAAAATCGTTTATCAAAAATCCATACATAAAGTAAAAGCCAAGTGAGGAAATTAAGACCAGGCTGTCTAAAGGTCTGAATAAATTATCTGCGATCAAAACATAAAAGATTGCCAGAAGAGATATGTGCATATTATAGTGCATCCAGGCTTTCCAACCTCGATATCCCATTAATTTTTTAATCGAAATCATAAAATCCCATAAACTTTAAAAATTATTTTTCTTCCTGCAAATTATGTATAGTGTATGGGGACAGATGTTATAAAATCTTATCTTTTTCAAAAATCTATGAATAAAATTAAATAACCCTGGAAAAAGATAATCACCCAATTCACAACTTCCTGAATCGATAATTTCAAATCCATTTCTCAAAAAAAGCACCTTTACATCCTGAAGATTAAAAAAATGCTGGACCGCCGGATATGGATAGGAATTTAAGGTGTTGCCGATCAACCATTTACTCATTATATCCTGTATGTATGCAGGAAAATAGGAGATTAAAGGGATTCCAGTATGTGGTTCAATAGGGAAATATTTGTTTGGATATACGATATATGCAATACCATTATCATTTAAACAACGTGAAACCTCCTTTATTGAGAGTTCGGGATTTGGAATGTGCTCTATTACATTCAAATATACAACTAAATTAAATGAATTGTTTGAGAAGGGGAGATTGCACCCATCTCCTTTTAGCAGAGGTATCGATTTTTCATGTTCTTCAGGTATATCAATATCCATTCCAATTACATTCCCAATATCTTCATTAAGAGCTTTGGCAACTTTTCCATCAGAACAACCTATATCTAATGTATATCCTTCGATATGATTTAATCTAAGTTTTGCCAGATATTCTTTTCCTCTTTTTGAACTATGTTGAATATGTGGAATATGTCGATATTTTTCATACATTTTTCTACGTGTTCTCTGCAATTTTGATGCAAACACCAAAGCTTCCCCTCGCTTGATCAGTCCAGTATATTTTTTGTCCAGTTCCTTAATATCCTGAATCATAACTACAGGCTGTATTAATTTAGCAGCTTGTTCTTTTTCACATTGGTCCAATTCATTATAGATAATTTGATAAATTTCTGTGAATTTATTGTCAAGCATTTCTTTTGCATTAGGAGATGAACGATCGATACTTTTGAATTCATTAACTTTCTTATTCCAACTCTCTCGTTTTTCATTCGAACTTTCATTAAACATCATGTCCATTTATCCTCACGCGGACCTATAGTAAAATCTCAAATCGCTGACATATTTTATCGGATTTTGCATAGCATATTTAATAGAACACCGAAAACTAGGCTCAATAAAACAACCCATCCAGCACTTCGGGCATTTACCCTTTGTTATATCTTTTCTTACTTCAATGAACCGACGGGAATTCCAGATATTCTCAAATGGTTCGTTTCTTACGTTTCCAAGGGATGGGATGAACGCGCATGCGACAACCTCTCCAAGCCAGCTTATGTTGCAGGTGAAAGAACCTGCAAAACATTCAACGTCGATTCCTTCTTTATTCTCGAAATATTTTCTTACTCCCCTTAAATAAGTATCCGTATTTGTATAAATACCAAGATTTTTTGCTTTGGATATAATTTGCTCCATAGTATAATCCAGATCAGTTAATCGTTCATTTGTTATATTCAACAATCTGTCAGTTTCGTTATGTCCTAAAGAAACGTGCCATGGCTGAAACCTAATTGCATCTGCACCAAGGTCTTTTGCAAAATCGACCAGTTTGGGTAGTTCATAAAGATTCAGGTTCGTAATAATAGGGCTAATACCAACCTGAGTATGTTTATTCTCAGAATTTACAAGGATCTTGATGGCTTCTACTGCCTTTTCAAATGAACCCTTGACCCCTCTGATTTCATCATGTAATTCCGGGGAAGCTGCATCAAGTGATATACTGACCGTATTCAATCCCGAATCGTTAATCCTTTTGGCAACTTCTTCTGTGATCAACAGGCCATTTGTACTTATATGAAGTCCCATGCCGGCATTTTTGATATAATCGATCAGTTCAAATATATCTTTCCTTAAAAAAGGTTCTCCACCGCTTATGCTTATATATTTAGTCCCTAATGACTTAAGTGAATCAATTATTTCTTTGACTTCTGATGTTGAAAATTCCTTATTTATAATATCATTATAAGTTTCAGGTGTCTTACGGATATCACAATGAATGCATCTCAGGTTACACCTTTTAGTAATCTCCAGATTTACCAGTAGCGGGGCAGGGAAAAAACAATTAATACGTCTTGAAAGGTTAATATGAAGAAAATAATGTAAACCAGAAAGAATAAATTTAGTTTTATTAATGTATTCCATTAAACCACTTTGCTGATATGATTGTAAATCATGTATAAGTATATATCCATTCATTTACATCCTTTTAGTGTCATTATTCTTATGTTTTCTTCATCAGGAAGGTTAATTTGCCCCACAAACAATTGCTCCAAAAAACATTGGTTGACCAGACAAAAATTTTACTGAAAAAAGGAATTTAAAAATGAAAATCTGTTATATTTCAAGTTTCTATCCCCCCCTCATTTTCGGAGGAGCGGAAATATATGTTCAAAGAATTTCTGAAAAATTATCCCAAAACGGTCATGAGATTGTAGTAATTACAACAAATTCAAATATTTCCCTTAGATCATCGGTAGAAGAAAATAACGGTGTCAAAATTATTAGAGTTCATCCATTGAACATTTATGCAATCTACAATACATTTTCTAAACCCAATATAATAAAACCGATCTGGTACATGATAGATATGGTAAATTTTCATGCTTATTCAATTGTAAAAAATATTTTAAGAAAGGAAAAACCTGATATTGTACATATTCATAATTTTAAGGGATTTTCATTGGCTTTCGACGCTGCCAGGAAATTGAATCTGCCAATAATATTTACAGTCCATGATTACTTTTTAGAATGTATTAAGGAAAATTTATTTAGAAGTTCGCAAGAGATATGTCTGAATCCTTCACCGCTATGCTGGTTTTATGCTGGATTTCAGAAATACCTGAAAGACAACAAACCTGATATTGTCATAGCTCCATCCCAGTTTGTCATTGATAAACTTGGAAAAGACGGGTTTTTTCAAAATGTCAGGACTATGAAATTGCCATTGGGTATTGAACTTGACTCAATAAGGAAAATCGAGAAAAACGATAAAACAATTAACATTTTGTTCGTAGGAAGGATGAATGAATACAAAGGAGTCAATGTATTAATTAATGCTTTTAAACAATTAAAACAAAAAAATATCTATCTTCATATTGTTGGGGAAGGTAAAGAAAAGGAAAAATTGAAGAAAGACGCGCAGGACATATCAAATATTAGATTTTATGGTTTTCTGGGCGGAAGTGAACTTATCGGGTTATATAAAATAGCAAATATCACTGTAGTCCCATCAATCTGGTATGAGACCTTCGGTATAGTTATCATTGAAAGCTTTAAATATTCAACTCCTGTGATAGCAAGCAATATCGGAGGATTTCCGGAATTGGTAGAAAATGGATATAATGGATTTCTCTTCGAGCCAGGAAACACAGAAGAATTAAAAAAATTGCTCGATAAATTAATAGAAAATCCGGATTATTTAAAAACCTTAAGTGATAACGCTTTTGAATCCTCAAAGAAGTATAGTATGGATGTGCATATGCAAAGATTGACGAAACTGTATGAAGACTTGCTTGAACAGAAATGTTCAGGAAGGAAAAAATGATACAAACAGAAAGTATCAAATTCCTCCAGCAATACTACCCCCTTCTGAACGAAGGCTACGGCACTGAATACGAGCGCTTCGCCCTTAACAAATTCGCCTCAAAGATGGTGAAAAAATACGATATCTCAACAGTTCTTGAGATGCCTGCCAACGGGGTAATGGGTATATCTGGGATCAAGAGCCTTGTATTTGCGAAACTCGGTTGCGACGTCACGGTCTCGCATCCTTCGCAGGAGTTCCTGGATAACGCAAAAAGGGTATGGGATTGTTTCGGTCTTGAAGCAAACTTTGTGAAAACCCACTGGGTAAACTCTATTTTCGATGATGATTCTTTTGATCTTGTCTGGAACTTTTGCGTATATGAGCATTTTGATAATCCGGAAGAGGTTATCAGGGAAATGCTTCGTGTAACAAACAAATACGTCTTTCTTGAGATCCAGAATGTACATAATATCGGTCTTCCTGTACACCGCTTATATCACCTCATTCATAACCAGCCATGGGACCATGGGAATATGCGCCAGATGAAAATTTCCACACTTGCGAATATATTAAATCGATTGAATGCTGCCGGGATAGAGATCGGGGCAACAGATATGCCCCCATGGCCGGATATCAATATCGGGTTAAAAGAGATGCTTTCCAGGAAAAAAATCAAAAAAAAAAATGAGACTTTGCCGTACAGCGAATTGCGACCGCAGGTCATAACAAAGGAGATTAGCAATATTGTACGGGAGATAAACTCATTCAAAACTCCAAAGGTTAAGGACGAAGTTGTGTATAGATTATTTAATATCTGGTACTATCTTATTGAAAGTAAGACCCCTTTTATTTTCAAAAGGTTCTTCGCCCATCATCCCTATATGATCGCTAAGAAATTATGACCGTAAAAATAATCAAATCCCCTAAATATGATGTAAAGCTTCTGGAATCCCGGATAAGCGAGGCTTTCATGGATTTGGGTTTGGATCTCAAAAACAAGAAATCCGCCATCCTTAAACCTAACATTGTCATCCCCGCAACACCGGGATCTTCTATAATAACCCATCCCGTTCTGGTGGAAGCTGTCATCAATGTGCTTGAAAAAAATGGCACTAAAGAAATCATAATTGCAGAGGGCCCTGGTGTGGGGGCGGATGAATCAAAAGCCTTCGAGCTCTCCGGATACAATAAACTCGCTTCAAAAAAGAATGTGAAGCTAATAAATCTCAATACGGCAGAGCGTGTGGAAATGCAGTGGAAATACGGCACGCTAAAACTTCCAAAGATCGTGGTTGAGTCAGACCTTTACATCAACATGCCCAAGATGAAAACACATGGCCAGACAGTCGTAACTCTTGGCATGAAGAACCAGAAAGGACTTTTATCCCGTGCAGACAAGCAGAAGTTCCATAAACTTGGACTGCACGAACCCCTGGTGGAACTGGCAAAGGTCATACAGCCTCATATTGTTATTGTCGATGCTATCGAAAGCATGGAAGGGGAAGGTCCACTCAATGGGAAAAAGAAAAAGGTAGGTGCTCTTGTAATCGGAACTAACCAGGTTGAGACCGATACGGTTTGTTGTGAAATCATGGGCATTGATCCAAAAAAAGTGGAGCATATAGCAGAGGGAATAAAACAGAGCTTAGGACCGGAAAAACCGGAAATTATCGGATCGGGTATCAATGAAGTCGAAACAGTTTTCATAAAAGCAGATGAAAAATATGGACATTTCCTGAACGTATATTCATGCAGAAATCCTTACGCATGCTCCATGTGTATAGATTCCTTTACCCTTGCCGTCAAATCTTCAATATGGAGCCCGAAATACTGGTTTACTTTCCTGCCAAAATTCACGTATTATGCAGTACTGAAACACTTATATATTATTCAGGGGAAGTATGCTGAAATACCTGATACAAAGGGAAAAGTGATATGCCTGGGGGACTGCACTAAAGAGATAGCGGATAAAAAACATCTTATGCATATAAGAGGCTGTCCGCCGGATTCCAGGACTATTCTTGAATCACTTTAATATTTATCTTTTATCTTAAACCGCCCTGCCCACCACTTTTACCAGGGTCATGGGATCACACAGCATATTCGTATAATGCGCATTTGCCAGGGGACAATAGCATTCTTTCTTTTTTATACTCTTCCTGAGTATATTGGCTCTGTCGCTGAACCATACTTTTTTAAAATCGTAATTGACATCCCTTAGATTTCCAACAGGATCCGCCCTTACGCAGCATGTCCATATATTTCCATCAGGCGCTATTTGAGCTGAAGCAAAGCCAGCATAACATGGAAGAATTTGCTTCTTTTCTTTCAAAACCTTTTTTACATTGTCATAATATTCCAGTCTGAAAGCCTGTGTCATCTTTGATACGCCCGCATGCTTTTCCAGTCTGATCTTATTTGAAAGAAAGTCAATTGCCCGCGTATATTCCTCCAGCGAAGGTGTAATTCCGGTTCCAATGGTATCCAGTTCTACTCTCTCCTCTGCGATCTCACTTATATACGAATCCGGTTTTTTCTCCAGGAAATAATCGTATATTTCAGGTATATCTGCTACATTAAATTTTGATATTACAGTGTGTATACCCAGACTGAAATTCGGATATTTCATGGAACGTAACGCATCGAATGTTTTCAAAGCTTTTTCAAAGTTATTTTTGACATTTCGAATCAGATCATGTTTCTCTCCGATCCCATCGATCGAGAGGTTGATAATGACCTGCGTTTTGGGGGAATTCCTGATTATTTCTTCAACCTTTTCAGGAATTTTATTGGATAAAATCCCATTTGTCGGTATATTAATAATTCCAGGTTTAAAATGCTTATAGGCGCTATCGCAAATCTCTACAATATCTTCCCTCAAAAAAGGTTCCCCGCCGCTGATCGTGAGCCAATATGGAGATGAACCTATCGATTCAAAAGTTTTATCGAATTCATCCAATGAGAATTCATTGATTTTCTTCTTCCAGATATTACAGGTCTTGCATCTGGAATTACATTTATATGTTATGCTTGCAGTCAGGCTGAGAGGAAGTATTTTTGGATAATTATATTTTCGAAAAAGCTTGTATTGTGGGATTTTCTGTAAGATTTCATACTTTTGTTTCATTTTTGAAAATAGTCCTTTTCAATATGGAGATCAGCTAATTTCATCATTTTTACTAATTCTTTTAAATCCATTTTGGATTTCACCGGCTGGATATGTTTTGGATAATGGCGGAATAGGATTTTTCTGCATGATCTGTAGCTGGTTAGAAGGTAAAACGGATACTAATATTGCTTCAGGGGGGATTTTTGAATTATTGGATTCAATATTTTGGATTATATCTGACCCTGAATTCATTATGTGTATAGCTGGATTGGACGAACCTGTAATTATAGGATTACTATGACCTGCAATAGGAATATAAACCTTAGTAGATGTTGCCACGCTCCATATTGCATGTTTATCTTTTTTCAGGTAGAAATCATACGAACCAAGCAATCTCCCATATATCTCCAGAAAAACGGCCCCACATAACCAAAAGAAATTATTAAATTTGATCTCATTCAGTATCAATTTCAATATTTCTATTTTATTCATGCTGGATGGAGTATATCCTTTTGTCCGTTTAAGATGGATATGCCCGGCAAATATCCGCCTCCTTTGTTTGAGAAAATCCGAAATTGTTGCGGGACCTTTATTATATACGATCGCAAGGGGCGCATATGTGATCTTATATCCCTTTTCATGAACAAGCGCTTCAATATATGCCTCATCCACAGCTGTGTCTATGGGGAGTTCTATATCCAGGTTTTTTCTGAATGCCACAAGTTCGCCAAGTTTTGGATTTTTCAAAGCAAGCCTGTGATGCAGTTCCCATATAAGATGAGATGTGAAACCCATGAAAGTGTTTTTATCATTTACGGGAATTGGACGTCCGCCTACCATGGCAATTTTGGGGTCCTTAAAAGGTAGTATTAGATTTTCAATTGTTTCTTCTGCAGGGATCGTATCTCCGCTCTCAAGTACCAGGATTTCGCCACTTGCATGTTTTAAGAAGAGATTAATTGCTGAAGCTTTTCCTTCTCTTTTTTCCTGTTTTAGCAGAATAATTTTAGAATTATTTGAAAAATCATGTTCTACTATTTCATCTGTCCTATCTGTACATGCTGATGAAATAACAAATATCTCTTTTATCAGGTTCGTGGTCTTCTGATTCAATAAAGAATTCAGTAAGCTTCTGATATTCTTTTCTTCATTATAGACACAGATACCTATACTTACAAAAGACATACTCAACCCTAACCGTTCTTTTTTTCACATCATCACTACCTTACTCTTAGGTTCCTTTCACTACTTTAGAGTAATAGTTACTATTCCTCCTTACCACATATATTTATCGAAATCCAATAATTATCATCATACTTTAATTATAGTGAATAGAAATCATATGGATTTAAATGTTTTACAATCGTGTGACTATAGTATAGTTCTTAAATTTTAGTAATATATAAATACCACTTCAACCATTTAATGGTTATGTCGACTGAGGTGGTTTAACTGACAAAAGTTGCTAAAGGAGAAACATTTCTACCGAATTATT
>Ga0172375_10002058_pt1 | contig 31833 bp, 28 predicted proteins | sample LakKiv1m_FD_114537 | JGI IMG/M metagenome (GOLD analysis project Ga0172375, IMG submission 114537) | Freshwater microbial communities from Kabuno Bay, South-Kivu, Congo - kab_092012_11.1m | ecosystem: Environmental > Aquatic > Freshwater > Lake | place: Democratic Republic of the Congo... | reverse complement strand
GAAATGGTTGGCATGGAGATTGGTCATGTAAATGTACACATTGAGGATGTTGATTACCAGAACAAGTAAAGTACTTTTAAAATGAAATCCCGCACCAAAGCAAGGGCAATCGCCCTTCAAGTGTTGTACGAATATGACCTAACCGGCCATCCAGTCGGGATTATTCTTGTCAATCGATTTCAGGAAGAGGAACAAGATTCAAAATCCGTAAAATTCACTGAAGAGATCGTATATGGCGTATATCCGTTTATTTTGAAATTGGATGAAATTATCGCTCATTACGCGCCTGAGTGGCCCTTAGATCAAGTGGCGTCAATAGACAGAAATATTATTCGAATAGCGCTGTGGGAATTTGCTGTAAAAAAGTGCACTCCCATCAAAGTCGCGATCAATGAAGCGGTTGAATTGGGCAAGATCTATGGTTCTGATAGTACGCCCAGATTTGTAAATGGTGTTTTAGGCAGTTTGGTCTCAAAATACGATGAATATAAAGGTGCCATTGAAAAAATGGTCCCCTGAAGGGGTACTTATGAAAAAATTCAATAAACCCATTTCTGTGGTCCTGATCATTGCGTTAATAATCCTGACAGCATACTGTGTGGATCCTTTGCCGCTAAAAGATAAAATCCAAAAATTATCATTTGCTGAAACAAATTTCGAAGTTCGCATACCGTCTGCATTAAACACAGACGAAAGTATCCTTCTGGAAATGCTTGATGAAGTCACTGGCATTGCATTAAATCCTGAACGATTCAAAATGGAATCCAAAGATGGATTGACCTTTTCTTTGAAGTTACCTCTGGCTATCGGATCCGTCATTCGCTATCGCTATGTTAAAGATGGACAAAACGGAATGATTGAAAAGGATTCCGCAGGCAACCAGGTGTTATACCGCTTATATTCAGTTATAGATGCTTCTGTGGTTCGCGATATGGTAGCGACGTGGGACTCAACCCCATACCAAGGCATTACGGGTGAACTCAGCGGTTATATTTTTGACGAGAAATCCGAAGCTCCGCTTGCAGAAATAATGGTTGCGGTCAATGGCATGAGGACATTTTCGTCATTCGATGGATTTTTTAAATTTCGGAGTGTCCCTTTGGGGGAATTTCACTTGACAGCAATTCACCCAGACGGAAAATACCAAGTATTTCAGCAGAACGCTATCATTGCTGAAAATTCCATTACACCAGCCTCCTTTGGGATGACCGCATCAAATTTGGTAAAGGTCAAATTTGTTGTTAATTCTCCTGAGGGGACTGATCCAAGTGCAGCCATACGTCTTTTAGGGAACACATTTTCGTTAGGCAACACCTTTGCTGAGATCACTGGTGGAGCCAGCAATGCTTCATATCGTTCGCCTGTTCTCGTACCACGAAATGATGGAAAATTTGAAATTGACCTTCTGCTACCCTCTGGCACCGACCTCCGCTATAAATATTCACTTGGAAATGGTTTTATTAATGCTGAACATGATATTAATAATCGTTTTCTAACGCGTCAGTTGATCGTTCCTTCAAAGGACACAACCATAGACGATTCAATTTTGACCTGGTTTTCTAAAGGAACTAACCCGGTCAATTTTGTTGTTTCAGTTCCTGAAAACACTCCCGCCAATGATTTTGTTTCCATCCAATTCAATCCTTATGTTTGGCTGGATCCGATTCCTATGAGGAAAACAGGGAAAAACCAATGGACTTATACGCTTTATGGACCATTTGAATACCTTGAGAATTCACAGTATCGTTTTTGCAGAAATGACCAATGCGGTGCTGCTGACGACGAAATGACTAAAGGTAAAGAAGGCGGAGGTTACCAATTATCTATACAGGAAAACCAGCCATTAACGATTAATTACCAGATCGCCAATTGGTTTGGCCTTCAACCAATCCAGTATGGCTTGCAGCCCGTTGACCTCCCTTCAACAAACACATTCTTCATCAAAGGCTTCCAGCTTGAAAGAAATTATGACCGCACATGGCTGCCTGCGATGGATAGCGGGTTGATAGATATGGGTGTTTCTGGGGCAAATTGGCTGTTTTTCTCCCCAACCTGGTCTTTTTCGAAAACTGATTTGGCTTCAGCGGGATTATCTTCAGGTTCGGATGTTTTTTCGGCTGATATCGTTCCTATTAAAGATAAAGCTCTGGCCGCTGGATTAACGCTGGCAATTTATCCTCAAATTAATACAAAAGAAGCTTTTGTCGATTTTTGGTCATCCAATGGCAAATCGTTTAACTGGTGGAATGCATGGTTTGACGAATATGAACGATTTATTATCAATTACGTAGATTTTTCTGAAGCGCATGGAATAAACACAATTATTATTGGCGGTAGATCTGCCTCGGCAGGATTTCCAGGCGGTCGGCTGCCAGATGGAAATTTTTCCAACACCCCCTTTGAATTTAATGATCGCTGGATAAAATTATTCGAAAAAGTCCGATCGCGCTTCAGCGGGCAGATCGGTTTTGCTGTACCCTATTCTTCTTACCTCGAAGATGCACCTCAGGTAATTTCTGCTGCTGATTTCATCTTTCTGGAATTTGATTCCTCATTGGCTTCGTCAAACTCACCAACTGTTGGTGAATTGGAATCCAGTTTTAACGCTATAGTTGATAAAGATATTTATAAACTATACGCAACTTACCAAAAACCTGTAATACTGAGCATTAATTATTCCTCAATCGATGGGTCAGCCTCTAATTGTATAAATTCGGGTTTCAAATGTTCAGATTTGGCCAACGGCTCAGTTGATGTTGCAGAACAGGCTGATATTTATCAGGCAATTCTACGATCATCAGTGACAAAACCATGGATCTACGGCCTGGTATCTGACGGTTTCAACCCAGCCGCAGCGGTTCAAAATGCCTCGCCATCAATTAATGGAAAACCCGCTATTCAGGTCTTGTCTTACTTCTTCAATAACTTAAAATAAAAAAAATATTAATTTGGTCAAAAGAGGAATTCTTTGGAATTCCTCTTTTTATTTATTTTGCTGCCCGTGCGCTCAACTTTTGATGCAGATCATCAATATCGTCTTTAATGTACCTGGTTGTAATTAAATAAAAAATCCCACACAGGATCCAGGCGCTGATACAGATGATAAGTATCGCTGTTTGCCTGGGTTTTGGATTATTTGCTTCTCTCAGCGCGTCTGCGAATATTCCAGTCATTAATGGCGCCAGTGCAGCGCCGCTAGACTCAATAAAATATTGAATCGCCAGGGCGGAACTGCGGATCTCAGGCAATGCAACGTCATTCACCGTTGACGTAACATTTGCGGACGAAATGGGTATGAATAAGGCGGTGATCGCCATCATTACTGCAAACAAAGTCTTTTCGCCTGCAGGAATGTTCAAAGTAAGGTAAAGCAGGATCGCACCGACCGTTACTCCAATTAGAGCGGTATAAATTCGCCCTTTTTTAGTCTTTTTAAAAAAGAGATCACCTGCTGCGCCACCGATAAAGAATCCTGAAGCAAGCACAATTATCGCTGGTCCCATGGTTAACAAGATCTCGGATTCTGCGTAGCCTCTTTCTTCAGCCAGGTAGATGAACATGAATGCGATGATCGTATTCCATGGAAAAGCACCAAAGAATCCTTGCAGATCCATCATGATCAAGCTTTTTTTCTTGAAGATCTCTTTGACTTTCGACCACTCAAAGTGGTAATTTCCCACTTGTTCTGTTGTTTCAAATTCAGGTTCCGCACTGCCTCTGGGAAGGTCCTTTACAAATAATAAAATGATCAATGCCATCAGGATTCCCAATCCACCGGTGATGAAGAAAATATTCCGCCAGCCGATCGAAACAGCAACGGTCGTAGCCAGAACAAGCCCGATCATATATCCAAGAGGTTGAGTCAATAAAAGCGTTCCGTATATTTTTCCTCTGACCCCCGGTTTAAAATAATCTGCGATCAGGCTGTAAAGACCTGGATAACTTGAATCATCAATTCCTGTTGAAGCCCTCGTAGCAAGGAAAGTATTAAATGTTGGCGCAATGGCACTTAACCATGTTGTTGAACCCCAAATGAACGATGCCAGAGCAAGCAATTTGCTGCGTGCGTATCGGTCATAAAGATATCCCCAGAAAGGATAAAAAAGTGAGCCAACAATAAGCGCAGCTGTGGATATTGCACCCCACTGGGTATCGGTAAGATTCCATTCCCGATAGATCTGAATTGCCAAAGGATTAATTAGCATTTTGTCAGTCTGATGAAGCAGCATGAAGAAGAAAAATACCCCCAAGATCACCCAACGATATTTCGATGATGATGTCATATTTGATTGACCTCCGTTGTGAATTGTTTTAGTATATTCATAATAATATAAAAATCAAATGAAATGCGCTTAAATGATAAAAATAAAGGCAATGAATACCAAAGATTATGAAGCATAGCATCCATCAAGGTCTTCAGAATTTTCAAGATGCGCTTCTTAATGGGCAGTTCTCTGAGGATGTTGTTTCCCAATGGGTCCAGGAAAGCCGTAAAGCAGTATTTAAACCAATTCCAGGTAATCTTCACCCCATTCTCAAAGACTACCTTATTGATCAATGGCCGGAAGGCTTGTTTGCTCATCAAGTTGAAAGTTGGTACAGGATCAAATCGGGACAAAATGTGGTGATTTCGACAGGCACCTCAAGCGGAAAATCACTTTGCTTTTATTTGCCTGTTCTGGATGAATTGATCCGAAATGTCGATTTCACGTCCCTGATGCTCTTCCCCACAAAAGCACTCTCCAGCGATCAGTATATAAAAATAAAAGAAATTCTGGATCATATAAATAATAATGATGCTGAAAAACTTTTATCTGTTGGCATTTATGATGGTGACACAAATTCTGTACTTAGATCTGCTATACGCAGTACGGTAAATATCCTTATCTCAAATCCAGATATGCTCCATTTGGGAATTCTCCCACACCACCCAGGCTGGGAAAAATTTCTAGGCAATCTAAAACACATTGTTATTGATGAAGTTCACTTATATCGCGGTGTTTTCGGTTCTCACTTTGCTAATGTGATCCGCCGTTTGAAACGCATTCTCCATTTTTATGGTGCTTTTCCGCAATTTATTCTGACATCAGCGACAATATCAAATCCAAAAGAGTTCTCAGAAAAATTGATCGAAGAGTCATTTGAAGTTATCGATCTTGACAGCTCACCTAAAGAAGAACGGCATTATTATTTTCTTAATCCGCCCGTCCTCGATCCAGAACTTGGATTAAGAAAAGGATTGATAGACCAATGTGTTGAAATTGCTTATCTTCTCGTAAGTAATAATATTCAATCAATTTTCTTCTCACGAACCCGAAAAACGGTTGAACTGACACTTAAAAGATTCACCGATTCGTTCGGAGCAATCAGTGGCGATGTTCATGGCTACCGTGCCGGGTATTTGCCCGCAGACCGACGAAAGATCGAAGCAGGACTGCGGCAGGGATTGATAAATGCGGTGATTTCAACGAACGCTTTGGAAATGGGAATTGATATGGGCAAAGTTGACGCTGTTGTCATGATGGGCTATCCCGGTTCAATTTCCTCCTTTTACCAGCAATCAGGCCGTGCAGGAAGAAGAATTCAGGCTTCAGCAGCAGTATTGATCGCCTCTGCCTCCCCACTTGATCAATACATAATCAGGCATGCGGAATATGTTCGTAGAGGGAATCCGGAAAGCGCTTTGATCGATCCGGATAATCCATTAATTCTCTTAAATCACCTGAAAAGCGCAGCTTTCGAGCTTCCAATCAGGCATGGCAACCAGTTTGGACGGTTGATTTGGGAAAAAGTAGAACCCTTCCTTGAGGTTCTTAATTCCCTTTCACAGCTTCACTTGAAAAATGGCGATTACTATTGGGTTGCTGAAGAATACCCGGCAAGCGCTATTTCTTTGCGCAATATTAACAAGAATTCCATAATCCTCCGGTTATTACAAAATAATCGGTCTACGATCATTGGTGAAATTGACTTTCAGAGTGCATTCAGGATCGTTCATCCAGGTGCCATTTACCTGCATGATGGAGATTCCTACCTCGTGAGTAAGCTGGATATTGAAAATTTCTCAGCAGAATTGGTTCCCTTTCATGAAGATCAGATAACCGAACCAAGGATCACAAGTTCAATAAAGGTCGAATCCATCGACCAGACAAAATATTTTAATAATTTTCTTTCAAATTTTGGTGAATTGCATGTAATCGAAAAAGTAACCGGTTACAAACGGATTGATTGGAAAACACAACAGTTATTAGGAATCGAAGAGATTGATCTCCCCGAGCAGGAATTACTGACAAAAGGCGTATGGTTATGTTTATCTCAAGAATTGGTTAATAACTTGCGTGAAAATAATCTTTGGCAAAGCAGCCCCAACCAATATGGAAAGAATTGGCCAAGAATTCGGTTGGAGGTTATTACTCGTGATGAAAACCGCTGTCAGATCTGCGGTTTATCTCTTAATTCTCATTCACTTCACGTTCATCATAAGACACCATTCAGGTCTTATTCTGATCCGGAAATTGCAAATGAAAGTCATAATCTCATCACTCTTTGCCCCACCTGTCATAAAAGAGTTGAGCAGAATGTCAGGATCAGGAGCGGGTTGTCAGGCGTCGCCTACCTTATGTCTAATATTGCGCCGCTCTTTTTAATGTGCGATTATCGCGATATTGGCTATTTCTGTGAGCCGGAATCCGGCCTTTGCGAAAAGCAGCCTGTTATTGCGATATATGATCAATTTCCAGGGGGGATTGGCTTATCAGCTGGCTTATTTGAGAAGATTGACGTGATTCTGCGGAATTCTTTACAGGCATTAAATGACTGCTCTTGCAGCCAAGGCTGTCCTTCATGCGTAGGTCCGGCAGGTGAAAATGGAATTGGCGGTAAGGAATCCGCAAAACAGATCATTCAATATCTTGTGGCGTAGATAATAATGTCTGATCTATTGAAGAAACTGCAATCCATGGGGTTGAAGATCGAAAAAGGATTCAATATTAGTTCTGAACCTGAAAAAGGATCCTCAATTGATCAAATTATCAAGGGTGAATGGATTGAATCTCGCGGAGAAAGAGTTTTTGTCTACAAAGAATCTTATCCATTTGGTTCAGTCCATGGGAACGTGATTTTTGAAAAGGAAATTCAATTTGGCTCCATCGCGCAATTCTGGGGAATTGATCAAATTGAAACCATGAATCTAAAAGATTTTTTGTTTTTCGATACCGAAACTTCAGGGTTAAGTTTGGGCGCAGGAACTATCATTTTCCTTTTTGGCTGCTGCTTTTTCAGCGAGAACGGTCTGGAAGTACTTCAGTTCTTTCTTGAAGATCCAGCCAGTGAACTGATCTTCCTCAATAACATCGATGAATTAATTCAAGGCCACAAGTGCATGGTCTCTTATAATGGAAAATCATTTGATCTTCCCATGCTGAGATCAAGAATGATACTTAATAGATTGCCTCATGGTAATTTGGCAAAACCGCATTTAGATCTCCTGCATTTTTCCCGAAGTTTGTGGAAACTTCGTTTGGAATCACGAAGGCTTTCGGATATTGAAAAGGATATTTTGGCATTTCAGAGAAGCGAAGACGAAGTCCCGGGTTGGCTTGTTCCGCAGTTGTACCAGGATTATCTTGCAACCGCCGATGCATCCCCGCTTGAAGGCGTTTTCTATCATAACAAGAATGATGTTGTTTCATTGGCGGCTTTATTCTCACATGTTACCAGGCTGGTTTCTGAAAATAATTCCCTTGAATCGGCAAATCTTCTCGATATCATATCAATAGGAAGTATCTATCAAAGATCAGGCAACTTTACATTGTCCGAGAGCTTCTATCAGCAGGGACTGGCCAAAGGCGATCCTGCGAATTTGGATAATAAGATCCTTCGGGATTTTGCACTGCTAATGAAAAAACAGGGCAAATGGATGGATGCGGTTGTATTATGGCAAATAGCCGCGAAAAAAAATGATCTGATTGCTTGCGTTGAACTTGCGAAATATTTTGAACATAAAGAAATTGATCTGATTTCTGCTTCAAAATGGGTTGATACAGCCATTAATATCATTAACAAATCAGATGCGAGTGAAAAAGCAGGGCAGGAACTTTTACACAGAAAGTTGAGGTTGGAGAGTAAAATTCAATGTAATCATGAAAAGCGATAAATTAACTCTGGTTTGGAAAGCTTCGGGTTATCTGGATGCTCAAATGATCAAAAGCTTTCTTGAATCTTATGGTATGCAGGTATTTACCTTTGAAGAAAGCATCGGTTCTGCTTATGGCTTAACCACGACGCCTTTAGGTGAAGTTGAAATCTATGTGCCAAATGAAAAAGCCGAAGATGCCAAGAAATACCTTGAGGAATATATCAACAACGCTCAAGAAGATTGATTTATTAGTTTTTTGATCCTTTCAAGATCATCAAAAGAATCAATATCCAACAATAATTTTTCATCCTCGCAGTTGATCGTTTCAACAAATTCATTTCCAAAAATCGCTTTTCCCCCAATATCTCCCTCTAGATCGAATAATTTGGCAAATACCGCTTTTCGATACAGAACCGGGTGAACGATCTGGCCTGATACACACGCAGCAATGATATTTGCCTTTGTGGTGCTGAATTTTTGAAGGATCAATGATATGAGGTCGGGATTAAGAAACGGTTGGTCAACAATAAAAATGAGAGCGGCCTCAGTTTCAGGATTAAGATCCTTTAGGCCGCACTTAATTGAGCTGCTTATTCCTTCCTCCCAATTCAGATTCTGAATGATCTCAAGGTTTTTTGCTTTTATTTGCGCTTTTATCTCTGAAAAACGATTCCCTAAAACGATCCTAATGTTGTATATTCCCCCATGCCTGATTTGATCTATGATGTAGTTTATTAAAAGCTCATTTTTAAAAGTAACCAATTGTTTGGGTTGGCCAAGTCTGTTCGAGCCGCCGGCTGCAAGGAGGACCGCTGTTATTTGATTATATTTTTTTAAATAAGGCAATTAAGCACTCAAGGTAAATTATTTTTTGCAAATCTGACGGTTTCTCTTGAAAGATTCAACTGTTATTTCTTGATCTGACCTTCACTTGATATGGCTGCTTTTTCGACAGCTCTTATAATGCTGAAATATCCGGTGCATCTGCAGATATTACCAGCCAATCCTTCCCTGATCTCTTGAGGTGTGGGAAATGGTTTTTCTTCAAGCAATTTAACGGCTGACATTATAAAACCAGGAGTGCAGTATCCGCACTGGACAGCTCCTTCTTCAATAAATGCCTTCTGTACAGGGTGCAGCCGACCTTCGTCCGAGATCCCTTCAATTGTAGTTATTTGAGCGTTGTGTGCTCTTGGTGCGGGAATGAGACAGCTGAGAACTGATACCCCATTAAAGGATAAAGTACACGCGCCGCATTCACCTTCCCCACATCCGAGTTTTGTTCCGGTTAGCCCACCCTCTTCACGGACCAGGTCAACAAGAGTTTTGTTTTGCCCAGATACAAAATCTCTTTGCGTATTGTTAATGACCGTGGTTATTGGTGTTTCGGTATTGTGAAAAAAAGATGATTCTAATGGTTTGGAGTGTTCTCGCTTTTTTCCCCATAAAAGAACGGGAGATTCCTGATATTCCTGCCATTTTCCAGATAGAATTTCACTTATTGCTTTTTCAATAAGCAATGGAAGGATATGGTCGCGATACTCTTCTGAAGCCCGGATATCGCTAATTGGAGTAGCAGCCTCAAAACACAACCTTCCTGTTTCGGTAATTGTTTCCGCACTGATTTTTTTGCCTAAAATGTATTTTTCGGCTTTTTCAATTCTAAAGATTGTTGGAGAAACTGCCCCCAACGAGATCCTGGCGTCATTGACCAATTCATTCTTAAATCCCAGAATGACAGTTACATTGGCAACTGAAATGCCATGGACATTTCTCAACAGGTATTTAATAAATGATCCTTTATGCTCAGGCCGCAGTTTCTTAAATCTAAGATCGGTGACCATCTCTGATGGGCTCAATACAGTTTTCCGCACGCCCAGATAAAAATCGGTAAGATTAACCCATTTCTTGCCACTTTTTGATTGGATAAGCAACTCGGCATCGAGGGCAATAAGCGGAGAGATTGTGTCGTTGGCTGGAGAACCTGTAATCACATTACCGAATATCGTTCCCACATTCCTTATTTGAGCTGCACCGATCGATTGAGAAGCCTTAACCAGGGGTAAGGCATACTTTATAAGTGTTTTTGAAACAAGAGCGTGATTATGGGTAACGAGAGGGCCAATATGGACATATTCACCCTCTTCCCAAATCTTGTCCAGATCGGGTATTCGGTTAATGTCAATAAGCGTTCTTACTTCCGGATGAAGCCCTTTTTTCAATTCAAGAACAAGATCTGTGCCACCTGCGATTATTCTGGCTTTTTGTTTTTCTGTATCCAGGATCGCGAGTGCATCTTCAATGCTGCAGACTGTATGATAAATCTCCCACATATATGGCTCCGATAATAGATAAAAGATTTGTTATTCCACCAAACTTAAAAGCGTTGGCACTAGTTGTTTTTTCCTTGAAACGATATCTTTGGCGATTAAAGTGCCATCAGTATTTTTTCTGTATGGCAGATCATCCAAAATTGGAGGTGCATTTTCAAATAATAAACGGCTTGAACCCCGTACTACATCTGTGATCATCAAAACAGCAAAATCAAGTCCTTTGCTTTCGCGGAGCTTTTTCAGAGATTCTGAAAGAGGGTCCAGAAATTTATCCAGTTCGTAAAGATCACTCACTTCTGCCTGTGCTATCCCGAACTTAAAGCCGCCTGCAGTATAAGTTTTCAGGTCACCTTTTACGATCTCATCCGGCGGTCGGCTTGAAAGTCCGGTTCCTGCCTGAAGTATTTTTTTTGCGAATGAGTCGACCGAATCATTCTTTAGTTTTGAAGAGGGATTAAACGCCCATCTTGCCAGTCGATTCAGGGCTTCCTTATCTCGGCCTGTGGTTGTTGGGGAGATCAGATTAAGTGTATCCGATACGATTCCAGCGAGTAGTAAACCAGCAATTTCAGATGGCGCTGCCAACCCTGCCTCAATAATTCTTTCTGTTACCAGGGTTGAAGTGCTGCCGACTGGTTCGATTGAAAATTTTATTGGTGCATTGGTTGGCGGATTTCCGAGGCGGTGATGGTCTAGAATTTCGATCAGATCTGCCTCCTCAAGTGCAGATACTGCCTGTTGGGCTTCATTGTGATCCACCAGGATCAATTGAAGACGGGGCGGATTGGTCAGTTCACTCTGGCGGACAATGCCAAAATATTTTCCCTTATCGTCAATGACCCAGAATTCATTATGCTCTTCACGCAATATCTTTTTTAGAACATCACGAATTCTGGCATTTTTGTTGAATTTTTCAATATTTGTGTCAGCTGCCTGTTCGCATGGTAGCGCATAAATTTCATTCAGAGTCACCTCATTTTTACCAGGGACAGGTCCGACCATCTGATTGATCAATTTGAAAAGGCTTGCCCCTGTGATAATTCCGAAAGGTGTGGCATCCGAATTAATTACAGGCGCGATGCCGCCGGTCTTGCTGGCGATCGCCCAGGCTTCTCGCAGAGGTTTTTCTGGGGAGGTAGTATCAAAATGCAAAGCAATGGACTCAAATCTTGGCGATGCATCTGAAAGCAAAAATGGCACTTCAATGTCAAGGTAATTCAGCACCCAGGATGTTTGTTGGTTGATCACGCCTGATCTGGCAGCTATTACATCCGCATTATCTCTGGATTTTAAAAGCCAGGCATATCCAATTGCAGAGGCAATCGAATCAGTATCCGGATTGACATGGCCGATAACATAGATTGGTAGGCGCATGTTTACCTTACTTTATAGGGTTTGGGCAAATGTATCAATAAGCAAATGTACATCTCCACCGACGGGATAAAGGATCGGGCAGGTGCAGCCATTGTTTATATATTCCTGAACTTTTTTCCTGGCTTCATCAGGTGTTCCGGATGCAGTGATCTTCAATATTAGTTCTTCCGGTACCAAATGTTTGGCTTGCTGGATTTGTTCGTGAGTTGCCGGCCATCCTAAAATAGACTGGATTTTTTCAACAATATCCATTGAAACACCTGATGCCTTGGCGATATGCGGTTGCTGGGCAAGATATTGAGTAAGCAGCTCCCGGGATGTATCGATAGCCTTGTCATGATCATTATCTACTGAGCACACGATCAGCTGCGGTCGGTCAATATCCTCTAATCGTTTTCCAGCCTTTTTGGCGCCAGCATTCAGAAGTTCCAAGGCTTTATTGTTATATTCAGGTGGGACACAATAATTCAGGACCACGCCTTCGGCAATTTCTCCGGTCATTTCCATCATCATGTCACCGGTTGCACCGATATAGACCGGGACATGCCGGGGTTCTTTTCTACCATGGACGACATCCAATTCTATTCCATCCACATGAAGAAATTCGCCATGGAAGGTAACACGTTCCATTGCAAGAAGGCGCTTAAGAATTTGAACTGTTTCTTTCATTGCAACAAGCGGTTTCTGACGGTTGATGCCAACATTCTTGGCTAGCGGATCCCACCAGGCGCCAATGCCGCAAATGATGCGATCCCTCGCCAGATCGTCAAGCGTGAGAAAAGTGGCGGCAAGCAACCCAATGTTCCTTGTCCAATTGTTTATGACTCCGGAGCCAACTTTGATCCGGTCAGTAACAGCAGCATATGCTGCCATTGGCACAATTGCGTCGCGTACAAGGCGGCTTTCTGCCTGCCATACTGCCTCAAAGCCTCTTTTTTCAGCATATTTCACATATTCAAGACCATCCCTGAGATCATGCGCATCCTGCAGGTATAAAGCAACTCTATTGAACATTTTGATTCCTCCTAAAGTGATTGAATTAATAAATTATCTGTTGGTTTTCGTTCTTTATAGATCACCATATCTTCTGGCAGATCCAGGTCAAGTCCAAGCCGTTCATTATTAATAATTTCAACTCTGATCTTCAAGCGTTCAGCTTGTTCGATATGTTTTTTAAACGACCATTGGCCAAAATCATAATCCAAAATTCCTGGGGGGTTGATGAATAAGGCATTCGTGCCGTACATTTTTCTGTCTGGCGCTATTATTATTTCAGGCGCTGATTTTGATTTATAGATCATGGAGATCAGATCTTCAGGCGTCATGAATGGCAGATCTGCAGGAATGATCAATAGTTGTGTTGCATTGAAGGCTTTTGCCGCCTGGGTTGCTTTTCTCAATGCATTATTAAGATTCGTATTCCGATTCTCTTGAAGCGTTTTCACACCGAATTCTCTTGAAAAACTCAATACTGCCGGATCATAGCTGATTACAATGATCTGATCGATTTCTTCGACTTGTTTTAAGCAATTGATCGTTCGATTAAGCAAATTACGGTTAAGGTTTTCACGTTCCTGATCTGATAATACAGATGAAAGTCGCGATTTTCCGCGGCTCAAAGGTTTGATTGGTATGATCGCCCAAAGCGACATAATTCTCTATATTGACTTAGATTATATTCTTTAAGAAATTGACAATTCCTGATGCTAAATGTATACGGCTTTCAACATCCGGGATAATAATGTCGCTTGCTTTTAAAATTATACTTGAATGGTTATTCGACACAATTTCAGAATCCAAATTATCGATGAAAAGACAATCCAAAAGGTCCCCATAATGGTCAATGACCGCTTTGACTGATGGTTCGATGTTCAATTCTTTGAACATTTTTGCTAATGGTCCCTTGATCGCTTTTGACCCAACTATTGGGGATACAGCTAAAACATATTTTTCTTTAAGAAGAGGTTTGATCCCTTCCAATGACAGGATCGGATCAATACTTACAAAAGGATTGGAAGGGCAAATAATAATCGCGTCGCTATCTGCAATTGATTCCAATACTTCTTGGGTGGGATGTGCGAGATCGCTCCCCTCAAAATAAAAACCTATGACCTGGGGTAAAAAATGGTTCTTAACAAAATATTCCTGAAAGGGCATTAATCCTTCCCCAACTGTATCTACTAAGGTCCGTACTGGATCGTCAGTCATTGGCAAGATTTTATGGTCAACACCCCACTGACCGCATAGTTCGAGAGTTATCTTTGTGAGTGTTTCCCCTTCTTTCAACCTTAATGTCCGGATGATATGAGTGGCAAGATCCTTATCCCCGAGCTTGAACCAATCAGGTCCCTTTAGTTGTCTAATCCTCTCATAAGCATTGAATGTTTCATCTCGAAATCCCCATCCTGTGGAATCATTTGCAACCCCTGCCAGGGTATAGCAAACAGTATCCACATCGGGTGAAATATTCAAACCAAGATATTCGAAATCATCACCCGTGTTAACGATAATCGCTAATTCATCAGGATTTAAGACTTTGGCAAGCCCTTGAGCAAGTTTTCCTCCCCCAACGCCACCAGCCAATGCGGTGATCTTCATATTTATCGAAAAAGGTCCATCTTTTTTGGTCTGAGAACATCAGTTATTGAGGAATCACAAAGTGAGTAAGGAAATCCTCTTATATGAATTGCGGGTATTTTCTCATCGGCCTGACCCATCAAAAGCGAAGCTGCACCAGCCAGTTCATCTGCTGCGCTGATCTCGGAAATTTTTAGGTGATAACCAAACATATCAGTTTTTCCGCGAAGATCAATAAGTGCTGGCACTTGGGAAGTGCCGATGATCACGCCAACTGTACCCTTTCTCCACGGACGCCCATGCGAATCGATGATGATCACCCCAATTTCCTTATCTGTTGCCTTCTTAATGTATTCCCGGATCTTTTCGGCAGAATAATCGGGAAATTTTGGAAGCAGAAGGAACCAGTCTTCTTTATTCCCATAAGGACCTTGCACATTGGAGTGGTCAATTCCTGCATTAGCGCAAATAAATCCCAGATTATGTTCAACAATAATGGCTTGCTCGGATGATCGAATAATTTCTTTGCTTTCAGCCAGTAGAAGATGCATTAAGCGCGGATCTCTTTTAGTTTCTTCACCCAATTTGATTGCCTCAGATGAAGGGATGACTTCTGTCAGGTTGATGATCCTGCCTTCAGCCTTTGAAATGACCTTGGAGGTTACCGCGAGAATATCTCCATCTTCAAATTCAATAGATTGGTTAATGGCTGCAGCATAAAGAATCTCTGCGATATTGTCCCCTTCCTTTATCAGGGGAATATTTAATAATTGGCTAAAGATAAGTTCGCTCATCAGGGTTATGGTCTGGGAGCACCGGTAATTTGAAGTCCCGAAGAATGAACACCGAATTTCTTATTAATTCTGATGAGTATTGAGGTTAACCCTTCTTGCACGATTGAGTTTTCAAGCGGACCCGCATCCCAACCAATTAAGTCGGCATCATTCACCAACCTTAACCCCAATTCTCTGCTTTCCAGATCAGTTCCGCAGACCAAGACATCACATTCTATTTTTTTATCAGATAAAAGGAGTTCAAAAGATATATTTTGGAAAGCCGAGATTATTTTTACACCATCACCCAAAATCATTTGAGCCTGCATTGCTGCACTTCCATGAGGAGGTATTTGAACTGTTGAGACTTTTGGCGGCACAAGAGGAACTGTGACATCCAGTAAGTATTTTCCCTGCAAAAAAGGTTTCAATTCTTCAAGAATGGTTTTGTGAAATTCGTACGGAACCGTTAATGACGCAATGCCGCATATCTTGACTGCCTCTTGGTTCGATTTTCCATCGATCGACATATCTGAAACCCCGGCAACAGAAAGAAGCGCTTTTAACTCGTTTACTGCCTCTTGTGCTTTTGCTTCGCTGCGTGAGCCAATGATCACATGATAACCTGCCTTTACCCAACGGTAAGCAAGACCCTTTCCTTCTTTCCCGGTTCCACCGATAATAGCGATAACCTCTTTTGGTTCCTTATTATCGATCATATTACCCTCCAAGGTTCAATAATTAGAATAGCCCTCGATATTTTTTCCAAACTGATGCGGAGATCTTACTGGCTTCCTTGATAATTAATTCTTCATCAAGAGTGGTCAGAACTCTTTCTTTCATAAGAAATTTTCCATTTAAAAGCGTACTCGTGATCATGCTTTCTCTAAACCCAAAAACAATGTGCCAGGGAAGATTATCCGCATTTAGGTCTGTGAATGGCTTATAGTCAATAAGCACAAGGTCTGCTGCAGCTCCGGGTTTAATAACACCTGTCTCAAGGCCATTGAATTGAGTCTTTATCAGATCCCGATTATTAATGATCGCCATCTGGTAGATCAGATCTGCTGGCATTCTGCGAGGGTCAGAATTAATTAACTTGTGTGCAAGGTAAGCCGCATCCCATTCCTGCCACATTGAATTAGAGAAACCATCATTACCAAGGCAAACTTTCACTCCGGCGTTGATCATCGATTCAATCGGAGGTAAACCAACTGCATTATTCATATTTGACCGGGGTTGGTGACTTAACCATGTTCCCGAGTTGGCCAATAATCCGATCTCCTTTGCATCGATATGAACACCATGAGCAACAACGGTTTTTTCACCAAGAATTCCAAAATCATTCAATCGCTGAATAACGCGTTTACCGCTTTTTTTCAGGCTGTCGTACTCATCCACGATGTGTTCAGCGGCGTGAATGTGAAAGCCGGTATCCTGTGGGCATAATTCCCTAGCTTTTTTCAGTGTAGCGTCACTCAATGTCAAACTGGCATGAAGTCCGAACAACGCACTTAGGTTGTTACTTTTTTGATCCTTCAATTTTTCAATAAATCGCAGGTTCTCTTCCAAACCCTGCTGCGCTTTTTCGTCTCCGTCGCGATCCGTTACCTCATAACAAAGCGACGCCCGAATTCCTGATTCTTCTATTGCTTTCGCAATAACATCCAGCGAGCCGGGAATCGAATTTGGAGAAGCATGGTGATCGATCATTGTGGTTGTTCCGTGTTTAATTGCGTCAATGATACAAACAAGCGCTGAGAAATAATTTGCTTTTTCATCAAGCGACTTATCAAGCCTCCACCACAACTTTTCAAGAATAGCAGGAAAAGCATCTGGCGCATCCCCCGGAATATACATTCCGCGGGAAAATGCCCCGTAAAAATGGGTGTGCGCGCAAATGGAGGCCGGCATCAAATATTGCCCACAAGCATCAAAAACTTCCTGCGATCCTGATGAATTTGTATTTAAGGTTTGGGTTTCTGAGATCGATTCGATTCTTCCATCATCACCGATAAGAATTGTCGAATTCGGGATAATTCTTTTATGATCGTCAAAAGTAATTAAATTCGCATTCTTAATGATCATCCGATCTCCTTTTACGCTTCTGTAAAAATTTTAACATATCGTCCTTTTATGCCGATAAATATTATTTCAAAATATTTTAAAAATTCCGTTTGAATTACAATATAAGCCTATTTTCGCAGGAGATGAAATGAATTCTAACTTGAAGGCTTCCCTTAATTTTGCTCATGATAATTATCAAGATTTTGTCGATAAACTTTCTGAATTATTAAGAATACAAACGGTTTCGGCTGACTCCGCATTTTCCAATGATCTGCTGATCGGTGCGCAATGGTTGGTCGATTATCTAAACTCTTTGGGTTCAGTGGATACCAGGATATTGAAAACTCAAAAATACCCTGTGGTTTTTGGCAGCCTTCCCTGTGCTGATGCTGGCAAACCTACGATCCTTGTTTACGGTCATTATGATGTCCAGCCTGCAGATCCGCTCGCACTTTGGAAGACCGATCCATTCGAGCCTACCGTAAAGGACAACCTTCTTTTCGCAAGAGGTGCTTCGGATATGAAGGGCCAAATGATGATCGTGCTAAGCGCCATTAAGTCAATAATCAGTACAGGTTCATTACCAGTGAATTTAAAATTCATGTTCGAAGGGGAAGAAGAAATTGGATCACCAAGCATCCTGTCATTCCTGACAGACCATAAAGAATTATTCAAAAGTGATTTTGTCCTCAATTTGGATGCGGGGATGATATCCAAGGACAAACCGACAATTGTTTATGGGTTGAGAGGCCTGGCGTATTTCGAAATTTTTATCACAGGTCCTGCTCAAGATCTGCATTCTGGTTTATTCGGCGGTGTGGTTTATAACCCGATCCAGGCATTAAGTGAGCTTATTACCGGTATGAAAAGCTCTGAAGGCGAAATTCTTCTTCCAGGGTTTTATGATGATGTCCTTCCTTTAAGCACTGAAGAAAAGATCGCTCTTGGAAAGTTGGGCTTGGATGATCAATTCTATAGAGATCAGACCGGAGTTTCTTCACTTTATGGAGAAAAAGGATACACTGCAACTGAACTCATAGGTGCAAGGCCAACCTTGGATATTAACGGAATTATCAGCGGCTACACAGGTGAGGGTCCAAAAACTGTGATCCCTTCCAGAGCTTCTGCAAAATTATCCATGCGCCTTGTTCCTGACCAGTCCCCCGAACATGTAAAGCAGCAGCTCATTGCCTATATGGAGAAGAATGCTCCTAAGCAAGTTAAATGGGAAGTAAAAATGCTCGCGAGTGACCCCGCAAGCCTGACAGACCTCAATTTCTATGCAACCCGGTGTTTTGCACAATCAATTCTGGAAATCTGGGGTATTCCGCCTGTTTATCAGCGCGGCGGTGGAAGTATCCCGATCGTTTCACATATGCAGAAAATTCTTGGAGCAGAGAGTGTATTAAGTGGTTTCAGCCTCCCTGAAGATAATATTCACAGCCCGAATGAAAGGCTTGACTTGGACGTTTTCAAAAAAGGGATTGATACAACCATTCATTTTCTTTTTAGGATCGGAGATGTGTGTGAAGGATAAATCTGCAAATTCAGCCAACAAGATCACCCATTATGGTGGTCAGGCATTGATCGAAGGAGTATTAATGCGTGGGAGATCTTTTGTTGTTGCAGCTATGCGCAAACCAGATAATACAATTCATTTGGAGTATGAAAAGCTGGAAGGTATCTATACCTCAGAGCTGGTTAAGATACCTTTTTTGCGTGGTCTTGTGATCTTATGGGATTCACTTTTTCTTGGAATGAAATTTATTACAAAATCTGCCAACCTGCAGGCGGATGATGACGCCAAGATTGAAGGTTCTGCGCTTTATCTTTCCCTTTTAATTTCGATCTTGTTGGCAATAGGGTTATTTTTTGTTCTACCTGCTTTTATTGCTGAATTGATCTCCCGATTGATCAAAATTTCACCGGCACTTTTGAATGTAGCAGAAGGTTTTGTTAGGCTGATTATTCTGGTTGGGTATATCTGGGTTATTGGAAAGTCAAAGGATATCGCGCGCGTTTTTGCTTATCATGGCGCAGAACATAAGACAATTAATGCGTACGAAAATGGGGTTGAAATAAATGCCGAGAATATCAAATTATTTCCATTGGCTCATCCCAGGTGCGGAACTTCTTTTCTTCTGACTCTGGTATTCTTGTCTATTATCCTTTTTTCTCTTGTTGGACCTCTTCCCTTGTTTATTAAGATCCTCACCAGGATCGCTTTTATCCCCATCGTCGCGATGCTGGCTTATGAATTGATCCGATGGATGAGCGCCCGTCTCGAAAACCCTATCGTGAAATTGATGACCTATCCGAACTTGCTTCTACAAAAACTGACAACACGCGAACCTTCAACGGAAATGCTGGAGGTCGCATTGATATCATTTAACAAATTGATCGAATTGGAAAACGCAGGATAATTAAGTTAGGAGGAAATATGAGTCTTAAGGAAGATCTTGAAAGATCATTGATTACGGCAATGAAAGAGAAAGACGACGGTCGAAAAAATGCCCTGCGTATGGCCCTTTCATCGATAAAATTGGCTGAAATTGAATCGGGTAAAGCACTGGATGAGCCTATGATATTCAGCATACTCCAGAAGGAAATCCGGACCAAAGAAGAGACCATCGCGGAAGCCGAAAAAGCAAATCGGGCAGAAATGATCCCACCAATCAGCTCTGAAATAGAGATATTAAAAGAATTCCTTCCTAAAGAAATGACCGATGATGAGCTTATGGCTCTTGTTAAAAAAACTGTTTCTGAGTTGAATGCAACATCCATCAAGGAAATTGGATTGGTAATGAAATCTGTTATTCAAGATGCTCATGGAAGAGCTTCGAATGACAGAATAAGCAAGACGGTCAGAGATCTGTTATCCAAAAGTTGATATAAACGGATGATCTCGCGCAAAAAGGGGACTTTCATTCATAATAACAGGGTCACAGGATTTCTTTTTATATTTTTTACTGCGGCTGCCATATTACTTGCATTGATCCTTCCAATATCCTTAAGACCTGCCCCATCACTTTTAAAGATTGGGGATGTAGCCTTTCAGGATATTCGTGCACCCAGGTCTTTCAGTTTCATAAGCGAAATACTTACTGAAACCGCCCGAAAGGAAGCCGAAAAAACGGTCGCACCTATCTATCTGCCTGCAGATCCTGCAATATCGAGAAAACAGATCGAGAAGCTGAAAAGCGTATTAGGTTTTATAAATTCTGCTCGATCAGACGCTTTTGCATCCGATGCTCAAAAAATTAAAGATCTTTCATCATTTTCTGAATTGTCTCTAACTGAAGGAACGATCACAGCCCTTTTGACTTTATCGCCTGAAAAATGGGAATTGATCAAATCTGAAAGTATTTTTCTACTTGAAGAAGTAATGAAATCCTCGATACGTGAGGACCAGCTGCCAGCTATAAGACGTAATCTTTTTCCTCGAATTGGATTTGAATTTGATGAATCTGAAGCGGGGATCATTAATGAACTAGTGTCACCAATAATAATCGATAATAGCGTTTTTAGTATTGAGAATACAGCCAAGGCTATTGATAATGCCCGCGCAGTAATCGAACCTGTCACTAAGCAATATATAGGCGGTGAGATCATCATTAACAGCGGCGAGGTGATTGATCCGGTATCATGGGAAGCATTACAGGAATTGGGATACACCGAACCAAGGAATCGTTTGACGGATTATATTGCCGCCTCCTTGATGGTAACAGCAGTAATGGGCTTCAATATTTTATATATTCGCAGGGTAAAGCGTTCTTCTGGAAAAGAAATTGAAGGTTTGCCTGTAATTACCATTATTTTCCTGATTTTCTTATTTACAGCACGATTTGTTATTCCTAATCACGCCATCCTGCCTTATCTTTTCCCGATCGCTGCTTTTGGCGTAACGATAGCCAGTCTTTATAATTATGAAGCAGGTTTGGTATTTGCGATATCCTTAAGCCTCCTGGTGGGTTTTAACCAGGATCTCAGGATGGATTTGGCTACTTATTATTTCATACCCTCCGCTGTTGCAATATTTATTTTGGGAAGAGGTCGCAGGATAACCATTTTCTTCATGGCAGGATTGGGGATCGCAATTACTGGAAGCCTGCTAATTATCGCCTACCGCCTTCAAAATTCTTTCCTGGATCTGGCCGGTGCCAGCACACTGATAGGGGCGGCTTTTGTTAACGGCTTCGGTGCAATTAGTTTGACCTTGATCTTTCAGTTCATTCTGGCTCAATTATTGGGTAAAACAACCGCTCTGCAGCTGATGGATCTATCCAGGCCGGATCACCCCCTGCTTCAGGAATTACTTCTGAATGCACCTGGTACGTATCAGCACTCATTGCAAGTTGCGAATATGGCAGAACAGGCTGCCAAAGAGATCAGCGCAGATGCCCTTCTCGTTCGTGTGGGCTCGCTGTATCATGATATTGGAAAGTCACAGAACCCAAATTTCTTCATTGAAAATCAGCTGCCTGCCCAAATTGATACCCATGATAATTTGGATTCATTAATTGCATCCGCGACGATTATTCAGCATGTTCATGATGGATTGAAATTGGGTCGAAAATTTCACCTGCCCCCGCAAATACTTGCATTTATCAATGAGCATCACGGCACTTCGATAACAAGATATCAATTTGACAAAGCGCTTGAAAGGTCAAAGGATTCTTCAAAAGTAGATAAGGAACTTTATCGTTATCCTGGTCAAAAACCTACATCAAAAGAAACAGCTTTATTAATGCTGGCTGACGGCTGCGAAGCACGTGTAAAGGCAGAATCACCAAAAACCCCGGAAGAGATCGAAATAATCGTTTCGGAAAATATTAGATTAGCTTTAAATCAGGGCCAGCTGGATAATTCAGACCTAACGTTGAAAGATTTACGCGTTATTACCAGGTCATTCACAAGAACAATCCAAAATACATATCACCATCGAGTGATCTACCCAAAAATGGATGTTTCTGCTCAAGATGAAATTATTTTAGGAAAAAAATAAATGGTGACAGTTCAGATCAACACAAGGATTTCGCCTCTGATTGATGAGGCATTTATTTACCATGTTGCCTCGGCAACACTTGATATTCTGGGTTTTGAATTTAACGAAGTATCCATTGTTTTAGATAATGATGAACAGATCAGAATGTTAAATAGGACCTACCGAGAACTTGATGAACCGACAGACGTCCTTTCATTTTCATCTGGAGAAATAGACCCTGACACCGGTTCGCGTTACCTTGGAGATGTTGTGATCTCATTTCCCCGTGCAAAAGCGCAGGCTACTGAACAAGGTCACAGTATCAAAAAAGAAATGGCGACGCTTATTGTTCATGGTTTATTACATTTGGCGGGTTATGACCATGCAAACAGCAGGCAGGAGAAAAAACTTTTTTCCTTACAAAACGAGATCATTGAGGATCTTTCTTCCGATTGGATGGTCACAAAATCAGATCGCATAATTGATTCTTTCAAAAATGCTTTTGAAGGTTTCCTTTCCGCATTGCGGACTGAAAGAAATCTTTGGGTTCATCTCGCCTTAAGTATTTTGGCGATTGGGCTGGGTTTTGTGCTCAGAATTGGTATCACTGAATGGGCATTGATCGTTATTGTGATCTCAGTCGTTTTTATGACAGAATTTTTCAATACTTCCCTGGAATACCTGGTCAACTTCGCTTCTCCTGAAAAAAATGAACTTGCCCGGAAAGCAAAAGACATCAGCGCTGCCGCAGTATTAATAGTGGCAACTGCCTCATTGATCGTTGGAGCGCTTATCTTCCTGCCAAAATTGATTGGTCTAATCTTTTAAAGGATTTTATAAGTATTCTTTTAAATTATGCTCGACGGCATATGCGGCAGCTTCTGCGCGGTTGCTGACGCTCAGTTTGGAAAGGATACTGCTAACATAATTTCTGACCGTTCCCTCACCTAGGTAAAGTGATTGGGCAATTTCCCGGTTAGTTTTTCCTTCAGAAACCAGTTTCAGGACCATTTTTTCCTGCTGACTCAATTCCGTAAACGACGCAGCTTCTTCATCTTTCACAGCACGCCTCACTTCCTGGAAAACCCGCTGTGTTACTGCTGGATCAAGCGAAGCTTCCCCGCGGGCAACTGCTTCAATGGACTTTGCAAGCCCGGATGAATCAATTTGTTTTAACACATACCCCGACGCACCTGCTTTTATTGCAGAAAATAACATTTCATCTTCAGCATACGAAGTGAGCATGATCACTTTTACTTCAGGGAAATTTTGCTTTATTTCCTCACATGCATCAATTCCCGACTTTCCGGGTAGCCGAATATCCATCAGAACAATATCGGGTTTGTGCGTTTCAACCTGTGCTAGTGCCTCTTTGGCATTTTTAGCTTCTGAGACAACTTCGTATTGAGGGTACTGATCCAGTAGGCTTTTTAATCCCAACCGAACAATTTCATGATCATCAACAATAATGATTCGTTTCTTCAATTCATCTCCATCTTCTCACTTGAATTATACATACGGTTATTCAATGATCAGAGTCACTGGACAATGGTCGGAACCAATTATCTCGGAATGAGTAACAACCTCTTTTACCCGCTTTATCAATTTCTCTGTTATCAGAAAATAATCGATCCGCCAACCCACATCATGCAAGCGAGCGCTGAAACGATAGGTCCACCATGTATACTTGACTAGATCTGGATAAAGGATGCGAAAAATATCGTGAAATCCTTCTGACAAGTACTTATCCACCCACTCGCGTTCTTCGGGAAGGAAACCTGTATTCTTCTGATTTGCTTTTGGATTCTTCAGGTCAATTTCCTTATGTGCAGTATTAAAATCGCCCGTTATTATGATTTCCTTTCCGGAAACCATGAGACTTTTACAGTAATTCAATAAGTTTTCATAAAAATCCAGTTTATAAGGGACCCTTTCACATTCTTGGCCGCCATTCGGAAAATAAATATTAAAAAGTTCAAAATCAGGAAAGCTGGATTGGATGATCCGTCCTTCACAATCGAAGCGCTGCACTCCCATTCCGAAGGAGGATGACGCAGGTTGGATCTTAAAGAGAGTCCCCGTTCCGCTGTATCCAGGTCGTTCAGCCGGATTCCACACACATTTGTATCCCAAAGATTCAAAATAAGGAGTATCGATCTGTTCTTCTTTAGCTTTAATTTCCTGCAAACACAAAACATCGGATTGGTAGTCGTTCAACCATTTAAAAGCTTCTTTTCCCAAAGCGGCTCGTATCCCATTAATGTTCCAGGTTGTAATTTTCATATATTTCTCGCTATGGTAAACTTATTCGGCTTTTAACTCAAGGATTTTGTTTTTCTGTTTTCGCATTTATGTCGCAAAAAATATTTTCAGTAATTATAGCTTTAATACTCCTCCTTTCTAATTCCACCGTAGTTTTGGCTCAGGAAGGCGGAGATTTGCCGATCTATGTTGTTCAGCCGGGTGAAAACCTTACTGAAATCGCTGAAAAATTCCACATTTCGCTTAACGAACTGATCAGCGCAAATAACATTCTTGATGTAAATATTATTTCTGCCGGAACTGAACTTGTGATCCCCGGTTTGGTTGGTATCAGTGGAATACTGACAGCTGAACCAACAACCTTTGGTGAGAATTATCACTCGATTCTGCGCAAATATGGTCTAACTGGTCAGACGTTTACATTATTGAACCCGGTTACAAGCCCGGCAGAGATATTTGCCGGATCAACGCTTGTCCTTCCCAAGTCAATGGATCAAAATAATATTAGGTTCGGTTCGTATTTGTCTGACCAGGATTCCCTTCTTACTATATCTGTCAAAACCGGCAAGAATTTCTGGAGTCTTTCAAAAGACAATCAATTTACCAATCTTATTGCGCTCCCTGGGGACATTGTTTCCTTTTTCTCGGGATCGGAAAATGAATCCCAATCCCCGTTTTCAAAATTTATTTCGAAGATCGATGTCAGTCCTTTGCCGGTTGTGCAGGGGCATACGGTTGTCGTTCGTATCTATACGAAAGAGCCAGCAATAATTTCAGGCAAATTAGGCGAAAAGTCATTAATTTTCTTCCAGGATCAGCCTGCCGGGTTTTATTATGCGCTCTCAGGGGTATCTGCAATAGCTGCAGCTGGTTTGGCGCCTCTTCAGCTTAGTGGAACTTTTGAAAATGGTGAAAATTTCTTAATTGAGCAAAATATCTTGCTGAAATCTGGGGGATACAGGCAGGAAGAACTCACTGTTGAACAAACGACCATTGAACAGGATGTTATTGATCTTGAAAACTCTCAGATTCAGCAGATCATCAGCCCTGCATCGTCTGAAAAGCTCTGGAATGGAAAATTCCGCTTTCCGGTAGATGGTTCTCTGGATAATGATACGATCGGTTTTAGTTCATATTTTGGAAATCGCCGATCTTACAACAATGGAACTTTCAATGGTTTTCATGGCGGCCTTGATTTTAGAGTTGTTTTGATGACTTTCAACATTTATGCGACTGCTCCAGGGAGAGTTGTGTTCGCCGGGCCAATGACAATCCGTGGAAACACAACTTTTATCGACCATGGACAGGGAATTTACTCTGGATATGCCCATCAAAGCGAAATAAACGTAAAAGTTGGTGATATGGTTCAAACCGGCCAAATCATTGGCCTGATTGGTTCTACCGGGCGCGTGACAGGTCCGCATTTGCATTGGGATATTTGGGTCAATGGCAATCAAGTGGACCCCTTTGATTGGATTGAAAATAACTACCCATAGCTAAAGTATAATAAGTTCGCTTAGAAGGGAACCAACGAAATCAGATTATGATCGCTCCACAACTTATCAGCGAAACTTACTGGCAGGAATTTACTGTCGGCAAAAAAGACATTGAAACAATTTATAGCTTGCTGCTCGAAAAAGCTGTCCCCCTTTCTGCAAATGAGATACTGGATTATCTGATCTCTACACGTATCAAACTTGAAATGGATTCTTTCCAAAAGAAAAAATCAAGCCAATGTAAGGTCTATTTTCCCAAGGATGAATACAACATTGGCGATACCATTTCTTTTCTAGCGCTTAATATGGAGAAAGGCAGAGTAAGTTCAGTCCGTGATGGATTTAACCCTGATTTTCTGGATATGAAAGTCATAGAGGTTGAATTTGAATCAGCAAAAACCCGCTCGTTTGCCTGTAATTTGGATGATCATCCTTTGAATCAGATCATGGAAATGCCTGAAAACGACCCAAATCTCAACCCTGTTCTGGTTAAAGAGAAGTATGGGGAAGATCTCATCCAACGGATGGAAGATTCTCTTAAGAAAAATGATGATCTCGTTAAGATCGCTGGTAGTTGGTTTCTGCGATCTTTGTTGGTTGATGTTCATATCGGTCACCTGAATTTAGCTGAGGCTGTACTTGAGGAAGCCAAAGGCGGGCCAATAAGCACAATTGATCTAATGAAACAAGTCGAGCTTACCGCAAATGCAGATGAAAAATTACTAGAATTCTCTTTTGATCTCGCTTTACAGGAAGACGGTCGTTTTGATGAAGTTGGTCCTTCAGGGCAAACTTTCTGGTTCCTCAAAGAACTTGAACCTCTCGATGTTAAAGAAGTTCCTTTATTTTTGAAATACTCTCCAAAGGAGTATTCGGTCGAGGGTCTTGATAAATTTATGGAGATGTTTGAAGGAACGCTTTATGATGAACTGGAAACAATGGAAACGCCAGGTTTGCATGCAGAAAGAGCTTCTATCAGCCTGACTTTCCCTCATTGGCGCTCAGGCACACTACCACTGTCAAAAGCCTTAAAAAAGATGTTCCCAAGCGCTTATGAAGCACCTCGAGTCATGTTTACTTTTTTTGATCCCCAAGAAAATGAAAAGTTCTCAGGTTGGGTTGTTCGGGCAAACAAATATATTTGCGGTTTGGATAAATGGTATCTAAAGCATGAATTGATGCCTGGGAGCATTGTTAGTGTTGAAAAAAGCGATACCCCCGGAGAGATCATCATTAAATTTGTGAAGAGCCGCCAAAATAAAGAATGGTTAAAGACTGTTCTGGTTGGTTCTGACCAGGGTTTTGTGTTTGCAATGCTTAAGCATCCTTTAACCACAAGTTTTGATGAGCGAATGGCAATTGCCATCCCTGACGTCGCAGCACTGGATGAGATCTGGAAAAACCATTTTTACGAAAAGGAAAGTATTGATAAAACGATCATCCGGGTATTGCGTGAACTTGCCAAATTAAATCCACAAAGGCAGGTTCACGCTCAAGAACTTTATGCCGCAGTGAACATCCTTCGCCGCTGCCCTCCAAGCCTTATTCTTTATCATTTGCTTAATAATGATCAGGTTGAACATTTGGGTGATTTATATTTCAGGATCGGTGAAAAAGAATGAGCGTTAACCCTGAGGTAAAACGACCCTTGAGCTTGATCAAGCCGACTGCAGAAACGCTCTATCACCTGGATTTCGATTGGTGGCAAGAAAATGATTCCAATTGGCGAATTTTTCTGCTTGAATTTCTTTGTCCAGAGCACCAGGCATTTTTCAAAGATAAGGCTGATACAACTAAAATTGACGCCGTGGATCCTGAGACTGCCGAGATAAAACAAGTGGATGGATTACTATACGAATTAATGAATCATTGTGCCAAGCAGGAAGGCTTTATCAGTGAGAATTTACCGATCATTGCTAAAGTACTGCGCACTTTTTTATCTAATGGGAATCAACCGCTTACGGCTGCCGCTCTTGCGATAATTGTAAACCGTCCTGTTGCAACGCTTTTGGCGACATTATCAGGTCCGCAAATATTTAAAGGCATCCGACAGTTTCATAAATAATGTTCAGTTCGAATTTTAAATCAATTATTAATTTCTGATTACGAATACCTTTTTAATGCAGAATCAAGGATCAATCTAATAAGATCTACAAAAGTTGTTCCTGCAAATTTTGCCATTAATCCAAACGAGCTTGTATCGGGTTCGAGGTTCGGAATTGCATTAACTTCAAGTAATGTTGGAGTTCCTTCACTATTCTGGCGGATATCAATTCGTGCATAATCTCTGCATCCAAGCGTTTTATAGGCTTCTAATGCAAGGTTTTCGATCACTTGTCTATCCTGAAAATCTAATTCTGCTTGCTTTGCACTATCTTCAAGTTCGTTGATTGACATTTTTCGGGTTTGGCTGCGAAATGGCAATTCTCCATCCTTAAAATTAAATTTCAGGATACCAAATATTCTTGGCGGTTGATTTTCAATGATTCCTACAGTGAATTCGCTGCCTGATAGGAATTCCTCAACTATGACTGGTCCCCCTATATATTTCAAGGCATATTTTATCTTTTCAACCGCCATAATCTCGGAATAAATTATGCTTTGTTCCGTTATTCCCCAACTGCACCCTCCTCTTAGAGGTTTAACAAATAAGGGAAATACAAATAATCCCGGAACAGATATTTCATCAGCCTTGTCAAAAGTGACCGATCTGGGAGTTTTTAGGCCAGATTTTCTTAATAAAGTCAATGATTTATGCTTATCATAAGCAGCAGCGCAGGTAAGCGCTGAAGGACCTGTAAAAGGGATCATCAATCTTTCAAGAATTTCAGCCGCGTATCCATATGCTGCATCTTGAAATCCCTGGATTGAGGTATTAAAAACAAGATCCGGATTGCGATTCCGTAAATTCCTTTCCAGATTGGTATCAGCTGCAAGAATACAAACTTCATGACCGAGCTGGTACAAGGAATTGGAAATTGATGCTGTTACAAGGTTATGGTAAGAATTAATTTCTACGGCATTGCATTCCCTTGTTGTCAACCGCTCAGGATCATGAATGATGATGATTTGCATGTCTTAATAATTATATTTTCTAATTTCAAAATATAATTTGACTGAAATTTGACCATATATGATCTAAAAGGATCAAACGTGATTCTTTGTAATGTTATAATTTTTGGCTGGAGAAAAACCTATGACAGATATACTAACTCGTTTAAAAGCGCTTCCCCAAAATATAAAGGTGGGTGTGATCGGTATCGGCAACATCGGCAAAGGAATCGTTTATCAGGCTGGATCCACACCTGGGATAGAGTGTGTTGCCATAGCGGATATCCGCCTCCAACATGCAGTTGATTGGGCAATTCGCCTAGAACGTGATTATGAAGTTGTCGAAAACCTTGCAGACATGCACGAAGCTATTCAGCGCGGAAAAATGGCTATCTGCAATGATGGCAATTTGGTGGCCAAGTGCGAATTAATTGATGTTATGGTGGATTCTTCAAGCACAATAACCGGTGGCTTGGAGTTTGCTTTGGCAGCAATTGCAAACCACAAACATGTTGTGATGATGAATTCCGAAGCTGATTTGATCTTTGGTCCTTACCTTCTCTCAAAAGCAACAAAAGAAGGTGTCGTTTACACCAGCGCTGATGGTGATCAGCATACTTGCATCAAACGTCTAATTAATGAAATTGAATTATGGGGTTTTAAGACCGTGCTTGCAGGTAATATGAAAGGATATCTGGATCGCACCAGCAATCCAACAGCAATAATTCCTGAAGCTGATAAACGCTTTATGGATTATAAAATGTGCGCATCTTATACGGATGGCACAAAAATGTGCATAGAAAATGCGCTTATTGCAAATTCAATTGGCGCCCGCACAGTTGTGCCAGGCGGACTAGGACCGAGGGTAAAAGATGTGTATGAACTATTCGATCATTTCGATTTTGACACCCTTTGGAATGGCAAGACACCGCTGGTAGATTATGTTCTCGGTGCACAGCCTGGTGGCGGTGTTTTCGCGGTTGGCTTCAATAGCCACCCGCATCAGATGGAATCTCTTGCCTGGTATCCTTGTCGCCTCGGAGCAGGACCTTTCTATGTTTTTCACAGGCCTTATCACCTGAGCCATTTTGAATCGATGGCCTGCATCGCCGAAGCTTTTCTTGATGGCTGGGCGATATTGCAGCCGACCTATGGGTTCGTTACCAACGTTTACGCCTATGCCAAGAAGGACCTGCGCAAAGGGGAAGAATTAGATGGGATCGGCGGTTACGCAGCATATGGTTTGATCGAAAACGTTTCTGATAATAAATCCCATCCGGGTCTCCCGATTTGCCTTGCAGAAGAAGTTTCTTTAAATCGAGATCTTAAAAAAGATGAAAAGATCTTCATGGACGATATCAATATTATTGCCAATTCAGCAAAATTTGAAATCTACCAATCCGAATTAGACTCATAATTTAATAATAAAGAACTGTGTAAATATTTTTCATTTCTATAATTTTCTTTCTGTTATTAATTATTAAGATTATTCGGGTTATTGGAATAAAAAAGAATCTGATGAAATTAATTTATAAACCTGTGAAATTATGAAACAAGGCATATTAATAACAGCATTTAATGAATTTGCCTTATTAAACAAACTAATTAATTGTTTTGATGATGATTTTTCGCTCTTTATTTTCTTAGATAAAAAGAGCAAGTTATTAGCAAGCGAGATCGATCTTTTAGCAAAATCAAAAAATGTTGAATTTCTGACCCAAAAATTTAATGTTAATTGGGGGAGTTTTAAACAATTAAAAAGCAGACTTGTTCTGGCAGAAGAAGCAGTTAAACATACCGATCTTGAATACTTCCATTTTATAACTGGCCAAGATTATCCACTGAAAAGTTGTGCCTATATAAAAGATTTCTTAACTCGAAATAAAGGAAAAGAATTTTTACAAAATAAAGAAATGCCTTTAAAAGGATGGTCTGGAAATGGTGGATTTGACAGGATCAATTACTACCATCTACATGATTATGTTGATTGCAGATCATGGATTGGCAAAAGACTTAATAGGGATTTTGTACGATTTCAAAAGTCATTTAAGATATTTAGAAAAATTTCCCCCGATTTCCCCAAATTATTCGGTGGTTCACCATTCTGGACGTTGAGTTACCCTTGCCTTAAATACGTTATTGACTTTACTAAAGAGAATCCAAAATTCATAAAGAGATTTGAATTCTGTCATAGTGTTACAGAAATTTATTTTCATACCATAATTATGAATTCCCCATTTAAAGAACAGGTAGAAAATAAAAATTTTAGATATATTGATTATGAACTCAGAGGAAAAGCAAAAAATATCTTTCCTACAACCATTTTAGATGAATCGGACTACGAAAGGCTTTCAAATACGGATGCTTTCTTCGGAAGAAAGTTTAGTTATCAGATTTCAAATAAATTAATTCAAAAAATTGATACAAATATTTTAAATCTTCCTCAAGATTAACCTCTAAATTTATTAATAATCAATTGAAAAATATTCGTCGTTATAATACCCAACATTAATGGAGCGAACCAACACCAATCAAACAGTGATCGAGCCTCCGCGCGGGATATTAGACCTGAACCTGCGCGAACTGTGGCCGTACAATGAGCTGCTGTTATTCCTGATCTGGCGTGATATCAAGGTACGTTATCGCCAGACCATATTGGGCGTACTGTGGGCCATCCTGCAGCCGCTGCTGACCATGGTCATCTTCAGCGTCATCTTTGGCAGCTTCGCCAAACTGCCATCCGAAGGCGTGCCCTACCCCATCTTCACCTATGCCGCCT
>Ga0172375_10002057_pt1 | contig 31838 bp, 29 predicted proteins | sample LakKiv1m_FD_114537 | JGI IMG/M metagenome (GOLD analysis project Ga0172375, IMG submission 114537) | Freshwater microbial communities from Kabuno Bay, South-Kivu, Congo - kab_092012_11.1m | ecosystem: Environmental > Aquatic > Freshwater > Lake | place: Democratic Republic of the Congo... | reverse complement strand
ATTGTTAGGCCTTAACGGGGAATCCTCAGCATTACAGCTTCTGGATAAGATCAAAGAGGATATGGCCACTCATCCGATGCCAATAAACTAATAACTTTATCAAATCCCCCTTATCATTATATGCTCCCTAAGACTTGACACTAAGATTGCACTGAATTTTGACATCATTAGTAATAACATTCCTGTCTTCCTTATCCTTGTCTTCGTCCTTGTCCTACGAGCAAAAGCAGACGCTTTAGGACGAGGACAAGTACAAGGACGAGGAGACTCACAAATAATTTGATTATCAAAGTAACATAATATCTGCTTTTGTGAGTCTGGGTGGCTATCGGGATTTGAACCCGGACTAACGGGACCACAACCCGTCGTGCTACCGTTACACTATAGCCACCATAAGCAGATCAATAAGCGTCGCCTCTGGGAGAGATCAACAAAACATTGATAATATCGCTTTTTTCAAACCCGATAAATATCCTGAGATTTCCTACCCTGATCCTAAAAATACCGTTAAACTCCCCTTTTAAAGGTTTTATATCAAGCTTCCGGAAATCCCCAGACGCCAATCTATCAAAGATAGTGTTCAACCTTCTTTTTACATCAATTGGGGATTTGCGGTAATATTTTTCAGCCTGTTTTTTGAAGACCAGGCTACGCATTTTGCCTCAAGCTCTTCCAGAGGGTCCCGCCTTTTTCTTTCTTTGCCTTTTTTAATCCGGACATCTCTTCCTTTGACAGGACGTCATCAGAGTAATTCAACCATCTTAAAAAGTTCATTAAAAGCGACATCTTGCCGGCAGGGACCTTTCTCAGCTCGTTTTTTATCTCTGAATATTTACGACCGTTCATTTTTGTTCCTCCAATCATAGATTATACAACATAATCTCAACTCCTCTTCCTTGTTATCGTTCTTGTCCTTGTCCTACAAAAATCCGAAAGGACAATAACAAGGACAAGGAGACAAAAATCCTGTCGGATTTTTGTCTACGTCCCCGGAGCGATTCGAACGCTCGGCCTACAGCTTAGAAGGCTGTTGCTCTATCCAGCTGAGCTACGGGGACTAAAAGCGGGAGATGGGATTCGAACCCACGACATCCAGCTTGGAAGGCTAGCGCTCTACCAGCTGAGCTACTCCCGCATTACACCTTGTCCTCGTCCTTGTCCTGATGTTGAAATGAACTTAATTATAAAACAAGTACAAGGACAAGAACAAGGGCCAAATCGGGGAGACAGGATTTGAACCTGCGACCCCCTGCTCCCAAAGCAGGTGCTCTACCAAGCTGAGCCACTCCCCGGATCAAGGACAAAAACAAAAACAAGGACCAGAATGATATAATCTTCTTGTTCTTGTCCTCGTCCTTGTCCTACGAGCGAAGCGAGTCTCGGGCCGACGGGATTTGAACCCATGACCTCTCGCACCCCAAGCGAGTGCTCTACCAAGCTGAGCCACGGCCCGAACTTTATTATTATAACATGTGCTAAAAAGGGATTTTTTTGTTGAAAAGCAGGCGGCTATTTAATTTCAGCGGAGGCCGCGGGATCGAACGGGTTCATCCTGACAGAAAGGGAAAAAAGATACGGATATTCAGCCCTTAAATGCTTCATGTATGAAAGCCATTCATATATCAAAAGAGAGAACGCGCGCTTCATGTCAAGGGAAATATGCTCCGAATCGGGCTTCGAGAGGCCTTTCAGGTCACTTCGCGCGTCCAGCTCTTCGGTAAGATGAAAGACCGCCCAGAGAAGGTCGGTAAAAGTATCGTGCTCAAGGAGGTTGGGATTTTCAAGGAGACGGAGAAGGAACTCCTTTTTCCCGCAAAGCAGGGCCTTGAGACCGGAAAGATCGATCATTTTAGCGTCAACTGAAAGGTCGGACTTTTTGGCCCTGTTCATCGCGGCCTTAAAAGCTTTTTTGTCCCAGGAGCCGCTTATCAAAAGCTCTTTTCTTATACCGGCGATGTTTTTGTCCGATCTGATGTAATATTTCAAAAGCTCCGTCCCGCATTCGCTGAAGAACGCGCCGATGACCATGTTCATCTTGTTGAGGAGCTGTTTTCTCTCCCTGCCCGAAAGGAGCTGGTCAATGATCAGCGTGACCAGAAGGACCTGTATCGGGATGAAGGCCACGTCCTGAAAAAAATAGAACCAGGTGTTCCTCGGCTCATGGAAGAGATTAATCTGGAACGAGTACAAAAGGAACGACAAAAAGATGAGCGACGACCCGAGGAGGAACTGCCATTTAAAGTTCTTCATTGTTCTTGCGCCATCCCATATTTTATCATGCGCCTGAGCACTTTTTTCGCTTGTTCAAAGGCCCGGCCCCTGTGGCTGAGGCGGTTCTTCTTTTCCGTGGTCATCTGGGCGAACGTTTTGGAGTGGTCTTTGGGGACGAACACGGAATCGTACCCGAATCCGCAGACACCCTTCATGCCGCTCACTATCCTGCCCTGGCAGACCCCGGTCAGGACTTTTGATCTCATCGACGGATCAACGATCGCAACCGCGCAGACGAACCTGGCGCCCCTTTTGCCGTCAGGAACGCTTGACATGGCTTTGAGCAGTTTTTGGCACAGCCGTTTTGTCGTTACCGGAGGCCGGACGTACCTGGCCGACCTTACTCCGGGCCCCTGGTCCAGAGCATCCACGCACAGCCCGCTGTCGTCGGCCACCGCGGTCATATTGAACTTTTTTGCGGCAGCCCCGGCCTTCTTTAGCGCGTTCTCCCTGAACGTCCTGCCGTTCTCGGAGGTCCTGAGCTTTTGCGCAAAATCGGCAAGCGAAAGGATAGTTACGCCTTTCATTTTCAATATCTTCTTTATTTCAATGACTTTATGATTATTATAAGTGGCAAGAATTATTTTCAACGCTTCAGCGCCCTTCCCCCGATATCTTTCCTGTAATGCATGTCCTGAAAACTTATTAAACTTACCGCTTCATAAGATCTGTCGATAGCATCTTTTATCGGTTCCCCAAGAGCCGCAACGCCCAGGACCCTTCCGCCGGAAGTTACGGTATCGCATCCTGCAAGCGAGGTTCCCGCATGGAAAACAACAATATCCTTCATTTTTTCGGCCTCTTCAAGGCCCTTTATCACATATCCTTTCTTATAGTCTCCCGGATACCCTCCTGAAGCCAGGACCACGCAGACGGCAGGCCTTTTATCCCACTCGATATTGATCTTGTCCAGCTTCCCGTCGATGACAGCCTCCATTATTTCGATAAGGTCTGTCTTAAGCCTCGGCAGGACAGCCTGAGTTTCGGGGTCCCCGAACCTGGCATTGTACTCAAGTACTTTTGGCCCTTCTTTTGTTATCATCAGGCCTGCGTAAAGAACGCCTTTGTAAAAGCAGCCTTCTTTTTCCATTGCCCTGATGGTGGGCTCAAGAATTTCTTTTTGCACCTTAGAAAGCAGTTCCTTTGTGACAACGGGCGCGGGGCTGTAAGCTCCCATTCCGCCTGTATTTGGCCCCTTGTCATCGTCAAATATCCTCTTATGGTCCTGCGAGCATTCCATCGGAACGATCGTCTTTCCGTCCGAAAAACAAAGGATAGAAGCTTCTTCGCCCTCAAGATATTCCTCGACTATCAATTTATTGCCTGCATCCCCGAATTTTTTTCCGTCCAATATGGCTCTGACCTCCGCCTTTGCCTCTGCCTCATCCTTTGCTATTATGACCCCTTTTCCCGCGGCAAGCCCGTCAGCTTTGATCACGACAGGATATGATTTGTCTTTTAAGAAATCTATCGCTTTTTCTGATGAAGAAAACTCTTCAAAATATGCCGTGGGGATGTTATATTTTTTCATCAGTTTTTTCGAGAATATCTTGCTGCCTTCTATCTGAGCCGCAGCCTTTGACGGCCCGAATATCCGAAGATCCTCCTTTTTAAAAGCGTCCGCTATCCCGTCAACCAGCGGCTGCTCGGGCCCCACCACCGTAAGACCGATCCCGTTTTCTTTCACAAAAGAGATGATCTCCTGAAAGCTTTTCAGCCGGACCAGCTGCGCATGTCTTGCGATGCCCGCATTGCCCGGCGAGCAAAAGAGCTCACCGCATTCAGGGCTTTGTTTAAGTTTCCAGCAGATCGCGTCTTCCCTTCCGCCGGAGCCGATGACAAGTATTTTCATCAGGAAACCCTCCTCATGTCAACTATCTCCATCTGAGGGAACTCAAAGCCGTCCCACTCGTTAATGGAAAGATTGTACGCCACATCATATTCCTTTGAGCCCTCGATCTCCCCTGAAAGAGGGCCCATGTCAAAAGCAATGGAGTCAAAGACCGATTTCCCGTCCGTCAGCTTCAGCTTGAGGTGGCTGCCGGACTGGCCCACCCTTTTGCTTTTGACCACTTTAAGTCTTTTGCTCATCAAGACCGGAGCAGGATTGCCGCTGCCGTACGGCTCAAGTTTTTCAAGCTCTATCGCAAGGTCCGAGCTTATGCACGATGTGGGGATCTCCGCGTCGATCTTGGTCTTGGGAACGAGATTGTCTATCGCAAGGCAGCCGTCGATGTTTTTGCAAAGCCTTTCTTCGAGAGCGGAAAGGTTTTTGGTGAGCATCTCAAAACCGGCCGCGTCCTTGTGGCCCCCAAAATCAATGAACAGGTCCTTGCATGACAACAACAGTTTATATACGTCAAAATCCTCGATGCTCCTCACCGAGCCCCTGCAAAGATCGCCTTCCTCGCTGATCAGGATAGTCGGCCTGTTGAAGCGCTCCGAGATCCTGGACGCGACTATCCCGATGACGCCCGGATGCCAGTTCTTTCCGGCAAGAAGTATCAGTTTTTTTTCGTCCGCGTTCTCCATCCTTGAAAAGACCTCGTCCCCTATCAGGGTCCCTATCTGACGGCGCTCCGCGTTTATCCTGTTTATCTGCCCGGCCAGGTCCTGCGCTTTCTGATGGTCTTTTTCCATGAGCAGCTTCATGCTCAGCTCCGCGTGATGCAGCCTTCCCGGCGCGTTAAGACGGGGGGCAAGGGCAAAGGAGATGCTGTGCGTGGTCAGTTTTCCGGAAATGCCCGTGGAATCCACAAGATGCTTTACTCCCACCCTTTTTTGCTCATTGAGAACCTTCATTCCGGAGACCGTTATGGTCCTGTTCTCACCCGTAAGGGGCACAACGTCCGCCACGGTGCCCAGGGCCGCGAGATCAAGGAACTCCTTTACGGTCTCGGAATCCGAGAACCCTGCTTTCCTGAAAAGCGCCCAGACGAACTTGAAAGCGACCCCCGCCCCTGAAAGCTGCCTTGAAGCATGGCCTTCCGGCAGCAGTTTGGGGTTGACGACCGCGGCCGCGTTGGGAAGCACCTGGGGAATATTGTGATGATCGGTGACAATGACCTCGATCCCGAGCGCGCTGGCCGCCTCTATTTCTTTATAATTGCTGATGCCGCAGTCAACGGTTATGATCAGGTTAACGCCCTTATCCTTGAAGCTTTTGACCGCTTTCTTGTTCATCCCGTAGCCTTCGTCGTACCTGTGGGGGATATAATAAAGAGGATCAAAGCCTATCTTTTTAAGGGCCAGGACGATTATCGAAGTCCCCGTTACCCCGTCAACGTCGTAATCCCCGAACACAAGGACCTTTTCTCTTTTGTCCTTTGCTTTAATGACCCGCTGCACCGCGGCAGGCATCCCGGGAATTTCAAAAGGGTCTTTGAGCGTCGATAATCTCGGGTTCAAAAAATCGCTGATCTCGTCTTTGTTTTTGAGGCCCCTGTTGACAAGGACCTGCGACACCGTTCTTGATATGCTGAACTCTTTTGCTATTTCCTGCGTCAGGGCGTCATCTGTTTTGAAGAACTGCCACTGGCGCTGGAGTATGCTCATTTTATCTCTTTTTTATGAGCATCAATTTTTGGCCGTACTCCACCGGCTTTCCATTCTCAACCAGGATATTCACTACCTTTCCGCTGACCTCGGACTCGATCTCGTTGAAAAGCTTCATCGCCTCGATTATGCAGACAACCGTCCCTTCTTTGATCTCGCTGCCGACGTCCGTATAAGGCGGGCTGTCAGGTGATGATGCTCTGTAAAATGTTCCGACCATCGGTGAAGTTATCGCTACCAGCCCTTCTTCATCTCCTTGTCCTTGCCCCGAGCTTGTCGAGGGGCCTTTTGACTTTTCGGCAGGGTGCGCCACCTGGTGAACGGGTGCGACAGGCACAGGGTAATGGCCTTTATCCCTTTTCACCTCCACTTTAAAATCGCCCTTTTCCACGCTGAGGGCCGAGATGTCCGCTTCTTCCGCTATCTTGATGATCTTTTTGATTGTTTCGTAATCCATATATGCTCCTTTATCAATTCTTATAAGCATGGGCGGATCAATGATCCGCCCCTACGGAATTATGCTCGTTCTATGTATCTTCCGGATCTAGTGTCAACGACCACGGATTCTCCTACGCCGACGAACAGAGGGACCTGGGTCACAAGACCTGTTTCAAGGGTAGCGGGCTTCATCATGTTGGAAACGCTGTCGCCCTTGAAACCGGAACCCGTTTCGGTTACTTTCAGGGTTATTGATACCGGGAGCTCGAGGCCGATGATCCTGTCGTTGTGCATAACGACCTGAATGACATCGCCTTCCTTCAGATAATTCGGGGCATCGCCCACCATATCTTTGCCGAGAGCGATCTGGTCGTAGGTTGTCTGGTCCATAAAGTGCCACTCGCCGCTCTGAGAGTAAAGGAACTGCATCTGTTTTCTTTCAATATGGGCGTCTTCGACCTTGTCGTTTGACTTGAAGGTCTTTTCTGTGGAATTCCCCGTGTCCAGGTTCTTCAATTTCACGCGGACGATAGCCCCGCCCCGCCCCATCTTTATGTGGTTGTACTCGACCACCTGAAAAAGCTGCTTGTCGATCTCTATCGTCCTTCCGGGCCTGAGCTCTGTTACGGCTATTGACATTTACATCTCCTGCGATCAGCGTTTACAAATATCATTTTACAATATCCGGCCTGAGTGTTCAATGCTGCCCGAAATGTTATAATTTAACATCATGATGTTCTTTTTGACAGCAGCCTCTTATTTCATCGGCTCCATCCCCTTCGGGCTCCTCATCGCAAAGATGAACGGGGTCGATATCACAAAAACAGGCAGCGGCAATACCGGGGCTACAAATGTGTTCAGGACAATGGGAAAAGGATGGGGAGTGGGCGTTTTTGCTCTTGATTTTTTTAAGGGGGCGATACCGGTCTATCTCGCGCAGGCCTGCTTCAGCGACCATCTCCTTATAATGGCCTGCGGGGCCGCCGCGATCCTAGGCCACATGTATTCCCCTTTCCTCAACTTTAAAGGCGGAAAAGGCGTCGCAACAGGGCTCGGAGTGGTTTTTGCCGTTGCGCCCTATCTTTTCATCACTTCTTTTGTTCTGGGAATTGCGATAATCGCGGCTTCCGGTTATGTTTCTGTCGCATCGATAACGGGCTCCGTTCTTCTTTCGATACTTATGTTCACGACAGGAAAACCCGCGCCGTATGCGTGGGGTATCCTGATATTGACGGTTTTTATTATCTACAAACACATACCGAACATGAAGAGACTTATCAAAGGGACAGAGAACAAAATAAGGTTGTTTTAATGAGCAATATCGCCGTTATCGGGGCCGGAGCCTGGGGCACGACCATTGCAAACCTTCTTGCCGGCAAAGGCAGGAGCGTGAAGATATGGGCTTTTGAAAAAGAGACCGTTGAGAATATAAACAGGGACAAAGAGAACAAGGTTTTCCTTCCCGGAATAAAATTGAGCGGCAATATTTTTGCTTCGGACGACCTTGATGAGATCGTCCCCTCCTCCGGGCACATCATCTGCGCCATACCGACCAAGTTCCTGAGGAACGTGCTTAAGCTCATAAGTGAATACAGGGACCTGCCGAATAAGGCATCTATCCTCAGCGCCGTCAAAGGTATTGAAAAGGGGACCCTTTTGAGGCCTTCCCAGATCATAGAAAAAGAGCTGGGGACAAAAGATGTCGCTGTCCTTTCGGGCCCGAACCTTTCAAAAGAGATCGCCTCCGGCCTTCCCGCGGCCTCCGTTATAGCGTGCGGGAATAAAAAGACCGCTTCGGCTTTTCAGGAACTCCTCTCAAGCGAGGTTTTCAGGGTCTATACCGGCGAAGATGTCGTCGGCGTTGAGCTGGGAGGAGCCCTGAAGAACGTGATCGCCATCGCGGCAGGCATCTGCGACGGCCTTGGCCTTGGGAACAACGCAAAATCAGCCCTTATAGTCCGCGGGCTAGCGGAGATGGCGCGCCTCGGGACCGCGTGCGGAGCGAAAAAAGAGACCTTTGCCGGCCTTTCCGGCATAGGGGACCTCATGACAACCTGCCAGAGTTCTCTTTCAAGGAACCATTTTGTGGGAGAACAGATAGCCAAAGGCCGGCGCCTTGACGATATACTATCCTCAATGAGCGGGGTCGCGGAAGGCGTTGAGACCGTTATCTCAGCCATCGACCTTGCCAGACAGCATAAGGTCGAGCTTCCCATAGCGATCGAAGTGAAGAACGTCCTATTTGAAGGAAAAGAACCAAAACAGGCTATCATTTCCCTCATGACCCGGCCGCTGAAGAGGGAGTAGATCTCTCCATACTTTCCTGGGAATTTCCAAAATATCGTGAAATTTTGGCCGGTTTTTGACGAAATATATTTAGAGTGGGGATCGAGTAATTCAGATACATTATTGGAGAAAACATGCCTGGCATTACGGCTAACGGCGCTGGCCAACAAGGGGGAATCCCTGTTCGTCAGACTCTTAATGGCACAACAATAAGACATCCGATTGACCAGGGAATGAGGAGGCCTGTTACCGTAGCCGGGACGCATATTGACCCGCTTTCAACAACAGGGCTCCCGGCGGTCGCTTCTGTGAGGCCTGAACAAAGAGTTTTTTTTGGGATACCTGCTGGAATCGACCACCGAACGATCGCAACTGCTTTAGTGATCAAAAAAAGGCCTTTACAGTTGTTTGAGATGCGCCATGAATACAAGCTTGACCCCGCTGAAGTTGAAAATCGCATTGGCTTGCTTCAAACGGTTACCACTGATAAACTGACAAAAATGTCCGTTAAACGTGGAACTGTGGCTGATCACTCGGACCAGGTGCTTGAAACCATTTGCCTGATTATCCAAAGCACAGCTTCTTTTTTGCAGGAACATATGCTTGCTGAAAAATGCAGCGCCAGCGCAGCGGCTTTTGAATATTCCATGAGAATTGCCGGCAACTTACTTAGGTCCGGAGGGATCATTCTTCTTGAAGAGCTTCCGGTATTTCATGATGTTTTCAGACAAAGATTTGAAGCCGTAAGACGGATATTGAACAGAGAGCTGATCGATGATCAGGAGCAGCTGATCAAAGCCCATTTATCAAGGATTCTATTAAGAGGGGTCAATGAAGGCAATTTTGGCTCTTTGGCGGATGAGTTTATTGAAAGCGTAAGGCTTTCGCTGACAGGAGAAGACTTGTTGTCTTTACATAAAAATGAGGACCCTGACAATGATTTTCAGCCGTTCACCGAGCAAAACGCGGCGTCCTTAAGACGAAAGATAGAGGCTGCTATTTCACACGATGTTCACGTTGCGCTAAAAAAGGATTTTCTGGCCGCTTCAAGAGATGTCCCCTGGACTGAGATGAAAGAGATCGCGGAAGTCCTCGAAAGGTTCATGGATAATGTCGGGGGTTATTTATTTGAGTTTAAAGCCGCGGATTCTGATTCTGAAGACGATATTCCTGTTGCGATATCAGAATATGAATCCGAGGACGGAAAGAACGATGCTATCGTTCTTTTACTAAGAAAAGCTTTCGAGGGGATCCGGAAACGAAATAAGGCGGGACAAAAGATCAGGACAACCACAAAAGAAGCATTACTGATATTCGCCGATATTTTGAACCTGAAATATGGCAACGCAATGGATGTCAGGGCCGAATTGAACGCCTCCGGAATACAATCAAATGTGGTTCTCGTTACGCATAATGTCCCGACAGGGGATATTGCATCTGTTATTGCCGATCCGAGATTTGTCGGCCTTTTAAGGGTAGCCGGTTCATCGGGAGATCACCAATCCATAGTTACAAGGGGAAAAGGGAAAATAGGCATTGTAGGACTTAGAGGCATCCTCGACACGGTTCAAACAGGAGACACCTTGATATTGAACGGAAAAAGAGGAAGAGTCACGGCAAATCCTTCTCCGCATACGGTGCAAGAGGCCAACATTCAAATACAGATCGAACAAGAAATTCTGGACCGACTGGACCGTAAGCACCTGGAAGAGGTTGTTATCCCCGGAACGACCACTCCCGCACGTCTTTTTTGCAGCACCCATTTTCCCGCAGAACTGGCATCGCTTCTTAACAGAGGAATTGACGGCAACGGACTTGTAAGATCGGAATTCATTTATATCGAGGACCGGGATACCGCCCCTCAAAGGGATGAACTTATCGCCATTATCAATTCGCTTGTTGAAGCAACCGGAGATCGACCTCTTCTATTCAGGACAATAGATTTTTGCTACAAAGAAGATGACATGAAAGCCCCCGCTTACCTTCCGATGAATGAAGCCTTGAGAGGGAGATCAGGACTGCCGTTGTGCCTGGAGCAAACAACACCCGTGTACGAAATGTTCATGACACAGCTTGAGGCTTTTTATCTAAGCAAGGCAAAATTCGTAATGTTCCCAATGGTGATGAGCGCAGCGATGTTCGCCGATGCTTTAAAGCTTGCCGCCCTGGCAAAAAAAAGGCTCGGGGATGTACCCACATCCGATCTCGTTTTCGGCGCCGTCATAGAACATCCGTCAATATTTTCTTCTTTGAATGAGATCGCAACGACATATCCGAACGTTTTTTTCTCGATCGGGACTAACGATCTTGCCCGCAGCTTAACAGGGTCCGATCTTGGAAGAAAGCTCGAGGGCCAGTTCCATCCTTTGACTCTTTCAAAGATACAAGAGGCATTTAAAATCGCGTCAGCGGCAGGGAAAAAAATCGGCGTTTGTGGCCTTCTTCCCAGCGACTGGAGAGGGCTGATCGCACTTGCCGCAATTGGAATACCCGATCTAAGCTTTGCAAATTTTGAAAGTGCTGCGCTGGCATCGGAAATATTCCCAAGGATTGACAGGCCTTCACTGGATCTGCTTTTACAAAAATTAATGATGTTCAACAACGGCCGGGCCGTAATGCAGGAGATCGAAAATTTTACGCTCAACCAAATACGGGACGGGAGATGGGCTCTCGAACATCTCGCACCTGTATTGTTCGATGAAACGGCTTATGAATATTTTCCCGGTTGGAATGAAATATTAAAGCATCGGATGACAACTCCTGAATAAACAACTATGGCCATTTAAGCCCTTGCCAAGTCAGCAGCCGATAAAGTAGACTTAGTCTTGTGAACAAAATAGAAAAAGCCATCCTTGCAGGCATTGAGTTCCAGAACGACGCATGGAAAAGCGAAGAATCCCTCCCCGAACTTGCTCAGCTTGCCTTAACCGCCGGGGCGCAGGTAATAGAGACCGTTTCGCAAAAAAGGGACAAGCCCGACACAAAATATTTTATCGGCAAGGGAAAAGCCGAAGAACTTCTGTGCCTTGTGAAAGAGATAAAAGCGGACGTCCTGATCTTTGATAACGAGCTCCACCCTTCCCAGGTCAGGAACCTGGAGGAATACCTCGGCATCAAGGTCCTGGACAGGACTGAACTTATCCTCGACATCTTTGCCCAGCACGCCCACAGCCAGGAAGGCAGGCTGCAGGTGGCGCTTGCCCAGGCAGAGTTCAACCTGACCAGGCTTTCCGGAAAAGGCATCATGATGTCGCGGCTCGGCGGCGGGATAGGAACAAGAGGCCCGGGAGAGACAAAACTTGAACAGGACCGGAGAAAGATCAGGAAGGATATCTCAGAGCTGAAAAAGAAGATCGAGGAGATCAGAAAATCAAGGGGCTCCAGGAGAAAGCTGAGAGGGCAATCGGGTATCCCTGCGGTCTCTATCATCGGCTATACGAACGCGGGAAAATCAACGCTGTTGAACGCTCTTACAAAAGCTGGAGTCCTCACGGAGGACAAGCTTTTTGCCACTCTTGATACGACGACAAGGCGGCTTTATCTGAAGAGCGGCAGAACGATACTTATATCGGATACGGTCGGGTTTATCCAGAAACTTCCGCACCAGCTGATCGACGCTTTCAAGGCGACATTGGAGGAAGTGACGGAATCCGACCTTCTCCTGAATGTTGTAGACCTGTCCAATCCTAATTATGAAAAACAGATAGAGGCGGTGTACGGAGTTCTTGAGGAAATAGGCGCCATCAGCAAGCCGATCTTAACGGTTTTTAACAAGACGGACATAAGCGGAACAAAGCCCGCCAAGGAACTTCTGAAAAAGCTGGAGCCGCATGTAATGGTGTCAGCAGCAAAGAAGACAGGAATAGAAGAACTGAAGGATTCTATAAGCTCCTGCCTGCAGCTGAAGCGATAGCTTTCATCTCCGCCATAAGTTTAGAAAAGTTTTCCGGAGTAAGCGACTGCGGCCCGTCTGACATCGCTTCTTCGGGCCTTGGATAGACCTCTATGATCAGGCCGTCTGCGCCCGCAGCAACAGCAGCTTTGCTCATCGCGCCTACCAGGCTCCATTTTCCCGCTGCATGGCTCGGATCAACGATCACGGGCAGGTGGCTGAGCTCTTTTATGGCCGCGACCGCGCCTATATCAAGAGTGTTCCTGGTGTACGTCTCGAACGTGCGGATACCTCTTTCGCACAGCATGACGTTCGGGTTCCCTTCGTTCAAAATATATTCCGCGCTCATCAGGAGGTCTTCTATAGTCGCTGAAAGGCCTCTCTTTAAAAGGACCGGCTTTGTTGTCCTGCCGACCTCCTTGAGAAGGTTGAAGTTCTGCATGTTCCTTGCGCCTATCTGCAGAACGTCGGCGTATTTTGAAATGAGCTCCACATCTCTGGTGTCCATGACCTCTGTCACAACGGGAAGCCCGGTCTCCTTTTTTGCTTCAAGAAGGAGCTTCAGACCCTCTTCGCCAAGCCCCTGAAAACTGTAAGGGGATGTCCTGGGTTTGTAAGCGCCGCCGCGCAGAGCGGCCGCGCCCCCCGCCTTCACCGCGCGGGCCGTTTCAAGTATCTGTTCCCTGTTCTCCACCGAACAAGGGCCTGCGATAACGACTAAAGGACAGCCCTCCCCAACTTTGATCTTTCCATCTATCTTTACTATAGTATCTGCCGGATGGAACTCCCTGCTGACAAGCTTATACGGTTTTCTTACCGGGATTATTTTTGATACGCCGGGAAGGACCTGGATGGTCTCCACCTGGAGCGTCGCCTTGTCCCCTATCGCCCCGATTATCGTTTGTTCGACGCCCTTGGAAACGTGCGTGCCGAACCCGTAGCCCTTCAATTTGTCTATGACATGGTCTATTTCGGCATCCGATGCCTTGGGCCTCATCACAATGATCATTTAAGGGCTCCTTAGCTTATATAATATTCGTCTTTTTGTTTATGCTTGAGGTCGGGCCTGAGGTTCCTGGCTTCGTTAAGATAGATGTGCTTCATGTCTTTCTGCGGTTTTTCGGAATTAACTGTCATAAGGACCCTGATGCAGCGCTTGAGGCTGCCGTCCACCGCGATCTCGTTGGTGCACATGAGCGGAGTGTAAAGCCAGCCCATTTCCCTTGCCGCGACCGCGGGGAATTCTTTTGTAAGGTCGTGGGTCGTCGAAAAGACAATAGAAGCGATATCTTCGACCTTAAGCTTGTTCACGGACACTATTTTTTCGAGCAGCATTTCGGTAGCCACGATTATCCCGTCCTTTTCGTTCTTTGCCACCGTTATCGCGCCTCTGATGCCTCTTGCTGCCATTGATATTTATTCCTTTGCTAGTCTAATTTTACCATATTCTTCGTCCAGCCGCAGTAAAAGGGCGCTTAAGAACGTCTCCTTATTGACCTCTTTTCCGGTCTCGATCAGCAAAGAGGTCGCTGTTTCCTGTATCTCCTCCGGAAAAGAAGCGGGAGCATTATTAAGGTTCACTCCAATGCCAAGAACAACCTCCCGGCCTTTTTGCTCCATAAGGATGCCCGCGACCTTTTTAGCGCCTATCAGCACATCGTTCGGAAGTTTTATCGAGGTTTTGGCTCCCGTGAGGTCCTTAATGGCCGCGGCAACGGAAAGCGCGGCGGCAAGGCCGATAAGAGGAATATGTTTCTGATCGAATTTTGGCCTGATAAGGACTGACATATAAAGTCCCGCGGGGTCTGACGAGCACCATTTTCTTCCCAGCCTGCCCCGTCCTTTTGTCTGGATATCAGAGATGACCACAGTCCCCTCCGGAGCGTCCTTATCGGCAAGGATCCGGCAGGCATCGTTGGTGGAGGAAACCTCCGTGAAACGGTGTATTGTTTTTCCGATAAGCTTTCCGCCCGGCATCAGAACCTGTTGAGGAAGGTCATGACGAAGAGGTCAGTGGTCTGGACCGCGGCATTGGGGTCCTTATCTATACGGTACCCTGCATAAAAGTCGCCGCTGTCTGACAGGGCAAACCTTAATCCGCCCTCGATCGTGGCCCTTGAGCCGGTGTATCCGGTACCGAACCTGAACCCGGAACCCATGTTATACATCCCGCGGGCGACCAGGGTAACGGAATCCGTCATAGTATGGTTCAGTTTTGCCTGGACGGACTTTACGCCGTTGACAAGCGGCCTGTCGAAAGGATCGTATCCCAAAAGGGTCCACTCGTCCAGGTTCACCGGCTCCACCAGATAACCGCTCCCGGCCAGGACCACCTTTATGTTAAGGTCCGTCCTCCCCGCAAGAAGGTCGGTCGCGTCCATCTCGCCGACCAGTGCCAGCTTTCCCGTATCGAACGTGCGGGTGGTCCCCGCCTTCACCTGCGCCGTAAAAGAAAGGTTCTTTGTCTGTTGAGAAGTGAGAGACAAAGCCGGCTTGAAATTGGTCAGTGAGGAGGCTCCGTCCCCGGTATTCCTTGAAAAATAATCGCCGCTCAAAGTTATGAGGCCTTTTTTGAGGAGCGCCCATTTATCATAGGTCCAGGTGAGTGCTCCGCTGAACTGGTTCACCCCGACCACTCCGGGAGTGGAAGGGTCCGCGGCATTAATATTGTGAGCGAAATACGCAAGGTCAAGCCCCGGGCCGTACAGTGTGGTCGCGATCCTTGCCCCCGTGTAAGGCCTGACATAGGTCCTGCCGTATTCCGACGGCATGATATTCCCCCCGAAAAGATGCTGCTGCGGCCCCGGGCCCGCCGATACAGTTATCGTGGCCGGAGCGCCGATCTTTGTCTTGACAATGCCCTGCACATCGATCAGCTTTGTCAAAAGGTCCTGGCTGCCGCCGTAAAATCCCCCGTCCATTGTATCGATCGTGATCTTCACGCTCTGGTCGCTGTCAAGGTCGGTAGAAAGCCCTGCTATCAGCCTGTAGTCAAGCACAGGCCCCTGGGGGGCTTTTTGCCCGGCCGTGACGGACCTGTTATAAAGGATATTCCCGAGGTAATAATCCAGCTCAAAGCTGCCCTTCGCCTTGACGACGCCCTTTCCCGACATTTCCTCCTTCATTGCCAGAAGCTCGGACCTCAGCTCTTCCGTTAGTTTTTCCATTCCGGCCGCGCCCATGCTGTCGGCGAGCTTTGAGAGGAACGAGGCCGTCTCAAAGCGCGTCATTGTCTTGGTACCCCTGAAGGTGCCGTCGGGATATCCCTGGGTAACGCCCAGCTTTACCAGCTTATAGACCGATTTTGCCGCCCAGTGCGAATCAGGCACATCGCGGAACTTAATCTCTTTAGGCGCCGCCGACAGCCTGCTTTTCGGCTTTGCTTTTTTGGCCGCAAAGGCGGGAGAAACAATAATACAGATTATCAGGAACACAGGAATTAATCTTTTCATTTTGATCACTCCTATTTTCTTCGGAACCTGAGACTAAAAGTCTCGGTTCCGATTTCCTTATAAAGGAACCGCGAATTTTATTCGCAGGTTCCTTTGAACCATTTTTTCATATCCCACCTCAGAATATCATCTGGATGGTATTTTCTCAAGTATAGTCCTTGCTATCTCAAAAACGGCGCGCGGATTGTTGACTTTTTTGATGTTAGCCTTGAATTTGCCGAAGTTTTTTGGGCGCTGCATCTCCTTGATCACCCTGCCGATGTTCCTGACATCCCTGCAGATGACCCCGAGTTTTTTGTCGACCACAAAATTGACGTTGCCTTCCTCCTGGCCCGGAAGCCAGCTTGTGATGATGATCGGGAGCTCTTTGGCAAGCGCTTCGGCTATCGAGCCGGGCCCCGCTTTTGTGATGATCATGTCTGAAGCGCCCATTATCTCGGGGACCTCATTGGTGAAGCCGTACACTTTTATCCCGTACGAAAGGCCTCCGGCCATCTTTTCCAGCTGTTTTTTTAGGTTCTCGTTCCTTCCCGCGATCACAATGAGCTGAAGGTCAAGCTTTGCCTTGTCTATGGACCTGACGATCTTGAGCATGTTCCCTCCGCCCTCTCCGCCCCCCATGAGAAGCACGGTGAATTTACCGGGTTCAAGACAAAGCTCGCGCTTTTTAACGGATTTTGAGGGGGAAGGCCTGGCGAACCGCGGATCTATGGGCAGCCCCAGGACCCTGACCTTTTCTTTATTCCCGCCGTACTCTATCACTTTTTTCCTTGCTTCATCGGTGGCAACTATTATAAGGTCGGCTTCATCTGACACCCAGGTGCGGTGAAGGCTTACGGGATCGGTAACAACCGTGATCAGGGGGACTTTATATCCTGTCTCTTTCATGGTCGCTATCGTGAGATGGTTCAACAGAGGATGCACCGATACGATAAGATCCGGCTTTCTGTCAAGCAAAAGCTTTCCCAGCTCCTTTTGTATGAACGGCCTTGCCAGCTTTTCCATCTGCTGGGTCTTTTTGATATCGTTCAGCCAGTAATAAAGGACCCCCCACATCTTGGGGGAGTATTTTATCACCGGCCCGTAGAGCCTGGAAAGCATTCCCAGAAATGCGCTGCACTCGGTGAAAACATCCACCATTTCCTGGACGGGAGCGTCTTTTTTTTTCAGCTCCTCGACAGCCTTCATTATCGCCGAAGCGGAACTCCTGTGCCCTCCGCCCGTATCAGAGAATAAATATAATATCTTTTTTTTCATGAGGAGTATCCGCGGGGATGCTTCTGCATCCATGTCCAGGTATCCAAAATTATTTTTTCAATGACGGAATGCTTCTGCCGCCATCCGAGCTCCGAGCGTATCTTTCTGGAGCTTGCGATCAGCGCGGGAGGGTCACCTGCCCTCCGTCCGGACACGACCGCATTTATCTTTTTTCCGACCGCCTTCTCGGAGGCCGCGACAATCTCTTTTACGGTAAAGCCGCTCTCGCTGCCGAGGTTATAGACCGCGCTTTTTCTTGAAGAAAGGAGCTTCTGAAGCGCCAGGACGTGCGCGCCTGAAAGGTCCTTCACGTGGATATAATCCCTGACGCAGGTGCCGTCCTTTGTCGGATAATCACTTCCGAAGATCTTGACGTCCTTCCTTTTTCCGGAAGCCGCGTGAAGCACCAGAGGAATAAGATGTGTTTCAACCTCCCTGTCCTCCCCCAGATCATTGTCAAGGTCCGCTCCGGCCGCATTGAAATACCGCAGGCTAACTGACTTCAGGCCGTAAGCCGCATCATACCACTTAAGATATTCTTCGACCGTCAGTTTTGTCTGCCCGTACGGGTTTGCCGGAGAGGTCGGAGTATCTTCGTTTATCGGGACCTCTTTCGGGTCGCCGTAGACAGCGGCAGAGGATGAAAAAATGAGCGTCTTCACGTTGTTCTCGATCATCGCGTTCATCAGGTTAAGACTTGCAAGGACATTGTTCTCGAAATATTTTCTGGGGTCTTCAACCGATTCCGGCACTATCGTGAAGGCCGCGAAATGAAGGACGGCGTCATATTTTTCAGTTGAAAGAGCTTTGTTTATCTCGCCGTAATCCCTTAGATCCCCTTTTACAAAAGGGACATTCGCGGGGATCGTGCTCTGATGTCCGCATTCAAGGTTGTCAAATACGGAAACCTCGAACCCGGCTTTCAGAAGGTCCCGTACGGTAACGCCTCCGATAAAACCCGCGCCGCCGGTCACAAGAACTTTCATTTCTTCTTTTTTTCCAGGACCATCTTATAGATGTTCTCTATCTGCGTCCCGATGGTCGACCAGTTGTACTTGGTCTCGACAAGCTGCCTGCCCCTTAGCCCCATCTTTCTGGACCTTTCGGGGTCCTTCAGCAATTCAATTATCGCTTTTGCAAGGCCCTCCACATCCCTTGGTTCTACCAGAAGACCGCTGGACCCGACCTCCATCACGTTATTGACCCCCGGAATGTTGGAGGCGATCACCGGAGTGGAACATGCCATAGACTCAAGCTGGACGATACCAAAGGCTTCCAGCCTGTTGATCGACGGAAAAACGAACATCTCGCAGGTCGAATAAAGCTCCACCATCTTATCAAGGTTCACTTTACCGAGGAATTCAATACTGCTTCTCACTCCGACCTTATCTATAAAAGCCTCGATATGAGGCTTCTCCTCGCCTTCTCCGCACAGGACGAACTTTGCGTCCGGAACTTCTTTAAGCACGAGAGGGATCGCTCTTACAAGGTAATCTATGCCTTTGTTGGCGGCAAAACGGCCGAGGAAAAGGACCTTTTTCCTGTCCCTTTTTTCTTCGGTGATCCCCTGCTTTCTTCTTGACTCGTCAAAAAGCTCGAAATGGATCCCTATCGGGACCGCAAAGTGCGCGAAGTTCTTGACCACGGGGGATGTGGAAGCATAGCTTTCGGTCGTCGAGATGATCGCGTCAACGCTCGGCAGTATCATCTTTGCATAGGCATTGGTAAGCCATTCAACGCTTTTGATGACCCATCCGGGCATCCTGACCCCCAAGAACTTTTCCGACACGGTAGTATCGCAGTGATAGGTTACCACATGGGGCACCTTAAGCCTTCCGCGGACGGCCCGAGTGAACCCGAACGGAGGGCAGTGGGTGTGAACAAGGTCAAAACCCTTGAGCATCTTGAGGTTGAACTGGAACGAGACCGGAAGATAGACATAGTTCCTGGCGTCAAGCCTTATCACTTTCACATCTCCCATCATCTCTTCCCTGGGCGCTCCGGCCTCTTTGGGAACGTTGTTGGATATGATCGTCACCTCATGTCCGCGGAAGGCCAGCTCATCTGACAGGTCCTTGACATATTTTTCGGTCCCTCCGAAATGCGGAAAAAAATACGGGACCAGCATCGCTATCTTCATTAAAAAGCTCCTTTCTTTTTATGCGGTCATCCAGAACATGACGCGTCTTTGCATCAATTCGAACAAAGGGTCGTTTTTTCCGATCTTTTTATAATACTGGACTGCTTCTTTGATACTGCCTTTTTTCATCTCGATATCGCCCAAATTCAGGAGCGCCGGGCCGAATTCCCTGTCAGCCTTGAGAGATGCCTTCAGCTCTTTTTCCGCTTTTTCAAGGTCGCCTTTTAATATATGATATACGCCCAGGTTGTTCCTGTAAATAGGATTTGTTGCGTCCTCGGACAGAATATAGGCAAGAGATGTGCCTGCCTGCTCGGGGGCGCCCTGCGCCATGTTCGCCACGGCCAGATTGCTTGCCGCAGGCAGAAGAGAGGCGTCAAGCTGCGTTGCGAGCATGAAATCTTCTTCCGAAGCCTTTTTTCTGCTCTTCATGAACTGCTCGAACCCTCTGTTGTTCTGGTCCTGGCCGAAAGACATCGAAGCGATGTCCTCTTCGGTGCTGACTTTATGCTTTCGCCCGTCGCCTCCCCAGACCGTCCTTATCTCCCTGAAAAGGATCGAGTCGAACACCGCGGCAAGAGCTTTGTTCCTGACGCAGTAAGGATCGATCTGGCTGAGCCTTTTAACCCTCTGCTCTATATCCTGAAAGGAGATGTCCGAAGACATCACGGTCTCGTACATGTGGATCGCGCCGTTGACGTCACCGAATGCCTCCATCGAGCTAGCCGCGCCCGATCTTGCCTCTTTTTCGCTGTCCCCGTCGGACGGGCCTTTGAACTCCAGGACTTTCTCGAACTGGGTCCTAGCAAGGTCGAAGCGGCACTGTTCCTTGAAAATTATCCCCATAAGGATATGCGACGCCGGAGCCCGCGATGCGTCCTTTACCGCGGCCTGAAGCGCTTTCAGGGCTATCTCAAGGCTCCCTTTTTTGTACAGCAGCCTTGCCAGGTCCAGGTTGAGCCCCGCTCTCCACGGGTCCTGCCCGATCTTTTGTTTTACTGAGGCAATCTCCCTGTCGAGCTCCTTTTCGGTCACGGCCTGGTATCTTTTCTGGATGACCGGATCAAGGGGGGACAGCTGCATTGCTTTTAAAAGAGCGTCTTTTGCCCTGTTTAGGACATCGATCTTCAAATATCCGTCGCCCAGGACAAGATAGGCTTCGACGCACCCGCTGTCCTTTTCCACAAGCTCTTCCGCGACCGTGATCGCCTTTCTCGCCTCGCCGCTCGCTAGGAACGATTCAGCAAGGACGAGCGCGCCCCGGGATAATTTGGGGTCGATCCTGAGTATCTCCTTGCATTTTTTCTCCACCTCGTCTATCTCCGAAGGATTAAGCCGCACCACCCAGCGGTACTCTTCCAGAGCGTCTTTTAAGCGGCCCTTTGAAAAATAAAAGTCCGCAAGGCTCCTGTGAGCAAGGGCCTGGTCGGGGTATATCTTTATGACATTTTGAAGTCTTTCCGTGCATTTTGCCGATATTTGAGGGTCGGCCGCCGACAATCTATTGCATATCTCTATCGCCTCGCTGTAGATCCCTTTTTTTATAAGACAATCAGCCAGCAGCAAAGACGCTTCCTGGTTATCGGGATAGGTCTGGAGCAGGTCCCTGAGCATCGAGATGACCTGGTCGGCCTTTTCCGGACTAAGGTCCATTATCCTCTGCAGCTGGAGCACTGCGGGCCCGGGTTTAACTGACCTGATATAGACGCGGGCCAGCTGCTCCAGTATGAACGGGCTGTTGGGAGACAGGCCGGACAGCTCTTCCAGTTTTTCCGTGGTCTCAGAAATGACATCCGGGTCATCGTCCAGCATCTGCGAGCATTTTTGCGCGGCCCCGTCATAATTTGACAGCCTTCCGTACAGTTCTCTCAAAGTCCTCATCAATATCTTGCTGGAGGGATCTGCCTTAAGGAGCTCCTCATAGACCTGGACCGCATCGGAGAAGCGCTCTTTTTCTATGTATGCGTTTGCGAGGGAACCCAGCAGCGTCTTGTCGACCTTGCCCGACTCTCTTGCCTTTTCCAAAAGTGATATCGCGCCGTCAAGCCTGCCGAGCTTCAGATAGATCCTTCCGAGAAGGTCGTATATCTGCGCGGTCTCGGGAGCGATCTCGACAAGCTCCTCCAGCTCGACCATTGCGGCGTCAAGGTCGCCCTGCGAAAGAAGAAGGTCGACCAGCGCCAGCCTGGCAGGGACATTTGTCATGTCGTTCAAAAGGAATTCTTCAAAATCGATTATCGCGCCCGGGACTGTCCTGGGAGAGACCATCGCCGAGATCCTGTAATGTTTTACGGCCTCCCTGTAGTTGCCCTGAAAAAGGCAGCTCCTTCCCATCAGAAGGTTGGCTGACGGGTCTTTCGGGTCCTTTTTGAGCTGTTTTTTCAGTTCATCGGTGTTCAGGCTTTTCATTATCTTAGACCTTCCCTGTACAAAAGTATCCCGCCCAAAAGCGACACAGAGACCGGAGGCAGCCAGGCCGCCGCAAGAGGCGGTATCAGCCCTCCCCTGCCCATTGACCGAAAGACAGAGGCAAACACATAAAAAGTGAATATGACGACTATCGAAAGCGCAAATCCCCACGACTTGCCCGCTCTCTGCGCGGGAATGCTCAAGGGAACAGAAAGCAGAGCAAATACAAGCGTGGTCACCGGTATCGAGAACTTCATCTGGAAATCGGTGGCCAGCATCGAAGTGTTGACCCCCGCTTTTTTAAGCGATTTTATGGTCGTCACCAGCTCCCTGCTGTTCATCTCGTCAGGGGTCTTCTGGTCCGAGAAATTCATAAAATCGTCCTTGACGACAATGTTCATGGAAGAGAACGCCGCGGCGTAATTTATCTTTCCGGTGTCGTCAAAGCTGTGGATCGCTCCTTCGCTGAGCTCCCATTTATCGGGCGAGATAAAAGCCGATTTCGCGGTGATGACCCTGGGGACCTTTGCCCCCGAAAGATCGTATATCATCACATCCTCCATCCGCGAAGTCCCGGGATAGAATTTCCTCACATAGACGAAACGGTTGAAATTATCCTTGAAAAAGATCTGTTCCTTCACGTCGGCGGGAGGCTGTTTGTAGATTATCTCGCGGATTATGCGGTCGGAGACCCTGTTGGCAAAAGGGACGACCGCTTCATTTGTGAAAAAGGCGCCTGCGCTGACGACCACCGAAGCAATCAATATGGGGACCGACAGCCGGAAAAAGCTTATGCCCGAAGTTCTCATCGCGGCCAGCTCGCTCTCGCGCGCCATCCTGCCAAGGACGATCGCCGCCGCGAACAGGAATGACACGGGGAACGTCAGGACCATTATCGAGGGCAGCTTATAGAGGATAAGCCTCAGTATCGCCCAGGCAGGCACGCCCTTGTTGATGATCATGTCGACAAAAGTGAAGAGAAGATCGGTCGTCATTATCAGGACAAAACCGAATATCCCCACCAGAAAAGGGACTGTCAGCTCGCTGATCAGATAACGGTCAAGGATTTTCATTGCAATTCTGATTCTCTTTGACGCCGCCTTTCCCGTTTTACAGCCTGCGCTTTTTCCCTTCTTCTTCTCTGGGACGGTTTTTCATAGAACTCCCGTCTCTTCATCTCTTCAAGGATGCCTTCTTTTCTTATCTTGCTCTTGAACTTTCTCAGCGCCTTGTCTATGGACTCTTCTTTTCTGATCTCGATCTTGGCCAACTTAATCCCCCCTTCTCAGAGTAAATCCTAAATTCGAAACTCTAAATCCTAAACAAATCCAAATGACAAAATCCAAATGAACCACAAAATGACAAATCAAAAATTTGAGATTTGAATTTTCTCCGATTCATTTGTCATTTGATATTTGTAATTTGTCATTTTATTTCATCCCGGCGGCCAGGTCATCTGCCTCCCGCCCAGCAGATGGAAATGCAGGTGGTCTACCGCCTGCCCTCCGCTGCGCCCCGAATTCACCACGATCCTGAAGCCTTCTTTTTCAAGGCCTTTTTGCCTGACTATCTTTTCGGCTGCTTTAAAGATCTTTCCGAAAAGCGAAAGTTCTTTTACATCCTCGACCCTTTCGATATGCTCCCTTGGGACCACAAGAACATGCACGGGAGCCTGCGCGTTTATGTCGCTAAAAGCAATTATATCATTATCTTGATATATTATATCCGCTTTGATCTGTCCCGCCGCTATTTTACAGAAGATGCAGCCGTCCGGCATTATTCTTTCCCCTCATATTCATATTTTAGGCAGCACAAAAGCTTTCCGCACACCCCGCAGACCTTTGACGGGTTCATTGCGATCCCCTGCTCTTTGAGTATCTTGACCGTCACGTGTGGAAAGTCCTCGAGAAAAGTGCTGCAGCAAAGCGACCGTCCGCAAATGCCGATCCCCGAGAATATCCTCGCCTCGTCGCGGGCGCTGATCAGGTGCATTTCGACCCTCAGGCTGAAAAGTCCGGACAGCTCTTTGATGAGGTCCTTGCTCTGGAAGGATCTTTTGTTCTCAAGGACCTTGTAGTAGATGATCAATTTGCTTTCATCGAACAGGATCTCCGCATTCAAAAGCTTGATCGGCAGTTTGTTCTCTGCCACCTTTGAACACGACGTGCAAAAGAGCTCTTTTTCCCTTTTTGAAAGAAGTTCCGCCTTTTGGGAATCTTTTTCATCCGCGTACCTTAGGACCTTTCGCAGCTTGATGTCAGAGCCCGCATGGCGCCTTTTATCGCTCTTTTTCAGCACTATCCAGCCGTATTCCGTGCCGCGGTCGGTCTCTACCACGACCGCCGCGCCCACCTTCAGGTTATCCTGCTTGTATCCTTTAAGGGGCGCGATATTATTGAACTTCCTGAACTTTACCCCGAGCCCTTTATCCATTTATATGCCCTCCAAGCTTTAATGACATGCTGTCAAGCGCAAGCCTTATGTTGGCCATTTTTTTCAGGCCCTTTATGGCTTCGAGCACTATCTTTGTCCTTTCGGGCTTTCCGAGCTCCATATAGATCTCAGAAAGCCGCTCCAGTTTTTTTTCTGCGTTCTTTCGCTCTCCATCCCCATACCCGCTCGACAGGCCCGATGAATATTCAAGAGCCCCGGCAATGCCGCTTTCCTCAGCGGCCATAACCTCCTCAGCACTGGCCGCAGGGGCCCCGGAAAAGATTATTTTCTGGCATCTTGAGACCACCGTCGCAGGCAGATTGTCGGGATTGCCCGAGAGCAGAATGAAAAGGACGTTCTTTGGCGGCTCCTCAAGCATTTTCAGCAGGCTGTTGCCCGCCGCCGGCTCAATAGAATCTGCGGACTCTATAATGACTGTCATCATATTCGCCTCGGCGGGACCGTATTTTATCCTGTCCTTCAGCTCCCTGACCCTGTCGATCTTGATTATCCCCTTTTTTCCCTCGGGCACAACGGTGATATGGTCGGGGTGCACCATACCGTCGATCTTCCTGCAGTTAAGACAGATGCCGCATGCTTTTTCGCAGCTGAGAAGCTTTGAAAGTTCTTTTGCGAACGCCTTCATTTTTTCTGCGTCATGTCCGCAGAAAAGATATGCCCCGGGCACCTTTTTGTTCCTCAGGGAACCCAGAAGGACCCTCTTTGCACGGTCTTCTCCGTCAAGTTGATGGAACGGCATTGCTGCTTTGATTATAGCAAAAAAGGGGGCAAAGATGTCTATTTTACCGAGGCAAAACGGCGGACATCGTACACGTCCGAGATCTTCCTTATCGATTCTATGACCGCCTTCAGATGCCCGAGGTCCCTTACGTCCACGACAAGGCTCAAAATGGCGCTGCTGCCCCTTTTGGTCCGGATCTCGGCAGAGACGATATTGGTCTTTGTCTCCGAGACCTGGGACAGGATGTCCTTGAGCACGCCGACCCTGTCAAAAGCCTCGACCTCGATATTGACCGGATATGAGACCTCGCTCTTTTTGTCCCATTCCACGCCGACGAATTTGCAGTCCTCTTTTTTGGCCGTTGCAGCGTTCGGGCAGTCGGACCTGTGGACAGAGACCCCTCTCCCTTTGGTAACGAACCCGATTATTTCATCACCCGGCAGAGGGAAACAGCATTTGGCAAGCCTGATGAGGATATTGTCCAGCCCGCGGACCTTGATGCCCTGTTTTGTGCTTTTTGCCTTCTGTCCGGGAGCCTTCGCCTTCAGGCCTTCATCCTGTGCCTTTTCGATAAGATCGCTGTCTTCAAGAGCCTTTCTGATCTCTCTTGAGATCTGTTTGGCGGAAGCCTCGCCATTGCCGATAAGCGAAAAAAGATCGTCCTTTGACGCAAAACTATGCGATCTTAAAATATCTTCATAAATCCTGTCGGTGACCATCGAAGGGTCTTTGACATTAAGGCTTTTCAGCTCCTCATCAAGGGAAGCTTTTCCCCTCTCGATGTTCTCTTCTCTTTTCTGCTTTTTGAACCAGCTCTTTATCTTTGCCTTGGCGCCCGAGGTCCTGGTGAAATTAAGCCATGCAAGCTTGGGATTGTCTTTGTTGCTGGTGAGGATCTCGATGATATCCCCGTTCTTAAGCTTATAATCCAGAGGAGCGATCCTGCCGTTCACCTTGGCGCCCGTGCACCTGTGGCCGACCTGGGTGTGGACATGATAGGCAAAGTCAACGGGAGTGGAATCAACAGGCAGTTCGTACACATCGCCCTTGGGGGAATAGACAAAGACCTCATCGATGAACAGGTCTATCTTGAGGTTCTCAAGAAAATCTTTGGCGTCCTTGACTTCTTTCTGGTATTCAAGCATCTGCCGGAGCCAGGCCAGCTTGGCGTCAAAATCGCTGGCGGGCGCGCCTTCCTTATACCTCCAGTGGGCCGCAATCCCGTATTCCGCGACCTTGTGCATCTCCCTGGTCCTGATCTGTATCTCGACCGGTTTCCCGAAAGGGCCCATAACGGTCGTATGGAGCGACTGGTACCCGTTGGATTTTGGTATCGCGATAAAATCGCTGAACCGTCCCGGGATCGGCTTCCAGATGGAATGGATCACCCCAAGTACGGCGTAACAGTCCTTGACCGATTCGACTATAACGCGTATCGCGATAAGGTCGTAAATATCGTCGAACTCGACGTTCTTCTGGACCATTTTGTTATAGATGCTGAAAAAATGCTTGGACCTTCCGGCGATCGCCGCGGTTATGCCGACCTTCGACACGGCCTGACCCACCAGACCGATAAAATCGCTCATGTACTTTTCCCTCTCGTCCCTCTTCTGCGCCACAAGGCCTTTTATCTGGTCGAATTTGTCCTTTTCAAGATAGTAAAACGCCAGGTCCTCCAGCTCCCATTTGAGGCGCCACATTCCCAGCCTGTGGGCCAGGGGCGCATAGATCTCCCTTGTCTCTGCGGCGATGTCGGCCTGGCGCCTCACCGGGAGGAATTCGAGCGTCTTCATGTTGTGAAGCCTGTCCGCGAGCTTGATGATGATGATCCTTATATCCTCGGCCATGGCCACGAACATTTTCCTGAAATTCTCAGCCTGGCGCTCCTCTTTTGACGCGAACGTCAGTTGGCGCAGCTTGGTTATTCCGAGGACCAGTTTTGTGATGCTGTCGCCGAACTCGCTCCTCAAGGTCTTTTCGTCTACGGAGGAATCTTCGATGGTGTCATGGAGAAGCGCCGCTGCGATCGTGGAGGAATCCTGCTCTAGCTCGGCAAGCACCATGGCAACAGCGACCGGATGGGTTATGTAAGGGTCGCCTGAAAGCCTTTTCTGGCCCCGGTGAACGCTCTGGGCAAAATCAGCCGCTTTTTGTATCAGCCGGAAGTCCGCTGACGGCGCGTAAAGGCTGATCTTTTTCAGGAGCCCGCTGATATCATACATGGCCTTGTTATCTGTTCTTGTCGCGCCTGTTGAAGCTGCTGAGCCCGCTGCGCCTGTCCATCACTCCTATGCCCGGCGGGATGGCGGACCTTTTTCTGTGGTCAAAACCGCCTCGCTGGCCATGGCTCTGCACGTGGCCCTGGGGCTGCTTCTGCGGTACAAGCTTGGTCAAAAGCCATATCTTTGAGGACATTTCAAGGGCTGTCATGATCTCAAGAGCTTCTTCAATTGAGCCGGCCCACACCAGAGCGCCGTATCCTTTCATTACTACCGCACCGAAAGGCTGGTTAAGTGACGGGGCGATCATTCTTGCCAGCTCATCATTCCCCGCTCCCTGCCTGGGCTTCAGTATCTGAAGGCCCTGGGGAAAGAGGGCCTGTCCTTTACTGTCCTGAGGAAGGATCCTATTCTCGGTGACAGAAAGCGCCATAGTGTTGGGAAGGTGAGCATGCATCACCGCTTTTGCGGACGTGCTTTTATATATCTCCCTGTGAAGAGGAAGGTCCCTTGAGGCGAGCCCGTCGGTCTCACCGGCCTTTTCCGCGTCCACAAGGACCATGTCCTGTTCCTTTAACTGGGAAGGAATGGCGAACCTCGAAGTTATGAATATACCGTCCTTTTCCCTTGAACTTAAATTTCCGCTGTGAGAATCGTTCATCCCCGAAGAGAACAATATTTTTGCCGCCATTTCGAACCTTTTGAACACTTTAGAGCTCCTTTCGTATGGGAGGGTATTAAATTCTCCCTTATTTTGAGTCAGAAACAGTCCTGTGAAAGCGCTTCAAATCTTGAGAAAGTCCTTATCATCTCGAACCTTTTTTTTATGTCCTCATGCTTCAGCCTTCTGAGCGCGTCAAGCGAAAAATCCTCGACGTTGAACGACGCCATTACCGATCCGATGATCACCGCCTTTTTTATGTTCCTTTCGCTAAGGTCTCCTGACCTGGCCAGGTATCCGATAAAACCCCCCGCAAAACTGTCGCCCGCGCCGGTCGGGTCTGTCAATTTATCCTGCGGATAGGAAGGCGCCGAAAAATGTGATTGTTTTGAGAAAAGAAGGGCTCCGTGCTCTCCTTTTTTTATTATAACATACTTCACTCCGAGCTTAAGGATCTCGGCTGCCGCGCTTATAAGGTTGGGGTTCCCTGTCAGCTCCCTGGCCTCCATATCGTTCAAAAGCATTACGTCGACACGGCCGATCAATTCCTTGAGAGCTTTGTTCCTATTCTCGATCCAGTAATTCATGGTATCGGCCACCACAAGCTCGGGACTGCCGAGCTGGGACAGCATTTTAAGCTGGATGTCCGGGTCCACGTTGGCCAGAAAGACATATTTGGAATCCCTGTACTCTGGAGGCAGCTCCGGATCGAACTCAAGCAGTACGTTCAGGTCTGTCCTTTTTGTGTGCGCCTGGTTCATGTCGTATTCATAGAACCCTTCCCAATGGAAGGTCTTGCCGTCGGTTATTTTGAGCCCGCGGGTATCTATATTTCTGGACCTTAAAAAATCGATGTGCTTTTTCGGAAAATCTTTTCCCACTATGCTGAGAAGGCTTACCGGCGAAAAAAAGCTCGCGGCAACGCTCCCGTGGACAGCAGAGCCCCCCAAAACACCTTTTTTCTCTCCGAACGGGGTCTTCAGGTCGTCAAGCGCGACCGTGCCCGCGATCAAAACCGGCATATATCACCGATCCTGTCCAGGGAGACCAGTTCCTTCTTGCCGCTGGACCTGTATGAAACCTCGACTTTGCCTTCAGCCAAAGTCTTTCCCGCGATTATCTTTACAGGAATGCCGATAAGGTCGATATCCTTGAACTTAACACCGGCCCTTTCATTCCTGTCGTCAAGAAGCGCTTCGACCCCCGTTTTCTGAAGATCATCATAGATCTTTTGAGCTGTCTGCATCTGGGCCGGATCGGCCGTGTTCACGGGGATGACCGCAACCTGAAAAGGAGCGATCGGAGGAGGCCAGATGATGCCGTTGGCATCATTGTTCTGTTCAATGGCCGCTGCTGCGGTCCGCCCCACGCCTATGCCGTAGCAGCCCATTATATACGGTTTTCTCTGCCCGTCCTCGTCAAGAAAAAGGGCCTGCATCTTGGAGGAATATTTTGTGCCGAGCTGGAAAATATGGCCGACCTCGATGCCGCGCTCGACCTTGAGCACCCCTTTTGAACATCTGGGGCAGGAATTGTCCGTTTCAATATTTGAAAGGGCTTTGGAGATCGCAAAAGAACACTCCGCGCAGTACGCGATCTCGTCCTCGCCGGTGCCGGCCAGGACCATGAACTCCTGGGAAAATCCGCCGCCGATCGCTCCGGGGTCTGCTTCGACCACCCTGTAGCGCAGGCCGCATTTGTCAAAGATATTGCAGTATGCTTTGTGCATCTTTTTGTAGCTTTCTTTCAGTCCCGCCTCGTCCCTGTCAAAGCTGTAGCAGTCTTTCATCCCGAATTCCCTTCCCCTCATCAGGCCGAACCTCGGCCTGATCTCGTCGCGGAACTTGGTCTGGATCTGGTAAAGAATGAGCGGAAGCTGCTTGTAGGAAGAAATGTTGTTCCTCACAAGGTCGGTTATAACCTCTTCATGGGTAGGGCCGAGGCAAAAATCCCTTTCGTGCCGGTCCTTTATCCTCATGAGCTCTTTCCCGTAGACATCCCATCTTCCGGTCTCTTTCCACAGCTCCGCAGGCTGGATAGCCGGCATGAGAAGCTCCTGGGCTCCGGCTGCGTTCATCTCCTGCCGGATTACGGCCTCTATCTTTTTTATCACTCTCAGGGCAAGAGGCAGATAACAGTAAACGCCGGCAGCGGTCTTTCTGATATATCCGGCCCTGAGCATGAGGCGGTGACTTATTATCTCGGCCTCCGACGGGTCATCGCGCAGCGTCGGGACCAGCATCCGGGACATTTTCATTTGTTATTCTCCTTCAAACGACGATCTTTGAGAAATCGGCAAACAGGAAATAAAGTTCCTTGATCCGGCTTAAAAGAGCTATTCTATTGGCCCTTATCTTTTCGTCCTGGTGCATCACAAGGACCTTTTCAAAGAACACCTCGACAGGTTTTGTCATCGCCTTGTAATCCCTGAGCGCTTTTTCATATTCCTTTCCCGACAAATGCTCCTCGATCATATCCTTCATCTGGACATATGTTCTATAAAGGGATCTTTCTTCTTCATCAATGAACAGGTGCGCCTCCGGCACGGAAGATGCCGCGTCCCCCACTATCCTGCTTATCCTGTCGGCCTGAAGTACGACCGACTTCAGCCATTCCTCATTGACGGCTTTCATTATTTCAAAAGATTTGCAGTATGCGCCGACAACCTCGCTTCCGGCTGCAAGGACGGAATCCGCCGCGTCATACCGGACCCCTTCCCCTTCGAGCACTACCTTCAGCCTTTGTTTGATGAAATCAAGGACCTTTCCCTTTACCTCCGGGTCTTTGGCCTCGAGTATTTCCATGCTTTTATCTATAAGTTTTGTCAGGGGTATCTCGATGTTCCTGCCGAGCATAACGGAAACGATCCCCATAGCCGCTCTCCTGAGACCGTAAGGATCTACCGAACCCGTGGGCGTGATACCCTGCACAAAGCAGGAAACGATCGAATCTAAGCGGTCGGCAATACCTATTACCGCCCCGGGAAGTTCAGCCGGTATATTATCTCCGGCATATCTCGGAAGATAATGCTCATAGATCGCGCGGCTTATCCTTATGTCCTCTCCGGCGACAAGGCTGTATTCCCTGCCCATAACCCCGGCAAGGCCCGAGAACTCTCCCACCATGTGAGTGGCAAGATCGGCCTTGCACAGCTCGGCGGCCCTTTCTATTTGCGCGATCGTCTCTTTGTTGTTTGTCGCAAGAGAGGCGATCCAGACGGAAAGCTGCATTATTCTCTGCGTTTTATCCCACATGCTCCCTATCTTTTCATGATAGATTATTTTTTTCATCTTCTCGAGGTTTTTGTCGAGCGGGGTCTTTATGTCCTCGTCATAAAAGAACTTGGCGTCATGCAGTCTCGCGTTCACCACCTGCTCATAGCCGGAAACGATCTCTTTTTCCCTTTTCCCGTCAGCCACTATAAGAAAGCTTCCGCTGTCCTTTGAAGGGAAACATTTCTGCTGTTCTTTCACCACGGTGCAGATGACGTCCCGGGGAAGGACCATTATGAACTGTCTGTCAAAACTTCCCGCCATGACCTCGGGATCCTCCACGATATCGGACACCTCTTCAAGAAGGGCTTCATCGCAAAGGACTTTTTCTTTGGTCAAGGCTTCATGCTCTTTTATCTGTTCCAGGATCTTCTTTTTCCGGTCAGCGTGGTCAAGGATGACCCCGAGCTTTTTCAGGAACCTGCGGTATTGAGCAATATCCGCATCTCCTTCATATGCTACCCCTCTTACTCTGTTTGAGGAAGCGACGCCTCCGATCTTGAACTGAACTGTTTCCTTGCCCAGGACGGCCACAATATAATGTATGGGCCTGATAAAGGATATTTCGGCGTCGCGCCATTTCATCGATACCGGAAGATGGATGGACAGGACGGCTTTAGGCAGCAGCTCTGAAAGGATTTTTTTGGAGCTCACCCCTTTTTCGTGCTTTCTGGTGAACAGGTAATCGGTGCCTCCTACATTTTTAATGAAAAGGTCTTTGATGTCCACTTTCTGGGAGGCGGCAAAGCCCAAAGCGGCCTTGGTATGCGAGCCGTCCTGAGAGAAAGAGATGCTTTTGGGCGGGCCTTTT
>Ga0172375_10002054_pt1 | contig 31855 bp, 30 predicted proteins | sample LakKiv1m_FD_114537 | JGI IMG/M metagenome (GOLD analysis project Ga0172375, IMG submission 114537) | Freshwater microbial communities from Kabuno Bay, South-Kivu, Congo - kab_092012_11.1m | ecosystem: Environmental > Aquatic > Freshwater > Lake | place: Democratic Republic of the Congo... | reverse complement strand
TCTCAATCTGCACATCCTGAAAGAAGTCTCGATTCCTGACAACATCTATAGCGATGATATCATCGATGATCTTCCGGTTCCTTATATAAGGTTGTATGGCAACACGATGTCGATTCACGATGGTCTTATCAGCAAGATCATGACCGAATTCAACCAGCAGGTCGAAGGCACTAGCAGCAATCTTGTCGATCCGGTCGAAGTCGGAGACGGTTATATCGCCTATCTTGCCAATCTCGAGCCGACGACCCAGAATCCGAACGATGACATCCAGATGCTGAGTCTTTGTGTGGCGACCGAAGAAGGCGACGGTCTATTTCTATACTACATCCTTACCGTCACCTTCCAATCGATCCGCGACAGCGTCAGCGTCTTCAACACCTTCACGATCATCATCGGCTTCGTCTTCATGATCATGTCGGGCCTTTTCATGTACTTGATCAGCTACCGCTTCACGAACCCGATCCTGCAGATGAACCAGGTCGCCCAGGACATCGCCAATCTCAGTTTCAAGAAGAAGGTGATCGTTTCATCCAACGATGAGGTAGGAGAGCTCGGCAAGAGCATCAATCAGATGAGTTCGCAACTAGAAACGGCGATTTCCGAACTCCAGCAGGCCAACGTCAAGCTGGCGGCGGATATCGAACTCAAGAACAAAATCGATTCGATGCGCAAAGAATTCATCGCCAACGCATCGCACGAGCTCAAAACCCCCATTTCCCTGATCCTTGGCTATTCGGAAGCTCTTAAACTTCCGGGCCTCAGCAAGGAAACGACCGATGACTATCTGAACATCATCATGGACGAATCCAACAAGATGAACAAACTTGTCATGGGCCTTCTCAAGATCTCCCAACTCGAAAGTGGTTTCACCGAACCTCAGATCAGCGACTTCTCAATCAAGGATCTCGCCGAGGAGACGACCAGATTGTTCGCCATTCTCTTTGAAGAGAAAGGCATTAAACCTGAAGTGAACGTCAGCGACACGGAAGTACGTACTGACTATGATCAGCTACAGACCGTACTATCCAACTATCTGGCCAACGCCATCCATCACGTGGACAAGAGAAACCAGATCAGGATCTATTCTGAAACCGCCGAAAACGGCGCAATCCGGGTAGTGGTATATAACTCGGGAGCGCAGATTTCCGAGGCCGATCAGGAACGCGTCTGGGAGAGTTTCTACAAAGTGGACAAGGCCCGCACCAGAAGTTACGGCGGCCAAGGTCTTGGACTCAGCATTTCCCGGACCACACTCGTGAACCTCGGCTACGGCTACGGAGTCCGGAACGTATCCGACGGCGTCGAATTCTATTTCGAGATCAGTATAAACAAACAACAGTAGAACCAAGGAATCTCTTGGTTCTTTTTTTTCGTAAAAACGAATTATGCAAAAGTCATTTAATCTTTTCTATTGATATTGAAATCCATCTGTCGATGTGATAAAATCACTTTATAAATCAGACGGTTTCCCGGAGGATCATCATGGCCAAAAAAAGTGCTAATTTCATCGGTGAATATATGCGAAGAATTCGTGTCGTCCAGTTCATGTTCATTGACGCACTGGGAATAATTCTTACTTACGTTCTGGCGATTCTGACACTTAACTATACCGGTGTTTCCGGATTCAACATGCGGACTGCGCTATATATCCTCCCGGGAGTAGTGGTCTTCAAAATCGTTTCCTACCTGCTGATGAAATTGTACAAGCTGGTTCTGGACAATGTGGGAATCGACGAAGTCTTCAGGATCTTCATTGCCGTAACCATCACGAATGTCGTCATCGCAATTGTCTTCCTGATCATTCCGAATTTGGAATTCATTCCGGAAATCTATCTTGTCTTCACCACCGTTTTCGAAGCCATAGTCCTGTCGATCCCGCGGATGATGAAACGACTGTTGCATCTCATTTTGATCAATCGGATCAAGTTCAACGGCAAAAGGACGTTGCTTGTCGGCGCGGGAGCCGGTGGCAAACTGGTTCTGAACGAGATCAGGAACAATCCCGAACTCCACAATCTGCCCATCGCCTTCGTCGATGACGATCCGATGAAAATCGGCAAACTGATGTCAGGGTACAAAATCTACGGGCCAATCGCGGAGATCCCTGGACTGATCGATGTTTTGAACATCGAGGAAGTCGTGATCACGATCGTCAACATCGACTCCAAGCGTTTCCAGGAGATCATCCAGATCATCTCCGAACGCCCGGTCAAGATCAAGAGGATCCCGAAGTTCAAGGACCTCAAGAAAGACGCTCCCAAGACTTTGCTCGAGGTCAATGTTGAAGACCTCCTTTCCCGCGACGTGATCGAATTGGACGATCTGGGCATCAGCGAATTCATCGCCGGCAAAAGGGTGCTTGTCACCGGGGCCGGCGGATCGATCGGTTCTGAGCTCGTAAGGCAGATCGTCGAATACCATCCCGTCGAGGTTATGATGCTTGACATCTATGAGAATGGCGTCTACGACCTGCAGATGGAACTCAACCACAAATTCTCCTTCCCCGATATTCCGCAGGTCAAAAGACAAGTATTGATCGGTTCGGTATACAATTACGAACGCATGGATGTAATTTTCAACAATTTCCGACCCCAACTCGTCTTCCACGCCGCCGCCTACAAGCATGTTCCCCTGATGGAGGAATCCGCCGTGGAATCCGTACGCACCAATGTGATCGGGACATATAACATCTGCAAGTTGTCTTCGATCTACGAAGTCGACAAGATGGTGTTGGTATCCAGCGACAAGGCCGTGCGTCCGACCAATGTCATGGGGGCTACAAAGCGCTTCGCGGAGATGATCCTGCAACACTTCAACAGCATCTCGAAGACTAATTATTCCGCCGTCAGATTCGGAAACGTCCTCGGTAGCAACGGTTCGGTAGTGCCGCTTTTCAAACGGCAGATCGAACATGGAGGACCTCTCACCGTCACCGACAGGAACATCATCAGGTATTTCATGACGATTCCAGAAGCGGTCGGGCTGATCCTGCAGTCAGCTGTTTTCGCCAAAGGCGGGGAGATCTTCATCCTCGACATGGGCGAGCCGGTCCGGATCATCGATCTGGCGGAAAAAATGATCATGTTGGCGGGACAGAGACCATATATCGACATCGACATCCAGATCACCGGCCTCCGGCCAGGAGAGAAGATGTATGAGGAATTGTTAGTCGACAAGGATCGGGAAAACATCAAGACGCCGAACAAGAAGATCTTTATCGATTCCGTAAAGGATCAGAAACCGATCGAGGAAGAGATCCAGATCGTCAACCAGACCTTCGAAAAACTTGGCAATCAGGAAATCAAGGAAATGATCGGCAAAATCGTTTCGACCTATACCGTAAAAAGATGAAAGCGTGGACGACACGCTTTTTTATTTTTACCTTCACGCTTCAAGACGCAATTCGGTTAACCCCTTTATATAATCGCCCGAAAGTGGTAAAATACAGTTAAGTACAGATGACAACATATTTCCGGAAGGGGTGAAACCGCATGTTCACATTGGAAGTTGGCAGCAAGGTGAAATTGGAGATCCGCAAGCAGGGAATCAACGGCGAGGGCATTGGCTACTTCAACAAGTTGGCCATTTTTGTTCCGGGCGCGATCCTCAAGGAAACCGTCAACTGTGAAATCGTTGAGCTGAACAAGACCTACGCGGTTGCCAAGATCAACGAGATCGTCAGACCTTCCACCAGGCGCGTCATCCCCCCGTGCAAATTCTACGAACAATGCGGCGGCTGCCAGATGCAGCATATCGAGTACAAGGAACAACTGAAGATAAAGCTCAGCATCATCAGACAGGCCTTGTCCCGCTATACCGACTACCTGGTCGACAATATCGAGATCCGCAAAACCCTGGGGATGAAAGAAACCTTCTGGTACCGGAACAAATCCCAGATGCCGTTTCGAAACACCAACTTCGGTCTCGCCCTGGGCCTTTACGCCGCCCAGACCAATCATTTCGTCTATGTCGACGAATGCATGGTCCAGCATCAAAAAGTCAACGAGATCAACCAAGATACCCTGTCCTTGTTAAGAAAATACAAATTGATGGCCAATGACACGATGAATCCGGAAGGCATCCTTCTCAATCTCGTGACCAGATACCTCGAAACCACCAACACCGCCAGCGTCACCTTCATCGTCACCGATTTCGATCCCATCCTGGAGAAGGTGGCCATGGACCTGATCAAGAAAAACCCCGTGGTCGATTCAGTGACCTACAGCGTCAACCGCAAGTCGAACCCCTTGATGTTCGGCAAGTCCGTCGAACTTCTCGCCAAGCAACCGTATATCGTTGACGAATTCGCCGGGATGCAGGTCAAGATTTCACCCGACGCTTTCCATCAGCTCAACTCCAAACAGATGGTAATCCTTTATGAACAAATCGAAAAAGCGGCCGGGCTTACCGGCAAAGAAGTCATAATCGACGCCTATTCCGGAATCGGAATCACATCGTTGTTACTGGCCGGCAAGGCCAAGAAGGTCTATGGCATCGACTATTCGGAAGCCTCGATCAGCGATGCGAACTTCAACGCCAAACACAACCACATCAGCAATGTCCAGTTCATCGAGGACCATGTGGAGGGCGCCTTGCCCAAGCTGGTGGCTTCGGGAGTGGTCCCCGACATCCTCGTCCTCGACCCGCCTCGGGCGGGTCTGCACGAGTCCGTAATCAAACTGATCCTGCAGACGAAAATCAAAAAAATGATCTATGTATCCTGCAACCCCTCGACGCTGGCCAAAAACCTCGGCCAACTGCAAAAAACGTACGACATCGAATTCATCCAGCCGATCGACATGTTTCCCCATACCGCCGGAGTCGAATCCCTGACGGTGTTGAAACTGAAAACCACAGTTTGATCTCCATCTTGACAGAAAGAGGACAGATATGAAAATCAGCGATTACTTCACACCCAAATCCCTGATCTATACCGGCACCCACAAGGATGTCACGACCAAGATCATCCACTACCAGTTCAACCAGGACAAGATCGACATCACCGACAATTTCGTACCTCTGCCGGAACGGAAACACTACATTCAGGTGATCGGGCTATCGGAAGTCGACAAGATCATGACGATCGAGAAGTATTACCAGATCAAGCCTTTGATCCTGGAGGATATCTTCAACGTCAAGCAAAGGAACAAACTCGAACTCTTCGAAGACTTTCTGTTCGGGGCGTTGCATATCCAGTACGAGGAAGGTGACACCGTCAAGGAAGACTACATGAGCCTGCTTTTGAATCATGATACGCTCATTTCCTTCCATGAGACCGAACCGATCTTTCTTTCCGTCTTGCCGGAGTTGTTCGAAAAAAGCGAAGAAGTGCGCAAACACGGATCTGATTATCTCTTCTACCAGATATTGGATATCGTCACAGACAACCATCTGTCCATCTATGATGCCTTGGAACGGAAAACCGACCATTTCGAAGAGGAGATCCTGGAATCGAAGAAAATCGATCAGGAATACTTCTACATGGTCAGGAAACAGATCCTCAAGTTGAAGAACTGCGTTACACCGCTCTTGGAAGAACTGAAACCGATCATTTCCCGGGAACACGCGTTGTTCACCGCTGAGACCAAGCCTTATTTTTCCGATCTCAACGATCATTTGCAAAGGTTGGACAACCAGTTGAACCAGACCCGGGAGGAGATGCGACATCTTCTCGACTTGCTCATGAACAACCAGCAGGTCAAGATGAACCAGATCATGACCACCCTCACCATCTTTTCCGCCATCTTCATCCCCCTGTCCTTCCTCACCGGCTTTTTCGGGATGAATTTCACCGATTTTCCGGCCTTGCATTACGCCCATGCCGTGCTCGTATTCATCGCCGGATGTGTCCTGCTCGCGGTCGTGATGCTCGCGATCTTCAAGAAAATGAAATGGTTCTAATAACGGCCAAAAACATACAGGAGATGCCTCATGAAAACTGATTTGGAAATTGCCCAAAGTGCAAAACTGAAACCGATAACCAGAATCGCCGCCAAAATCGGCCTGAAAAAGGCGGATCTTGAATCATACGGCGATTACAAAGCCAAAATCAAACTAGAAGCCGTCCATTCGTCACGTTTCAATCTTGATGGCCAGGTTATTTTGGTGTCCGCGATCAACCCCACCCCCGCCGGCGAAGGCAAGTCGACCACGACGATCGGACTGGGCGACTCCCTGAACCGACTCGGATTCAAAACCATGGTGGCTTTGCGAGAACCGTCCTTGGGACCGGTGATGGGCGTCAAGGGCGGAGCGGCCGGCGGAGGCTATTCGCAAGTCGTGCCGATGGAAGACATCAATCTGCATTTCACCGGCGACATCCATGCCATCACTTCCGCCAACAATCTGATCAGCGCCGTGATCGACAATCATCTGTTCCAGCAAAACGAACTTGGTCTGGACAAGGACAGGATCGTCTGGCGCCGGGCCATGGATATGAACGACAGGGCCCTGAGAAAGATCGAAGTCGGTCTTTCCAGCCGTAAGGAGACTCCGAGAACGGACGGATTCGACATCTCCGTCGCCTCCGAACTGATGGCGGTGCTCTGTCTGTCCCGCGATATGGAGGAAATGAAACAACGGGTCGCGAAAATGGTTGTCGCCTACAATCTTAAAGGCGATCCCGAAACCGCTTCCGACCTCAAGGTGGCAGGAGCCGTCTGCATGCTCCTGAAGGATGCGATCAAGCCGAACCTGGTCCAGTCTCTGGAAGGGACGCCGGTCCTTGTCCATGGCGGACCGTTCGCGAACATCGCCCATGGCTGCAATTCCGTGATCGCGACCGACTTCGCCCGACGCTGTGGCGATTTCGTCGTCACCGAAGCCGGATTCGGCGCCGATCTGGGCATGGAGAAATTCATGGACATCAAAACCAGGGTTCTGGGAGTGATGCCGTCTGTCGTCGTCTTGGTCGCCAGCATCAGGGCTTTGAAACTGCATGGTGGCGCCGAAAAGGCGGTCATCAAGGAAGAAAATCTCGAAGCTTTGCAAAAAGGGATCGAGAATCTGGAAAAGCATATCGAGAACGTCGGTTTCTACCATGTTCCTTATGTCGTCGCCCTGAACCGCTTTGATTCCGACACCGCCAAGGAGATCGCACTCGTTCTCGATTGGGCGCATTCCGTCGGTTGTCCGATCGCCCTCTCCGAGGTTTTCACCAAAGGTTCTCTCGGCGGCCTCGAGTTGGCAAGACTCGTTATCAGTCAGGCCAACAGGTTGCCGGATGCTCCGAGGGTCCCACTTTATGAACTGGATATGCCGATTCGTGACAAAGTCGAAATGATAGCCAAGAAACTGTATGGAGCCGCCGCCGTGTCGTTTTCCGACAAGGCTCTGGCCCAGATCGAGGAATACGCCAAGTATGGTTGGGACAAACTGGCCATCTGTATGGCAAAGACGCCGCTATCCTTGACCGATGATCCCAAAATCCTGGGAAGACCCAGGGATTTCACGATCTCGATCAGGGAATTCAAGCCGTCGATTGGGGCCGGGTTCATCGTGGCCCTTACCGGCGAGGTCATGACGATGCCGGGATTGCCCAAGAAGGGCGCTTATGAAAATATGGACGTGATCGATAACAAGATCATCGGACTTTTTTAGGAGGAATGAATATGAAAAAAGATATCAGGGATATACCCCAGAAACTGCGTGACCTGGGCATCAAGATCGCCAAAAAGACAGAAGAGCAGATCGACAAGGCCAAAGCCATGATCGACAACACCAGGTTAGAAGACCAACTCCACAGACGTTTCAACTTGGAAAATCCCTATAAATTCCAGATCATCAAGGACCCATCCAAAACCAACTTCATCAGCGGCATCCTGCCTAGGAACGCCAAACGCTATGAAGAGGACGATGTGTTTGTCTTCTACGGTTCGCTCTCAGAAAGCAACCTGGAAAAAGGAAACATCGTGAGGGATCTTGCGGCCAATGCCGATTATGAGATCATGGAGCTCCTTGATGTGGAGGTTCCCGTCGAACTGGACGACAAACGTTATGAAGTCGGCGGAACCGCAGCCGTCTGCAAACCGTTGTGAGTTTATGAAAAAAGACGAGTTCATCGATCTTTACCGGGCGAACATCCATCGAGCCGGAGCCGAAGAACTGCTTCAGTATCTCCTTTCGGAACAATGCGATTTCTTCGAGGCGCCGGCTTCGACCAGATTCCATCTGGCCCATGAAGGCGGATTGGTGGAACATTCGCTGAATGTCTATCAGGCCCTAAAGGCCTATCTTGGCCGGGACGAAGTCAAAAACGTCTATGGCGTCAAACCTTCCGAGGAGACGATCGCCATCGTCGCTTTGCTCCATGACCTATGCAAGATCAACGTCTACAAAAAATCGTTCCGGAACGTAAAGGATGCCACCGGGAAGTGGAACCAGGTACCTTCGTATGATTTCCAGGACGATATTCCCTATGGACACGGCGAAAAATCGGTTTATATCATTTCCGGATTCATGAAGCTGACCCGCGAGGAGGCCTTTGCGATCCGGTATCACATGGGTTTTTCCGATACCGAGGACAAGAACAATGTTTCCCGGGCCTTCACGCTTTTCCCCTTGGCTTTCTGCCTTTCCGTGGCGGATATGGAGGCCACTTTTTTCCTCGAGCCTGAACAATGATCCTGCCATGAAAACTTCCGGTTCGGAAGTTTTCTTTTTTCTAGCAACGATATCGTCGGATATGATATAATCATATTCGCACGAGGTATGAAATATGTCGAAAATCTATGATCTGACCGAAGGGTCGATAATCAAGAAACTGTTTTACATCGCTTTGCCAGTCCTCCTTACCTCCATTTCCCAGATGGCCTACAATCTGACGGACATGTTCTGGGTCGGCAGAGTCGACACGATCGGTCTGGTCGAAAAAGAAGCGATCTCCGCCATCGGAACGGCTGGGTACATCACCTGGTTCGCTTTCGGCTTGATCATGATCGCCAGAATCGGCACCAGCGTCAAAGTCTCGCATTCAGTGGGCGAAAAAAACATGGAAAAGTTGGGCAAATTCGCGTCCAACGGATTGTTGCTGCAACTGTTTGCCGGCATTCTCGTATCCGTTTTGGTCTTTATTTTGCGCCGACCGTTGATTTCCATCTTCAACATCTCCTCCCAACAAGTGGTCATCTATGCCGTAAACTACCTGGCGATCGTCGGCGGGCTGCTGGTGTTCCAGTTTGTTGCCAGCGGCTTTGCGGCCATCAATGAGGGCATCGGCAAGACCAATTCGAATTTCCGGATCATGGCTGTCGGTCTCGTGTTGAACATGATCCTCGATCCCATCTTCATCATCGTGATGAAAATGGGTGTCACCGGTGCGGCGATCGCCACGGTGATTTCCCAGGCGGTCACCGTCGCCGTCTTCTTTTTCATCTACAAGAAATACAGTTCCGGTCTGTTCCGTTTCCATATCGACAGCTTTGATCCCAAGACGATCGGCAACATCATCAGGATCGGTTTGCCTACGGGTCTTCAAAGCATGTTTTTCACGGCCATATCGATCTATATCGCTCGCATGGTTTTCATGTTCGGCGAGGATGTGATGGCCGCACAGAGGGTCGGCGTTCAGATCGAACAATTGACCTGGATGATCGCCGGCGGTTTCCAGACCGCGCTCACCGTTTTCATCGGCCAGAATTTTGGCGCCAAGCAGCACAGTCGCATCCGCAAGGGCTTCGGCGTCATTTCCTTGCTTTTGATACCTTACTCGGCTGTTGTCGCTTTGTCCATCTATTATTTCGCTCCGTTTTTCATCGGCATCTTCATCGACGATCCCATCAGCAAAGCATATGGAATCCGCTATCTGGAGATCATCAGTCTGGCGCAGATCTTCATGATGCTGGAGTCGATCGGATCCGGACTGTTCAACGGTATCGGGAAGACCTATGTGCCTTCGGTGGTCGGCAGCGTCGGCAATGTGCTAAGAATCCCTCTGGCAACCTTTCTCTTGGTCTCGATGGCCCAGGAGGGAATCTGGTGGGCCCTCAACATCTCGGATTTCATCAAGGGAACGTTGCTTTTTGGGGGCGCGCTTGTGATCTTGACAATTATCGAGAAAATCAAACTGAAGAAACCGGAAGAAATTCCCTTGAGTGTTTCCGAAGCCGAAGCCTTCTGATAGGAAAAGTCGCCCTGGCGGCTTTTTTTCTCGAAAACCCAAAGGCAAAAGCACAGGGTTTGTGGTAAAATGGAAACAGATAAGCAGCTGGAAAACGAGGTAAGGATATGGCTTGGTATTATTGGGTGATCATCGTCTTGGCGATAATGATTATGGCGATACTGGTTTTGATCGGCTACATCGCCGCCAGATCATTGTATCATCCCCATACGCTCAGTTTCGAGGAATCATACCTCAAGGAGGAGAAAAGGAGTCCCGGAATCATGAAGATCCATGATTCTTGGCCGATTACGAAATATCGGATCGAATCGAGGTACGGCTATCCCCTCCAGATCTATTATGTCCCTGCTTTGATCCCGAGCAAGAAATTCGTCGTGATCGCCCATGGGTATACCTATACGTATCATGGATCCGTCAAATATGCCGACCTGATGCGCGAATTGAACTATAACGTCATCATGTATGACGAGCGTTTCCATGGCGCCTCCGGAGGCGGGAACTGCTCCATGGGCTATTACGAGAAAGATGATCTTTTCGATATCATCACCGATACCTTCGCCCGCTATGGCGATGATATCGAACTAGGCACTTACGGCGAGTCGATGGGTGGGGCGACGGTCATGCTCGAACAAGCGACAGACCAAAGGATCCGTTTCGCCATCTCCGATTGCGCTTACGCCGAACTATCCGTTTTGCTAACCTATCTCATCCGTCACAAGACAGGGTTTCCCAAATATCCCGTGATTTGGACCGCCGATCTGTTTTTCCGTTTGGCCACCAAAGCCGATATTTTCCGGATCTCTCCAAGAAAAGCGGTGATGAAGGCTAAAACCCCGATGTTGTTCATGCATGGAGAAGAAGATGATTTCATCCCCCCGGTCCATAGCCGCATGCTTTTTGAAGCCTGCTCAGCACCGAAGATGCTCTATATCGGAGGCAATCACGCCAAACATACCGACGCTTCACGGTACAATCGCGAAGAATACCTGATGACCTTGAAGAAGTTTTTGCATGATTTGGCCAAGATGCCTGACTGAGCGAGAAAGGATAGCCTATGTTCGATACGATTATCATCGGTGCCGGTGTCATCGGTTGCAGCATCGCGGCCGAACTGGCGAAATATGATCTGAAAATCGCCGTCATCGAAAAAAACAGCGATGTCTGCGAAGAGACATCGAAAGCGAATTCGGGAATCGCCCATAGCGGCTACGACGCCATGCCCGGCTCCCTGAAAGCCAAATACAACGTTAAAGGCAACAAGATGATGGCCGAGTATTGTTCGCGTCTGCATGTGCCGTTTCGGCAAAACGGTTCCCTGGTGATCGCCTTCGATCAGCGGGAAATAAAGAAGCTGGAACTTTTGAAAGCACAGGGAGTCAAGAACGGTGTCGATGGTCTTATAATCCTCGGTAAAGATGAAGCTTTGAAACTGGAACCGAATCTCAATCCTGAAATCGCGGCGGCAATGTATGCCCCGACCGGAGGCGTTGTCGATCCTTTCCAACTGACGATCGCTCCGGCCGAGATCGCGAGTCAAAACGGAGTCGAATTCTTTTTCCGCACGACTGTTCTCTCTTTACATAAAGAAAACGACATATTTATGGTGGACACCGATCACGGCATCTTCCAGACCAGAACCATCGTCAACGCCGCCGGCGTTTTCAGCGACGATCTGAACAATATGGTCAGCAGACACCAAAGAACGATCAAGCCCCGAAAAGGCGAGTATTGCCTGTTCGACAAACAGGTGGGGTCCCTGGTCGGGGCGACTATTTTCCAGGTTCCGACCGAAAAAGGGAAAGGCGTCCTGGTCACTCCGACCGCCGAGGGGAACCTGCTTGTCGGTCCGAATTCGGAATTAGACGACCAAAAAGAAGACACCATGACCACCGCCGCAGGAATCAAATATGTGCTATCTACCGCTGCCAGGACCATCCCGGACATTCCGAAGGCTTTTATCATCACCGGCTTTGCCGGCCTGAGAGCATCGGAAATTGATGGGGATTTCGTCTTGGGCGAGGCTGAGGATGTGCCCGGTTTTTTCAATGCCCTGGGAATCGAATCCCCTGGTCTTACTTCAGCGCCGGCGATCGCCATCGACATGGCTACATGGGTAAGCGATCGTCTCAAGGCAAAGAAAAGATCTGGATATGATCCCGTCCGTAAGCCAGTCCATCGGTTTGATTCGCTTTCGCTGGCTGACAAACAACTACTCTACCAACAAGACCATGAGTATGGTCGGGTGATCTGCCGCTGCGAAGTCGTCACTCTGGCCGAAATCAAGGATGCCATCCATCGTCCCCTGGGGGCGACTACGGTCGATGGCGTCAAACGCCGGACCAGGGCCGGCAGCGGCCGCTGCCAAGGCGGGTTCTGTTCGCCCAGAGTCTTGGAGATCCTCGCTTCAGAGTTGAAGAAGGATATCAGGAAAATCGCCAAAGCGAGCGAAAAATCAACTTTCCTTGTCGGACTTGACAAGGATTTGTTGTAGGTGATAATATGCTGAAAAAGGATTTGGTCATCATTGGGGCCGGCCCGGCCGGACTGGCTGCGGTCCTGTCCGCATACAATCACGGAATCAGGGATATCCTGATCCTGGAAAGAGAGAGTTTTCTCGGTGGCATCCTGAACCAGTGCATCCATAACGGCTTCGGACTCCACATTTTCAAAGCCGAACTGACCGGACCTGAATATGCCGCCAGATATATTGAAAAGATCCACGAGGCGGGGATTGAATATTGGCTAGACACCATGGTCATCGATCTATCCAAGACGCGGAAAATCACCGCGATGAACGAAACCAGAGGCGTTATCGAAATCCAGGCCAAGGCGGTTGTCCTGGCCATGGGCTGCAGGGAAAGGACCCGGGGAGCTTTGAACATTCCCGGATTCAGGCCATCGGGAATCTTTTCTGCCGGAACCGCCCAAAAGTATGTCAACATCGATGGCTATCTTCCCGGCAGGGAGATTGTGATCCTCGGTTCCGGGGATATCGGATTGATCATGGCGAGAAGGCTGACCCTCGAAGGCGCCAAAGTCAAAATGGTCCTGGAGATAATGCCTTACTCCGGGGGACTGAAACGCAATATCGTCCAGTGTCTGGACGATTATGGCATTCCCCTGAAACTGAGCCATACCATCGTCAATATCCACGGCAAGGATCGGATCACCGGCATCACCTATGCCAAAGTCGACAAGAACCTTGAAGTGATTGCGGGAACGGAAGAATACGTCAGTTGCGATACCTTGTTGCTGTCGGTGGGTCTGATCCCCGAAAACGAGTTGTCGAGAAAAGCCGGTGTCAGCATCAACAAGATGACGCAAGGACCGCTTGTGGCCAACAACCTAGAGACATCGGTTCCGGGCGTCTATGCCTGCGGTAATGTATTGCATGTCCATGATCTCGTCGACTACGTCAGCGAGGAAGCCGAGGAGGCGGGAAAGAGTGCCGCGCTTCACATCTTGGCGAAGGACAGGCATGATGGGATGATCAAGGTCCAGGCCGGACGGGGAATCCGCTACACGGTTCCTTCCGCTATCGACCCGGAAGCCATCGATAAATTCGTCATCATCCGTTTTCGGGTCGACAACGTATATGAGCGGGCTTCGCTCATGGTCAGGTTCGACAACGATCTTGTATCCAACAAGGAGAAGCGCATCCTTACTCCCGGGGAAATGGAACAGGTCATTCTGCCCAAGGCTTGGTTCACCAGCCGCAAGGATGCCGAATCGATCATTATCGAAGTGGGAAAAGAGTGACGGATATGGACAAGACCAGACAGATAACCTGCATCAACTGTCCTCTGGGATGTACATTGGATGTGGTGATCAAACCGGATGATTCCCTTGTCGTAACGGGCTTTCAGTGTGAAAGAGGGGAAGCTTACGCCAAAAAGGAAATCCTGCATCCGATGCGCACCATCACTTCCAGCGTTCCGGTGATTGACGGAGAATACCCCATGGTATCGGTCAAGACCGCCGGGGAAATTTCCAAAGACATGATCAAAAACTGCATGCTCGCCTTGAAGGATATCGTAATCAAGGCTCCGATCAATATCGGCGATGTCATCGTTCATGATGTCTGTTCATCAGGAATCGATATCGTCGCGACGAGGGATGTGAGAAAAAAAACATGAAAGAGATTTTCGGATTCCAAACCCCATTTGGGCAACTGATTGTTTGTCTGGAAGCCGGGTATGTAGTAAGAATCGAATTTTCCGAACAACCTGACATTCCCGTGGCGTCTTCGCCTGCAGCGCGCCATGTCCAGAAGGAACTCGAGGGATATCTATCAAAGAAAAGAAAGATGTTTTCCTTTCCTTACCGGATCGAGGGATCCCCATTTGCTTTGAAAGTACTTGAGACCTTGAAAAGCCAAGTGCCTTTCGGAGAGACGATATCCTATAAAGATCTGGCCGCTTTGGCCGGATCAAAAGGAGCGTCAAGAGCCGTCGGTACGGTGATGGCCAGAAACCCCTTGCCGATTCTCTATCCTTGCCATCGCGTTGTCCGAAGCGATGGTGGCCCGGGCGGATATGCTTATGGCATAGAAAGGAAACTTGGTTTGCTGGAGCTGGAAAAAGCGGCTGGATGAGGCCGCTTTTTATTATGACTTTGCTTGACAGATAGAACTGAACCGTCTATAATGTTAATGTAAGCTAACAAGAGTTTTATTTTTTTACATTTCGTGTTAGTTTAAGCTAACATTGGAGGCATATCATGACCCTAAAAGACATCTCGCCCGGAGAAAGTTGCGTCATCAGGAACATCAATCTGAACAATCTGCGCAAACGCATCATCGACATGGGGTTGACGACCGGTACCCTTGTTTTTGTACGCAAGGTGGCGCCTCTTGGTGATCCGATCGAAATCCATCTACGCGGATACTCGCTTACCTTGAGAAAAACCGAGGCAAGGATGATAGAAGTAGAGAAGTCGGATGGAGTGAAGCTTTAATGAAACTGGCTTTGGTAGGGAATCCCAACAGTGGCAAGACCACGCTGTTCAACCGCCTGACCGGTTCGAACCAGTCGGTTGGCAACTGGCCGGGAGTCACCGTTGAAAAGAAGACGGGCAAGATCAGGACGTCGGGCTTCGAGGCCGAGGTCACGGATCTTCCCGGAATTTATTCCCTCTCCACAATCTCCTTGGAAGAAGAGATCGCATCCCGGTTCATCCAGGAGGAAAAAATCGATCTGGTCATCAATATCGTCGATGCCTCCAATCTGGAGCGGAATCTGTTTCTCACGCTCCAGTTGCTCGATACCGATCGGCCGATGGTCATCGCCCTGAATTGCATGGATATTCTCCAGAAGAATCTCGACAATCTTGATATCGAGGGTCTGGAGAGGGAGCTCGGCGTACCGGTGATTCCGATCACCGCCAGCCAAGCTCACGGTGTAAGCGATCTGGTCGCCTTCATTTCACAACGTGACTTTTCCGCCCAGACGCATGTGCATCGGTATTCGGAGGCAATCGAATCCGTGCTTTCTTGCTTTCAGTCGCTTCTGGGCGACAGGTTTCTGGCCGTTCGTTATTTCGAGGATGGCATCAAGGCCTTGCCATCCGCTCTAATCACACAAACCGTCCTCGATGAACTGGAAGCGCTCAGGGCCAAGCACAGTGATGATTTCGAACTTGACATGGATATGGTTCTCCCTGAAGACCGGTATCGCGACATAGAGAGGATGTGTCGTCGTTTTCTGGTGAAGAATCCGGTCGGAAACCGGATGCTTACGGAGAAGATCGACCGGATCGTGACCAGCCGCTGGCTGGGAATCCCCCTTTTTGCGTCGCTGATGTTTCTCGTTTTCTTCTTGGCCTTCGGTCCGGTGGGAACCTGGATCACGAGCTGGTTCGTTTTCGGAATGGACTACATCATCGCTTTGATTGACAAGGGTGCCACAAGTCTCGGGATGGCGGAATGGGTATCCAGTCTCCTCACAAATGGCGTGTTCGGCGGCTTGGCAGCCGTTGTCGGCTTCCTACCGCAGCTGATGATTCTGTTTTTTGCCATGTCGCTCCTTGAAGACTCTGGGTACATGGCCCGGGCCGCTTTCATCATGGACCGGACTCTGAGTCGGTTCGGATTGTCGGGCAAGGCCTTCATTCCGATGCTGATCGGATTCGGGTGCAGTGTTCCTGCGATCGTTTCGACAAGAACCATCGACCGCGACGCGGATCGGAAAGTGACCACGATGGTGATTCCCTTCATTTCCTGCGGCGCCAAGGCTCCGATATACGGAGTTTTTGCCGGAGCCTTGTTTTTCAATTATTCGTATCTGATTGTATTTTCAATGTATCTGCTTGGAATCGCGGTAGCGATTCTTTCTGCGATGCTTTTCAAGAAAACCATCTTCAGGGGAGCTCCGGCAAATTACATTTTGGAACTGCCGGAATATCGCCTACCTACGCCTAAAAACACACTCAGACACACTTGGGAGAGATCCAAAAGCTTTCTGGTCAAAGCCGGAACGGTGCTGTTGGGAGCGTTCATCATCATCTGGTTTTTCTCCTATTTCGGTTTCGTCGACAGCACTTTCCGCCTGCTCGGAAAGGATGAGATCGAAAATAGCATTTTAGGCTTTATCGGGAAGATCATCCTCCCCGTATTCAAACCGATAGGCTTTGCATCCTGGCAATCATCAGTGGCGATCATGACCGGTTTTGTAGCCAAGGAATCCGTGGTTGGAACGTTGGGAATCCTTTACGGGATAACCGGTGATGTCATCCAAAACGGATCCCTTCTCTATGAACCGATCCGCCAGGCGTTCACCCCTTTGCAGGCCTATGCCTTCATGGCTTTCGCTTTGCTGGCCACACCTTGCATCGCCGCCTTGTCGGCCATGAAAAAGGAACTCAGATCCTGGAAGTGGTTAATGTTTGCCATTTTCTATGAGCTTCTCGTTGCCTATCTGGTCGCCATGGCCATCTATCAGCTTGGATCGCTTCCCTTGGGACGGCTACTTTCCGTAATATTAGCCATATTGTTGGGGACTATTGTATTTTTCACAATATTCCGTATAATAAAAAAGAAGGGCGTCGTCTGCGATTCGTGCAGTGGCTGCAATCTCGCCGATAATTGCCATCTGCCGAAAAAAATCGCTTATGACAAAACCCCAATTGACAAGAAATCCGGTGATGACCATGAAATGTCTGACTGATTACAGCGAATCGCTCGAGGATTATCTCGAGGCGATTCTCAGGCTCGGGGGTGAAAATGTCCGCTCCGTCGATATCGCCAATCAACTCGGTGTATCGCGGGCGAGCGTCAACCGGGCCATCAACACTTTGATTTCGGATCAACTGGTGAACAAATTGCCTTATGGGGCGGTATCACTGACCGACCGGGGCCGGGAGGTCTCGGCCAGGGTCGAAGGCAAGCATCTAATATTGTGCCGGTTCCTTACCGAAGTGCTTGGCGTCGAGGAAACACAGGCCGACATCGAGGCTTGCGGTATCGAGCACAACATTTCTGACGATACGGCAAAACGAATTGAAAAACTTGTGTTCCAATCAAAGAAAAAGTCCTGAAGCATCAGGACTTTTTTGTAGTTTCACGTTCAATTAGCCGGACATCGATCTGATTATGAAGCGGGTCGATCGTCTCTCCCGCGATCAGTTTCAGCAGGGTTTCGACCGCGTATTTTCCGATCAGATTCTTGTCTTGTGCCACGGTGGTGAGTCTCGGTGAGAGGATGTTCGCAAGCTCGATGTCGTCGAAACCGATCACCTGGACATCTTCCGGGACCCGTTTTTGGTTGTTTCTCAGGCATTGGATGGCATTGAGGGCGATGACGTCGGAATCGCAGAAGATACCGTCACAATCGGGATTTAGATCGATGGCCTTCTGGATGTCTTTGTGGTTCGGGGTTTTGAAATCGAAGTCGTATTTCTTATGCACGAGATTGTTGGTCTTCAGGATCTGTTCGAAGCCTTTGCTGCGGGATTGGACCGTTAATAGTACGCTGGGACCCCGCAGATGGATGATGTTCCTGCAACCGGAATCAACCAGTTTTTGGGCGGCCAGCTTGCCTCCGTTGTAGTTGTTGCTTGTGACGGAGGGAATCATGTCGGATAGCCAATGATCGATCGTTATGATCGGAATATGGAGGTTCTGGTAGTCGACCACTCTGGAGGTGTTGGAAATGATGATGATTCCGTCGATGCTGTATTGATGGAAGACTTTGAGATATTTGCTTTCTCTTTCCTTGTCGTCTTTCGAATTGCAGACCATCAGGTGATAGTCATGTTCGATGGTCGCATTTTCGATAATCTCCAGCAGCTCGGCGAAATAATAGGAAGTCATGTGCGGAACGATGACACCGATGATCTTCGACTGTTTCTTGAACAGCGATCTGGCCAGTTCGTTGGGGACGTATTCGAGTTCGTTGATTGCGGAAAGAACGAGATTCTTGGTCTCTTCGTTCACATACCCTTTGTTGTTGATGACGCGGGATACCGTCGCAACGCTGACATGAGCCTTTTTGGCCACGTCCTTGATTGTTGCCATCCAACCACACCCTTTATATTAATATTATACACTTTTTAGGGATAATGTGCATCACAAAGCAGATATTAATACATAGATATCGAAATTCATATTACAACATTTCGATATGCCATCTGCAGGCGGGTCAATTTGTCCCCGGCGATGGACAAATCGATAAAAATACGATAAACTGAAATAAGAATCATGAAACATGGAGGTTATCATGGAAAAGACAAAACCTTCGCTCCGAAATCTTGTCATTTATCAGGTGTATGTGAGAGATTATTCCGAAGCCGGTACCTTTAAGGCGTTATCGGAGGATCTGGACAGGATCGCCGCCCTGGGAGTTGATTTTGTTTACCTTCTGCCCATCCATCCGATCGGCGAAGCCAATCGGAAGGGTACGCTTGGATGTCCATACTCAATCAGGGATTACCGGGCCATCAATCCCGAATTGGGAACCATCGATGATTTCCGCAGACTCGTCGATGCGGTCCATGAACACAAACTCAAACTGATGATCGATATCGTCTTCAATCACACAGCCCGGGATTCGAGGCTGCTTAAAGAGCATCCCGAATGGTTCCACACGAATGAGAAGGGCGAATATGTCAGCCGCGTCGCTGATTGGTGGGACGTGTGCGATTTCGACTACACCAAAGATAAGGCGCTCTGGGAAGAGTTATCCAATACGCTGGCGGTTTATGCCGATATCGGTGTCGACGGCTTTCGTATGGATGTCGCCAGTCTGGTTCCGCTTGATTTCTGGAACGCGGCACGCAAGACGATCTCCAAGGATTACCGCGATATCATCTGGCTGAGCGAATCCGTACACGGACCCTTCTGCAAATACATGCGGGACCGGGGCTTCGAGTGCGCTTCCGAAGGTGAGATTTTCCAGGTTTTCGATCTGGCTTATGACTATGATGTCTATCCGTACCTTGAAGCACACCTAAGCGGGAAGGGTACTTTGAGAGCATATCTTGAATCCTTGGCCAGACAGGATGAGATCTATCCCAAGAATTATGTCAAGCTCAAATACCTGGAAAATCATGATACTATGAGAATCGCCGAACGCCTTCATGGTGATCTTGACAAGATCTATAACTGGATGGGTTTCCTGTTTTTCCAAAAAGGCGCGACGATGCTTTACAATGGCCAGGAATTTGTCGCGAGAAAAAAACTCAGCCTGTTTGAGAAGGAGACGATTGACAGGCACAAGGACATTTCCGGTTTTATCCGGAAATTGACCAGTATCAAGAAACGCCGGGCTTTCGCCGAGGGGATTTACCAAATCCATTTCCCGGAAATCGATGGTGTGGCGCATATCACATATGAAGACGACAAGACATTGTTTGTAGGTCTTTTCAATCTCGCTCTTGCCGAGGGTGAAGTGAATACCGGACTCAAAGACGGAACCTACCGGAATTATCTTAACGGAAAGACCCTGAAAGTCCGCAAGGGATTGGTCAGGCTCACCAAAGAACCATTGATTCTGCACATAGCGAAATAATCGAAAAAAACAGAGACTTCAGCCGGTTTCTGTTTTTTGGCTGGGCATGTCTATGATATAATGATATTCAGGGAAGTGGTAGTTTGGATTCATACGGAGTATCCGTGATCGGCGCCGGGCTTGCCGGCGTTGAGGCCAGCTTGCAGCTCGCAAAAAGAAATATACCCGTAAATCTATATGAAATGAAGAAAATCCGGAAAAGTCCGGTTCATGTCCGGGATACATTCGCGGAACTTGTCTGTTCCAATTCCTTCCGCAGCGATCAGTTGGAGAATGCTGTGGGTCTGATGAAGGAGGAGTTGAGAAGGCTCGGGTCCTTTGTGATCGGGGCAGCGGATAAATTCCGCATTCCTGCCGGTAGCGCCCTTGCGGTCGACCGCGAACTGTTTTCGGAGGAACTGACCGATCTGGTCCGTTCCAATCCCCTGATCACAGTCCATGATGTCGAGATGGATCAAATTCCGGAAGGAATCGTCATCATTGCCACCGGACCCCTGACGAGCGACGGTCTTGTCGAACGGATCCGGGAACTCACCGGCGAAGAAGCCCTTTATTTCTTCGATGCCGTCGCCCCGATCGTGGAATTCGACTCGATCGACATGAAGATCGCGTATTATAAAAACCGTTATGACAAGGGTGACGGAAAGTATATCAATTGTCCGATGAACAAGGATGAATATGACCGTTTCTACGACGCCGTCATCAATGCAAAAGCCGTGGAAACCAAAGCGTTCGAAATGCGCGTCTTCGAAGGTTGCATGCCTTTTGAAGAGATGGCGAAACGGGGATACCACACCCTCCTTTACGGACCGATGAAACCGGTGGGACTGGAACAGCCGGATACGAAAAGACCATATGCCGTTGTCCAGCTGCGCCAGGACAACCGGGCGGGAAGTCTCTACAATATCGTCGGTTTCCAGACCCATTTGACCTTTGGAGAACAAAAACGGATCATCAACATGATTCCGGGTTTGGCACAGGCAAGGATTGTCCGCTACGGCGTCATGCACAAGAACATCTTCGTGAATGCGCCGAAAGTATTGTCAGCGACCTACCGGATGAAAGCATATCCCCGGATCTTCATCGCCGGTCAACTTGCCGGTGTCGAGGGCTATGTCGAGTCGGTAGCTTCCGGTTTGATCGCCGGAATCAATGCCGCGAAACTATTTCGGGAAGAAGCTCCGGTTGTTTTCCCGAAAGCAACTGCCATCGGCTCGCAGGCCGATTACATCGCCAATGCCGAACCCGATCACTTTCAGCCGATGAATGCCAATTTTGGACTTTTTCCACCGATTGAAGGCAAATATAGAAGACGAGAGAAAAAACAAGCATACGCGAATCGGAGCCTGGATACCATCAGCGCGATTCTGGAGATGAAAGCAATTGACTAATCAGGAAATCATTGAAATGTATCGCACCTATCTTCAGGACGAGCGCAATTACTCGTCCCATACCGTCACGGCCTATATGGATGATGTGAGAAGTCTGGAACATTTTCTTGCCGAAGAGGATCTCGGGAGTTTGTATTTGCTGACGGACAGGATCGCTCGCTTTTATGTCAGCTATCTCCACAACAATTACGACCCCAAGTCGATCCGGAGAAAGATCAGCAGTGTCAAATCGCTATACAGACTCCTGCAAAACGAGAAATTGATCAAGGTGAACCCCTTTCAGAACGCCGTCTTGCCCAAGGAGAAGAAATCATTGCCGAAATTCGTCTATGAAAACGAAATGACGGAGTTTTTCAACCGCATTGATACTTTCAAGCCGTTAGGCATACGCGATGCGGCCATCTTCGAGGTCCTTTACGGATCCGGACTCCGGGTTGGTGAGCTGGTGGAAATCCATATCAAGGATATCGACTTCTACAACAAGACCATGCTTGTTCATGGCAAAGGCGGCAAGGACAGATATGTTCCACTCCACGATCTGGAAATCGAGCGGATGAAACAATATCTCGAGACCGTCCGTCCGGTATTCCGATCCCGGGCCAACAGCCCCGACGAGGGAAAACTGTTCTTGAATTTCAAAGGCGGCTCGCTAACCGACCGCGGTGTCAGAAAAATCCTGGATGCCGAACTGACGAAACAGGCATCGACCCTGAAACTCTCGCCTCACGCCTTCAGGCATTCCTTCGCCACCCATCTTTTGGATCACGGAGTCGATTTGCGACTGGTTCAGGAATTGCTCGGACATGCCAGCCTTTCGACAACCCAGATCTATACCAAGGTCTCCAGGGAGAAACTCAAGGAAATCTATATGGAGACACATCCCAGGGCGAAACTGAAATGATTACGATTCAATTGCTCGTCGTGGGCACCATCAAGGACAATTATTTGAAAACAGGAATCCAGGAATACCGGAAACGGCTGTTGCCATACGCCAGAGTCGAAATCGAGGAAGTCGGCGAAGAAACAGTCAAAGGCGAACCCGGTCCGGCCGAAATCGAGAAAATCCTCGAAGCCGAGGGCAAACGGATCCGGGATAGGATCAAACCTAGGTCATACGTGATCGCGCTCGACATCGTGGGCACTGACTTGTCAAGCGAGGAATTTTCCGAGCTGATCGGCAAAGTTGCCGTATATAACAGTTCCGCTATCACATTTGTGATCGGAGGGTCGTGGGGATTGTCAGAAGCCGTCAAGCGGGAAGCCGACTACAGGTTGTCTTTTTCCCGGATGACCTTCCCGCATCAACTGATGCGTCTCATCTTTCTTGAACAGCTATACCGGGCCTTCATGATTTCCTCCGCTCACACATATCACAAATAGATATCGTAAACAACACCGAAGCATTGGACTGCTTCGGTGTTGTTTGTTTTTTAGGATGCGATTTGAGCGATGATCCTTTTGACGATTTCCACCGCCTGGTCCATCTCCTGGATCGAGGCGTATTCATAGGGACCATGATAATTGTATCCACCAGTACCGAGATTGGGACAGGGCAAACCCATGTATGTGAGTCTGGCGCCGTCGGTTCCGCCCCGGATCGGTTCGATGATCGGTTCGAGTCCGGTATCCCTGATCGCCTGGACGGCGATCTCGATGATCTCCTGTTTCGATGACAGTTTCTCCTTCATGTTGAAGTAGGAATCGGTGATTACCACGTCGCAGGTTTTGGCTCCGTATTTCCGGTTCAAGATATTTACTGCCACGACAAAACTTTCCTTTTGACTGGCGAAGAGGTGCCTGTCATGATTGCGGATGATATATTCCATGGTGGTTTTTTCCACGTTGCCCTTGATATTGTGCAAATGATTGAAGCCTTCATATTTTTCGGTGAGTTCCGGACGCATGTTCTTCGGCAACAACAGATCGAACTCCGAAGCCAGGGAGATGGAATTAAGGAGTTTGTTCTTGGCGCTTCCCGGATGGACCGAGATTCCGTTCAGGGTGACAACCGCGGCTGCGGCGTTGAAATTCTCATAGGCGATCTCCCCTACTGCCGAACCGTCCAGGGTATAGGCGAGATCGCTCCCGATCTTGGCTATATCGATATATTTGGTTCCGTTTCCGACTTCCTCGTCGGGAGTGAACACGACCATGATCTCTCCATGGGGGATATGGTGATTGTCGATGTAATATTCGATCACCGTCATGATTTCGGCGATTCCGGCCTTGTCGTCGGCACCCAGAAGGGTGTGGCCGTTGGTGGTGATCAGATCCTGGCCGATGTTCCTTTTCATGAAGGGGAACACGTCCGGACTCAGGATGATATTTTGAACTGCATCCAGGATTATATCTCCGCCGGCATAGTTTTTGATGATTTGGGGTTTTATGTTTTTCCCGCATGAATCAGGAGAAGTGTCCATATGGGCGATGAGGGCTAGAGAAGGCGCCTGGTGTTTCATGTTTCCTGGGAGGCGGGAAATGACGTATCCATACTGATCGATGGTTGTTTCCAGACCCAGGGTTTCCAGTTCTTGTTTCAGCGCTTCGCCGAGAACGAGTTGGCCCGGTGTGGACGGGTAGGATGTTGAGGAAGGATCGGATTGGGTGTTGTATCTGACGTAGTTCAGGAATCTTTCATATGCGCGCATGGACTTACCTCGACTTTCTGTTTCCGTTATAATAATTATACATCATCGCCTTGGCTTTTGGTAGGCCAATCATCCATGAAGGCGAGGATCTGACAAATGATGTGACATTTTGTATTATCAACACCGTTTTCACATGTATGTGATATAATATTATGAAAGTGGGTGAGAAGTGTGCTGGAAATCAGAACCAAAAAGAAAACCATCCGTGGCAGCCTTGCCAGGCAGTTGTTAAGACTAGCCAGCTACATCCCGGAAGTCAACGGTCATTCGCAAGTGAATTTCGGCCGGTTGTACACCACTGTCCTTTCCGAAACTTTCCGGTTTCCCAAAGGCGTTCGGGCGGAAAAAATCGTCTACAAGACGGCCGTCATGGAAAAACTGGTTTATTCGGGTTCCGCCAAACGTCATCTGATCATCCAGTTTCACGGTGGCGCCTATGTGTCTGGCTACAGCGACACCTATCGCCGTTCGGCCTTGCGGTATCTCCGTTTCTTTCCGGATACATGCGTGATCTCTCTCGACTACCGTCTGGCTCCCGAGCATCCTTTTCCCGCCGCCTTGGAGGATGCGTTTGCCACCTATGAATATGCCCTAAATGTCGGCTACACGCCGGACAAGATCATCTTCGTCGGCGATTCCGCCGGCGGCGGATTGGCACTGGCTCTGGGTTTGAAACTCCGAGACCAGGGGATGAGATTGCCCAAGGCCATCGTGACGATGTCGGCGTGGACCGATCTCGCCGCCGAAGGCGAATCCTATCTTCGGAACCGGCATCTCGATCCGCTCCTCGGAGACAAGTCCCAGCCACTTGACGTCTACGCCTATGTTCGCAACAACGACATCTACAATCCCTATATTTCCCCTGCCTATGGGGATTATCACGACTTTACCGATCTGATGATGCATGTCGGCAGCTATGAGGTTCTCGAATCCGATACCATCACGGTCGCCAAAAAGGCCTATCGTGCCGGAAACAAGGTGGATGTCACCATCTACAACGGCATGTTCCATGTATTCCAGTTGGCTTTCGGTCTGATACCCGAAGCCAAAAAAGCCTGGAAAGAGATCAAGACATTCATCGCCGCTGAATTTTCCGGCGATGTGCAATGAGGTGCTTTACCGATGATAAAAGACACAAGATATATCGATTGGTTCAAACTTGACAATGCTGCCAAGATTTTTCCGGCTGTTTCCAATAAGAAAGAAACCAACACCTTCCGCGTGCAGTTCGCGCTTGTCGAAGCGGTTGACCCCGAGTTGCTGCAGCTGGCCGCGGACGCGATCATCGAACGTTATCCGATGTTCAAGGTCAGACTGAAAGTCGGTTTTTTCTGGAGCTATTTCGACTACAACAGCAGTCCTTTCTATGTCGAGCCCCTGCCGACCCAGGTCTGCGGACAGTTGAGTCCCAAGGAAAACAACGGCTATTTGTTCAAAATCTATTATCGGAACAACCTGATCGCCCTTGAAGTCTTCCATTCGCTTTCCGACGGCAGCGGAGCCGTCACGCTCATGAAGTCGCTTGTTTATGAATACCTGTCTTTGAAAGGCTACAAATTGACGCCGGACAACTTGATCCTGACCCGGGACAGCCTGCCGACGATCGAAGAATACGAAGACAGTCACGGCACGTATTACAATGCCAAAAACCGGCGGCATGTTCCGGAGAAGAAAGCCTTCGGAATCAAGGGGACACCGATTCCCGACGGCCATATCGGTCTGATTTCGGGAACCTTGTCGACCAAGGAGGTCGTTGACCTGGCACGCAGGAACCAGGCGACCGTGACTGAATATCTAGCTGCCGTGATGATGTATATGATCTACATCACCCAGATCAAATATCGCGAGCATCTCAAAGCCAACCAAAAGCCGGTCAAATTGTTCATCCCCGTCAATCTCCGCAAGCATTTTCCCTCGCAGACACTCCGGAATTTCACCAATTTCGTCAAAACCGACATGGTCATGGCGAGGCCGGACATCTCGCTGGAGGAGATCATGCAACTGGTCAAGGAGCAGTTCAAGAAAGGCATGACCAAGGAAGAACTCATCCGGAAGATGAGCGAGAACGTCGCGTTCGAGAAAAATGTCCTTCTGCGTGTCACTCCCTATTTCCTGAAACGCTACATGCTCAAGATCGGTTACCAGATCATGGGACTATCGCTCAATACCATGAGTTTCACCAATATCGGCAGAATCGATCTCCCCGAGTCGATGAAACCATACATCGACAACGTTTCAGCGGCTGTTTATTCTGGCAAGTTCAACACTTTGAATGTCGCGATCACGTCTTTTGAAGATAAATTCAAGATCACATTCACGCGTTCGATCATCGAAACGACGATTGAAAGGGAATTCTTCCGTTTCTTTACGTCGATGGGCATGCACCTGGAGATCGAAAGTAATTATGTGGAGGAATACAAATGAAACACTGTGACAAATGCTATGTGGACATCCAGACGAATCAGAAATATTGTCCCCTTTGCCATCAGGTTCTGTCAGGAGAAGACGATCCCAACCTGAAAGAAGTCTATCCGGAATATGTCCCGCTGAGACGGGAAGTGTTGCCGTTGACAAAGAAAATCCTCTTGTTCACGACAATCGTGTCGATTCTCGTGCTGCTTTCGATCAATCTTCTGACTTGGGATGGCTCTTTCTGGAGTCTGATTCCAATCGGGGCGATCATCTATTTTTGGCTGATCGTCCGCTATGGCGTCCTCTCCAAACAAAACATCGCCTTCAAACTGGCCCTGTTGACCACAGTTCTGGTTGCGATCCTCAATCTCATCGACCAGAACTACGGACCCGTTAGCGATCGCGGCTGGGCCCTTGACTATGTGACCCCCTTTGCCTTCCTGGCCTGCAATCTGGCCATTTCGGTTATAATATGGATCAGAAGGATCAACTATCGGGACTACATGTTCTACCTGATTTCAATCATCATCTTCTCGCTGATTCCGGTCATACTGGTGCTGTTCAAGGTCATAAATATCACATGGCCTGCCATCTCCGCCTTCGGAGCCGCCGTCTTCATCCTGCTCTTCATCATCTTCTTTTTCCCCAAGTCGATCAAGGAAGAGATCAAAAAAAGATTCCATCTATAAAAAAAGAGCGATAGCCAACGAGGCTATCGCTTTTCCATTGTGGCGAGGAAAGGGAAAGTCGGTTTTCTGATCTTTTTGCGATTCAGATAATACATGGGATCCAAGGGATCAAGGACATTGAATTCGATTTGCATCGAAACCAGTAGCTGGGTGGATTGTCCAGCCATTTTGTTGGCTCGGAGATTGCCATAAAGGGGATCTCCTAACACCGGGTGGCCGACAAAGGCCAGATGGGCCCGGATCTGGTGGGTCTTGCCGCTCTCGATTCCGACCTCGATTTGAGAATAGCCGTTTTTCTCCTTCAGCACGCGATATGTCGTGACGATGGGAACGCTACCGGGAACGTTGTTGTTCGACAGTCTCACGATGGCGCTTTTCTCATCTTTCAGGAGAAAGGCGGAAAGAACGCCTTCCACTTCCGGGAAATAGCCGATCACTATGGACTCGTAGGTTTTTCGGATCCCGTGATTCATCGATAGCCGATTCAGGGCGCTGATGGCGGGTTTGTTCTTTCCGATCAGCATCAGACCAGCGGTCTGGTAATCGAGGCGGGTGATGGCGGCATAATCCTTATTCCCCAGACTGGATATTATATCGTCGCCTTCGTGATGTTTCGCGGCATGCGATAGCATCCCCTGCGGTTTGTCCAGGATGAGGATGTTGTCATCTTCATAGATGGTTTTGAGATTCATGTGGACCTCCGAAATCAATTTTATGTATGGGTAGGAAAAGACTTGCCGGAATTTTCGCGGCAAGTCTTGGTTTTATTCATCCGACCAGGATTTTTTCCGAGGCGTACTCGACCGTGGAAACATATGGATGGCCCCAGTTCTTGTTCAGAATCCCGAAAATCGTGATCGGCCCGAGTCTGCCCAGGAACATGAGGACCGTCAGAACCAGTTTGGAGGCCGGCATGAGGAACGGGGTGATTCCCATGGACAAACCGACGGTACCGAAGGCGGAAATCGTCTCGAACAGCACTTTCAGCATCGGCATCTCCTGGGTGTTCGCCATTTCGATCCGGGAGACCGTGATGAAGACAACGAAGATGGATGACATGGCTAGCAGGGCCAGGGTGAACGCTTTGGCCCGGTTGTCGTCATCGATCCTCCGGTTACGGATGATCGTGGGTTTGCCCTGGAGGAAACTGATGGTCGAGCGGAGCATCACAAAGAAAGTCGTGGTCTTGATGCCGCCGCCGGTGGAGTTCGGGGAGGCGCCGATGAACATGAACACCATGATTACCGCCAGTGTCGAATAGGAGAACAGGTTCATGTCGATGGTGGAGAAGCCGGCGGTACGTGCCGTGATGCTTTGAAATACAGCCTGAAGCCAGGTCGTGTTGTCATATTGGAACAACTTGATGATCAAGGCTCCGGCGACGATCAACACCAAGCTGGTGTTGATGACGATCTTCGAATACATCGTCAGATTCTTCCAGCGGCGTTTGCAGATCACGTCCTGGATGACGATGAAGCCGATACCGCCGATGACGATCATGACCATCGTGTTGATATTGAGCAGGATATTGGCGGAGAAGGACTGGAGGCTGGAATCGCCGAACAGGTCGAAGCCGGCGTTGTTGAAGGAGGATATGGCGTGGAACGCCGACAGACCGATGGCATTCCAGAAATCGTAGATTCCGATCAGGGCGATGAAGTTCACGATCATGCCGAAGCACTCGATGATGATCGTCGTGAAGATGATCGAACGTACAAGTCTGATCATGCCTGAGATCGAATGCTGGTTCAGGGCTTCTTTGATCACATATCTTTCGGTGACGCCGATCTTGATGCCGAGGATGACCAGGATATAGATGGCGATGGTGACGATTCCAGTACCGCCGATCTGGATCAAGAGCGCCAGGACGATCTTGCCGAACAACGACAAAGTCATTGCCAGATCCGGTATTGTCGACAACCCGGTGACGCAGACGGCGGATGTCGACAGGAACAAAGCGTCAACCCAGGATATGAATTGACCAGCTTTGACGGCAAACGGCAATTTGAACAACAACATGCCAAAAACGATGATGCTCATGAAACTGATTACGATGATCAGGAAAGGAGACATGCGTCTCTTTTTCATCGACAGATCCCACCTTGGAAATGCGCCTCATAATGAAAATTCGTTATGTATTATACTACTTTTGTCGGAAATAAGCAATCCGTATTCAAGATTGCCGGGTTTTTGCCATCTCGGTCTTCAAAAGCGGCGAATTCATGATATAATGGTTTTAGCGTTGGAGGGAAGCCTATGTTGATATTGTTGGGCCCGAGCGCCTCGGGGAAAACCGAATCGGCGAAGATCATGATCAACCGTTATCCGATCTCCCGTGTCGTTACCTGTACCACCAGACCGAAACGGGTCAACGAGATCGACGGTTTTGACTATCATTTCATGTCGGAGGCCGAATTTTTCACCAAAAAGACGGCCTATTACTTCGCCGAAACCGCCATCTACAACAATTTTCATTACGGAACCCCGCTAAACGAGTTGCGGGACGACAAGCTGATCATCCTCGAACCGCAAGGCTTGAAATCGTTTCTATCGCTCAAGGTCTGTGACGTGGTCGCCATCTTTCTCAAGACGTCCGAAAAATGCCGGATCGAAAGGATGATGTCACGAAACGACAAACCGGAAGACATAACGAGAAGGATCGCACAGGACCGGATCGACTTCAACTATGAAAAGATCGATGGCCTTGACCTGATTGTCGACACCACGAACATCACCTTGTCCGATCTTGCCGATATCATCTATTACAATTATCAGAAGATTCTGGCCAACAAGAAGATCACCCATCAACAGATGTCGCTTTTCACGGAGAATGAATCATGAGTACTTCCAAGTTGATGATCCGTCCGGCACAAGAGGACGAGATGGGCCTGGTTCTCGAATATATCCGGAAAATCGCCGCCTATGAAAAACTATCCGATCAGGTGGTGGCTACCAAGGAGTCGCTTTACAGATCCATCTTCGTCAATCACGACTGCGAGGTGGTGATCGGTTTCGAAGGGGATCTTCCGGTGGGCTTCGCCCTGTATTTCTTCAACTACTCGACCTTCAAAGGCAAGATAGGCTTGTATCTGGAAGACCTGTTTGTCGATGACATCCATCGCAAAAAGGGCTATGGCAAGCAGCTGATCACCTACCTGATGGATCTTGCCGCCCGTCTGGACTGCGGCCGGATGGAATGGAGTTGTCTCGACTGGAACCAGAAGGCGATCGATTTCTATCTGTCCCTGGGCGCCAAGCCGATGGACGAATGGACCGTCTTCAGACTGGATGAAAAAGACTTGAAGAATCGATAAGCAAATCATTAGATTATTTTCCCCGAATTTGTTAAAATTAAGTGAAAATTTAAGATGGAGGTACATACCAATGGAAGTGAAAATCACAAGCGAGAACTTCAAAAGCGAAGTTCTGGAATCAGAAATCCCCGTAATCCTCGATTTCTGGGCCGCATGGTGCCGTCCGTGCCTGATGCTCGGCCCGATCATCAAGGAAATCGCCGAAGAAAAGCAAGGCGAAGTCAAAGTAGGCAAGGTCAATGTCGACGAAGAAGGATACCTGGCCAACCAGTTCCGCATTTCCAGCATCCCGACCGTAATGCTCTTCAAGAACGGCAAACCAGCCGCCCAAGTAGTCGGCCTGATGCGGAAAGAAGACCTGCTGAAACGCCTGGGACTCTAGCATGCATGATGTGATTGTTATCGGCGGAGGCCCGGCAGGGGTGTCCGCCGCAATCTATTTAAAGCGCTTCAAACTTGATGTCGCAATCATCATGAAAGACATCGGGACCCTGAAAAAAACCGATCACATCGAAAACTATTACGGGTTCGTCGAACCCATTTCCGGGACGGACCTATTCGAACGCGGCATCGCCCAGGCCGAACGGCTGGGGATACCGGTTTTTGTGGAGGAAGTATTGTCGATCGACAATTTCGACACCTTCACCGTCAAGACCACGAAAGCGGAACATGTTGCGAAAGCCGTGATTTTGGCTACAGGAGCCAACCGTGCCAATCTGCGGATCAAAGGCTTCCAGGATTATGTCGGGAAAGGCATCTCCTACTGTGCCATCTGCGACGGATTCATCTACCGGAACAAGAAGATCGGTGTCATCGGCAATGGCGACTTCATGCATGAGGAACTCGACGTCCTGAAAAACTTCAGCCAGGATGTGACCGTGTTCACGAACGGAGCCAAGCTCGAAGTCGAAACAGGGTCCATCCCCGTCGTAACGGATCCTTTGTTGGCGATTGAAGGCGAGGATGTGCTTGCCTCGGTTAAGACCGAAAAAGCGTTCTTTCAACTTGATGCGTTGTTTGTGGCTGTAGGCACACCTTCAGCGACCGATTTCGCTTTAAGGATGGGAGCTTTCATCGACAAGAACAACATCGTTGTCGATGAGAATTTCATGACGAATATTCCGGGCCTGTTCGCTGCCGGCGACTGTATCGGTGGTCTCTTGCAGATCGCCAAGGCGGTCGACGACGGAGCCAAGGCGGCCATCGCCCTCAACAAGTACCTGAAAACCAGGTGAATCTATCGGTCTCTCTTACAAAAAGTCTGTAACGCAGACTTTTTT
>Ga0172375_10002052_pt1 | contig 31871 bp, 25 predicted proteins | sample LakKiv1m_FD_114537 | JGI IMG/M metagenome (GOLD analysis project Ga0172375, IMG submission 114537) | Freshwater microbial communities from Kabuno Bay, South-Kivu, Congo - kab_092012_11.1m | ecosystem: Environmental > Aquatic > Freshwater > Lake | place: Democratic Republic of the Congo... | reverse complement strand
TTTCTTTCGGAGCTAATCACCAAAGGAAGTGATCCTGGTTATATTGGGAGATTGTTAAGATATGTTCTTGGTTAGAGCAATCCCGAGAACTCGGGATTAATCCGTGGGTCGCCGGTTCTCCCGGGTACTGGGGAATCCTGGGGAGCTTGAAAAAGAGCGGGAGTGATCCCTTTCGATTCTAATCAGTGACTACTTTTCTTTCCCTCAGATTATACCTGTCGCCTTCCCTCAAAAAATAAAAGATCTGCTCTTTCTCTGGCAAATTCTTAAACTCTGATCCCTCCCTCGACCAGAATTTTCCATCATAAACAACGACATAGCTTTCCCCGACAACTTCAAAAATATCTCCTTTTACAATTATTGCTGTCGACTCATCAATTCCGATTCCCAGTAATCCGGGATGATTCCTGAGTATTTCATACATATCAAATTGTCGGTTCCTGGCAAGTACATGCTGATCAATGGCGACATTTGTCAGGAAACCAAATCCATCCTGATGATCACCAATCATAATCTGGTTATTCTTTGTATCTCCCCTGACCAGAAAACTTCCCTGAATGGTGGCACCAGCAGATGATCCTCCTATTGTACCTCCGTTTTCAAGCACTTTCCATAACATTTTTTCCGTCAGAGTATTCTTATATGCATCAGCAAGTCTCCACTGACGCCCCCCACTGAACCAAACCAGCTTTGCACTTAAAAGTGGTCTGACAAATTCTTCCGAGTTGGCGACATTCCTGTCGTTGGTATGAAGTACTTTGACATTGGGTGCACCCATTTTTCTGAGCAATCCTGCTTCACCAAAGTTATCATCATAATTATCCCTTCCATCAGCTGTGGGAATAACTACAATAGGAATCTGAAGTCCTCCGCTTACTTCCAAAATCCTTTTATTAAGCGATTCACTTATTTCACCTCCGCCAATTATAATCAATGTTCCATTCGGCGGCCCTGAGGAGATATACGGATCCTTTACATCCTGGCAACAGAGAGCAAGGAAATTCATGCTCAAAACCATTAAGATATATGAAGTTTTCATGTTCAATAAATTCTGATTTTACATCAAATCTAAGAAATTTATCATCCGATAAAACAATCCGATAATCTTAGAATTTACGGATCAGGCAGGTTGCAACTTCAAACAATTATGGGAGGATGAAAAAAGAGAGGGATTGAGAATGCAGACGGGTACTTCCTGAATCCTTTTTTAGAAACAGCTCTTTATTTCATTTGTTTTAGTTCAACGAAGCAGACAAAACCACTTCAACCCGCTGAACACTCAACCATATAAATTGTTGTACATTAATTCTTCAGAATTAACTGATTGACTTAAACATTATTTATTATGGGGTATATTAAGAATGACGGTAAGTTATCATCTGAGCAAGCCGGGGAGCTGATAAAAATCCTGAAGTCCCGTTTCGAAAAAAACATGAAGAGGCATAAGGATTTTAACTGGAGCAGGATTCAGGAAAAACTTTATGCAAATCCTGTAAAGCTCTGGTCAGTAAGCGAAATGGAGCATACCGGAGGTGAACCGGATGTTATCGGTTATGATAAGAAATCTGATGAGTACATTTTCTGTGATTGTTCGGCCGAGACCCCCGCTGGCCGCAGAAATGTTTGTTATGACAGGGCAGGTCTTGAGTCGAGGAAGGATTTCAAACCGGCAAACAATTCAGTTGATATGGCTGCAGAAATGGGAATTGAGCTTCTCACCGAAGATGAGTACAGGGAATTGCAGAAACTGGGAATTTTCGATACAAAAACATCGAGTTGGGTAAAGACACCTGATGATGTCCGCAAATTTGGTGGCGCCCTCTTTGGCGATCGCCGCTTCGGACGGGTGTTTATCTATCATAACGGGGCCCAGTCATATTATGCTTCAAGAGCATTCCGCGGCAGCATCAGGATATAGTTTGCCTGTTAAATGACTTCCTGTTATTACATCGTGATTATGTCAATTCTTTTTCCTTCAGTCTGTTCATAAAGAGCCTTGGCCCTGAGCGCTTTCTCATTATCCCATTCTCGATCCATCGAGCAGGCTTTAAGATACAATTCATAAGCCTTTTTGAATTCTTTTTTTACCATATAGAAATCACCCTTTGAATCATACACATTCGGATTTCCGGGATCAGCCTCAATATATTTATCAAATGCTGATTCGGCTTTGTCATTTTGTTTAAGGGCCAGATAGATATATCCCATCGTATTGTAAAGAGGAGCCGGATTTCCGGCGATCTTCAATGCTTTTTCCACAGTCGTCAACTGACCTTCGAGATCGTTTATTATCGACTGGAACCAGATCAGATTGTTATAGGCATTAATATCGTTGGGAAACATTTCAACAAGTTTTTTGCCTGCATCCGTAACATCTGCTCCCGAATAATCCTTTAACCTGGAAACGGCACCTTTAAGGATTTCTTCTGCCTGGCTTAATCCGGATTTTGATGATAATGCTGCTTCTGAATATTCTTCAAAGCCCTGAAGATCTTCAGTCCAGATGCAATACATTGCCATCTGGTAGTTTGCCATGAAAAAGCCACTGTCTTCTCTTAATGCTTTTACCAGCTGGTCGTGTCCTTTCTGAAGCCTGACCTCATCAAAATACTTTAAAGCTTCAGTATAGTATTCCCTGGCTAAGGCCGAACCTGTTGTAACCGGCATAAGTTGACCTGATGCCTTTTCGGCATAAAGAAGCAGGCCGAAGGTAAGGATTGAAACTGTGAATAATATTTTTTTCATCATAATATAATTTTAATTTTAGTGGTATGATGGAACCCGCAAATTACATTTAAACGTGTTTGTGTATCTGATACATGCGGGTTTCATATCGGGAAATTTTCCTAGTTGGAGGGCCAAGATACTCAAGACCCGGTTTTAATCAAACAAAAATCATGCAGAAGTGTTTAAGTCAGTTTTTATGACATGGAAGAAGTTCTGTCAGGAAAAATTTTATTTTGTATAAAATATTAATATATTGGCTAACGTTTTTCGACTGTTATGCCTGTCGCCCTAAAAGCGGATAATGATACCGGAATAACAATGGCTTATTTAAAAGCGATATAAATCATTATCTCCTGGTTTGCGGCAGCCGGAACAGATTGAAATTGGGAAACGCTTTATTTGCATCTGATCTAACCTGGAATTACCTATGACCTGAAGTTGATTATTCTCCACGGCCTGCTGCCATAACGGCTGCATCACAGAATATCGTTCCTGCAAATTCTTTAACCCTTAAAATATTACACTTTAAAAACATGTTTCGACGAACATTACGAATTCTTTTTTTCCTGATCATCCCTCTGACCTTCAATCCATCGGATATGTTCGCTCAGGGGTGGATATTCACTTTCACAGTGACATCATCAGGCCCGTGCGGATCAAGTCTTCCGTATATTCCTCCATTCACAGTGCCGTATATGCCGACACAGAGCTTTTGTGAATCTCTCCGTCAGCAGATACTTGCCATTAGGGTAAGTTCACCAGTTTATGATTCTCATGGACAGTATATTGGAGATTGTTCGGTGTTTTATACTTGTTCGGCATGTACAGGGTCAGATATGTCTATTCCGGGTGATAATTCAACAGAACCCGGCAGTGTTTCGATTGACGGCCTTGCTCAGGGTTCAGCATTTTTTGCACCTCACCAGAGTAAAGCTGTTGAAAACTGGATCGACGATTATATTCAGAAGATGAAGTCGATGGGAATGAATGTTTATTCAAATCTGCCTGTTAACCCGGATATACCATCTACAGGCCAGGCTGATTTTGACAAATATTATGCTGACCAGTCGATCAGATTTGAAAAACCTGAACAGGGTGGGGTAGTTGACCTTTCCGACGGACCCGGTGTTTTGGATCTCCTTCAGAAACAGGGAAACGAAACTGTTGAAAAAAAGGAGGATCCTCAGATGGTAGTCCCCATAATGGGAAGTTCCCCGCTTACTGCTGAAGAAAGGGAAAGGATAAACGCCTACAATCTGAAGTCAATTCCTGATAACCGTCTTGACGAGTCAAACTTCAAACTCGAGGAAAGTCCTTTCTGGACAACACCCGAGATGCTTGAACTCGGAACCGATGCTCTGAAGTTCACGGCCGGATTTGTTTCGGGCGGATATGTGGCGGTTGCGGGGGTTGATGTGGTCTCAGGCATCATAAATAAAAAGAGCGGGCAGGAAATACTTGTAGATGTTGCCGGCGACCTTCTTACAAAGAAGATAGGTGATGTTGCAGGAAACTTAATTGCAAAGGGAGGGGTCTCCATTGGCAAAGTGAGCATAAAAACTGGCGTCCTTTCCGGGGAGGCTGCCAAAAAGGATTTTGAACTGGTCTCCGGAAGCTCTGATGCTGCAATTCAGGCATGGCAAAAAGCGACCGGATCAAAGGAATAGATAACCATACAAATTATCGATATGCTTAAAATATTAAGAATATTTTTAATCGTACTGTTTGCAGCGGCTTTAGGAACATCAGTTTGTGGCAGTCCGTTAACAGGTGATTCACTTCAGTACGAAGTGCTGCTCACTCCCTCAATGGCAGATGAGATAAACCCGGGTAACAGGTTCATTAATTCTATTGATATAACATCAAACAGGCTTATACTGCTTTCGAACAGGGAACAGTTTTTTCTACTCGGCTGGGGTGGAATAGTCCCTTTTGCCAGGAAAATGACTGGCAATATAGGTTCTTTCGCCTATACTTCCGACAGTTTACTGATGACTATCAGAAATGATGAATTATGTGTTTTTGACGGGAATGGGAATCTTAAAAAACTATACACTCTTCCGTCCCAGGAAATGGGTATCTCCAGGGGCAAACATGTAATGTATATTTTCGACAGGACAGGATCAAAGCCTGAAAAGGGTATATATGTGCTTTCACGCGGAGGTATGTATTCACGTCTGTTCAGCGTGCCTGATCCAATATTTTCTCTCGTTGAAATGGGTGATAGAATTCTTTTTACGAACAGGAACACAATTTTTGAATACAATCCCGGGAAAAAGGAAATGAAAGCAATCGCATCATTACCTGAAGATAAAACCATAAGATCACTGACAGCTGATCCCGAAACCGGGAGAATCTATTTTTCAACTGACAATATGATTTTTTCATTCAAAGGTAAGGATCAGACAGTAATCTCAGATCAGCTAGGAGGCAAGTTAATGTATTTCAATGGATTGATAGTTTTTAATCCGGAACAGAAGCTGCTTGTAAGAATTACGGACCTCGACAACAAGATCGCCTCTCTTGCTCAGGCACCCGCAGGTGTTGCTGATAAACCGTCTCAGGTCGATGTACTGACAAATGAATCTGTAATCGGCTTTGTCAGGGACAAGCTTCCGGATGGAATAATAATAAGCATAATTAACCGGTCGAAGGTCAGTTTTGATCTTGGAGTTGATTCGATAATTGAGCTTTCAAACAGTAATGTCTCATCAAATGTCATAATGGCAATGAAGGAAGCCATGAAAAAGCAAGCAGAAAAAAAACAGTATTAAACGGTTAAACAAAGTGAAATATGAAAAGGCTGTTCTTAATATTAATCCCATGGCTGTTTCTCATGAACATGATAAGTGCTCAAAGTTCTGACACTCTGACCAACAGTTCAGTTCTTAAAATGGTAAATGCCAAATTATCAGACGAATTGATAATTGATGTGATCAGAAGTTCATCAGTTAATTTTGATCTCTCATCGGATGCCGTCGATGACCTGACAAGACAGAATGTTCCGAAGCTGGTCATTGAGGCAATGAAAAATGCTTCAGGTACTGAAGGCAATAAAGCAACAGCCCGGACTGATCCAAAAGATAGCGGCAGTTCTGAAACTGCAAAGGAACCAGTTGCAATTGATGCTGAAGCCAGGCCAAAAGTCAATGCCGGTACTGCCCCCTCAACCATCAGTTTAGATGAAAACGAAGCCTTTGGCTATGTAAAACCTGTTGTGGATTTAATTTCTTTCCATGAAAAGGAAATTGAAAGATTCATGAATTCGGTTGATGAATGGAGCCGGCACATAAATGATCTCACATCTTCGGCAAAGAGGCTTGAAGAAGAGATAAGCATCACAGAAAAGAAACTGATGGATCTGAAAAATGCAGATTCAAAAGCATATACCGATAATATTCTTGCAATACGGAAGAAACTTAATGAACAGCGCGAAGCTCTTGAAAAGGCAAGGGAAGAAATCGTCAGGGCAGGCGATAAATCTGTTTCAGAGCTTGAAAAGCTGAGCAGTGAGAGTATTAAATCGGCAGCAAACAAATACAATAGTGTAAGCCAGAGCATCAAGTCATTTGATTCTGATCCTGCCGGATTTGTGAAGGGAGTTCCTGTAAAAAAGGCGACATTGAGTATCGATGAAAATGTAAACCGCTGTTTCACTCCGGCTCTTGAAATTCCGGCATGGCATAAGAATAAGATCGTGGAGGCAGAAAAGGTTATTAAGCAATGGAATGAGAGAGTTAAAGAAGCTGTAATAAAGGCTGGCGAAATTGAGGATAAGATGGCACCGCTTAAGCAAAAACTTAGTGATTATCAAGCTGATCAAAAAAGATACAAAAATGAAATTGCCACTGTTAAGAAACAGATCTCTGCTGTTGAGAAGGAGAAAAAGAGTCTGATTGGCTTTATTGAGGATGACACCAAGGAATTATCCGGATTCTATAAACAGGAAAATTCTGATATCCAAAAGATCCTCAACCAGAGGTTCGCTGATATTATCGAGAATATAAATTATGCTTTTAAAACGAATTCAATTTTATAACATTCATATGCTCAATAATTTAAAACAACATTTTGAGAAACGGGGCGGTACCTTCAGAAGACTTCTGGTATTGTTGCTATTGATTACAATAAGTACCGGGAATGGATTCGGCCAGTCAAAAAAGGACAGGTCCCGCAGCGCTTCAAAAGGTAAATCCGAGACATCATCTCGATCGGGAATTGAAGAAGCAAGAAGCCTGCTGCTTGCTGGAAAAACCCTTGAGGCACTGATGGCTTACAGCCCTCTGGTTACTGCTGATTCAATCAATGTGGCCCTAAGCTGCGAGTACGCATACGCGCTTGCCGTAAACGGTAGTTTTGAAGCAGCATTATACAGAATAGATGAAACCTGGAAAGCAAGATATTTATATCCCGAAGTATCTTTTTATGCCTCTCAGATATTTTCGCTGATGGGTGATGCAAATGTAGCAGCTGCTGTGAATGAGGGATTTCAGGGAAGGAAAGATCCTGCATGGATTTCAGAGGTTGCGCCGGTGATGCTTGAAAAATACAAATCTAAAAAACCGCAGTATGAGATACGGGCAGATGAGGCGCCTGAATACTTCAGCAGGGCCAACAAGCTGACATCCAGAGGTTATTATTTGCTGGCCATTTCCTTGTTCAGCAATATCACTTACTCATTTCCGAATGAATATCTTCCTTATGTCGGATACAGTATTGCACTGGAAAAGGCTGAATTGTACAAACCGGCAGCTGAGGCACTTGAAAAGGGTATAAAGCTTTTGGAAAAAGATCCTGCTAAAAATGAAGAAAAGGTAATTCTTGAAAATAGGCTTTCCACGCTGAGGACCAAATCATCACAACCTCCCAAAGTAACTATCTCAAAGGTATTCGCAGGTTCATCAGTTAAAAAGAATGCACCGCGAATGATGGCATACGCCGGAGGAATGTTATCGCCATCATACACAAATGTTAACGGGAGGTTTGGATACTTTCTGTCGGGATCAGGAAACGCGGCTGTTGACCTGGGAATCTCATCAATGTCGGGCAGCACCTCTTATAATTTGGGTTTTACATATTATCAGAGGCGTAAGATTTTTGTTGCAGGTTTCGGACTTGTGGGAAGCTTTTCGGGGAACACCTGGGCAGAGTTTTTTAAGATCTCTGTAGGATTCAGTTTCCAGAGCAAAAATAACGTTTCGAGCTGGGATATCTTCTGGGACGGAATGGCACCAATATCACGTAATCAGGTTACAACAGTGGGATTTTCAGTAGGAAGAAGCATGTATTTCGGAAAAAGAAATTAAGGAAAATGAAAAGGATATTAATTATTTTATTGTTTATATCTGCAACACTTTCAGGTGTTTTTGCCCAGGAAAAAACACCAGGTATAGAAATGTTCAGATCGTCAGTACTGCCACAGTTTAAAATTTATTTCACAGATGCCCGTCTTACGGGCAATGGACAGCTTGAACTGACATCCACATCGGGTTACAAATCACTTGCAAGGGAGAATAAAAGCACTGTAATGGATATGCTTGTCAGATCGTGGCAACAATCACTGATTATAGTCGGAAACGGTTCGTCGCGTGAACTATGGGGCATTAACAGTAAAACAGGTAAAGCTATGCTTATCGAAAACTGGAACATTGACGGTAAAATAAGTGCAGTTCCTGCCGTGCTACCCGAATCAAAATCTGCCCTGCATCCATGGTTTGTTTATTTTGGTTTTCAGTCACAGTTTGATTCTCAGAAGAATATTAATATGGGATTCAGTACCAGGTTCGGTTTTTTCCTGTTAAAGAACAGATGGGATCTTGCAGCTTCAGCTTCAGGATTCATATTTGGAAATGTTGATTATGAGAGTCAGACCTTTCAATCCAATGTCGGATTATCTAGTAAAGTATATTTCCCGATCCCGAAACTAAGAATAAGTCCGAATATTGGAGGAGAGATATCGTATTCTACATATTCGGTTGAAGATACTGAAAGCAGCTCGGTATCTCCCTATGCCCTCGCGGGTATAAGCTGGTATGTCGGAAACGGAAGTTTTGATATAGGAGTAAGAGCCGGCAAACAAACAATAGTAATGATAGGATATACATTTATTCCGCGGCTTAATTCATCACGCTAACTAGCCTTTTATTTGTCTAAGGAGTGTAAATTTGCAGTGATATCATTTTGATTGTCCTGCATAATTACATTGTCATGAATTACAAAGTCATTACTTTCCTGGTATTGTTGTCTGCTGGTTGTTCGGGGATTCGGGAATCAGTTCCTCCGCAGGAAACACTTTATAAATGGGCCCTTACAGGGTTTGAAAAAGTTGATAGCATTAATCCTATATTATCGCCGTCGGCTGAGCAGGTATTTAAATGCCCTGTTGCAGGGAAAGAGGTAAGATGGGAGGAAAGGAATGTTCTCAATCCAACGGCTGTGGTAAAAGACGGGAAAGTATGGATGATTTACAGGGCTCAGGATAATGAAATGACATCAAGGCTGGGACTTGCAGTAAGCGACGACGGTCTGCATTTCAAAAAAGAGCCGGATCCCGTATTTTACCCTTCAGACGACAGCATGAAGGTTTATGAATGGAAAGGAGGAGTTGAGGATCCACGGATAGTTGAAAGCGCCGACGGTACATATATTCTTACTTATACTTCTTACGACGGCAGAACAGCAAGGTTAAGCCTTGCAACATCAACAGATCTCAGGAAATGGTCAAAAAAGGGCCTGGTTCTGAATTCTGAAAAATACAGGAACTTTTGGTCAAAATCGGGAGCCATTGTCTCCAGGCTGGAAGGTAACAGGGTTATTGCTGAAAGGATAGGCGGAAAATACTGGATGTATTTTGGCGACACCGATTTATTTATGGCAACCTCTGACGATCTTATTCATTGGACAGCTGTTGAGGATGAAGAAAGCAAAAGACTGATCTCTGTGCTTAATCCTCGTCCCGGATACTTTGACAGCCGGCTCGTGGAACCAGGCCCCTACGCCTTATTGTGCGATGATGGCATCCTGCTCATCTACAACAGCAGTAATGCTGCTAATTTCAACGATCCTTCATTACCGCGATTTACATATTCAGCAGGTCAGGCACTGTTCGAAAGGGGTTTACCATATAAGCTGAGAAGCAGAATGGATACGCTGTTTATAAAGCCTGACAAACCTTATGAAATCACCGGAGAAGTGAATAACGTCTGTTTTGTTGAGGGATTGGTCTGTTTTAAAGAACGGTGGTTTTTGTATTACGGGACGGCCGATTCGAAGATTGCTGTAGCAGTCAGAGAAAAATCCGATAGTGAATGACCCCTTTTTCCCTTTTTCAGGTTTTTTTCTTTTATTATATTTGAAGTAATCTGATTGTTTAGATATTTTCCTTTAAAGTAAGCTGTATTCAACTAAACAAAACAATATCATGAAGAAGCTGAATATCCCCCTGATGGCTGTCACTTTTACGGCAACCTTTCTGCTTGTGATATCCTGTGCCGTCAATCCGGTTACGGGAAAGAAGCAGATTATGCTTATGTCAGAGGCTCAGGAAGTTGAGCTCGGACGCTCTTATGATCCACAGGTTCTGATGACTTTCGGAGTATATCCTGATCAGAATCTTCAGAATTTCGTTCAGACACGGGGAACTGAGATGGGTAAAATTTCACACCGCCCTAATCTGACATATTATGTTAGGGTGGTGGATTCTCCGGTTGTGAATGCCTTTGCTGTTCCCGGAGGTTATATATATCTTACCCGCGGTATCCTGGCCCAGCTTAACAATGAAGCTGAGCTAATGGGAGTGCTGGCTCATGAGATGGGACATATTGCTGCCCGGCATACTGTCAGCCAGCAATCAAAGCAGCAATTGGCCCAGCTCTTGCTTATAGGAGGGATGATAGCTTCGGAAAAATTCGCTCAGTATGCCCAGTATGCCCTTCAGGGGATGCAACTGCTTTTCCTTAGTTTCAGTCGTGATGATGAACGTGAGGCCGACAGGCTTGGTGTTGAATATTCATCTAAAATGGGTTATGACGCACATAAAATGGCTGACTTTTTTAAAGTCCTTCAGAAAATGACACTTTCTGAAAGCCAGGGAGGTATTCCGACCTTTTTGTCGACCCATCCTGATCCGGGCGACAGGTATAATGCAGTAAATCAACAGGCAACCGAATGGCAGAAAACACTGGCCCTTTCGGAGTTCAAGGTCAACCACGACAGTTACCTGCAGCTTATCAATGGGATTGTTTATGGTGAAGATCCGCGTCAGGGATATGTTGAAGGAAATACTTTTTATCATCCCGACCTTAAATTCAGATTTGCATTCCCTGCAGGATGGAAACTTGAGAATTCGCCTATACAGGTAACAATAACGCCACAGGATCAGAAGGCGCTGATGCTTTTCACACTTGCACAGCAAAAAACGCTTGAATCAGCAGCCGACAGTACTATCAGACAATATGGCCTTGAACTTCAGGGAAGCAAAAGGACTACTGTAAACGGCCTTCCTGCTATCGTTACACAGAGCAGGCAGGTTGTTCAGGATCAGTCGACAGGCGCAACGCAGACAAACATGATATTATCGTATTTTATAAGCTACAACAATCTGATCTATGTATTCCATGGTGTTACAACCGATGCTGATTTCAATAATTACGCAAATACATTCAACTCTTCAATGGTCTCATTTGCAAAGCTTACCGATGCAACAAAGATCAACGTGAAGCCAAAGAAGGTACAGGTGGTCAGAGTACAGAGAAACAGTACCCTTTCAGATGCGTTTGCTTATTACAGGGTTCCGAATTCAATGTATAAAGAATTGGCTCTGCTTAACGACATAGAGCTTACCGACCAGGTCCCTTCCGGAAAACTGATAAAGATAGTAGGAGAATAACCAAAGCATAAAAAAAGTTTCAAGTATTCCTTGTACTGGGTGCCGGGTACTGGTTAAAATCACTACTCACGACTCAATAAACTGGTATTTTATATCCGTTATTATAAACGGGAGTAATAAGCTTATTGGCAGTTTCCGTTTTGAATTGTTGTTTTGCATCATCCCAGGAAACCTTTTCGCCGGTACGATAGGCAACATTACCCATCTGTGCAACTAGTGCCACTCTTCTTCCGATCTCAATCCCGGCATTCAGCTTATCGGGTGTGTTGTTTTGGAGGCAATCGAGGAAATTTCTTGCGTGGAGGTCCTGCCCGTTACCTACATTTTTCTGAACGGGAACAGCCTCGATCTTCTGTTTTTCAGGAAATACCTCCCACCCGTTGCGGTCAAGAACCAGTGTTCCGTTTTCTCCGATATACGACATTCCATGGGGTCTCTTCCAGTTTCCAAGTCCGATGCCGATGGTATGCTCCCATATCATTGTAAAATCATTGAAATCATATACAGCTGTCATTGTATCGGGAGTCACCATGTCATCATCGGGGAAGGCATATTTGCCGCCGATTGCCATAACAGAAGCCGGAATCGATTTGCCCATTCCATAAAGGATATAATCAATAAGATGAACTCCCCAGTCAGTCATCAAACCGTTTCCGTATTCCCAGTACCATCTCCAGGTAAAATGGAACCTGTTCATGTTGAATGGACGTCTGGGAGCCGGGCCCAGCCACATGTCATAATCTACTCCCTCAGGGACGGGTGCATCAGGAACCTTTGGTACAGAACCCTTCCAGTCAACATACGACCACGCCTTGCAGGTACGGATGCGTCCAAGCTTTCCGGATTTAAGGTAATTAATAGCATCTACAAAATGAGGCTGGCTTCTCTGCCACTGTCCTACCTGAACAATTTTACCATATTTTTTTGCAGCCTTATACATTATATTTATCTCAGCGATGGAATTACCGATCGGTTTCTCAACATAAATATGCTTGCCTGCTTCAAGCGAGTCGACAAACTGAAGGCAGTGCCAGTGATCGGGTGTACCGATGATAACAACATCAATATCCTTGTTCTCAAGCATTTTCCTGTAGTCCTTGTAGAGTTTTGGTTTCTCATGGCCAAGCTTTACGAGATCGGCTGTTCTGCTTTCAAGAAGGTTATTATCAATATCGCTCATTGCAACACATTGCACCTCCTTGTTCTTAAGAAATGATGACAGGTCACTGAATCCCTGACTTCTTACACCTATCAGACCGATATTTATTTTGTCGCTTGGCGGAATTGACTTCCCGACAGATGAAATTGCATCAGCGGGCAATAAAGTTCCTGCTGCAAATACTGATGCTGTCTTTATAAAGTTTCTTCGTGTAGAGTTCATAACTGTGAATTTTTGATAATACAAGTGCCAAGGTAATATTTTATTGAATCACGATCAATGTCTGATACATGAAAATGTATAAAAATTCAATTTCCGGATGTTGAAAGAAATAAATCTGAATTTCGCAATGGTCTATAAAAAAAACAGTTACAGATATAATGAGTTTGTGACCTTTTGTTGCCTTGCCTTTATTTCATACTTTTACTTTTTTTTGTAGTCATTCTGAATGACAAGTCAAATCCATAATCCACGCAATGAAAAATCTTAAACTGTTACTTATTCTGGCATTTATCGGATTATTCTCCGGTATCGTATTTTCACAGACATTCAATCCCGGAGATGTAATTTCTCCGGATCCCGGCATAAGGATTGGCAGGCTTGCGAATGGTCTGACCTATTATATCAGGCAAAACCTTAAGCCTGAACAAAGGATAGAGCTCAGGCTTGCAATAAATGCAGGATCGGTATGCGAAACTGACGGACAACAGGGACTGGCTCATTTTATGGAACACATGTGTTTCAACGGGACAAAGAATTTCCCGAGTAACAGAATGGTTGATATGCTTGAGGAGATGGGAGTAAAATTCGGCGCCGAGCTGAATGCCTATACCAGTTTTGATGAGACAATCTATATGCTTAAAGTTCCTTCAGATAGGGAAGAATGGGTCAACAGAGGCTTTCAGGTACTTGAAGACTGGGCTCACCAGGTTACTCTTGATGAAAAGGAAATTGACAAGGAAAGAGGTGTGATAGTTGAGGAATGGAGACTTGGTCTCGGGGCAGAAGACAGGATGCAGGCAAAGTATATTCCGGTTTTGCTGAAGGGATCCTTATATGCTGAAAGGCTGCCCATAGGTAAGATAGATATTATAAAAAGCTTTGCATATGATAGTTTGAGAAACTTCTATAAATCATGGTACAGGCCTGATCTTATGGCTGTGGCCGTCGTTGGGGACATTGATCCAGATGTTGCCGAGAAAAAAGTAAAGGAATATTTCGAAAGGATTCCGGCAGCAGTTAATCCAGGAACAAGGAAGGAATTTGCTGTCCCGGGTAACAGTGAACCTTTGATAAGTGTGGTAACCGACAAAGAAGCAACAGGGTATACTGTCATGATATTCTTCAAGCATCCCCGATCGGCTGAAGGCACCTATGGAGAGTACAGGGATCAGGTTCTCAGGTCGCTTTATACTGGTATGCTTAACAACCGATTCAGGGAGATAGCACAGAAACCTGAATCACCTTTCATATATGCCGGATCGGGATACGGATCCTTCATCGGGCGAAGTATCGAGACCTTTCAGTTGATGGCAAGTGCAAAGGAAAACCAGATCGAAAAAAGTATGGAGGTCATCCTTGAAGAGAATGAAAGAGTACGCCGTTTCGGATTCCTTGCTTCAGAACTTGAAAGACAGAAAAAAGACTTGTTTACAATGTATGAGACAATGGCAAAAGAGGCGGACAAGACAGAATCTTCCTCATATGCTGATGAATATCTTAGAAATTATCTTGAAAATGAACCAATACCGGGCATAAAAAAAGAATTTGAAATCGTTGGCTCGTATCTTCCCGGCATCACTCTGGAAGAAATAAACAGTCTCAGCAAAAAGCTTGTTTCTGATGATAATATCGTTGTGCTTGTCACTGCCCAGGAAAAAGAAGGAGTAAAAGTTCCGTCAGAAGCACAGGTTCTTGATATCATAAAATCGGTAAAGGAGATGAAGATCGATGTATACAGCGAAGATGTCTCTGAAGCTCCGCTTCTTGACAGGATTCCTGTTCGCGGGAAAGTAGTCCAGAGTACCGAAAACTCCATCTTTGGTTATACGGACCTGAAACTAAGCAATGGGGTCAGAATCATACTTAAACCTACTGACTTCAAGAACGATGAAATCCTTTTCTCCTCCTACAGTCCGGGAGGTACCTCTCTTTATCCTGATGATGATATAATGTCAGCCACTCTTGCTCCGGCAATTATCTCCCAGAGCGGACTTGGTGAATATGATTTTATCAGTTTGCAGAAGAAATTATCGGGAAACACTGCAAAAGTCAATCCTTATATCAATAACCTGCATGAGGGCATAACCGGAAGTTGTTCCCCGAAAGATCTCGAAACTATGTTTCAGCTTAATTATATGTATTTCACGGCAGTCAGGAGGGATGAAGCAGCATTTAATGCTTATGTTTCGCGTCTCAGGAATATGATAAAGCCTATGAGGTCAAATCCGCTTGTCATTTTCCAGGATACGCTGACAAAAATCGTCTCATCATTTTCAAAAAGGGTTATTGCCGTTCCGACTGATGCCCAGATCGACAAGATAAGCCTCGATCGCATTATGACGATTTTCAGGGACAGATTTGCTGATGCCGGGGATTTTACCTGTTTCATGACAGGCAATTTTAAAACCGACTCCGTAATACCTCTTCTTGAGATATATCTGGGAGGTCTTCCTTCAAAAGGAAGAAAGGAAGAATGGAAAGATGTCGAACCCGAGTTCCCTGATGGAAAGGTGATAACTGATGTTCCGCTTAATTCAGAACCTCAGAGCAGGGTGGCAATGATATGGAATGGCGATTTCAGGTGGAAAGATAAATACCGCCAGGGCTTTGCCATGCTGATGAACATACTTTCGATAAAGCTGCGGGAATCTATGCGCGAGGAACAGGGTGGGGTTTATGGCATCAGCTTTTCTGGAAGTCCTACAAGATATCCTACTCCGGAATATTCAATAACATCAATGTGGGGCTGCAATCCTGACAACACTGAAAAGCTTTCTCAGACAGTTCTTGATGAAATGAGCCGGATAAGGAAAGATGGACCTTTGGTGGAAGATCTTAACAAAGTCAAAGAGACTTTTATCCGCGAGCGTGAAACAAGGATCAAGGAGAACAGCTATTGGTTATCGGCCCTTCAGAACCTGTTTCTAAACGGCGACAGGCTGATGACAATGGATGAATATAAGGCATTTGTTAATTCTTTCACAGTCAAGGATATAAAGAAAATAGCAGATAAATATCTGGATACTCAAAATTATGTAAGAGTAACTTTGACACCTGCTGCAAAAAAAGAATAGATATTAACTTGTCAACATCAAAGGAAATTAAATCCGGCCATCCGGAGAGGAGCAATTATATCAGAACAGACCGTGCAATTCAGCGTTGATCTTATCGATCACCTCACTCAGATGGTTCTTGTTGTTGGGGAAATTATAATGATCGGCTTCAATTATAAGCATTTTTCCAAGCTTGTACGACTGGATCCATGCTTCATAACGCTCATTTAGTCTTTTAAGATAATCGAGGCGGATTGAGCTTTCATACTCCCGGCCTCTCTTCTGGATCTGGCTTACAAGTGTCGGTACAGAGGCTCTCAGGTAGAGTAGAAGATCAGGAGGCTGAATGAACTTGCACATCATATTGAAAAGAGTCGAATAATTGTCGAAGTCGCGTGTCGACATAAGCCCCATTGAATGCAGGTTAGGTGCGAATATATAGGCATCTTCATAAATAGTACGGTCCTGGACTACGGTTTTTTCCGACTTCCTTATATCGATAATCTGTGAAAACCGTGTGTTGAGGAAGTATATCTGGAGATTAAATGACCAACGCTGCATGTCTTCATAAAAGTCGTTCAGGTACGGATTATCATCCACGTCTTCATAGTGAGGAATCCAGCCGTAATGTTTTGCCAGAAGGCCGGCAAGTGTTGTTTTTCCAGACCCTATATTACCTGCGATTGCTATATGCATACCTGTAAGAATTGTGTTTTTTATCAGACCTAAAAATACTAAAAAATAACCTATATAAAATTATAAAGCTCCTCAATGAAATCCCTGGAGTTTGATAACCTTGGAATTTTGTTCTGACCTCCAAGCTTGTTTTTTGATTTCAGCCACCGGTTGAATGTACTATGCGGTACAGGCCGAACGACCGGTCGTACGAGATTAATATCCTTATATCGCTTTGCTTCATAATCGGAGTTGATTGATTTGAGTGTTGCATCAAGGATATCGGTGAACTTTTCAATATCTCCGGGATCCTTCTCAAATTCTATTATCCACTCATGTGAACCCTTCGATTTTTCACCCATATATACCGGGCCAGCAGTATATTCATTTATAACGGCGCCGGTTGCCAAACATGCTGCCTCAAGGGCTTTATCGGCATTATCGACAATGACCTCTTCTCCGAAAGCATTTATATAGTGTTTTGTTCTTCCCGATATCCTGAACCTGAAGGGGAATGTTGATGTAAAAACAATAGTATCGCCGATAAGATATCTCCATAGGCCTCCATTTGTGGAAATAACAAGAGCATAGTTCACTCCCCTCTGAACCTCTGAAAGAGTTACTGGTTTGGCAGTTCCGGCCGGATTGCCGTCCAATGGCATAAATTCATAGAATATCCCGTAATCCAGCATCAACAACATATCAGATACAGAAGGGACATCCTGGATCCCGAAAAAACCTTCCGATGCATTATAGGTTTCCATATAATGCATCTGATCGCCCGGAATTAGCTTCCTGTAGATATCACGGTATGGTGTGAAGCTTATGCCGCCGTGGAAAAACACCTCAAGGTTCGGCCAGACTTCGAGAAGATTCTGTTTACCCGTATATGCAAGGACATGTTTGATAAGGGTGAGATACCATGACGGAACACCCGAAAAACTTGTTACATTCTGACCAACCGTTGCTTTTGTTAAAAGATCAAGTTTTTCTTCAAAATCTTCAATAAGAGCGATCTTCTGACTCGGAGTTCTGACCAGTTCTGCATAAAACGGGGCGTTCCAAATCAGCAGGGCAGACAGGTCACCATAAATTGACTTGCTGTTAAGCTGGTTTATCTTATTGCTGCCTCCGAGAGTAAGGGCTTTTCCTGAGAATATTTTGGTGTCCGGATAATTTACTGCATATATTGTTAGAATGTCCTTCGCAGCCTGATAGTGACAATCCCAGAGTGAATCCCTGCTGACAGGTATGAATTTGCTCTTTGCTGATGTGGTACCTGATGATTTTGCAAACCATCTTATTTCTCCCGGCCAGATAATATCCTTTTCACCTTTAATAAGTCTGTCAATAAACGGCAGATAGTTCTCATAGCTCATAACAGGAACTCTCGACTGAAAATCTTCAACTGACCGGATTGATGGAAAATAGTATTTCTTACCCCATTCTGTGGATACTGCCGATTTAACAATTTCCAGCAGGACTTTCTCCTGTGTCTCGACAGGATATTTTCTGAAATGCTCAATCTGGCTTAAACGCCTTGCATTAACCCGTCGCACGACTGAAGGAAGGATAGACATAAATACCGCTCCGATTAAAAAATAAAGATAAGGAAAATTATGATGGTTAGTCGGGATGTCCGCTGAAAATCTCCTTCATCACTTCGAGTGATTTGATTTTTTTCAGACCTGACAGATGGATCCCGAAATATTTAACGATTGTCTCAAGAACTTCATTCCTCATTGATCCTGTAAGGGGAATGTTCTTCATATTTTCAAAAGAGGATGAAAAGAATGAATAAAGGATCTCCGACACCTGTACATTTGCATATGATGAATGCCCTGGCGGAAAAGCAACAAATGATCCGTTAAGGAGATCGAAGTATTTATTTTCAGGAGTTTTCCTTACAGCAGGCTCAAATCCAAGGTAACTGCTTAATCCTGAAAGAAATGCAATATGAAAATTTGAATATCCCGACTCATTTTTGTCGAGGTATATAATTGAGTTTTCAATGTAATCGAATAATCCATGATTTGCGGTCTCCTCCCTGAGTACTGAAGTTAAGATCTCCGAAATGAAAACAGCCATGCAGCTCTTTTTTATATCGGCATAAATACCGGAAGGGGAATATGATACTGAAAACTCCTTGAGCATCTGGACTTCCCTCGATTCCCTTTGATAGAAAACCAGATCAAGGATGAACATCGGCTGAAGAAATACATTATGCCTGCCTGCTTTCCTGTTCCTCATTCCTTTAATCATCAGCGACTGTCTTCCGAAATCGCGTGTAAAAACCTGTGCAATAACACCCGAATCACTGTATTTGATCTGATGAAGGATAATTCCCTTTGTAGTTTGAAGCATACAATTCAATGAATCACTCAAATATAAAATTATTATCTTTACCAGTCAACCAACTGAATAATGGTCTCAAAAAGCAATGAAGAGCTTGTAAAGCGTGTTGCAAAGCTTGCCAGACAGAACCAGGAACTGGAAGGTCATTTAAGGGATCTTGAGCGGCAGAATGAAAAGCTGACGGCTGAAATTGAGAAGCTCAGGGTCCGTCATTCTGAAATAGCCGGAGAAGCTGAAAAATCAGAAAAATTCAATATGGCAACTGTCCTTTTCGTCGACATACGTGGAATACCACGTATGATGGAAGGGATAGATTCAGTTTCGGTTATGGATGAGCTTGATGAGATATTTTTTGAATTCGGCTCCATAGCCACGAAATATAAAATTCAAAGGATAAAAACCATAGGTGATACCTTCATGTGCGCCGGCGGAATACCTGTAAAGAATATAACCAATCCTGTCGAAGTTGTAATGTCTGCAATGGAGATGAGGAACTTCCTTGAAAAATATGAAACAGGTAAAAGAGGGCAGGACAGATTATGGGAGATGAAAACAGGAATTCATACGGGACCTGTTACAGCGACGGTTTCCGGAAGGAAGAGGATTAGCTATGATATCAAAGGTGACACAGTCAATAATTCAAGCCGTATTGAGTCGCTTTCTGAAAACGGTTCGATTCTGATTTCCGTTATGACTTATGAACTTGTCAAGGAATTCTTTGTCTGTGAATATTATGGGAAACTCCCGGTGAAATACAAGGGCGATCTTCAGATATATAATGTAATAGGTCTGAAACCTGAATTGTCTGTCGGAGGATCCGGCTCAGAGCCAAACCATGCCTTCAGGACAAAATTCGGTCTTATTCAGTTTACAGATATGCAGGAGATGATACTTGACAAGCTTGAGAAAGAACTGCCTGATTTTGTCTTTTATCACAATATAAAGCATACTGTGGATGTCGTCACAGAGGTCGAGCTTATTGGTTGGGCCGAAGGATGCACAGACGAGGAGATCCTTCTGCTTAAGACAGCAGGTCTGTTTCATGATACAGGGATCACGGTCTCTTTTGACGATCATGAATTTCACGGCGCGGCATATGCAAGAAAGGTACTTCCTTCTTTTGGATATACAAACGAACAGATTGAAAGGATTTGCTCATTGATAATGGCAACAAAGTTGCCTCCCAGACCCTCTGACCTTCTGGAGGAAATAATGTGTGATTCGGATCTTGATTACCTGGGGAGAAGTGATTTCATTCCTGTTTCAAATACATTGTTTGAGGAACTGAAAGCCCAGAACAAGATGAATGACCTGAATGAATGGAACAAGCTGCAGGTCAAATTCATTTCGGGCCATCAGTATTTCACAAAGACCGCCAGGAGCCTCAGGGAGGTGAACAAACAGCTTCAGATCGAAAGGATAAAGAGTCTGATAAAGAACTGATCAGTTGCCAACCACAAGGACCTTTGTCACAGATGACATCGATCCGTCGGCATTTGAGCAGAAAATGAGATATACTCCTGTTGATACCCTCTCACCATTATAGGTTGTCAGATCCCATTCAGCCTGTCCTCCTTCAGAGATTGTTTCATAAACCAGATTACCGCTAATATCGGTTATTTTTACCCGCGTGTCCGCAATAAGTCCCGTAATTGTAAGCTTTCCATGAAAATCTTCTCTTACAGGGTTAGGGAAAGCATATACTTTGTCGTAAGTACTACTTCCGGAGATAGCAAGTTCCCTTACCGAAACAATACCTTTTAAAGTACCTGCCCATACTTCTCCGGTGAGGTTATTGACTGCAATCGATGCAATGGAATCGGACGGAATGGGACAGTTACTCTCATTGTAGTGTTTAATTATCTCCGAGCCATCAGCCGACAGCAGGTATAACCCTGAGTTTCTGGTCCCTAACCATTTTCTGTTGGCGCCGTCGACAGAGATCGAAGTGATTGTCTCTGTCCCAAGCATATAATCGGCAAGGCCGGAACCATCATTCCGGGGGACCTTAATCCTGAAACCTGTGGCATTGTCTTCAAAGACAGACCTGCCAGCGGGATAAATGACAGGCCCCATGTTCGTTCCTACCCATATATTCCCCTCGAGATCCTCTGCAAGGGAGAATGCATTGTTTATATTATTGCCGTCGTTGTCCCTGATCGGAAGAAGTTTTGATCTGTCGTCAGTGAATATATCCGGCGTTTTATTTTCGTCGGCGACAAACAGGGCGCTTCCTGCCGGCAGGATCATCCATTTTTGTCCGGCCCCTGATACTATAATATCACCGGCAAGCGGGGTATTTATTGTGAAAACATTAACAATCCAGGAAGCGTCGGGCCTTAGTATGCTTATGACTGCCCTCTGGTTACTCTGGGCAATATACAGATTCCTGTTTTTGTCCATTGCAAGCCCGCATATCCTGATTCCGTCATCAGGAGAAGGACCGGGCATTAGCGGGGAATTAGTTTCATCGAAATGTTTGACAAGATTGTAGTTACTGTATTCATACAGGCCGTCACCCCAGGTTGAAACAAAAAAATGGCCAGGATCGGCAGGATCAAAACATACCCTCATTGCATCATTCGATGTAGCGGAGATAATATTTGTAAATCGGTTTTCAGAGAATAGTGAGACCCCAAACGGCCTGCCAAGACTGTTAAATGAATCATCAGTTCCTCCAGCACAGATAGCTACCATCCCGTTCTGTGACGAGATGCTCACAACATTATCCGATGCCGGTCCGGTCAGGGTGAGGCTTATGTAGTCATTCAGGTTCCTGCAGCGGATAAGTCCATATCCGGCATCAGCAATCCATAAATCGTTACCGTCGGCAATACATTGTAATGCTGAGGGATCTCCCCAACCATAAGTCGTAATACTTTTAGTCAATGTTCCATCATCCCTGTAGAGGTCGATTGATTTGAATGATGACACCAGAAATCCTACCGGAGCAGAATCGAATGATAGGTTGATTTTACCCATGGCCGGTGAGAAAATACTGGTATTGTCCTTTATGGCATAGATTATATCGCCTGTTGACTCAGATACATTAACGTACAAAACTTTTCCTGAATAAATTACGAGTGTGCATTTTGAATAAGGATCAGGAAGTCTGGTAACAAGGGTCCAGTTTCCGGACCATGCAAGTCCCTGGTTTGAAAGATCGGCGCTCCAGAGACCTTCTTCTGTTGCCGCATAAATAACATTACCTGCTATGCAAATATCATATATTTCGTTGTTTCCCGGGTTCCAGGTATCGCTGATCTCTTTCCTTACAGGATCAACAACCACAATGCCAAATCCTGTTGCCAGATAAAAGTAACTGCCGTACGACCTTATCCTGTTTATTCTCTTCTTTTCAGGGATGTATTTGTTCCTGATATCACGAATGTTAAATACTGAGTTCTTTGATACAATATCCAGATCAGTATTGGTGTAGGCTATTAACAATGTGGCCGTTTCAGGCGACCAGGCAATGGCACTTATTCCTGTTCCGGTAAGTCCGTTAACTTTCGAGAGCTTCTTCAGTTCATTGAATTTTTTATTGTAAACGAGGATTGCGGAGCCTGTCGATACGAATATTTCATCATTTCCGGCCGTGACCGACAGGGCAGTGCTGTATCTGAAATGGTCAGACCATGATCCGACAGGGAGTTGTCCCTCCAGAATGCGGGTAAGGAAAAATAGCGGCAATAAAAAGATCAGCCCTCTGGTCATAGGGTGATGTTATTAAACCTTGTTTTTTTTTCAGGAATTTCATTCTGAACAAGAAAAGATTTCAGTTTCTCAAATGCCCTTGCTCTGTGTGATATTTTGTTTTTTGCATCAAGATCCATTTCTGCGAATGTAAGCCCTCTATTTTCTGGAATGAATACCGGATCATACCCGAATCCCTGCCTTCCTCTTTTCTCATCTGTTATAACACCATTGACAATACCTTCAAACAAGTATTCGATACCATTCAAAATCAATGCAATGACTGTTCTGAATCTAGCATGGCGATTCGATTTTCCTTCAAGCAGAAAAAGTAGTTTGTCGATATTTGCATCAGAATCTTTGTTCTCTCCGGCAAACCTTGCTGAATGTACCCCTGGGCGGCCGCCCAGGGCTTCGACCTCAAGGCCTGTGTCATCCGCAAAGACATCCATTCCCGTGGCTTCATAAACATATCTGGCTTTTGCAAGAGCATTTCCTTCCAGGGAAGTCTCGTTTTCGGCAATATCCTCATCAATATTAACATCACTCAGGCTTAGAAGCCTGAAGCTGTTTCCCAGGATATTATTGATTTCCTTTATCTTATGTTTGTTGTTTGATGCAAATATCAGATCCATTTTAATAAATATTGCGTAGCGAAATTAATAAAAGAGATGAAAGTATGCCAATTTCACAATGGAGCCCGAAGTTTGGCGTTAATAAAGTTTATTGATACTTTTGACAACAGGTCAGTTTTTTATAAAGATTATACTGTCGGCCCGAATGCCAGGTTTCACAATATTGATCCCGATGGTGGTTTCTCTTTTTGCATGCCGGCCTTCCGCAGAGGAGGCATATGGCAGCGGGACAATGCCATTAGGTTTTCTCATCGCTGGCGGCATTATTCTTTTTCTTGTCATCCAATGGTTTGTTTACAAATATCTTAATTCTGTATTTTCTAAAAAACAGAAAAGCCTTGAAGAACTTTTAGAAAAGAAAGATGAAGAACTTCTGAAGGAGAAAAAGAAAACAGAAGAACTGCTTGCAAACATTCTTCCGAAAGGTTCTGCCGACGAGCTTATGGCAAAGGGCAAGGTATCGAAGACAAAATACAATTTTGTTACAGTGTTGTTTTCAGACATTCAGGGATTTACCCAGATCGCAGAAGAGATGAATCCTGAAGTCCTTATTGATGAACTCGACAAGTTCTTTTTTCATTTCGACTCCGTTGTAGAAAAATACAGGATAGAAAAGATAAAAACTATTGGCGATGCTTATATGTGTGCAGGAGGGATACCTGAGCGGAACAGGACGAATCCCGTTGAGGTCATCCTTGCAGCCCTTGAGATGCAGCAGTATATGGAGGATCTTAAACAGTCGGCTATTGCCCATGGGATGAAATACTGGGATATCAGGATAGGAATTCATACAGGGACTGTAATTGCAGGTGTGGTGGGACATAAAAAAATGTCGTACGACATATGGGGTGATACTGTGAATACTGCAAGCAGGATGGAATCATCGGGAGAAGCCGGAAAGATAAATATCTCCGGAACTACCTATGAATTTGCCAGGGATTTCTTTGTATGTGAACACAGGGGAAGAATGCCTGTAAAATACAAAGGTGAACTGGATATGTATTTTGTAATTGGCATAAAACCTGATCTGTGTGACAAAAACGGTCAGCCAAATGAAAAATTCAGGTTGAGGATGCTGATGCTTAAGCTTGAAGACGTTGAGGAAGCCGTCAACAGGATTTTTCTTGAGGAAGCATCACCTGACCTGTATTTCCATAATGCACAGTATGCAAGAAGCATAAATTCGCAGGTCGATCTGCTTGCCAATGCCGAGCAGATTCACGAAGAAGAATATATTAATCTTAAACTGGCTTCGATATTTCTCTTCACTGGTTATATCAACGATTATAATAATCCTGCAGAAGCTGCCCTGAAGTTCATGTCGGAGACACTACCGCGTCTTGGATTCGATGAAAAATATATTACTTCCGCCGGGCAGATGATCTTAAATTCATTCAGGGAGAATTATTTATCTGCAGCCGATAGGATTCTTCACGATGCCAGGTATGATTATCTTGGCAGGGTGGATTATATTAAACTTACCGAAAAGCTTTTCAGGGAAAGGAATGAACACGGGCTGAAAACAGATATCCAAGAATGGGCCGGGATTCAGAAAAAGTTACTTAAGGAACACGATTTTATGACAAATACCGGCAGGCTCCTGAGGAGTGTTCCAATGGAAGAACAGGAAGGTTCGCTTGAGTCGTTCTACAAATAATCGGTTTTACTTCAAAATTCACATATATTTTGGTAAGAAAAATGTACTTTTACCACGGATTATTATTTTGACCGAAATGGAACAATTTGACTGGAAAAACCTGCCATTCGGATATATTAAGACTGATTACAACATTCGTTGTTTTTACAGGAATGGCAAATGGGGAGAACTTGAGGTTTCAACTTCAGAATATATTGATATTCATATTGCTGCCACAGGCTTGCATTACGGCCAGGAGGCCTTTGAAGGACTTAAGGCTTATATGGGAAAGGACGGCAGGATAAGGCTGTTCAGATGGGAAGAGAATGCAAAAAGACTTATTCAGTCCGCGGGCGGAATTAAAATGGCTGCATTTCCAATCGAAAAATTCAGGGAAGCAATATACAGGGTTGTTGAGCTAAATAAGAGGTTTGTGCCTCCTTACGGAACCGGGGCAACCCTTTATATCCGTCCTCTTTTGTATGGCAGCGGGGCAGAAGTAGGTGTTAAACCTGCTTTGGAATATACTTTCATAGTTTTTGTTACACCTGTGGGCCCATATTTCAAGGGCGGCATCAAACCAGTTGATATGATGATCTGCAGGGATGTTGACAGGGCAGCTCCGAAAGGAACAGGAATATACAAGGTAGGCGGTAATTATGCAGCCAGCCTTAGAGCTGCAGTGGCAGCCAGGGAAGCCGGATATGCAAGCTCCATTTTCCTTGATGCAAAAGAAAAGAAATATATAGATGAATGCGGGCCGGCGAATTTTTTCGGAATAAAGAATAATACATATATCACACCAAAATCCGAATCAATACTTGAATCGATAACAAACAAGAGCCTTCTTGAGGTTGCAGAGAGACTTGGGATTAAAGCCGAGCGACGTCAGGTTCCTGTTGAAGAGCTTGCGGAATTCAGCGAAGCCGGAGCATGCGGGACCGCAGCCGTAATAAGTCCAATCCGTAAAATTGTAGATCCTGATAAAAACATGATTTATGAATATTGCAGGGATGGTAATCCCGGTCCGGTCACAATGAAGCTTTACAATAAACTCGTGGCTATTCAGTATGGTGATGAGCCTGATGAATTCGGATGGATATCATTTGTTGACTGAATAATACTTTCTTTTTCCTCAGCAGGCAGGGTAAGCTAAATCTGTCATCCCTGTCTGCTGAAGGTTAAAGAAGGAAATACAGTATACCTTGTGAAGAAAAGAGAGACAGGATTTTCAAAGGCAAAGCTAAGAGGTTCATACCTTACACTTGTGATAAGTGTTTCGCTTGTGCTTTTCCTTCTTGGAATTCTGGGACTGGTCATCATAAATACAAAAGAACTTACTGACTATTTCAGGGAGAGCCTTTCCTTTTCGGTAATCCTTGATGATGATGCCAAGGAAGCCGATATCAGGATGCTTCAGAAGGATCTGGATGCAAAACCATATGTTAAATCGACAGAATATATTTCGAAGGATGACGCAGCTGTGAAGATGAAGGAAGATCTTGGAGAGGATTTTATCAATTTCCTTGGTGATAATCCTCTTCCACCGTCAATTGATGTATATCTTTATGCCGGGTATACAAATACCGATAGTGTGGCAAAGATCGAGAAATATATCCTCGAATATCCTTTTGCAAAGGAAGTGTGGTATGAGGATTCCCTTCTCATACTGATAAATGAAAATGTAAGGAAGATAAGCCTGTTCCTTCTGATCCTCAGCTCATTCCTGTTTCTTATTGCCGTCACAATCATAAACAATACAATACGTCTGGCAATTTATTCAAAGAGGTTCCTGATAAGGACGATGCAACTGGTAGGAGCAACAAGGTCATTCATCAGAAAGCCTTTTCTGGTCAGGAGTATCTATCATGGAGTGCTGGCGGCTCTTATAGCCATGCTTCTTTTGATTGGTCTTCTCTATCTTATTGAAAAGGAGTTTCTGATGCTTTTTTCCTTTGAGAGTACAAGACTTCTTGTATTACTTGGAATCCTTCTGATTTTTGCCGGCATTTTGATTAACCTGCTGTCAACATTTTTATCGGTTAACCGTTATCTTGATATTCCTGAAGACAAACTATACAATTGAAACATGGCAACGAAAAACGAGAAAAAGGAAAAGCTCAATTTTGCCCTTGGCCGCGAAAATTATAAATTACTGGCTATCGGCTTCGTAATAATTGTTATCGGATTCCTGCTCATGCTTGGCGGGAAATCGGACGATCCCAATGTTTTCAGCGAAAAGATTTTCAGTTTCAGACGTATTACCCTGGCTCCTGTTGTTGTCCTTGCCGGATTCATTTTTGAGATCTGGGCAATAATGAAAAAGCCGAAAAACTCAGAAAATTAATTTTTTATCTGATCACAATGAATTTATTCGAAGCAATCGTCCTCGGTATTATTCAGGGGCTGACAGAATTTTTGCCTGTGAGCAGTTCTGGTCACCTCGAGCTGGGAAAACATCTTTTCGGAATTGACCCCGAAGCAAATTTCTATTTTTCAATAGCTGTTCATGGCGCCACTGTTCTAAGTACGATTTTTGTACTACGGCGGGAGATAGCCGACATTTTTAAATCATTGTTCAGTTTTAAAATGAATGATGAAACCAGGCTGGTGATAAGGATAGTTATTTCAATGATCCCCGTTGCTTTTGCAGGATTATTTATGAATGATATCGTGGAACAGTTTTTTGCCGGTAACATGATATTCCTTGGAGCAGGGTTTTTTGTTACTTCACTGTTACTGGCATTTACCCTGATAGTAAAACCCAGGGAGAGAAATATGACCAACCTTGATTCATTCATAATAGGTATTTCACAGGCATTAGCTGTGATTCCCGGAATTTCCAGGTCAGGCTCAACAATAGCAACCGGAATGATGCTCGGAAACAGAAAATCGGAAATTGCGAAATTTTCCTTCCTGATGGTTCTTATCCCGGTTATTGGTGCTAATATCCTTGAATTCACTTCAGGAAAGTTCGTGGGTGAAAGAACTTCTATGGTTGTAATTATTGCAGGGTTCCTGGCAGCATTCATTACCGGATATATTGCATGCAGATGGATGATCAACCTTGTAAAGAAAGGGAATCTCAAATGGTTTGCTGTCTACTGTCTTCTTGCAGGTTGTTTTTCTATCTTACTGGGTTTAAATGTCATCTGATAAAATCTCGGTTTTTGAGGAAGGGAAGGTCCTTCTATTTGACAAGCCTCTTTACTGGACTTCCTTTGATCTTGTAAACAAAGTCAGGAACATAATCAGAAATGCTCTAGGAATAAAAAAAATAAAGACAGGTCATGCGGGAACACTTGACCCACTGGCCAGCGGCCTTATGATAGTCTGCACCGGGAAAGCAACAAAAAGAATTGAGGAGTTCCGTGATCTTGACAAGGAATATGTAGCTACTATCTGCCTTGGTGCTACAACTCCATCGTATGATCTTGAAACAGAAATAAATGGCAATTATCCGGTTGAACAAATAACTGAGAATCTTGTTATAACAGCACTTAAGGGATTTATTGGAGAACAGATGCAGGTACCACCGGTTCATTCAGCAAAATTTATAAATGGCAAAAGAGCTTATGAGCTTGCAAGAAAAGGCATTGAAACCGAAATGACTCCAGTCCCTGTTATTTTCAGGGAACTGGAGTTACTGTCGTTCAGCATTCCTGAAATACAGGTGAGGATACTTTGCAGCAAGGGGACTTATATAAGATCGTTTGCAAGAGATCTGGGTCTTGCCCTTGGCAGCGGAGCCTACCTGTCATCATTGCAAAGAACATCAATTGGTAATTACAGGCTTGCTGATGCCTTTACACTTGAAAAATTTGAAAATTTAGTAAAAGAAATGAAACCTTTTTGAAATTGCTTCGTATAAAGGATTTCAAAAAACATAGAAAACAGGTATTATAATATGAAACTATCGCAATTCAGGTATACATTACCTCAGGAACTCATTGCACTTTATCCGACAGAGAATCGTGATGAATCGAGACTGCTTGTTGTTGACAGAAAAAAGGGGACTTTTGAACACCGGATCTTTAAGGAAATTACACAGTATTTCAGTGAACACGATGTACTTGTCTTTAATAACACAAAAGTTTTTCCGGCACGCTTATACGGGAATAAAGAAAAGACAGGAGCTGAAATTGAAGTTTTTCTCCTGAGAGAACTGAACAGGGAACAGAGATTGTGGGATGTCCTTGTTGATCCTGCCAGAAAGATAAGGATTGGAAATAAACTTTATTTTGGAGAGGATGATCTTCTTGTTGCTGAGGTTATTGATAATACAACTTCCAGGGGAAGGACGCTGAGGTTCCTTTTTGACGGGACCTATGAAGAATTTAAAAAGACACTTTTCAGCCTTGGAGAAACACCCCTTCCCAAATTCATAAACCGCCCTGTTGAACCTGAAGACAGCGAACGCTATCAGACAATATTTGCAAAACACGAAGGAGCTGTTGCTGCTCCTACTGCAGGCTTGCATTTCAGCAGGGAACTTTTAAAGAAACTCGAAATTATCGGTGTCGATTTTGCTGAAATAACACTTCATGTCGGACTTGGCAATTTCAGAAGTGTTGATGTTGAGGATCTCACAAAACATAAAGTAGATTCGGAAAGAATAAGAATCACAGAAGAAGCTGCTGAAATAGTCAACAAGGCCAAGGATAACAAATATAAGGTCTGCGCTGTTGGAACAACGGTTGTCAGAACTCTCGAAAGCTCCGTATCAACAAATGGTTATCTGAAGCCATTCGATGGCTGGACAAATAAGTTCATTTTTCCACCTTACGATTTCAAGGTTCCCGATATGCTCATAAGCAATTTCCAGCTTCCTTATTCAACACTACTAATGATGGTAGCTGCCTTTGCAGGCTATGAACTTACTTTCGAAGCTTACCGGACAGCCGTTAAGGAAAAGTACAGGTTTGGGACCTATGGCGATGCGATGCTTGTAATATAAGACGAAGGACACAGAGCTCTGGACGAAGGAAATAATGACGAAGGGCTCATGACTCTGAACACAGGGAAGAGGTTAAGAGCTTTTCATTATCAGCCATATAACTGGCCGGAAATATTTTAAATTTAGGGATTATTTAAAAATCCCAAAAAACCTCAAACATCGCAAAGTGTTTATTATAAATTAATTATCCTTTGCGATCTTCGCATTTTATTCGCTGCCTTTGCGGTTAAACTCTTTCTTTATCCCGCATTTCTGATAATGTTATTGAAATCACAATCTCTTTTATCATTTTCCATTTTTTCAGGATAACTATTCATCATTATTAAAATGAGGATTTTTTCCTGTCAAAACAACTATTCAACAAACATTTTGTCTGGTTAATATCCTGTTGATAACAAATAGGGGAAAAGTCCGTTTATAAGTTTACCGAAATGGCTTAAAAAGATCATTTGATGAATTAATGGATTTATTCGGATGACAGATTGAAGCCAGGGATTTTTGAATTTAAACAGATTTGAATCTGAATCCTGAAATAACATTTTTCGGACGGTTATGTTTGTCATTAACCGTAAGTTACCATTATTGCCGTAAGTTGTTAAAGGCAGTGATAATTTTGTTTTTTGCATTAACCTATGCTTCAGACGTTTATGCTCAGTGGTTGCCGGGGTATACCTACCGCAAGAAAATTACAATTCAGGAAAACAAAATACCAGGAACAAATCCACTGACCAATTTCCCGGTCCTTATCGACATTACAGATCCTCATCTTAAACCTTGTTCCGGGGGCGGTTTTATCAAAAACTCAAATGGATGGGATATTAAATTCACCACAGCATCCGGTGTTCAGCTTAACCACGACATTGAAGGATATAATTCACTTACAGGCCGACTCACGGTCTGGGTTCAGATACCTTCACTTTCAGCGGTATCCAATACAGATATATATCTTTATTTCGGAAATCCTTCAATTGCTGTAAACTCATCCACTGCAAATACATGGGATAACCAGTACAAGGCAGTATGGCATCTTAACAACAATATATCGGATGCTTCATTGTATTCACAGGTATCATCCAATTTCAACAGTACTAACACCTCAGGGAATATTCTTGATGGAAGAAACTTTATACGTTCCTCAAGTCAGTATATCCGTGTTCAATATGATGATGAACTTGACTTTAATGACCAGATAACTGTTTCTGCCTGGATAAACTTAAGCGCCACCGGAATAGACCAAAAAATCTTCAGCAATCAGGATGGGAACGGTGGCGGATATAAGCTTGGATTATATAATAACAGGAAAGTCGAATTTGAAATAAGAACATCCGGCAATACTGCTGTGCTTAACCGAGGTGAGCCTGGCGGTACCGAACTGGCTGTTTCAACCTGGTACTATGTGGTTGGAGTATACAGTAATTCAGGGAATTTCATCAGAACCTATGTAAACGGTGATCTCGACAGGCCAATGACTACCACTGCCGATGCCGGACTTACTAATGGCGGAAATCCGGCAATAGGAAGGGAGCCATGGACAGGTTCATTCTTTTTCGACGGAAAGATCGATGAACTAAGGGTGCAAAGAGCTGAAAGGGATGCTAACTGGATAAAGACCGAATACAATAACCAGTTCTCTCCCTCCACCTTCTATTCAACAACCCCTACTGAGTCGAATCTTTCTGCATTATGTAAAAATGCAAACCTCAGTCTCGATGCATCAGGAAATGCAACACTTACAGTACCAATGGTTGATGATGGAAGCAGTTCAGGCTGCAACGTGACAAAGACCCTGAGCAAAACTTCATTTAATTGTGCCGATCTGGGTACAAACAATGTAATGCTTACTGTATCAAATGCCTATGGAAGTACTAC
>Ga0172375_10002049_pt1 | contig 31908 bp, 34 predicted proteins | sample LakKiv1m_FD_114537 | JGI IMG/M metagenome (GOLD analysis project Ga0172375, IMG submission 114537) | Freshwater microbial communities from Kabuno Bay, South-Kivu, Congo - kab_092012_11.1m | ecosystem: Environmental > Aquatic > Freshwater > Lake | place: Democratic Republic of the Congo... | reverse complement strand
TACAACTTCTGCCCTCGGGCCAAACTCTAATGATAGTATTAACAATCGATCATCTATGCTCCCATTGTTATCCGCATCTACCTGTACTATATGATAGGTATTATCACTATTTGTATCATATGCTCCTCCATATGTTGACATAGAAGAAAAGTTAGAAAGGGGGAAATAGGTATTGTATAAAGTATTGGTTCTTGTCATGTAACCATAGTCATGGTTCCCTGGTAGGGTAGAAAATGGGATTCCTGCCGTTGTCAGTTTGCCCATTTGGGATTGTACAAATGGCCATTCATTTTGAGACGTATCCCAGTGATCCACCAAAGGATTTGTCTCCCAGTTTTGAACAATATCTCCTACATGTGCAACAAATTTCAGGTTGAGCCTTGATTTGTTCCCAGCCAGCCAGGTAAGTTGGGTGTCCATTACTCCTGGTTTCCAGTTAACATAGCTTTGGGTGTCGGGTAAAATTGCGATTGTATAATTTGGTCTATACCATTGAGCATACAAAGTTACATTATTAGAACCCATACTGAATGCTTCATTCTCTGCATAGCTTGTCCCGCTACCGTCCTCCTTTGTATTCCAACCCGTAAAAAAATATCCATCTTTAATTAGGTCGTCAGGTGATGCTACTTGGACAATGTCGTTTACCTGATAAAGATCTAAGTCGCTTGGCACGCTGCCGCCTGTATTCCCATTACCATTATAGGTAACATTATAAGTTGGATTGAGCCAAAAGCGGCGAGCCGCCCTGATATTTAAATATGAGCTTTTTAATCTAGATTCTTCCGCTCCTGCAGTAAATGACCTTCTATAGGCATTAGTTCCACTTATTTCGGAAGAACTCCAATAGCCAGTTCCTTCAAAACCGCCTAAACTATTAGGGAGATGTGAATATAGGTTGTCTCGCATTAAATTGAGCTCCCCTATTGAAGGCAAGAACCAATCAGCAAAGCCATTCAGTGAATAGTTATAAGCTATGCCGACAGCACTCGTGTTTCCAGGGGTGGTACTACCAACAACAGTATTAGTATTAGTTAATCCCGTACCAATAGCTGTTCCAGTAGCCCCCGTTACAGCACTATAGTCGTCCCACCAATCAATATTATTATGTTGATCGCTCGGTGCTGCTTCTAAATATCGCCAACCATCTGCTACATAATTTGAGTTAACATAAAAAATCAAACCTCCAGCTGGGCCGGTATCGCCAATACTATAAATATTCACTGTGAAACCATCAGCCAGATTACCTGTCCCAGTATCTGTGTTTGTTACCACCACATTCCAAGGCCCTGGGCTTGCATTAGCCGTATGACAAGTTCCTCCCGTAATAGAGGTTGAGCCATTAACGGTAAACCCAGTGCAAGAGACATCCGTCTGCCCAGTTTTAGTTAGTTTTACTGTTGCACCACTAAGAAATCCTGATCCGGTGATTGAAGTTAGGGGAACTGAACCAATATTATTTCCAGAAGATGGGCTAATAGACTCCAAAGTAACTATACTATTAGCGACAAAATTAGCCACAACATTGATGTTATCTGTAATATCTAGATCCGTCCTACTGGCCGTGGTTACCCCATCACTCCAGCTCGTAAAATGATATCCCGCATCCGGAACGGCAGTAACAGTTACCCCGTCTGATCCATGAGCCACAGACTGTGGTGAAAGACCCGAAATTAAACCGTGTTCTCCTGCAACATAAACTAGATTATAATTTTTAATACTTTCGACAGGTTCTGGGCTAGGAGGTATGGTAATTTCTGTTTTTGGGAAACTATTTCTCGGTGCAAAACTATCACTACTGTCTATTTCAAACATTGCTGTCGCTACAATATCTTCTTTGACATTTGTATCAGTTCTTGAGGCGGAGGTAGAGTTATTATCACTCCATTTATCAAAATGATAACCATAACCTGCAATCGCTGTTACTAATTCCCCGTTTTTTCCTGCACTAACTTTTTGTGATAAATTGCCAGATATAGAGCCACCTGCACTAGCTGAATAAGTTAATATAAATTGTTCAGAATCTTGTTGATTTGAGTCTGACCTTGAGTTTTTTGACTGGTTGTTGTCAACTAGCGTTTGGTTCCCCGTGGTTTTTGAGTCAGAATTATTAATTATTTGATAATAAGATAATGCCCCAACAAATGTAGCCCCAAAAAAAGAATACAGAATATCAATAATAACTTAAGATTTTTAACTTTTTTCATACCCAGCCATTACCTAATTGTACCTAAAACTATGTATAATGTCATATCTATATCAAAAAATTACTGAATCTTGTTAATTTTAACATCATTGCGACAATAATAATTTGCATTATACCTGCATATGCAACTATTGTTATAGCTGCTAAAATACCGATTACTACGATAACGACCAGTAGTTCAACAATTGTAAAACCAGAAGAATTAGACCAGCGAGCAGATTTCATGTACTCAGTTTAACATAAGTAATTATTTTTATTTGGGGATGAGGGATATCGGCTAAAGCCTCTTCCGTTTGTTCATAAAAATATGTAAACACATTTTTATCTCACTTCACTACACCGAACCCCCTTCGTTTTGCTTTGCAAAACTGGGGCTTCAAATCCTAATCGCAATCAAATTAAAAAGACGACCGAAATGGCCATCATTTTAATTTGGCTGGGCGCCCGGATCTCGGACGAGTACGACTACAACCAGCCCGGGGATCCGTTCTACCCGTACTTCTCACCGGTTTGACCAAGGAGGTATCGGCATGAAGAAGACCCTGTTTGTCATCGACGTCATCTTCGCTGTGGCGGCGATCTTCACCAAGACCGCCAAGGACAGCGACCACGAAGAGTCCAGCATGACCACCGGGTGCTCGCACCCGACTATGCCGATCGGGTTCTAGTCGCCGTTTGGCTGTTTCAGCTCCTTTCCTTTTTCGCCCCCGCGAGCCGCGGCACTACGACAGTGGAGCCCCTCCGGGGGCTTCGCTATGTCCAAGGATTCTCAAAAAGGGCAAGATTAAGTTATAGTGGAATAGCGAATATGTGGAGAGATGCAGGAGTGGTTGAACTGGCTGCTCTCGAAAAGCAGTAGGGCAGCAATGCTCTCGAGGGTTCGAATCCCTCTCTCTCCGCCAGGTAAAAAATTATGAAAGTAGCAATTCACAGCGGACGGTTTCATTCTGACGAGGCATTTGCCATCGCCGTATTACAAATGCTGGGTCCGGTTGATTATGTCCGAACCCGCGACGAATCGGTCATGCAACAGTGCGATATGCGTGTTGATGTCGGCCGAAAATATGACCCGAATACTGGTGATTTTGACCATCATCAGCCCGAAGGCGCCGGCAAACGCGAAAACGGTATTCCGTATGCTGCGTTTGGTTTGGTCTGGAAAGAATTCGGTGCAAAGATTTGCGGGACACAGAAGATTGCAGATACGGTTGATGACAGAATAGTCCAGATTTTGGATGCTATTGACTCTGGCTTTGACTTGTTTGATTCGAAAATCAATAACGTTAACCCATTTGGAATCGACAGCGCAATCGATGATATGATGCCTTCATGGAAGGTGGAAGACCCATCTTCGGAGCAAATGGACGAGTACTTTAAGCCGGCTGTTGAACTGGCATCACAGGTTTTAAAAAACGCAATCGAAAAAGCTCGAGACAGTATTGAAGGCAACGAATATGTGCGAAACGCTGTTAGAAATGCTAAAGATGAACGTTTGATAATCCTAGATAGGTATGTGCCGTCGCAAGAACTATTAACAAAGGAAGCACCGAAGGCACTTTTTGTTGTATTGCCGGCTTGGCCAAGCCCAAATGACGATTGGGTAATTAAGGCAATTTTTGCTGAAGCCGGTTCGTTCGAAAACCGTAAAAAACTACCAGCCAGTTGGGCTGGTAAAACCGATGCCGATCTAGCTGCTGTTACCGGAGTCAAAGATGCCAAATTTTGCCACACGGCCAGGTTTATGGCCATTGCCAGGTCCAAAGAGGGCTGTCTGCAGCTTGCAAAGCTGGCATTAGAGAACGAGTAGCACTGCCACCTATTGCAAAATTTGTTTGAAAATGATATAATATAGGTAACTATCTGAGGTAATATCGATAGCGTATTCGAGCGCTGACCAACAGGGTCGGCGTTTAACAATTCGTAAGGAGAAAGCCGATGAACGTCGAGCTTTGTTCGACGCCCATTAGTTTGGGTGATGGCAGGGGCGAAGTGCAAGTCGTTTTCCAGGTGTTTATCCCTGAAGACGAAGTGCACAAGCAGCGAGGCGATCTGGAGTATCCAGAGTACCTTCGATGGCGAATCTGTGAAGAACTCGGGATCGATCCGAGGGATCTGCGCCTTCCAAGCGACACCGATCTGATCCGTCGTGACGGCGTTCAGTTCCTTGTCGCCGATGACCGCTTCCCAGGTGATGACGTGCGTCGCACTGTCATGCGCATCGGAGGTACCGTCCGGATTGCCACCGACGGGTATCTTGCGCGCAAGGAAGAGGAACCCCACAAGGACTGACGTCTAGGCGCACGACTGTGAGGAGGAAATGTGAGCGAAGAGTACTACTATATTTTCGGAGCCGACTGGTATAACGTCGGCGATGAGTCGTCAAGGCATACCTGCGAGGAGTTCAAAACTCGCTGGTACAGTGTCGACCAACATCGTGACTTCGCTAGTCTGCTTCTGGCAGTGCTTGAGGGGGTCGCCAAGAAGAAGGAAGTAGGTGCAACAGAAACAGACATCTCGCTTGAGTGTTGCGGGACGAGCTACGCTCGCTTCATCATCGCGAACGGCATCTACAGCAAGATGACAACCCTTCTGCGGGATGTTTTCACCAGGAGCCTCAAGGACTTTCACAGTCTCGAGGTTGGGCGGTCAATCGATCAGGTCATGACCGATCTCGATGACGATGACATCGGCTGGTGACGGCAAGTAAGTACTATCGCCAAAGGCCCGGCGGGCTCGAGAACCAACGCAGGTTCTCGCCCGCCGGGTCGTCCCGGCTTCTCCTTACGAAATTCACTTACATAAATGTGTGTTTATGCTGAAGAGTCCAAAAGGACGAAAAGTGAAAATATGGTCTGTCTATTAAATTACTCTGACAAGACGACGTTGATGTTATGGTCTTTCAAGAACATTCTGACTCTGCGCCTGGCTGTTTCAATACCGGCTACGACTGCAAAAAACAGGGCTCCAAACAAGACATATTTTGCAATTTCGATGAAAACTTGATTGGAAATTATTAAACCAACAATGAAAAAACCAATACTGATACATTGCAGTACCAACTTTGTCTTGCCAAAGGCATTCGCACCTGTCGTTTTACCCAAATATGGTGCAAAAAAGTATCCAACTAACACGGCTATCATTTCGAACAAGATATAAACAACAAAAATTTTGATTAGCAATATATCCCAACCTACGAAAAACAGTGCAGTTAGAATCAATAGTTTGTCGGCAATCGGATCGATTACCTTGCCCAAGTCCGTTATTTGGTTTCTGGTTCTAGCCATTGCTCCGTCCATTGCATCGGTAATCGCCGCAATCGTAAATACGACCAGCCCTAAAATCAGCATGTCACTGGCAAACAGCCAGTAGATTATCGGCACCAAGATGAATCTGACCAGTGTAATATGATTAGGCTTGACCGAATGGGGGACAAACCATAAAAATGCTTTACTAACAAAACTATCGGTCATTTTTTGAAGATCGATGTCTCTCTCTTTTGGCATGTTTTAATTGTATCAGAACAAGCTTTGGGCCGCAGGTTTTGTTACAATTGAATTATGAATGAACCATCAATCTTTACGCGAATAATCAATGGTGAGATTCCAGCTAACAAAATATACGAAGACGGCCGCATCATAGCGATTCTAGATCTGCACCCGCAGATGTCCGGGCACACGTTGGTAATTCCAAAAACCCAGGTTGATCATATTTGGGATTTAAGTGACGAAGATTACGAGTATTTATGGATGACAGTTAAAAAAATCGGCAACCACATCCGCATAGTTCTTGGGGCACCGCGCATCGGCGTAGTCGTTGAAGGTTTCGGCGTTCCGCACTGTCACATACACCTGGTGCCGATTTATCATGGTAACGATCTGAAAAAACCTCAGGACCTAAATAGTGAACCGGATTTTGCCGCTCTTTCGGATATGGCTAAAAAGCTAAAGATGTAAATTTTAAACACGGTAAAAATACGACTATCCTTATAGCGAAAGTATAATTAGTGATTCGTGGCCTAGTTTACCAGGGTTGCTTTGACGCGTTTGGAAACCAAAAAATACAAGATGAATAATCCACTGAACACCAGCGAGGTAACGACCGACCCAATTTTCATGGTAACTGTATTATCTGTAGCATCCTCAGCCGGAACAATCATAATATTCAAGACACTATATATTGCAGCTACACCTAACGACGCGATACTGAGCCATTTACCTAGGCTTTTTCTCATAGCGATCAGCGTAACGCTAGCTAGAAAAGCAGCGCCAAGGATAGGTGAGAAAATTGCAATAATGGTTTTTTCCGGTGTGTTAACTCCGTCGTTAAGAACTGCGAAGAACGTACCGAGGCTACCTAGCGCAGCCAAACTGAAAACCACCATCCAGAAAGCTAACCAGCCACTTAACCCTTCAAGTGATTTTTTCTCGACTACATATTGTACCTGTGATGGCTTCGCCGGTGGTTGCTCGCCCCATGGTTGTTGCGGAGCTGGAGCCTGTACCGGTTGATTTGTCTCATTTGGTTGTTCTGCCATATTTTTCCTTTTATTATTTTAATTCACTTATATTTATACTTATAACAACTAGCTAATTACAACATTGCAAAAATAACTGATTATGATTCAATTTTTTTTGAAATCATGCGGGTGTTACAGCTGTTGGGCAGAACCCTTGAAACTAGAATGAATGCCAACAGTACGGCAAAGCCGCACATTATTGACGGAATACCTTTGACTGTCTCTGGATTGATGATGTTGAATGCGGTTGTTGGAATTAGAAATACCAAATAACCCAATGTCATGCCGTGCAGCGATTTTCGTTTATTTGGTTGGTCTTTGCCCCATAGCCACGCCAAATAAGTTCCTACAATCAACCAGCCGTAATAGTATGTAGCGAACAAATGTGAAATCGTCGGATGAGTATAGAAGACCGCATAATTCGCATAACAAGCTTCACCGCTGATTGCGTCAGTGTTCATTACGTAAAATACTACGAAAGCCGCACAGCCCGCATAAGCCGCACCTGTTAGCGTCGGTATCTTTTTATTAGCCAAAGCCACAATCATATGTATCCCAAGTGCAGGCAGTAAAGTAATCGCAACATATCCTAACTTGGGCCATTGTAAATTTGTCCAGCCAAGACTGCCGCATATCATATATTCAGCCAATTGGAAGGTTCCCAAAGAGAATAGCATAACGACCGCTAGCCTACTGATGGTTGTCATTTTGTAGCGAAACAAGGTGTAAATAGCCAAACCGAACTCGATCAAAAACGTTGCCAACATTACTGGCGGGGAGAAGCAATATATTTTACCGCAGTATTTTCTGAACATAACCATCAATATTATAGCCTTTTTCCAATTTGATAATAGCTTTAATAAAGGCTATTATTTATATAGTATTTGGAAACTGTTTGATTGGGGGCAGGGGCGTGAATATTATCGAGACTAAAAAGCTGACTAAATATTACGACAGTAAGACTCGTGGTATCGAAGATGTCGACCTGGAAATAAAAGACGGCGAGATTTTTGGATTTATCGGTCCAAACGGGGCGGGTAAGTCGACTACGATCCGTACTCTTTTGGGATTAATCCATCCTACTAGTGGCAGCGCTACCGTATTTGGCAAGGATATCACGAAATTCGGGCCCGAAATCAAGGAAGAGGTTGGCTACTTGCCGTCCGAAGTCTTTTATTATGACGGCATGAAAGTCATCGACCTATTGCGCTATTCCGGCAGTTTTTATAAAAAAGATTCAAAATTCATCGAAAAGAGGATTAAGGAGCTGTCCCGGTATCTGGATCTTGACCTTAAGAAAAAGATTGACGACTTGTCATACGGCAATAAAAAGAAAGTTGGTATTATTCAAGGGCTGTTGCACGAACCGCGCCTGATTATTCTTGACGAACCGACCGGTGGGCTTGACCCATTGATGCAGCAACGCTTTTTCGATCTGCTACGCGACGAAAACAAGAAGGGTGCTACCATACTGTTTTCATCACACATTCTTGGCGAGGTCCAAAAGCTTTGCGATAGGGTAGCGATAATCAAAGACGGTAAAATCATCCGGGTAGACAAAATTAAGGCCCTTGCCGAAAATACACACAAACGATTCAAATTGGAAACCGCTGCCAAGGTTGAAAAAGGCAGGTTTACCGGAATTAAAGGTATGATATGAATCTGCGATTGATCGTAAAAAAGCTGATACCGACCAAGTTGTTTAAATCGGTTGAGCCGATGGGGCATGGGCTTGAAGCTGTTTTAGCTAATGTGAAATACGGTTTTCCGGCTAAAAGTATGCATATAATCGGTGTAACTGGTACAAACGGCAAGACTACCACGACGTTTATGATCGAAAAGATGTTGCACGACGCCGGCAAGAAGGTCGCGATGCTTAGCACTGTGGCGTATGGAATCGGTGATGATATTCGTCCGCAGATTGAACATACCACTACCGCCCAATCGGGTATCTTGCAAAAACACCTAAGCGACTTTAAAAAAGAGGGTGTAGAGTGGGTGGTTTTGGAGACTTCCAGTCATGCCCTGGCGCAGCATCGTATTTGGGGTGTTCCGTTCGAAATTGCAGTTATGACTAACGTGACTGGTGATCATCTTGACTATCACGGTACGTTCGAAAATTATCTAAAGGCAAAGGTCAGGTTATTCAAACTAGCCAACAAACACGGCCGCAGGTTCGGAGTAGTTAACGGTGATGACCCGAATGCCGGCAGGTTTGTCGACAGCATCGATCGTTCAGTCACGTATGGAATAAACAGCGGCGAGCTAAAGGCCGACAACATGTTTTTAGGCGCTGACCATTCAACCTATCAGATTGAAGCCGGCGATGATATCTATAACATCCACGTAAATATTCCGGGCGAGTTCAATGTATCAAACAGTTTGGCGGCACTGGCTGTCGGGCGTGAAATCGGTCTGACTAAAGAGCAAATAGAACAGGGAATTGCGGCGCTTGATGATGTTGAGGGTCGCATGACGACCATAGACGAAGGTCAAAAATTTAATGTCATCATCGATTTTGCATCAACACCGGATGCGTTTGAACAATTATTTAATACGGTACGCCCGGCAACTAAAGGCAAGTTAATATCGGTTTTCGGTTCGGCCGGTCGACGTGATGAGGCAAAACGTCCGGTTCAGGGCGAGATTGCCGGCAAGTTTAGTGACGAAGTTATTTTAACCGAAGAGGATGACCGCGACGTCGACGGTAATGAAATATTGTCGCAAATTGCTGTCGGTGTACAGAAAGCCGGCAAGGTCAAAGACAAGGATTTATTCCTGGTTCATGACAGGGAAGAGGCGATCAAATTCGCACTGGGCCGCGCAACTTCAACTGACGATACGATAGTTTTACTTGGCAAGGGACACGAAAAAACCATTGAACGAGCCGATGGCGAGCATCCATGGAACGAAATCGAACTGACTAAAAAATTACTTCGCGATTTAAATAAATAATTAATAATATGAGTCGTGATGCTTGTAATAATGCAGGCGATGGGCGACTTTTTCAGCGAATTTTACCCAGATTTTATATTTTGCAGGATTTATTACCAAGTCGTAGCAGCCGATGTAGTCGACCACATTTCGGCTGAAAGCGGTCTTGAATAACCCGATGCCGTAATGTTTGTGATCTTTGTTGTTAATCTCGTCGCTTGGAGGCGAGCCGCAAAAATCGTGCAAGGTGGCACCTTGCGATTTTGACCACTGGATGACATGCCATTGCAGAAGATGACTTGCGCCGTAAACGGTACGCTCGCGAACGCTGGCGCCGTCTTTATATGTACTTTTTTTGCCCAAGATCATGGCATACGCCCCAGCAACGACCTTGTTGTCAGCGTATGCGAAAAACATTTGTCCCAGGTTTGCATGCTCAAACCGTTGCCAAAATGTTTGGTAATAATCATAGCTGCGAATACCGAATTGACCATCGGCCGTTTCTTCCAAAAGATTGAACATAATTTGGCAATTTTTTTCGTTAGATTTAACTACTTCGATAGTTACACCGTCGCGCTCGGCACGTTTGATCGCATAACGGCCCTTTTGTGGCATATTGGTTAGAATTGTCTTCAAGCTGCCGCTAATGTCCAATGTAATTGTCGATGGGTTCGGGATTATCGGTCTGGCTTTTTTCAAACCGTGGCGCGATAGGGTAGGCTGTTCATGCCGGTCAATTTCAGGCTCGATACGAATTGCAAAAACACCGTATTTTTTAGCGAATGGTTCTAATTCTTGTAGAATTGGCCAAAGTTCTTTGAATGTACGTACGCCCGGGCCTTTTGGTATGTACCATAATTTACCTAAAGTCGGTGCGTTTTTCTCTAACACGGTTATCGCTACATTATCTGCCATGACGAAACTGGCGTGATATCCGCCGGTTTCTTTTTGCATGGCAAACTCATAACTGGAAAAGATGTTTCCGTCATCAGGATTGCGGACGAGCAAACTATCCCAGTCGTCTATTTCTTCTTGCGATGCAAACCTAACTGTCATTAACTACATTGTAGTCGCAAATCGTCAAAATTTAAACGCCAGCTTTAAATAGTTGGTTCAGTTGGCTGTTCGGGCGGGGCTGACAAGTAGTCGATTTCTTTGATAACATCCAAAAGCGCCTGAGCGCGCTTGCTTTCGTCGGGAATGTTTTTGGCGGCCAGGTGTGCCGGTGCGATTAAGGTTTTGTCGTCAGTGCTGCGAAGCAGCAGCAGATAGATGTCGAATTTTTCTTCCGGCTCTAATTCCAGTTTGTCGACCAGTGGCCTTAGTTCGGTCAAAGCGTCTTTTTTGATACCTTCCAAATCACCGCTTTCGGCTGTCTGATCGGATGCTGCCACTGGTACCGGCGTATCGTTTGTGTCCGGTTTTTCGTCATCAAGCGAAACTGCTGGTGTTGGTGGTACCGCTGGGACGGCAGGTGAAATTATTGGAGTTTGTTCAAAATCTAAATCTTTTGCTTCTTGGCTGACACCGGCCAATACCTTGGCCAGTTCTTGGTCGTCACTGATTGGTTTTGCTTGCGGTTGCGCTTCGTCCATTTCCCACCTCTGATTTTTATGCTTATACTTATTCAACTAATACTGTATCATATATACATAAGTTACAGCAAGAAAGGGCACCATGCTTGACGACATCAACATAATAAAACAACGCGATCCGAACGGAGCTTTGGATATCGTCAAAAATCAATACCAGCAGGCTGGTTATAATGTCGAGGTTAAGAATGCCGAACACGATGACAGGCCGATACAAAACATCGTAATTGCCGGAATGGGCGGGTCGGCCCTAGCGGCTCTTATAGCTAAAGTCTGGTTAAAGTTCGAACTGAACGTTCCTTTCGAGGTCGTTCGTGGATATGACCTGGGCAGTTATGTCGGTCCAAATACATTGATGATTGCCAGCAGCTATTCCGGAAACACCGAAGAAACTCTTAGCTGTCTGCAGCAGGCTCAAACCAAAGGTTCACAAGTGGCAATAATTGCCGCAGGCGGCAAATTGGTTGATTTTGCGAATCAAAACCAGATAACTTATGCAATTTTACCAGCTGACTACCAGCCGCGTATGGCAGTTATTTATAATCTGCGGGCACTTGTCGCATTGCTGTCTAATTTTAAAATTGTATCACCGGACAAGCTGGATGAAATCGCCGCCGGAACAGATTGGTTGCAGGCGGAAGCCGCCAAATTGGCATCAGATGTGCCAACCAGCGAAAATCTTGCCAAGCAACTGGCTCTAGGTGCCGTAGGTAAGACGGCGGTATTTTACGGCGGAGCTTTAACCGCACCGATTGCATACAAATGGAAGATTAGCTGGAATGAAAACGCCAAAAACGTGGCGTTTTGGAATGAATATCCCGAATTCAACCACAATGAATTTATCGGCTGGACCTCACATCCGGTTGAAAAGCCCTTTGCCGTGTTTGATTTGATAAGTCCGCTTGAACACGACAGGATTTTGAAACGATTTGAAATCTCGGACCGCTTGCTTAGTGGTATGCGTCCAAAGTCAACGGTCGTAACCCTGGCCGGTGATACTTTGATTGAACAATTTTTGTGGGGGGCGATTTTGGCCGACTATGTTAGCGTCTATTTGGCGATTCTAAATAACGTTAATCCAATGCCGATACAGCTGATTGAAAAACTGAAACAAGAACTTTCTGATACATAGACTTTATTCGTGTCGGTTTAACGAATCGATCGGGTCTTTGCGGGCTGCGCGGATTGCGGGGTATAGTCCGAATAATGTGCCCATAATTATCGAAATTACAACCGCTGAAACGGCAATCTGCCAATTTACAGCCGGGCCGAACGCTAGAAACTCACTTATTATAAAGGCAACTACGTATCCTGCCAAATAACCGACGATGCCGCCGCCGATGCTAATAGCCAGCGACTCAATCAAGAATTGATACATGATATCTCGATTGCTGGCGCCCAGTGACTTTCTGATTCCGATTTCATGCGTACGCTCGGCTACGGTGACTAACATTATGTTCATAATGCCAATACCGCCGACAAACAGCGAAATAGCGGCGATTGCCGCGGTGACGCCTGCGATTGAATAAAATAGTTGACTGGTAGGTTGCGAAATTTCTTTGCCGACCAGTACTGAAAAATCTCTTTCGCCGTTATGATTATTTTGCAAGGTTTTTTCAGCGCTTTTGACGATTGACGGTAATTTTTTTACCGAGTCGGCCCGAATGTTTATTTGTTGGATTTGCGAAACGTTATCGTTCAACACTTTGCCGGTTTCAAAATTAATAATCGCGGCATTATCAAAATCGATCGAGTTGAAATTAATAGGGTTGTTAATCATTTTCAATACGCCGACAATAACGAACTGTTTACCACGGATTGTCATGGTGCGGCCGATCGACGATTCACTGCCAAAGATGTTTACAGACAGTTGCTGCCCAACAACTGCCGCGTTCTCGGCTATATCTTCACCTAAAAATTGACCTTCGCGCAGTTTCAAGTCCGAAATATCAGCGAATGTTGAAGTTGTCGCCAGCACTTTTGAATCGGTCGGTGCCATCTCGTTGGCTTTGATGGTACCACCTAGAATCATTAGGGGCGCGACTGCGTTAACATGATCCAAATCCCGCAGTTTGTCTACGTCCGATTCCGTTAAGGTACTGGTTGCATAACCTTGACTGGTTTGAGGTTGTGTAATATTGCTGAATACATTAAGTGCCTGTCCGGGACGGATGACGACAATATTGCCGCCCAATGTGTTTATTTGATTATCAACGATTTTACTAGCACCGCCACCTAATGCCAAGATTGCTGTCACGCTGGCGACGCCGATTGTAACGCCTAACATCGTCAAAATGCTGCGGGCGCGGTTGCTTTGCAGCGCTTGCCTGGCGTTCTGGATGTGATTAGCGAGTAACGAGCGCATAACCCTTCTTTCTATTAGCCTTGGCTATGATTTTCTTGGCAGTTTTTTTGATTGATTTTCTGGTGCGCGTTTTAGTCTTGCGTCTGGTCTTGATCGTTTTGACTTTTCCTGTTGAATCGGTATTAATTTTACCGTCTAACATAGTGATTACTCGGGTAGCATAAGTCGTTAGTGATGGATTGTGTGTCACCATGATGATGGTATTGCCGTTTTTATGAAGTTCGGCCAGTTCCTCCATGATGACGTGACTGGTGCGCGAGTCCAAATTGCCGGTTGGTTCGTCTGCCAGTATTATTGAAGGTTGATTAACCAGTGCTCTGGCAATTGCGACGCGCTGAGTTTGTCCGCCGGACAATTGGTACGGCATATAGTATTCACGTTCGTTCAAGTGGAAATTTTTCAAAATTTCGCTGGCCATGATTAGGCGTTTGGTTTTGGCAATGCCGCTGTATGTCAATGGTAAAGCGACATTTTCCAAAATAGTCAGACGATGAACCAGGTTGAAGTTTTGGAAGATAAAGCCGATTTGCTTGCTGCGGATTAATGCCTGTCTGCGTCGCGATATCGAATCAACCGGTTTGCCCTCAAGTTCATAATCACCAAAATAGGCCCGATCCAGCAGGCCTATTATATTAAGAAGGGTAGTCTTGCCGCAGCCGCTTGGTCCCATGATAGCGACAAACTCTCCTTTTTTGATTGTCAAATCGATTCCGTTCAAGGCGTAATTTTCAGCATCACCGATTCCGAACCTTTTTTTAAGGCCTCGCAATTTTATGACCGGCGTTCTCGCAGTGACTTTAGCCATCAACTATTATTATGTTAGTATTTTTCAGATAGCGCAACTAGATTTTAAGGTGAAATAAACAACTGTTATAATATGGAGCATACGGAGAGGTCGCATAGTGGTCGAGTGCGCTGCCTTGGAAAGGCAGTATATCCGCAAGGGTATCGAGGGTTCGAATCCCTCTCTCTCCGCCAGCATCAGTATTCTATTTACCGATAATCGCATCAAGCATTTTAGTTCGGGTAACCAGTACGGCTGGGATAATTCCCGAAAAAACGGCAACCCAACTGACAATTTCCAATCTGGCAGTATATTCAAACCACGTTAAATTCAGGACGGCGTCGGTTATAGGCAGTTCAAACGGATGCGCAATAAAATACGGTACCAGCACGAACTGGAATATCAAACTTCCCAATAATATGCCCAGTGTCGCATAAACGGCAGCGATTATCGCATAACTAAGAACGATAATATATGATCTGATTCCAATTGCGCGTAGAATGCCAATCTGCCGTTTTCGATTAATAATATCGACATAGATTACTATAAATGTCGTAATGGACGCGCGTTTTATACACCTGCGGGCAAAATTGTCCCGACCGGGAAAAATTTTCTTGAAAACTTAAAACAGATTGACGAGCATATCGAACTTGGTGATATCTCATTTACAGAAATATCCAAATGCTTTATTGCGAATAACAGGAACAAACTGGAGGCGTGTGCTAAAAAGACCTGGCCTCGTTTTTTGATGCAGGTTAAACTAGTGCAGCCTAGAATCATCATTATCATGGGCAAGAAAACGATGGATATTTTCAATAATATAGTTGGCACGGCACTGATTGTCGGTGAAATATCAAAGGTGAGCTTGGGCGGGGTAGAGTATGCGATTTTACCAATCTATCATCCGTCACCGGCAAATCTGCGCCGGGTTTTGAACAAAGAAATTATAGCCAAAAATGCAGATCTGATTCGGAATCTGTTAAAACAATCGAACTGACTTATTTCTCATTCAAAACGGTTACGACGGCAAACGCCAACCCGCCGTCGTGGGAGATGCTGCAATCCATTGAATGAATTTTCGCAGTCTTTATTTCCTTCGCCAAAATAAGTTCGGGTTTTCCGAACGACTGATATTTAACTTCGATTAGCAGCCATGAATCGCTTGCCAGTCCCAACGCTTTGAATGCTGCTTCCTTTACGGCAAAGATGCCGGCCAGATGCTCGGTGTCAAAGCGCGACAGTTCACTAGGGTGAAAGACTTTTTTTAATGCAGTTTCGGACTGCATCATTTTTTCAATTCGGGAAATTTTTACGACGTCGCAACCGACATTGACACCAGTTATCATAGTTTTCTTATGGTTTCTTCTAGTTTATCGGTGATTGAAATATATGAACTGTCGTCGTCAAAGATTATCGGTTCGCCGATTGTGATGGTTGTTTTGCCGCGTTTTGGAAGGTGTTGTTTGCGCGGCAAGATATCGTAATTACCGGAAATCTTGATCGGGATTATCGGCACGCCCATTTCGGGGGCAACGACGCCGATAGCATGTTTAAATTCTTGCATTTCGCCGGTTCGGGTCCGACGGCCCTCGGGGAATATCAGTACGCTGTTTCCTTTATCTAGGAATTTTCCGATATTGGTCAGGCTTTCATCAATATTGCCGTGGCGGTCTATTGGGAAAGCATTAAAGGTCATTCGCGCCAGCAGCCCCGTGGCACGATTTCCGAAAATATAATCTTTGGCGGCGGCGACGCTGGTTTTAGTGCGTACTTTGCGCGGCAAAACTTTGATAATATCCGGGGCATCAAGGTGGCTTTGATGATTGGCGATAAAGATGACCGGGCCTCCATCAAACTGTTTTATGTCATAGCCCTCAACCTCCACTTTTTGGAAAGACCTAGAAAGAATGAATAATACATATTGCAGCAGCAGCCTGAAGTAAACTGCCGTTTTGTAATCAGGCCAATTTGGCTGGCCTTTCTTTTTAGCCATACCTTTGAATAATTTGATTTGCTTTTCCAGATCCGCCACGCACGAGTTTTGATTGACGAACGAGTCGCTAAGGACTACGCCTAATTCGTCCTCAATTTTGGCCATCAATTCCAGCCGTTTCACCGAATCCATCCCCAGGTCATTAACGAACGTCGATCTGGACGTAATTTTGCTGACCGGTTTATTTGCAACTTGGGCGATTATCTTGTAAAGCTGCTTGCCATTTCTGGTATCATTTGCTTTGCCGGATGACGATTTGTTGGCGCTGATATGTTTATGAACATCGCCCCGGATTATTTTTCTGGTTGGCGTACGCGGGAAGTCATCATCCGGCCAAATAATGACTTCTTGCACGCGTTGGTGCGATGCCAGATGTTCGTTTGTGTTCAATATGATGTCACCAGGTTTAGTTTTCTTGTCACTTAAGGTTATGACGGCGGTGATAACCACGTCGTTTCCTTTTTCGATACCTAATACGACGGCTTCTTTGATGTCGTTATGTTCGCGTATGGTCCTTTCGATGTCCTCGGGATAAACATTCATGCCCGAAGGACCGATAATCATACTCTTTTTCCGGCCGATGATACTAAGAAAGCCGTCGTCATCAAATCTCCCGATGTCGCCAGTCATCAGCCACCCCTTACGGAATGTTTCGTTCGTGGCCTTGGGGTTACGATAATATCCGCTGCTGACGTTTGGCCCGCTTACCATTATTTCACCGTCATCGGCCAGTTTGACTTTGACGCCGGGAATTGGTTTTCCGACTGTAAACGCCCTACTTAATTTTGGTTTTGGCGAATCTACGGCCACGATAGGCGAGGCTTCGGTCAGCCCATATCCTTGATAAACCGAAATCCCTAGTCCGTTCCAAAACTCTTCCAGGCTTTCGTCAATTCTGGCGCCGCCGACATACATCTCGGTCAAATTTTTGCCGATTTTGGATCTGACTACGCGCGATATGACCCGTTTAACCGATTTCGGCAAAGGTTTAGAGAGGTAGAGTGATTTTTGAAATACTTTTGCCAACCCCTTTTGCTCTAAACCACGCATGACGGCGTTTCTGAACAACTGCAAAAAGGCCGGGACTGCGATAATGATATTAACGCCGTCTTTTTGTAAGGCCTCGGATATTGCCCGTGGCTTGACGGCAGGTAAGTACACGACACTTGCGCCCATGGATATAAGTGCCATCAGACCGCAGGTTAATTCCAGCATGTGACTTAGCGGTACGATCGAGACTGATCTGTGCGTCGGATAAATAATCATATATTCCATCAATGAATGTATATTCGAGCAGATGTTTTTATGAGTTAGTATTACGCCTTTCGGATCGCCCGTGCTGCCACTGCTGAATACGATTAACAGCGTGTCGTCAGGTTTTATATCGTTAGCGCGGGCTAGTTTGGTGTCCGGTACTGTCGGCAGCTCGGCCTTGAAATCCTCAATATATATAACATCTGACGAAATCTCTTTGGCTTGCGGCATAAACTTAGAAAAGAAAATGAACTTTGGCTCGATTAACGATATGGCTTTTTTAATAAAGTCCACCGACGAGTTCATATCCAGCGGTACGACGATGACCCCTTTGATAGCACAGGCGAAAAACAAAGTCGCCCAGTAAGGGCTGTTTGGCGCGCTGATAATGATTTTGTCGCCCTTACTAAGGTTTTTTTCGTCAATATAATTTACGGCCTGCGTGGTTTTATCCCACAGGTCGTTAAATGTCCAAATCTTGGTACGGTATTTTTGTTTCTCAATGAATACGGTTCGAGTTGTATATTTTTTACAAGTGGAATACAGGTAATCCTGAATATTCCTGAAAAGTTTTGTCTGTTTCACACCTTTTGACATTACGGTTATTATATCATCAAAAAGGTGAGTTGAAATATATCTTAAAAAATGTTATGATATAGACTCCTTAAGAGGTTTGATGACTAATCACCCTTGGAGGTGCACCTTGCTAATAGTCAACCTGATGCCGACGGACATCTGTCAGCTGCGGTTGTCGGCGGATTGATATTCGGCGAATCTATCATGCTGTTTTTCGAGAATAAACGCTCGGCAAGCATCAAGGCGGCGCTTTACAGCATAGCTTGGCTGGGGCTTTATACGGTCGTCGGGCTGTTAATACTGGCGCTAGTTTCAGTGATGAGCAGATCTTATCCTATGTACTGATTGTAAAACACTTATCTTTTGAATTATTAGCAAGTAGATATATAATTCTAATTAATCTACGAGAACCGCTTGCCGGCCTGATAGATAACCTCAGGAGGTGATTCGATATCTGACAATATAGTCAAGGTTAGGCAAACGGACACGCAGAGAAGCTGAGCCCACAAGACTCCAACAGGAGGGGAACCTTGGGATCTGGTAACACCCCCAGTGACAGGCAGGTCTGCGAAACCATTCTCAAGATGGGAGCGGACAACGTCATACTGAACCGCCTGAACGGGACGGTGTACATCGCGTTTTACCGTCACCGCGGATGCGGGCGGATCTATGTGAACGTCTGCAACTACCTGTCGCGGAAGTTCCCTGGTCAGCGCGTTGTCGTCTTCGAGTCGCCCCAGCTGGGCAAGACGTGTCACAAGACGCGTGAACGTTCACCCAACCAGCGGCACTTCAAGAAGACGTCGATGACGGCGACGGCCGAACGCCTGGGCGCTTAGCGTCCAGTGAGCTCGTAGAGATCGGGGTGGGTCGCATTCGTGCGACCCACCCCCTATTAATTGATTCGATTTCTTGACATCTATCGACGGCAGGTATAAAACGGGTAGTAGGTTATTAGGTAAAATGAAAACTCAAACCAACGTGGAGATACCAAAATCGGACTTACGATCAGAGGCTACTCAATTACCTGAAATTACTAGAGACCACAGCGAAATCGAAAGAGTAGAGTGGTTAGCTGCCGTTACCCATGATGAGTTTAAGGACGCTTTGACAATGTGCAGTGTCAGCATGATGGATACCGGTAAAGCCGGTGCTTTTGCTATTTATAAGGACACGGAAGGTACAACCATCAGTAATCCGGTCTTACCCGAACCGGACGGTGTTTGCCACTTCGGCCAGGATATTACACATAATTGGGGTATAGATACCGGAACCAGCGAATTGATTGACCCGGCAAGTTCCCAGTATCATAAGCTATTTACGAAGTTTGATGAATATTCCGAAGCGCAGATGCCACGTACTGATGTGTGTGGCTGTGTGGTCGGCTTTCCAATGGGCGAATTTACAAACAGAGGCTTTAAAGCCCAAGATATCAGGCGGCCGACAAAAGCCTGGTTGGAATTCTTTGTTCAACAAGAAAATTTACACCCGGGATTCGTAATGGGAATCCTAACCAACGACGGCAAAAGATCAGGCCTGATTTTATTTAAGAAAAGCGAGGAAGCTCGCCAGATTAACGAACGCTCCTGGGGCTGCATGGGTGACGGGGACGGTGTCGGCAGGGATTGTGTGCTGAGGCTGATGAACACTGGCGGCATTGTGTATTCCGATGTGAATTTATCATGTCCAAAAAACTGCGACCCTACCAGGCTATACGAAAAAAGAGTCAAGCAAGCAGTTCAAGACATATTTTGATTGTCCAAGCGGTAAGTTGACAAAGTAGAGTGCTTATGCTATACTGAAAGTATAAATTGATAAAAACAGAAAGAAAAAGATGACAGAAGCACAAGTTGATCAAAACGATTCAAAAGACTTTTCCGAAGCGGCAATAGCTGCGATTGACTCTGTTGATGGACCGACGCATATAATTAACGGGATGTCCGATGCCGATAGGCAGATGCTAACCAAAGAGGGGGTCAGGTTCAAGACAGGGGTGGTCGCAGAGTTGGATGCAACTAGGGTCCCGGGTGCTGAAAGGCCTGCCGAAAAAAAAGCCGGTAAAGCAGTTTTGAATGCGATGCTTAGTCCGACAGGCGGCGAAACGGAAACAATCGATGCCAGAATCAGATATCTTGATGCCGACAGGGGCGAGGCGGGCGACGCAATTGAAGCGCACACAGACACCACTCCTGATAACACGCAAACAGGCGAAAAGCCCTCACTCGATGCGGTTTTGCCGAGCGATCATAATTTATAACTATTTTCTAGACTGCAGGGCGTATTCAAAAGTATTTCTATCAAAACCAAGTATTTTTATCATATCGCCGTCATCATATTCAACGGTGCTAAATGGTACGCCCATTTGACCGCTTAGTTCGACCATTTTTCTGGCTTCACTGGGGTCTGAGTCGACCATTTTTTCGCTGTACTTAACTTTTTTATGATCTAACCAGCCTTTTAGGGCGTGGCAGTAAACGCAGGATCTGGTGCTATATACGGTTATTTTCATTATTTCTCTCCTTTTTTATACAGTTTTTACATACTCCATTAATCGTCAGCCGTCCCGATATGGAACAGCCCTCGCCGATGGACGATTCAAGAAGTGGTTTTACTCTTGCTTTGATGTCAGTATCGCGCAACAAACCGCATGATACGCACTGAAAATGATCATGGGCGGTATTGTTTGCGTCATAACGCATGGAACCGTCGTAATTGGGAGGGGCTAAGCTGATTTTCCCACGAGACGCCAGTCTGGCGGTTGCCCGGTGCACCGTTGTTGCGCTAAGAGACGGGTAGGATCTACGCAGAAGTTCTAGTAATTCAGCATTAGAAGCGTGACCGACTTTTTTCAATAGTCGTTCTATATCCGTACAATATTTGGTTTTGCGACCAAAGGTTGTGCTATCCATTGTTGTTAAGTATAATAAAAAAGTTATTAATGTAAATAGTTTACAATAAGAATATGAAAAGAATAATTATTGATGTTCGTGAACCTTATGAATTTGCATCCGGTCATGTTGGCGAAGCTGTTAACATACCGGCTACACAGATTATGAATGGAACGGCAGACTTACGGAAAATCTCAAAAGACGCAAAGTTGATTCTATATTGCAATTCGGGCAGTCGATCGGGTTTTGTTAGCAGCCTACTGAACAAAATAGGCTATGACAATGTTACTAATGGTATAAACATTGATAATTTGTCTAAAGAATACGATATCAAATGATTTATGAAATAATCCGGTCGGTTAGAATGTATAATACGTGTGAATATGGATAACCAGGATAAATTAGCGGATTCTCAGATAATTCGCCTGATCCTAGATGGCGACAAAGATATGTATGCGCATATTGTTGAGAGGTATGAAAACAAATTACTACGTTATGCGACATATCTGCTAAAAGACTATGATGTCGCGTCAGACGCGGTGCAAGAGACTTTTATAAAGGCATATATAAATTTGCGAAACTATAATTTGAATAAACGCTTTTCGCCATGGGTTTACAGAATCTTACATAATGAAGCGATGAATATCATAAAGCGGAACAAAAAAACCACAACAATTAATTCAGTAAATGAAATTAATGACGATTTTATGATAAAATTCAGCGCCGACAAATCGATTGACAGAAAAATATTGCACAAGAATGTACATGAATGTTTGAGAAAAATAGATATTAAATACCAAGAGGTATTAGCTCTTACGTATTTCGAAAACTTGAAATATGATGAAATTAGCGACGTTTTACATATCCCGACTTCTACGGTAGGAGTCAGGATAAAGCGAGGAAAAGAGATGTTAAAAAGGATATGCGAAGACAGTGGGGTGAAGTATGAATAAAAAATTTAACCCAAAGAACAGCTTGATTGAAAGGCGGGTGATGGACAAGATATCAAGTGGTCAGATTAAAATGAAGCCAAAGGCATATTACGTATCGATAGGATTTTTAACTCTGATAGCGACAATTTTACTTAGTTTCGTGACGCTATATCTTGTTAGCGTTTGGTCTTTTTGGCTGAGAGTGAACCTGAGTAGCGGACCGGCTTTTGGTGCCAGGCGCAATCTGGCAGGATTGGTGTCAACCTTTCCTTGGTGGGCGTTAATCTTGGGAATATTGGCGCTGGCGGCTTTGGTGTACACGATAAAGAAAACCGGGCATTTGTATAAAATAAGATTACGCCATTTGGTACCGATAATGTTAGCGATATTTATTTTTATAGGTTTTATATTGTCATATAGCGGATTACCGGGTTTGATAAATGGTCATAATCCAGTAGAGGACGGCGGTTTTCGCAATGGACGCGGTCGCATAATGAAATAATTTTATCGCTTCGTTTGTAATACATATGCCGAAAGGAGGCGAAATGAAAAAAATAGTAACACTAAGTGTAGGAGTAGCGAGTTTGGCAGCGCTAGGCTTGATGGTTGCTCCTAATCTGGTAAACGCGAAAAGCGGTCCGAACACTGGCCGCACGGGCGGATACGGTGGCGGATATGAGCAGATGATTCAATCCAAGGCCGAAATATTAAAAATGACTGCGACCGAGCTGAAAACTCAACTGCAGACTAAAACTATGCTGCAAATCGCGCAGCAGCAGGGTGTAAGCGAAGATCAATTTCATACTGCCATGGAAAAAGTGGCGCGTCAGCGTTGGGAAGACAGAGGTCTGACTCAGGCTGAAATCGACAGCCGGCTGCAAAGAATGAAAGAGCGCCAGGCTGGCGATCACGAGACCAACAGCGCCAATCGCGGCGGCATGCGATACGGTCGATAAATCTGCTTACAGCGTGATATAGAGGCTATTTAGGTAGTCTCTATATTTTTATTATATTAAAATAAGATTACCTGCTAGAATTAGAGTAAAGGGGTAATATGTTTGTAAGAATTTATCTTATCGCGCTACCTGTGTTTGTCTTGATTGATGCAATTTGGCTGTGGGCGGCAAAAGGGTTGTACTCGTCACAAATAGGTTTTTTGATGAAAACAAATATCAATTGGGCAGCTGCTGTGGTTTTTTATCTGTTATTTATCGTCGGTTTAGTTGTTTTTGTAATCTCGCCGGCACTTGAAAAAGACTCTTGGTTGCAGGCTTTATTATTCGGGGCTCTGTTTGGATTGGTTGCATATGCAACGTATGATTTGACAAATTTGGCGACAGTAAAGAACTGGCCGATATTGATTACGGCAGTTGATTTGGCTTGGGGCGCAACGGTTGCCGCTTTGGTTTCGGTAACCAGTTATCTAATAGCCGATAAGTTGGGTTTATGACCTATTACCTGGTTCTTGCAATTGCATTGTTTATATATATGAACCTTGCTTTTGTTGTTTCAGTAATAAAAAAGAGAAACGATATTGCCGATATATTTTAGGGATTGGGGTTTATCTTTATTGCCTGGTTGGCATATTATTTCAGTAGTAATTCCGGGTTAGCAGCGGTTACGATAAACGTATTAGTTACGATTTGGGGATTGAGGCTGGCTCACCATATCTACTCTAGGAATCGTAGAAAACCAGAAGACAAGAGGTATATTGATATGCGTAACAAATGGGGAAGGCATTTTTTGTATAAATCCTATATCAATGTTTATATGCTGCAAGGCTTATTTTTGTACTTAATTTCGACGCCGATATTGGTAGCAAATTATTACTCTGTCGATAATATCAACGTGGCCATATTATTGGGTATTGTTTTCTGGCTAATCGGTTTTGGTTTTGAGTCGGTGGCTGATACTCAGCTATCAAGGCATATTAATAACCCAAAAAACAAGGGCACGATAATGCAGTCGGGGCTCTGGAAGTATTCAAGACATCCTAATTATTTTGGTGAAGTTACCTGCTGGTGGGGGATATGGCTGATGTCATTTGGTTCAAGTGGGCAGACCTGGAGTGTTATTGGACCTGTTGTCATAACGATTTTAATAGTTTTTATTTCCGGCATACCATTGCTTGAGAGGCGATATGAAGGTAGGCCTGATTTTGAAGATTATAAAAAACGCACGAGTGTTTTTTTCCCTTTGCCGCCAAAAAAATAGCGTAGAATAAACAACACGATACGCTATATATGGTGTTTTTGTTATTCTTGGTGTTATAATTAGATTGCGTGGAGGGTTAAACAAAAAGCATTGTAACAGAAGGTGCTTTATGGGGGGTGTAAGAGGACGTCGTTCCTTTTCGTCATTTCCCGCGTCCCTAAAAAGGCGCGGGATTTTGATTTTGGACAAGGCCTAACGATTGCTATAATAGTCACAAGTACGATTGCAAAATAAATAGGAGGAATAAATATATATGCAGGACCCGTTTTCTAATGCCATGGCTCAACTGGATAGGGTAGCGAAAATCAAAGGATTCGACAAGCAGTTTATTTTGAAATTAAAACAGCCCGATCGCGACATCAAAGTATCGATACCGGTGGCAATGGATGATGGCTCGACCAAGACGTTTGAGGGGTACAGGGTCGAGTATGATAATACATTCGGACCCTATAAAGGTGGTATAAGGTTTCACCCGGATGCGGATATTAATGAAGTGAAAGCCTTGGCGTTTTGGATGGTATTAAAGTGCGCGGTTGTCGACATACCTATGGGCGGCGGTAAGGGCGGTATCAAGGTTAATCCGAAAGAGTTATCAAAAAACGAACTGGAAAAATTATCTCGAGGTTGGATGCGTGAAATGGCCGATTATCTGGGGCCGCAAAAGGATGTGCCGGCGCCTGATGTCAATACTACGCCCGAGATTATGTCATGGATGGCCGATGAATACGCTAAGATTACCGGGGATAACACTAACGCGGTTATTACCGGCAAGCCTCTGGATAAAGGTGGCTCCGAGGGGCGCGATATAGCTACGGCCCAAGGGGGATTTTACGTTTTCGAGGCCATAAAAGAAAAGTTAGGCTTGAATAAAAAATGTAATATCATTATTCAAGGTGCGGGCAATGCTGGCGCCAATGCGGCGCTAATTTGGCAAGCTGCCGGGCATAATATCGTCGCATTATCCGATTCAAAAGGCGGTGTTTATAACGCACAGGGGCTGGACGTTGAAAGTATAGTCGGACACAAAAGACGGACCGGTTCGCTAGCCGGTTACAGTAACGCTGAGCGCGGTGATTGCGATATCACAAACGAAGAGCTACTAGAGCTGGAATGCGATTTATTGATTCCGGCAGCTTTTGAAAACGTAATAACTGCGGCGAATGCCGACAGGATTAAGGCAAAGGCTATCTTAGAATTGGCTAACGGTCCGGTTGACCCAAGCGCCGACGAGATTCTGTTTAAGAAAAATATCCCAGTTATCCCTGACATTTTGGCGAATGCAGGCGGGGTTGTTGTGTCATATTTTGAATGGGATCAAAACCTACGGAACGAGCACTGGACTCGTGAGCAGGTCCTAAGTAGGTTACAACCAATCATGGCCACCGCGGCCGAAAAAGTATTATGCGAAGCCAGGGATGCCGAGACCGACATGCGCATGGGGGCATATATTTTAGCTATTGAAAACCTAATGCGCAAAATGGACGAAAACAAAGGGGCTAAAGAGGAAGGTTTTGCTATAATAGGGGCAAATGGATAAAACAGCCCTGGTTATTCGACAAAGCGCAAAAGATTTATTCGACGTTGATTGCGACATCAAACTAAGTCGGCCCGATTCGAAGTTCGGTGATTTTGCGACTAATGTCGCGATGCAGCTAGCGAAACCCTTAGGGCGTAATCCGCGCGAAATTGCAGAACAATTGTCCGCACGATTGCGTGAAACCGGTGATTTTTCAGAAGTTTCAATTGCCGGACCGGGGTTTATTAATCTGAAAATTAAAGACAGTATTCTATCTGAAGAACTGAAAGAAATCGTTGAGAATCCGTCCGGGTATGGTAAATCCGATTTATATAAAGATAAAGTCATCGTTACCGAATATTCCGATCCTAACCCATTTAAGGTTCTGCATGTCGGACATTTGTACACCAGCATAATCGGGGACGCTATTTCGAATTTGATTGAATATGCCGGTGGTGCAGTTCATCGAGTTAATTTTGGCGGCGATGTCGGATTGCATGTCGGTAAAACATTGTGGGCAATTTTGAAAAAGCTGGACGGTGAAAACCCAGAAAAATTATCAGAAATACCAAAGGACAAACATTCCGAATGGATGGGTGAATGTTATGTAGAGGGCTCCCGCGCCTATGAGGATGACGAGCAGGCTAAATCTGAAATCATAGAACTGAATAAAAAAGTGTACCAAATTCATATCGATGACGACCACGAATCACGCTTGGCGCAAATTTATTGGACATGCCGAAAGTGGAGCTATGATTATTTCGATACTTTTTATGCCCGAATTGGTTCGAAATTCGAAAAGTATTACCCGGAAAGCGAAACATCTCAAATTGGATTGAGTACGGTTTTAGAGCAAAGGGATAAGGGGGTTTACAAAGATAGCGACGGCGCGGTTGTGTTTGAAGGCGAGCCATACGGTCTTCATACGCGTGTGTTCGTAAATCAAGAAGGTTTACCGACATACGAAGCGAAAGACGTCGGCCTCAGTATTAAAAAATGGCAAGATTATCATTTTGACAAATCGATTATCATTACCGGCAATGACATTACCGAATACATGAAGGTCGTTATAAAAAGTATCGAGCAGTTTATGCCCGAACTGGCTGAACATACCAAACACATTACGCACGGCAACATCAGATTAGCCGGTAATGAAAAGATGGCTAGTCGAAAAGGTAATTTTTTGCGTGCTGTTGACGTCCTGGATATTACGGCCGATGCAAACGAAAAAGTGCAAGGAAATCGCAACGACGAACCGGTATTGGGGGCAATCAAATACAGCTTTTTGAAGTTCAAAATTGGTGCGGATAGTATATTTGAACCGAAAGAATCAGTTAATTTGCAGGGGAATAGTGGCCCGTATTTGCAATATGCGTTGGCCAGGGCCGGATCTATCATCAAAAAACTGACTTCGGACAGGTCTGAGTTCAACCCACCTTCCGATGGCTATTCGCAGTATGAAAGGGACTTATTGTTCAAAATTACCGAATATCCGCACGTTATCCATCAGGCCACAACGGAATTTGCTCCGCATCAGCTTTGCACGTATTTGTACGAATTGGCCCAGGTATTTAACCGGTTTTATGAAAACAGCAAAGTTATCGGTGACGAGCGTGAAAGTATCCGATTACATCTGGTTTCGGCTTATGCGTCTGTTCTTAGAAACGGCCTGGCGGTTCTTGGCATACCCACACCCGAGCGAATGTAATATAATCATGTCATAAGAAGGAGTTTTGATATGCCAGCAAAAGAAGCAAAAAAAGCTGCCAGAAAAGCTAAAGTCGTAAAAGCCGCTAAGAAAGTTAATGTTGCTCCGAAGGCAATTGCCAAAGTGAGTGGTTCGCAAATGAAAGAATTTTTGGATTTTATTCGTACTCAAGGCGTCGTCGGTCTGGCAGTAGGCTTGGTGCTGGGTGGCGCGACCAGCGTACTGGTCAAATCTTTGATTGATAATGTAGTCATGCCTCCGCTTGGTATGTTTTTAGGGTCGGCGGAAGGGCTGAAGGGGCTGACTTGGTCTATCGGTAACGTTAACGGCAAACCGACCATTGTAAATTACGGTGTATTTTTAAACGATTTTATAAACTTTTTGATAATCGCGATTGTCGTTTACTTCATCATCCGTCTTTTGAAATTCGAGAAAATCGACAAAAAGAAAAGCTAGAAACAAATAGTGCTACAATAAAATCACTATGCAGAGCATAAATCGCCAAAGTAAAAGGCGAGTCTGGGTGGTCATTTTCGGAATAATAGCCGTCATCTTGTGTGCTGCAATTTTTGCCGTGGTTTGGTCGGTCAGATCCGGTGCGCCAACGGGTGAGATTTTCCAGAAGCGGGCAAAAAAAGAAGATCCTTTACCCAAAACCGTATCATCAAACGTTCTGTTTTTAGGAAATACATTTTGGGGTAGATATATTAATGACTGGTCTATGGCCAGCGCTTTAAAGTATAAATATCCGTTTTCAAGAATGAACGAATTTCATCGTGAGGCGTACGATGCCTGGATTTCCGGGTTAGAGTGTCCTACCGTAGCCGGTGTGAACATGACGTCCGCTCAGCAAGAGCAGGCGCTCCAATTCAACTGCTCGCCGAAATACTTACCAGAGGCTGCCAAGTGGTATACGGTATTTACACTGGCAAATAACCATACCGATAATCAGGGAGTTACTGGATTCGAGGAGACCCAGGCACAGCTGGATAAAAATAATATACAATACTTCGGCCACTATGATCCTGACGTAATTAGTGACGTTTGCGAGGTTATTAGCCTTCCGGTAAAAGTCACTTACGATAATAAATCAAAAAAAGACGGTAAGCTGCCGGTTGCGATGTGTGGCTTTCATGGTGTGTTTAAGATTCCATCGGATGAGTCGGTTGCCGTAATGAAACAGTATGGACAATATATGCCGGTCATTGCTATGCCTCATATGGGGAAAGAATACCAATCGGCGCCCGACCAGTTGAAGACCAGTTTTTATCAAGGGCTGATTGATAGCGGGGCGGACATGGTCATAGGCGACCATCCGCACTGGATCCAGACCACCGAAAGCTATAAGGGACACCTGATTGTGTATTCAATGGGTAATTTCATGTTTGACCAGCAGGATACGGCGGAAGTCGTGCGCTCGGCCGGTATAAATATGTATATGAGTGCGACGGATACTAACGGAGAAAAGTTGGCAAAATGGCTGACGTTGGGTGAAAAATGCGCAAAATACAAGGACGATTGCCTTGCCCAGGCGGTAAAGCAGAAACTTACCCGATTGGATATTAGTTATAAATTCAAAGTCGTTGGTACGAATGACGGCGACAAGATTGTCAAACCGGCTACGGCAATTCAACAGACGGACATTCTGGGTAGGCTTAAATGGCAATCGACCGTTGACCAGTTGCAACCACCATATAGTGGTATGTAGAATGTATCTATGACCCAAAAAGAGATTCACGAATACTTACTTAGTTTCCCGAATACGTGGATGGATTTTCCGTTCGGTGAAGATGTGGCTGTTTATAAGATAGGGCACAAGGAAGTGGATAAGGGTAAGATGTTCGCTTTGGTTGCCGAGAATAGTAAACCGGTTCGGATTAGTTTGAAGTGCGATCCGATCTTGGCGGAAAAACTACGCGAAGAATATGAGAGCGTCATGCCCGGGTATCATTTGAATAAAAAGCATTGGAATACAATTATTTGTTCAGGACAATTAACTGACGATGAGTTAAAAGATTTGATTCACCACAGCTATATTTTGGTTTCTAGCTAGTTGTATCGTTAAAATCAGAGAATTCTTTTTGAGTTGGTTCTAGGGTCTTATATGCATTATCGAGGAATGTTTTTAGGCTAGTGCTGCGAGTGCTTTTATAAATCTGGCGCATCAGAATCAATGTGTTTTCGAGTCGTGTTGACATTTCATTTGCATATACGCGGTCGAATCTGACATTCAATCTGGCGTCTTCCAGGGTGACAAGCAGTGCTTCGTTGGATTCCGCGAGAGTTACGTTTTTAGGCAGTTTGTCTACTTTTATATTGTCTTTCGCTAGGATTGGGGTGATATCGCGGATTGTGTTGGTTAAATAAATGCTAAGAGCACTATTTAAAGCGCGTAATTTGGCACTTTTGATATTTCCGGCCGTTTTATCGGACGTGTCTTTGATTGAAAGTAGGCGTGCGGCCAGACGTTCGGTTGGCGCAATATTATTTGAGGAGATATTTACAATTGCACCTAGTACGCAAAGCATTAGGATAACAACCAGTGCAATAGTCCCAAAAAATACCGGCTTCTTGCTAAAGATGCCAGGACCTTTTTGCGGCTTTGCTGCGATTCGATCCAGGTAATCTGCCGGTAACTGGGTGCTGTCTTGGTTGGGTTGCATATCTGGAGTCAATTTAAGCATAATCGGAAGGCAATATCAAAACCTACGAAATACCATCTTGGTGATGCTTGTGCTATAAATGAAGGTATGATAACACCAGCTGGGGAAAAACAAAAACATTTATCTTCCGCTTTCACAATAGTAGAACTATTGGTAGTTATCGTAGTTATCGCCATCTTAGCTGCTATTACCATTGTCGCCTATAGCGGTGTTACAAGTCAGGCTACGGTTTCGTCCTTAAAATCTGACCTTGATAATGCCGCAAAAATTCTGAAAATGGATCATATTACTAATGCGGCTTTCCCGGCTACATTAGCTGCGGCCAACGGTGGCAACGGAATACCGGCTAGTGCCGGTACTAGCTATGCTTATATATAAAATAATGCAAGCCCAGCATCTTTTTGTATTACGGCCACAAATGGAACGACTTCATACAGAGTAACAAACAATAGTTCACCGACTTCTGGCACTTGTCAGACTTCCGGAATTGTAGCAAGCGGGTTGGTATTAAATATAGATGCTGGTAATACGGCATCATATCCACCACCATTTATAAGCACCCCCTGGACGGACTTAAGCGGGAGTGGTAATCACGGTACTTTAGTTAATGGTGTGACATACAACGACGCAAATAATGGGGTATTAAGTTTTGACGGGGTAAACGACTATGCGGTGATAACTGACTCTGCTTCTATCAAGCCTTCAAATCAAATATCGTATTCGTTTTGGGTGAAGCCCACTGTTTTTTCTGGTTGGAACTGTGTCTTTGGAAAGTATAATATCCCACGTATTCAATTTGGTGGCGGCAGGCTATACTTAAATGATTTTCCCTCTGCAAATACGCCATCCGGTTCAAATCAACTTCTTTCCAATAGCACATTCTCAATTAATAATTGGTACTACGTAACCTACATATTCGACAGCAGCAGCCTTGCTTTATATGTGAATGGGGTTTTGGATATATCACTATCAACCTTTAACGGTGCCCTGACTTGGAATAATTACAATTACACTATTGGCACACCAGCCTATCTCCCTTATGGGTTTGTTAATTTTCTGTCTGGTAAAGTTTCCAATTTTATGATTTACAACCGCGCTCTAACCCCAACCGAAGTAACTCAGAATTTCAACGCCCTAAGGAGTCGCTATGGCCTCTAAGCTAGTCAGGCCCGCCTTCACCATCCTCGAACTGCTAGTCGTCATCGTCATCTTGGCCATCCTGGCCGCCATTACCTTGGTAGCCTATAGCGGCATCACCAACCAGGCCGTGGTTAGTTCCATGCAGTCCGACCTATCTAACGCCAGCACCGCCCTCAAAGCCTTCCAAGCCGAAACCGGCAACTTCCCTTCGACCATAAGCACCGACTGTGAGGCTGATCCGACCTCTACCACTGCTCCGACCAACCTATGCCTTAAGGTCAGCTCTAACAGCACCTATGCCAACTACGTCGCTTCCAACGGTGCCGTCCCCAAATCCTTTTCCCTGACCGTATCCAACCCCGGATTAAGCTATGACTACGTCATTACCAGCGAATCCAAACCAACCAGCCTGGCCCCGGCTCCTAATTCCCCGGTCGCCGACTGGTTAGCTACCCTACAGGGTGATCACTACGGCAACTACTATGACCTGGTAGGCAAACAATGGGCCACCGTAACCAGATCCACACCTAAAACCGTCTATGATCCCACCACCCAACACATCTACGACGTCCCAGCCAATTACCTGGCCGTTACCCCCCGAAGCGATGGCAAGAGTGGAGTGGAGGC
>Ga0172375_10002048_pt1 | contig 31912 bp, 31 predicted proteins | sample LakKiv1m_FD_114537 | JGI IMG/M metagenome (GOLD analysis project Ga0172375, IMG submission 114537) | Freshwater microbial communities from Kabuno Bay, South-Kivu, Congo - kab_092012_11.1m | ecosystem: Environmental > Aquatic > Freshwater > Lake | place: Democratic Republic of the Congo... | reverse complement strand
TGGATCAACTTCGAGCGTATATGTTTCCAGAAGTTTGTGGAGCTTGGGGGCAATCACGAAACGACAGTAACCGGAGTCAGGATTTAGTTCATAGTATTGTTGATGAGAGAGTTCGGCTGGGTAGAACTTGGTGGCGGAGACAATTTCTGTGACGGCGTGGGGGAGCTTTTGTTTGGCGAGGAAAGCCAGGGATTTTTGAGAAGGAGTGTGATAGAAAATGGCGGAGCGGTACTGAGAGCCGACGTCAGCTCCTTGCCGGTTGAGAGTCGTTGGATCGTGAAGAGCAAAGAAAACTGAGAGGAGAGTTTGGTAAGAAATTATTGCTGGATCAAATTTGAGTTCGATCGCTTCAGCGTGGCCGGTCTGGCCGGAACACACCTGTTCATAGGAGGGACTAGGAGTAGAGCCGCCCGTGTAGCCAGGAGTGACCTCACTAACTCCTTTGAGGCGACAAAAAATCGCTTCGGTACACCAAAAACAACCACCAGCAAAAGTCGCTTTTTCAAGCATGATTACCTTGAGGAATAAATTTGAGTGAGAGAGAGTTGACACAGTGACGAGTGTTGGTTTTGGTAAACCCCTCCCCGACAAAAACGTGACCTAAGTGGGCCTCACACCGGGCACACTGAATTTCTGTCCGAGTACCATCGGGATCGGGTGGCTGTTGAACGGAATTCTTGATAAATCGGTCAAAGGCAGGCCAGCCACAACCAGCGTCGAATTTGGCTGCAGAAGAAAACAGAGGATTCTCGCAGCGTTTACAGACGTAGGTTCCTGGACGAAAAAAAGCGTCATACTCACCAGAAAAAGGAGCTTCGGTACCTTTAGCTTCAATTATGGCTTTTTCTTTGGTAGTTAAGTTACGGTATTTGATAAAGAAATTCTAGCACAGAAATATTTGTATTTCAGGCTAAAACGTGTATACTAGAGGATAGTATTCCAAATCGAACTTCTAAGTTACTGAATTTCTGATTGGTAGTAAGTAAATGAAAAAAACAACCCTTTTGAAGGTGTTGGTGGTGTATTCAAGTAAGATTGCCTCTAGCGCCCTCTTAAACAAGACCGAAAATATTAATCCGTTTGCGCTGGACTCGCAAAGGGCTGGTTATGCTCAGTCGTACGCCTATTTTTTGGACGAGTGTAAGAAACAAAATTTGCAAGCGGCACTCTCAACATCAGACGACATTATTGGATCAGGCACGTGTAAATCGTTTTGGACACATGACAAGGAAGGTTGGAACAAGGTTAAAACCCCATGTTTTTCGGCGAATATTTTTGACAAGTTCTCCCCTACTAACTTGATATTGAAAGGTAAGCGGGAGCTAATGTTTCATAACCCCTTAATCAAACCTTTTAATAATCGTAATTTATATCACTTGTTCTTTGATAAGTATGAAACGTACACAAAACTGGCTAAGTATGCAATCCCGACGGTTGTAATTGATAGCAAGGTAAAAAATGGGATATCGACGGCTTTAGGGAAATTGTCGGGACTGATGGGAAAAGCTAGTAAAAGAGTTGACTTTGAGAGTAATTTCGTTTTGAAAGACCGAAACGGAGCCGGAGGAAACCGAGTATATAAGATTACGGACAAAAGAGAAAAGAGAATAGAGCAAATAATAAAGCGATGTCCAAATAATTCGTTCATTTTGCAGCCGATGGTGAAGTTTGAGAGAGGATTTGAGTATGGAGGCAAAGAGGTAAGGGCAGATATAAGACTAATATTTATGGGAAGAAAAATAGTTCAAACGTACGTGAGAATTGCTGCTGTAAACGAGTTTCGATGTAATGATCATCAAGGTGGTGCCCTGCACCACTTAGATATAAAAAATATACCGAGTGTGGTAATTCAAATGGCGAGAAAAGTGGAGAGGGAACTACCTCCCCATGACTCTCTGTATGCACTGGACTTTATAATTGGTAATAGCGGAAGACCGTACTTTTTGGAGGGGAACACCGGCCCGGGGCTCGATTGGAAAATGGCGGATAAAGAAGAAGAGTTAAAGTCAAAACAGTTAATTAGGCTCATTGTAAGGAAAATGGCGGAGAGAGCGAGTGGGATAAAGAATGAGAAACGGAATGGTGTGGGAAGAGAGACAAAAATAAACTATCTATTTAGTTAGCCTTCAAGATTTACGATTGATCTTGACCCCAACAAAATCGATGAGGGGAAAGAGAGAGCGGACTTCACCCCAGAATTTTTCGGAGAGATTGGCGGAGTAAGTACTGTTTTTGCCTTTTTCCATGTGGGAGCAAAGCCGGTGATCCCAATCTTCGATAACCTTCCTAACCTGGAGCCCTTGCTCGTTAAAGACAACTTGATTCCCCCGTTTGTCTTGAGAATAGAGATTGTGAATAAACTTAAACTCAGCAAAGAGCGCTTGATTCTCAGAACACATCTTGTAGAAATATTCTTTGTACTTGACCATGGCTCTTTATTTGGCGGGAAGGTTTTGAATAATTTGAGGAATAAGTTGTCCAAACCAGGAACCAATGATGGGAATTAGCTCAACCTTACTCAGAAAATAGACGATTAGGGAAATAAAAAGGGTCGCACCAACAACTGAACCAAGACCTGTGAAGATTCCGCTAAGAAAAAAACGGCCAAAGGACTGACGAGCGTAAAGACGGTTTAAAATTTGGTTGAGACGTTTAATTTCATCAACAAGCGTTGGTTCTGACATAGAACAATGATAGCAAGAAAGTTAGACAAGGGCGAGGGCAAGAACTTGGTCGATAGAGCTAACCGGATGAAGAGTAAGATCACGAAGGATCTCGGCGGGAATTTTTTCGAGGTCTTTTTCATTTTGCTTGGGGAAGACGATGTGTTTGAGACCGGCGGTGTGAGCGGCAATAATTTTTTCTTTGAGTCCACCAATTTCTAAGACCCTACCCCGCAAGGTGATTTCGCCGGTCATCCCGAGATTTTTCTTGACTTTCTGACCGGTGAGGGCGGAAACTAGGGCAGTTGTCATGGTGACACCGGCTGAGGGACCGTCTTTCGGAACCGCTCCTTCCGGGACGTGGATGTGAATATCGAGGGTTTTATAGAACTTGGGTTTGAGACCGAATTTCTTGGAGTGAGCGCGGATATAGGAATAGGCGGCGCGCGCGGATTCTTTCATGACGTCTCCCAGTTGACCGGTAATTTGAACCTTGCCACTACCTGGCATGGTTGAGACCTCGATAAAGAGAATTTCACCGCCGGCAGAAGTCCAAGCGAGACCGGTCGCCATCCCAACGGGATTCGATTTCTCGGCAAGCGTGGGAGTAAATTTGAGGGGACCAAGATAATGAGAGAGGGTTTTTAAAGATAAAGAGGGAGTAGTCTTTTTCGATTTTCCATTCCTGCTCGCTAAGGAGCGGGCAAGTTTGCGGGCAACTTTGGCAAGTTCTCTTTCGAGGTTGCGAACACCGGCTTCGCGAGTGTAACCACTAATGATTCGACGTAGCACGCCGTCACTTAAGCGGAGGTCTTTAGAGGAAAGAGCGTTTTTCTCCACAACTTTAGGAAGGAGGTGTGATTTGGCGATGTGAAATTTTTCTTCGGTAGTATAACCGGAAAAGCGGATGACTTCGAGGCGGTCACGAAGAGCCGGGGGAATGGTATCCAAGACGTTAGCAGTCGCGATGAACATGACTTGAGAAAGGTCAAAGGGGAGTTCTAGATAGTGATCGGAAAAGTCTTTATTTTGTTCGGGATCAAGAGTTTCTAGGAGAGCTGAGGACGGGTCACCACGAAAATCGGTGCCAATTTTGTCAATTTCATCAAGCATAAAAACCGGGTTACTAACACCGGCTTGGATAATGCCGTCGATAATCCGCCCAGGCATAGCGCCAACGTAGGTTTTTCGGTGGCCGCGAATCTCGGCTTCGTCACGGATACCTCCAAGACTCACTTTAATAAACTTGCGTTTGAGCGAACGAGCGATAGAGCGACCGATCGAAGTTTTACCAACCCCGGGAGGACCGACAAAACAGAGGATGGTGGGAAGGGAGATACTCTTCTCACCAGACTTTTTTTGTTTAAGTTTCATGACCGCCAAATATTCGAGAATGCGTTCTTTGACTTCAGAAAGAGCATAATGGTCCTCGTTAAGAATTTTTTCGGCGGTTTTCAAAGAAACGTGATCGGAAGTAACTTGGCCCCAAGGAAGCTCGAGCACAGTGTCAAGCCAAGTCCGGAGGTAACTACTTTCCGGGTTATTGGGAGAGAGGCGTTCAAGGCGAGTAAATTCTTTGAGAATTTTTTGCTTAATGTCTTTTGGGATTCTAAGTTTATCAATTTGGAGGTGAAGTTCATCGAGCTCAAATTCGGAGGAGTCGATTTCACCAAGTTCTTGGCGAATGGTGGCCATGCGTTCACGGAGGACCGATTCACGCATCGATTTGCTGAATTTTGCCTGAGTTTTGCTGGCAATATTCTTCTCGATTTCCAAAACTTTGATCTCGCGTGAAAGCAGTTCATTGACTTTTTCAAGACGAGTCTTGAGATTCGTGATCTCGAGAATTTTTTGTTTTTCACTAAGTAAGATGTCAAGAGTTGAGGCAATTGAGTCGACAAGTTCGGAAGCGGGGACGCCAGACATGAGGCGCATGAAGTTCATAAACTCGACGGCTTTGCCGAGATTAACGGCGGTTTTAAATTGAGTAGTAAGGTGGCGAGCGAGAGCTTTTCCAACTTCGTCAAGTTCAAGATTTTCAGGGAGAACTTCAACCTCGACAGTAGGAAAGGGAGATTCGGAAATAAGTTTCTTAAGTTTAATGCGAGCGACACCACGAACAAGAGCGTTAAGTTCGTTGTCGGTTTTGAGAGTGCGCTCGACAAGACAGAGGGTACCAACGGGGTAGACGTCCTCCAGAGTGGGATTGTTGACATTCAAGTCTTTTTGGGTAAAGAGGGCAACATATTTATCTTTGGCGAGCGCCGAGTTGACGGCTAAAATAGATTCGCGGCGGCCGAAAGTCAGGACGATGTCGTTTTGAGGAAAAACCACTACATCGCGGACGGGAATGAGAGGAACTATTTGCGGGAGTGGGGGCAGAGAAATAATCGTTTCCATATTCTTAGCAGTATAACCCAATGAGTGCTAATTGTCTAGAGCAATTTAGTGACTGGTTTAAGTTCTCCTGGCTTTAAATCTCCGAGCTCGTAGGGACCAAGGTGGGTGCGGATAAGACGAGTGACGGAGAGACCGAGAGCGGCACACATTTTACGGATTTGGCGGTTCCTCCCTTCGTGAATCGTCATAGAAAACCAAGTACGTTTGGGGTCAGACTCGATAATCTCGAGTTGGGCGGGGGCGGTTTTTCGACCTTCAACGACGATGCCGGCCTTAAAGCGACCGATGTTGGCAGGAGAGAGAGTGCCTTTAATCTGGACAGAGTAGGTTTTTTCAACCATAAACTTTGGGTGGGTGAGGCGATATGCAAGGTCGCCGTCGTTAGTTAAGAGCATCAGGCCTTCAGAGTCGTAGTCAAGTCGATCAACCGGATAGAGACGGCCTCGAAAAGAAGGGGGAAGGAATGACATGATGGTTTTGCGGCCTTGAGGGTCAGAAACGGTCGAGACCACGGCGCGAGGTTTGTTAAGGAGGTAGTAGAGTTCTGGTTCATCAAGAGTAATTGTTTGGCCATTCACAACGACAACGTCTTTGTCCTCATCAATAACTTGGCCAATGGTGGCAACGAGACCATTAACCATCACTCTACTCTCGACAACTAAGTTTTCGGCCCGGCGGCGGGAGGTAAGGCCGGCGTGAGCCAAGTATTTTTGAATACGCATCATAAAAAACCTAATCTTTAATCAAAAACATGATGCTAACTCCAAGGAAAAATGTAAAGAGGAGGCTGACGGTTTTTTTGAGACTGGTACATTTTTGCATTTCGGGAACTAGGTCGGAAGCGGCGATGTAGAGAAAACCGCCGGCGGCAAAAGCCAGGAGATAGGGGGAAAGGTTGGCGACAACGGCGGTGGCGTAGTAACCGACTACTCCTCCAAGAACTGAAGACAAACCAACAAATAAGTTGAGGAGGAGGGCACGGGAACGGGTAAAGCCGGAGTGAAGCAAGACTCCAAAGTCCCCTATTTCTTGAGGAAGTTCGTGCATGATGATCGCCAGCGTGGTGATAATACCGAGGTTAAAACTCGCGACGAAAGCCCCGGCAATGACGGCCCCATCAAGAAGATTGTGAAAAGTATCTCCGATTAAGTTCATATACCCCAGAGTGTGCGTCTCACAGTGTGATTCGTCGTGGCAGTGGCGCCAGCGCAGAGTTTTTTCGATCAGGAAAAAGCCGATGAAGGCAAACATCGTGAGAATGAGGGGGGGCTTGACGCCGAGCTCCAAGATACTTTCGGGGAGAAGGTGGACAAAAGCGCCAGCGAGCAAAGTCCCGGCGGAGAGCGCAACCATTGGCAGGAGAAGACGCTGCAAAATTCGCTGATTAATGGAAATCGTGAAAATTCCAATCAGCGAACCAATGGACACAACGAAGGTGGCAAGGACGATCCAAAGTAGTTGCATAGGCTCAAAACAAGAATTGACTAGTGATGTGATTAGTTTAGCACAACAATCGCAAGATTCAGGAGAGAGGCAAAAGTTACCCAGGCCAAGTAGGGATAAAACATGTAACCGGCTGCGGAGCTAAAGGGTTTGGCTGAGCGAAGACAGAGAAAAATATACCTGAGTAACAACAGGATGATAAAAAAGGCAAGGAGGGGGGCTTGGGCGCCAAAAAAGATCAGAGACCAAAGCGAGTTGAGGACCAGTTGGAGAAAATAGAAACGAAAAAATTGGCGAGTTTTCTGTCCATAACCGGCTTCTTTCCAAACGAGGTAGGCGGAAATACCCATCAAAGTATAGAGAATGGTCCAGACAGGGCCAAAAAGCCAGTTGGGTGGATTAAAAAAAGGTTTGTTAAGGAGCGCGTACCAAGTGGGAATGGCGGGAATCGTCGCAAGGGTACCAAGGGCGCCGGCACCTTGTGCTAAGAGAATGCTACCAAGTAGGAGAAGCCAGTTGTGGGCGCGACGAAAGTTTTTCATTTTCTTAAACCTAAATATAACATAACGAGAAGCAGGGCTTTGAAAAGGTATCCGGAGTGAGGATCGAGGGCAAGTTTAGTTAAGGGAGTTACTTGATGAAAAAGGAGGTGAAAGAGAACACTCAATGGGAGGGTGAGGTAGAGCCACTGGAGACGAGAGGGGTGCCATCCGACGAAACCGGTGAGTTTGGAAAGAAGGGGAGCCAGCAGGTAGACGCCAAGATAGGCAAGGGTGAAGTCAAAGATGGCAAAGCCGAATAGGCGAAAAGAGCGGAGGTAGGCAATGGAAAGCATGAACTTAGTATAGAGAAAGTGAGGAGAGATAGCTAGGCAACTACTGCGTACCCTTGGTCGGTAATTACTTTCACAAGGGCGTCTTTGGTAATAAGAGAGGGGTCGTAGGAAATAGTTGTTTGGCTTTTGGCGTAGCTAGTTGAAGAAGAAAGTACGCCTTTTGTCTCTTCAAGAGCACCGTCGATGTTGAGACTACAGCTCGTACAGTGGAGCCCGGAAAGTTTAAAGGTTGCTTTCTGTCCGGGAGTATCTGTTTTGGGTTTAAAGAGACTAAACATTAGATAACCTCCATGGTGCCTGAGTACATCCCCATACTACAGGTAAAAGTATAGATCCCTTTTTTGGTGGGAGTAAAAGTGTGGACTTTGGAGTCAACAGGTTTCAACAAATCGGAAATGTTAAATGCCCTAAAGGTAAAGGCGGTAGCACAGCTATAAACACCCCCTTTAGTTTCGAGAGTCAACTCGACAGGAACATCTTTTTGAACGCGAAAGCTTTTGGGAGAGTAGCCCGAATTTGCAATTGAGATTGTGACTTTTTGTACCCCATCTTCGAGTTTGACATTGGGATCATTAACAAATTTTTTAGTTTGAGAACTAGAAGTATAGGGTGGTAAAAGTCTAACTAATTTTGGACCTAGGCGTTGAATAGAATATGGACTATCGAGAACTTGCAAAGCGCCGTTTACCGAGTAGAGGGCCATACCGATGAGAAGAACAGCGGCGGTACGAAGAAAATAAGTGCGCCAAACTTCGGAAAACTTGGCAGTAGCAATCCCAACGAGGGCAAACATCGGGGCAGTTCCTAGAACAAAGCTGCCCATAATAAGAGCTCCACTAAGGGCACTACCTGAAGTGATCGCGAGAACTTCCATGGCTTGAGTTACCCCACATGGAATGAGGATAGTGAAGAAGCCGAAGAGAGCGGGAGCAAAAAGAGAAGTACTGCCACTCGATTTTTTGATCCACTTATAAAATATTTTGGGGGGTTGAAAAGCCAGACGACGAAAGATGGGATGAACGTCGAGAAGATTCATCGCGGTCGCAAACATAAAGAGGGCGGCAAGGGTTTGGAAGAAGAGACGGGCAGAAAGAGAAAGTTCGACGCGACTACCAAGAAGACCCATAAGCGCGCCTAAGATAATGTGGCTCACGAGTTTGGTTGAGAGAAAAGCGGCAACCGGGCCCCAGTCGGCGAGGTCAAACGAATTTACCTTCGTAGATTTGAGATTCTTCTCGGTTTCTTCACGTTTTTGATTGGCAATGATGCCGGCAAGAAGCCCTCCTTGCATGGCGGCGCAAGTTACTCCACCACTCGTGAGGCCAGTAAAAAAGATAAGCCAATAATTCATAGTGCTCCTATCATAAACGAATAGTTTTGAGACGCAAAGAGTTAGTCACGACCGAGACACTGGAAAAGGCCATCGCGGCCCCGGCAATCCCGGGATTTAGGAGAATTCCGTAGAAAGGAAAGAGAATTCCGGCGGCGATAGGAATCCCAATCACGTTATATGCGAAAGCCCAAAAGAGGTTTTGTTTGATGATGCGGAAAGTCAAACGAGAGAGACGTATAGCTTGGGGAAGACGGGCGAGATTACCACCGAGTAAGGTGAGCCCAGCGGACTCGATCGCAACGTCAGTTCCGGTACCCATGGCGATGCCTACGTCGGCTGTCGCGAGCGCGGGGGCGTCGTTCACTCCATCTCCGACCATCGCGACTTTATATCCTTCACTTTGTAATTTCTTGATTTCTAAAGCTTTCTCATCCGGCATCACTTCGGCAATAACACGATCGATGCCAACTGTTGAACCAATGTGACTGGCGGTGAGTTTGTGATCCCCCGTGAGCATGGCGACTTTGATACCTAATTTGTGGAGATCTTGGATAGCTTTTACTGATTCATCTTTGAGCGTATCGCTGATACCAAGGTAGAGCATTATTTTATTGGTGTCAGCCAAGATAATGGGGGTAGCTCCAACATTGGCAAAACCCTCAATAATCCCTTGATCAACTTTATGACCGAGACTTCCGATGAGTTTGAGGTTCCCAGCATAGTACTTGTTTTTACCAATTTTTCCCCATAAACCCTGACCAGGAACTGTCTTAAATTCGGAAACTTCAAGGAGAGAGATTTTGTGTGACTTGGCGTAGCTAACAATAGCAGCTCCAAGAGGATGTTCGGAAGAGGCTTCTAAAGAAGCGAGGATTTGAAGGGAGTCTTTTGGGGTGTAGTTATTCACAGGCTCTAGGTTCGTGACAGTGGGAGCTCCCTTGGTGAGAGTGCCGGTTTTATCAAGAACGATATAGTCAACTGCACGAAGATGCTCGAGACTCTCGGCATTTTTCACTAAGATCCCCTTTTCGGCGGCTCGACCGACACCGACAATGATGGCTGTCGGAGTAGCAAGACCTAAAGCACAAGGACAGGCGATGACGAGGATACCGACAAAACTTAGAAGTCCGAGAAGCGGGTTGCCAAGTAGAGTCCAGACAATAAATACTAAGACCGAGAGAATCAGAATAATCGGGACAAAAATAGCCGAAATCCGATCAGTCAGGTTTTCGATAGGAGCATGAGAACCCTGGGCTGACTCAACCATTTTGATAATTTGGGAAAGGATAGTACCTTCTCCCACAACGGTGGCGCGGAAATGGAACATTCCTTGCTTATTGATAGTCCCACCAATGACTTTGTCACCGATAGTTTTATCAACCGGCAAAGGTTCCCCTGTTAACATTGATTCATCAATACTACTGTCACCTTTGATGATTACTCCATCAACCGGAATTTTAACCCCAGGTTTGACGACAACTGTATCGCCAACTATTACTTCGGAAACTGGAATTTCAAGTTTATGATCTTCGCGAATAACAAGTGCGGTTTTAGCTTGTAATCCTAGAAGTTTTTCTATAGCCTGTCCGGTTTTGAGTTTGGAGCGAGCCTCCAGGTATTTACCAAAAGTAATAAAGCTAATAACGACAATGGTAACGTCAAAATATAAGCCAACTGGGGCTTTCAGAAATAAACGAACTTCCGGGAACAAAAGGAGAATGGTGCTATAGGTATAGGCGACAAGGGTGCCAATTCCAACCAAAGTATCCATGTTGGCAACACGGTATTTGAGAAATCGAAAGAAACCTTTGAGGTATGGTTGTCCTACCCAAAACAATATGGGAGTCGCAAAGAGAAAGGTGAGACGATTGAAGAGGGTCATGGAGAGAGGAATTTCCGGAAGAAGCGAAAATTGAGTAGCTAAAAGATCAAAGACCATATAAACAAAAACAACAAGAGCAATCGGCATGGAAAAAGAGGTTTTCTGACGGAGTTTTCTAAGTTCGATGAGTTTCTCCGCTTTCTTATTTTGGTCAGAACTAACCGCCTCCATGTCGTGACCGGCGTGCAGGGAAGCGTCCATTTTACTCATATCGTGACCTGCTTGTCCCATAGGAGGATTGGTTGATTTGAGAGCATAACCCAGGGGAGAGATTTCTTTATTGAGAACGGGGAGGGAAAGGGAGGAGTTAATTTCAGCAGTTTCGGTTGCCAAGTTCACTTCGGCAGAATCAACACCGGGAATTTTGAGGAGTTTCCGCTTAATGATGCTGGCACAACTAGCACAGTGCATGCCAGTTACAGAGAAGGTTTGTTTCATAAATTGGTTTTCCGAAACTTGTTATAACAGCCTTTCCCACAAAAGTATTGGCGGACACCGTTGTATTCGTCTGTGTAGGCGGCAGTACTGGGGGTTAAGTGCATGTGACAGATGGGATCGATGACGGTTGGTTCGGCGTTCTCGACGGGGCGAAGTTTGGCTAACCTTTGAAGAAAGTCGGTGAGTTGTGAGAAAGATTCGAATATAAGGGAATAGTAAACTTCTTTACCAAGTCTTTGGGTTTTGACCAGTTTCTTGGCCTTCAGGATCATGAGGTGTTGACTCACCGTAGCTTGCCGGAGAGCCGTCATCTGGACGATTTGGTTAACGGTGAGTGAGTGACCTTGGAGTAAACAGACAATTTCGAGACGTTTGGTGTGACCGAGAACTTTATAAAGACGGGCATTTTGTTTGAGAACCGAAAGCTTCATTCATTAATCATATTCTATTTTTTGAATATGTCAAATGACTATGACTATTTAGACACATCAATAATTTGGAAACTCTGATCTTGAACTGCAAGATATTGGTGGTCATTGAGAAGAATAAAGGGTTGCTTTGAGTCGTAGATTTGCTTGATTCTTCCCCCGAGATATTTGGCAGCGAAATGGGGACTTCCCCAATGAGGAAGAACGGTAAAGTTAACTAAGTTGTAGCCAGAATAATCAGTGAGATTAAAAACTCCCCTATCGTCTTTCCGTAAATAGGGAGGAAGATTCGGGCCGGCAATAATTGAACCAGCGCTGGTACTAAGATAGATCTTGCCGGAATTCACAAAGTCAGTAATAAGGGGAAGAAAACCTGATTTTTGTGATTGTTCGAGTAAGTAGTTGGTGTTGCCACCGGAAACATAGATCGCTTCGTACCCTGCTAAATCTTGCTTGACCTGAGAAGAATTTTTCCCGGTGAGAGTATAGTCGGTAAAAACAAACCCAGAAGCGCTGAGAGCGGCTCGGTCGGTTTCGTACCAAGATAGATCGACTTGTTCATCTTTTGGTTCAACGGGAGTGGTAATAAAGATGGTTTTGAGGGGTCGGGTGTGGCCAAGTTGAGCGCGAATACTCTCTCCTACCCCGGGAGTGCCGATACTACTAGTCAGGAAGAGATGAGTCATGTTGACATTATATCAGGAGAAGTATGCTATAATAGGCACTAGTTATTTATGTGCGCTAACTTTTTCCAACGATAGAGAGTTTCTTCCTGTTTGTTTGGTGAGTAAGTGGTGGCACGAAACATTTTAGGAGGTGCCAAGATATGGCAACCAAATTATTTGTCGGCAGTTTGGCTTGGGCTACAACTGACGAATCATTAAAACAATTCTTCTCCCAAGCAGGAACAGTCGTTTCGGCTCGCGTGATCACAGATCGCGCAACTGGTAGATCCAAAGGTTTTGGATTTGTCGAAATGAGCAGTGAGGAAGAAGCTCAAAAAGCAATCGCACTCGCCGGTCAAGACTTAGAAGGACGAGCAATCGTCGTCAACGAAGCCAGACCCATGGAACCTCGCGACAATAGTCGTGGAGGATTTGGTGGGGGTAACCGCGGAGGTTTCTCCGGTGGTAACCGTGGTGGAAACGATTTCGGTGGAAACCGCAATAGTTACTAACATTAACTAGACAATAAATAAACCCCGCACTCTGAATGGGCGCGGGGTTTTTTATTTGGTGAAAAAAGCTAAGTTATGCTTGTTTATCGGCAAACTTCTCTTTAATTTCTTCAATTTCGTTTTTTAAAGCACCGAGTCGATCTTTCAAGTAGGCAGCAAGTTCTAAACCTCTTTTGAATTTGGGTAAGCTGGTTTCAAGATTTATTTCATCGTTCTCAAACTCGGAGACGATGGTTTGAAGTTCTTGATAGGCAGACTCGATGGTTTTATTGTCACTTTTCATAAATAACTCCTTTTTGTTTACTTACAACTCTTCCTTGTATGCTACCGTCAGCTAAAAGAGAAGTAAAGGGATCATGGAGAGCAAGCTCATCGACAGAGCGAATAATTTTCCCAGATTGGTTTTTGATCATGCTATAACCCCGTTTGAGAAGGCTTGATGGATTGAGCGACCGGAGTTTATCTTCGAGAGACGCTAGGCGTTCATGGGCTAATTTAAGGTGGGAAAAATAAGTATTAAACAGATTACTTTCAAGATTTTGGATTTGATTTTGGAGATCGACAACTCGTTGTTGAAAGAGAGTGTGGGTACGGTAGAAGGAGGAGATCGTAAAAGAGATGTTGGTGAGAGAAAGGTCAAGATATTGTGACATGGTGTTAAGAGCAAGATTGGTGTGTTGTTGAATTTGATTAAGCCGAGAAAGAAGTTGATCCTCGAGGCGAATGATTGTGTGATCGATTTCGCGAAAGAGTTCACCACGCTCACGAACGATAAGTTCGGCGGCGTTAGAGGGAGTAGAGGCACGGAGGTCGGCGGCAAGTTCAACCAAGGAAACATCCCCTTCGTGACCAATCGCGCAGACGGTCGGAAGATGACTCGCAAAAATGGCTCGCACTAATTGTTCGTCGTTGAAGGCGATAAGGTCTTCAAGAGAACCTCCACCCCTAGTGAGAACGAGCAGATCGACCGGTTCTTTGGTATTGAAGTATTCAAGAGCTTGCAAGATTGAAGGGACGGAACCGCTGCCTTGGACAGAGACGGGGTAGAAAAAGATTTTGAGTCCTCCGAGGCGTTCACCCACCACTTTAATAAAGTCGTTGTAGGCTTCGGAACCTTTGGCAGTGATAAGACCGACCGAAGAGGGAAACATGGGGAGAGGTCGTTTGCGTTCGGGAGCAAATAAGCCTTCAGTTTCAAGTTGGGTTTTCAGTTTTTCATAAGCAAGTTTAAGGGCTCCTTCGCCGGAGGGAAGAATTTGCGAAGCCTGAATACTGAACCTGCCGGTTTTTTGGTAGAGTCCGGCGTTGCCATACACCTTGACTAGCATCCCCTCCTCAAGAGAGCGGATATTAGTCAGGCGAAAAACCATCCCAAATACTTCCACACTAGCCTCTTCGTCTTTGATGGTGAGGTAGACCCATTTTCCTTGACTAATTTTTAATTGACTGATTTCCCCCTCCACGACAAGGTCACCCAAAACTGCGAGGTGGGAGCTGACCATTTCGTTGAATTCGGAAACGGAAAAAACGGGAGTGAGATCAGACATATAGGCCATTATACATGGCTAATTGGAAAGACTGGATTGATATTCCTGAATGCCGATGATACTGGTGGTGGCACCGAGAGAACCTGCGTGATCAAGGTAAGGAAAAATGATGTTTTTGCTGGTTGCGCAGGAAACAGACTTCCTGACTTGATCTAGATATCCAGGAATACCCCAGAAAACAGAACCTTCGACGGGAATCGTGATATCTCTATTGTTAAATTCTTCTGGAAAGGTTTTGATAATCGTTGAGAGTTTGGTAGACAGGAGCTGGGAAGAACGACTTCTGAGTCTTTGAGCGATATTCTTGAGAATCAGCAGAGCTTGATCATCAAGATCTCCTTCTAAGTGTTCGAGGAGCCTCTCTTGGTTACCTTCAAGGGCATAAGTGATGGTCGCTCCATCAAGGAATTGATCTCTATTAGTTGGGTTCTTTCTGAGGTTAATTCCGAGTTCACGCAAATGGGCAAGCGCAAATTGTAGTTGCATACCGAGATACTTGCCAGCTATTTGTTTCTCGGCAAATTGGGAGCCTGTATTGTCGCTTGCTTTGTCTACTTCACGAGCGATAAGGTGTTGAGGAACGTCGGAAAAACCACCGCATTCAAGATTAATTATCTTACCTTTGACTAATATTGCCAAGTTATAACCAGTGCCAACGATGCCACCAATTTTGCTACCGGGAACGGAAAGGAGGGCAGCGGGAGTGTCGTTTTCGACAACTAAAGTTCTAAGCTTAGACATATCAAACCCACGTTGCGCAAGATGTTCGATAAAGGCAGCGCCGACTGGTTGTTTGTTGATTCCCTCAATATAAAAGTCTTTGGGTAGAGCTTCCTTGGAATTGACATCCAGTCCAAGATTAGTGGTGATTATCTCGGCCGGAAAGGCATAGATGATACCGAGAGATTCAATAGGTCGACGACGAATGATGGGTTCAGCAATAGTGAGGATTTCTCCGAAAAAATCCTCTGGATTATTAAATTTCGTTTTTGTGAGTTTTTTACGAGCTTGAATTGGGAAACCATTTTCTTCAACGATCGTAGGTTTGCCATCTTTAATTGTGGTTTCGGCTACAAAAACATTGGTCCCCCCGATTTCGATAATTTGGAAGTGGTGTCCCTCTTGTTCATTAAGAAATTCATTTGAGGGTGAGACTAATTTGGTTTCAATCATTTTGAGAGAGCGAGGGAGCAGAAGACCCTGGACTCCGTTTTGAAGTTCTTGATAGAAAGACCGAGCAATATTATCAAGCTCAATCAGAGAAAATTGTTTTAGTCCAATCCGGTCAAGATATCTAAGTGACTCAACTTCTGATTCTATTCTACTCATAAATCTCTTTATTTGAGCAGGTGAGCGGATTCTAGAGTTTAAGTGTTTACAAGTCAAGATTGATATTTGAAAACTAGATTAAGATCTAGATTACACTCGATATACAAAACCCCATCCACAATAAGAATGGGGTTTTAGGTTAGCACTTTTTCTGTGCTTACTCGCTGATGGTTTTAACTTGAATTTTCTTGGGTTGTACTTTCGGAGACTTGTAAAAAGCGATCGTCATGACTCCGTGTTTGTAAGTTGCTTCAGGATCTTTGGTTAAATCGACATCGCCCGGGACAGCAACACGGTATGAGAAGGCCTTACTTGCCTTTCGATAAAATTTCTTCTTTTTATCTTCCTCTTCTTCTTTGGTCTCTCCACGAATCCAAAGGTAGCCATCTTGGAAAGTCACATCAACGTTTTTAGGGTCAATACCGGGAACGGCGGCGTCGACATAAACTTTCTTTTCATCTTCAGAAACAGAAAGACCGCTCTGAGCTGAAGGGGAAGTAAGCCACTCTTCGTCTTCGTCCCAAAAACTGGGCAAAGAAAAGCTTGGGAAAGACAAGAGTTTTCTTGGAATTAGACTGGTTGACATATTGTTCACCTCCTTCCAACATCGTTATATTGGCAGTCTAACATGGTGACTGCTAATTTGTCAAGAATTTCTTACCATAGAAAAAAAGTCGCTATCGTATGTTGCCGGGCTAGGATTCGAACCTAGATTACGTAATTCAGAGTCACGCTGCTTACCATTAGCGACCCGGCATAGAGAGCATTGTTATTTTACCACTCAAGATCAGAGAAAAGAAAAGGCTACTCCGAAGAAAGCGCGGTGCCAACGGTCACGATGATGTCATAGTCGGAGGAATCGGGTAGTTCCTCCCCTCTCGTAACAGTGTATTTGACGCTGAGCGCCATTTCGATAGAGGTATAAACTGAATCAGAAATACCGGGCTTAAACTGAACAACAGTGTCGGTATAGTCATAGTTTTCGGCGTTATCTAGTTCGGCGGTATCAAAACCTTCGGCTTCAAGGAGGGTGTTAACCGCAGCAGCTTCACCTTTGACGCCGGAGCCATTGAGGATCTGGAGTTTGAAAGAGGCTAGTTCCTGAGAGGTGGCGGGAGAGGGAGTCGGAGAGGGAGTAGTGATCACGATCTCGGTCGGAGAGGGAGAAGGAGACTCTGAGGGCATCATGCCCGATGATTGTCTACGAACAAGAGCAATGATGCCAAGAACAATAAGAACGATTCCAATACCGATGAGGATGATGATAATGAGCTTTTTATTAAGTTTGCGGGTTTTGGGTAGGACGGGAGTTTCAAGAGAACCGGTCGGGGATTCGATCTCTTCAGTCTGAAAAACCGGGCGAGAAGCAGATGTTTCCGGAGAGGGAGAAGACTCTGAGAGAGAGATGTCTTCAGCGGGGAGAGCGGAGGATCCAGAAAGGGTAATGCCGATGAGAGGTTCGACGTGGCGAGCAATAGAGACGCTTTTAAGCTCGATGACTTCCAGTTCAAGTCCGGCATCTTTGGCAATTTGTTTGATTTTGGGGGTGAGGTGATCACAGTCGTCGTCAAGCACAACGGAAAGACTTTTGGCGCGATAGCGATCGCGAATGGTGACAAAAGCTTTGGCTAAGAGATTCTCGCTCCATTCCATTTCGATCGGATCAGTGATTTTCCCGGAAGTAACTTTGGCCGCTTGGATAGCTTGTTGTTTGATAAAGACGGCAATAACAGATTTGGTAGGCATACTACAAATTATTATAAACTATTGTGGCAACGCAGAACACAAGACTCATGTATAATCTGAGGAAGGAGAAGAAGATGAAATACTCAGAAACGTTCGCGAAAACTTTGAAAACGGTCCCGGCAAAAGCCGAGACGGTCAATCATAAGCTTTTGGTACAAGCGGGATACGTTCGACAAGTGATGGCGGGAGTATATACCTACTTACCCCTAGGACTCAGAGTACTAAATAAGATTGCACAGATAGTGAGAGAGGAAATGAACGCGATTGGAGGACAAGAGGTACTAATGCCGATTCTTCACCCCGCCAGCTTGTGGAAACAAACCGGAGGCTGGGATGGGGTGGATGTCCTGTTCAAGCTAACGAGCCGCACGAAGAGGGAGTATGCGCTTGCTCAGAGCAATGAAGAAACGGTGACGCCGCTCGCCAAGGAGTTTATCCATAGTCACAAAGATTTGCCGCTTGCGCTTTATCACATCAACTGGAAGTTTCGGGATGAGCTGAGGAGTAAGTCGGGGATATTGAGAGGAAGAGAGTTCTACATGAAAGACATGTATAGCTGGCACCTGACCCAGGAAGATTTTGACAAGTTTTACGCCAAAGCTAAAGAAGCATACATGAAGGTGTTTAAGCGCTTGGGGCTCACGGCCAAAGCGACGGAGGCCTCGGGGGGAGCATTCAGTACAAAAATAAGTTATGAGTTTGAAGTCCTAACTGACGCCGGGGAAGCGCCGATCTTGTACTGCACAAAGTGTGACTACTGCGTCAATGTTGACGACATAAAGACCTATCACGAAGGAGATGCCTGTCCAGGCTGTGGGAAGGATAAACTAAGGTCGGCGATGGCGAGCGAAGTCGGGAATGTTTTTGACTTGGGGAAGAAATATACGAAGGCTTTTGACCTAACTTGTATGGACGCAAACGGAGCAAAGCAGTACCCGATCATGGGTTGTTATGGAATTGGAATTAGCCGAACAATGGGAGTAATTGTCGAGAAGTTCAATGATGAAAGAGGAATTATTTGGCCAGAATCGGTTGCGCCTTTCACTGTGCAACTTGTCTCGATTGGCGCACATGAAGAAAAAGTAAGGAATCAGGCTGACAAGGTATATGCACAGTTAGAGAAAGAGGGAATAGAGGTCTTGTATGATGACCGGGAGAATGTGGGAGCAGGACAGAAACTCGCGGACGCAGACCTGATTGGGAATCCGATTCGCTTGATAGTATCAGATAAAACTGGTGAGAAGGTGGAGTGGAAGAAAAGAAGTGAAGACACGACCGAACTTATAACTATAGAAGAGGGAATAAAGCGACTGAGGGGATAATAGAGGTGGGGAGAAGAAATCGGGGAAGATGTAGGCAATTTTCGGAGTCTATTCTTTTTTGGAATGGTTTGAAGGATTAGTGGAAGGATTTTCACTGTTTGATAAAGAGTTTAGAAATGATTCTGCCTGTTCTAATTCTGGATATTTATCTTGGAAATACATGGCCTTTTCGCTGTTGGTAATTTTCCTATTGATTTCTTTTATTTGGTTGGCTTTTTGAGTTGGAGATAAATCGCTATTTGAAACTGCAATTAGTTCATTCTCGAAAAGACGTCGTTGGTGGAAATGTTTGGTTGTAAAGTTAATTGATTTGATAGTTTCGATACTATTTTTTTCTCTTTGTAGGGGAGAATATACAGAGAGTGGGATTTCTGATTGTAACTCCTTAATTTTGGAGGTAATAGTCGGGTCAAAATTATCGAGCATTTGAGGGTTGGCAAAAATGCCGATACCTACCAGGATGTCTTCAACACTAGTAACTTGGAATGCGTCGATCTCCCCTTCATTCAGAAAGCTATAAGCTAGTGGGTACTTTTCCGGAGTAAGTTCAGAGCAAAGGTCACCTATTGTTGAGCTAAAGAAAGCTTCCCAAACTTTATCCGTTGCTGCTTGAACTCTGGTTTTAAAAGACTCAATTTTTGGTTTAAGTTCTGTAAGTTTGGGGATGATTTCTTCTGTAATATATTGTTTTTTATTTTCGATTGCTTGGATCTCTTCCTCTGATTTATTAATGTGTTCCCCAGGAAGAGGATTAATAATGTGGGCGTGTTCTTCCGGAGTCATCTTCGACTCTATTAAATCCTGAGCTTTCCTTCCGACCAAAGTTCTGAGAGCCCCGAATGAGTCTTCAACTTCGTCAAGTTCAGTTTTTAAATCTTGGAGAGCAAGCAAGGCTTCTGGGTTACTATTTGTTTTCAGTTGAGTGCCTTCCTGTCCGGAAAAATCCAGTTCGATAAGAGATGGTTCTGAGGAGTTTGTTCCCTTATTGGCAGGATTAATTTTTAGAGTCCATTTCTTGGTGTCGGGAGTTTGGTTAACTTCAAGAGAGAAGAGGTTGCTACTTAATTCCCCCCCGTTGTACGCTTCAACTTCTGGGAAAATATTTTCCATAATACTGGATGCGGGGGAGTCATATTCGTAGGAATTCTTGAACGATTGAAGCTCTTTTTGAGAAAGACTCAGATCTTCTATAGAAGCACCGCCAGTTTCAGCCATTATGGAAGTCCTAGATATGATTTACGAAATTCCAGCAAAGTATTGGTGAGAACACTCGGGGCATCGGGAACGTGAGTTTCCATGAATTTTTGAGTGTCCTCAACGGAAGCGCTTCTATCAAGCATCTCGTTGAGAGTAGTAGCGTCAGCTTCAGAAAGAGTGGAAATTGCTTGAGCATTAATTGTAGCTTGAAGTTTTTCCAGCAAGTTTTTTTTAGTTGTGAGTATACTTCCGGAGACAAGTTGGGAAAGTTTTTTTCTTCGATTAATTGCTCGACAAAATTTTCTAAAGTTGAGTTTTTCGAGATATCACCATCCATGAACCCTCCTTTGAGTAAGGCAGTAAATAATGAGGTACATTTTTCATTGAGCTCGACTCAGGGATTCATGTCAAGAGATAAAAGATCGAAAAATTAGATCAAATTGTGAGATTTTGCTGTAGCCTGGAAATTACTTTATCTCTACCCAAAACAAGAAAAGTATCAAATAGTGGAGGGGTAGCCAACTCGCCGGTCACAGCTAAACGAAGCATCATAAAAAACTGACGAGGTTTCCAAGCGTTCTTTTCGGCGAGTGCGCGGAAGGAAGTTTCGAGATTTTCGGTCGTATATTTAGATGCATTGAGATTCTTGATTAACTTGATTGATTCCTCAAGTTGTGTTTTCACTTGTTCAGGATTTGATTTCTTGTGTAAAGATACTCTATCTACTTTAATATCACGATAAAAGAAGTGAGTAAGTTGTTCAAAGTCTTTGAGCGTTACTAGGCGTTCTTTAATGAGAGGAATTATTTTACTCACGAGTTCTTTTGGACAGTCTGAGGGAATAAAATTGTGCAAGCGCTCTGCTAATTCTTGATCAGTCAAGGCGCGAATATATTGACCGTTTAGCCAGTTAAGCTTTTCGATGTCATAAACTGGAGCGGTCATGGTTACCCGTTCGAGCGTAAACAGTTTTTGAAACTCAGATAAAGAAAATATTTCTTTCTTTTCCGGATGAGACCAACCCATTAAGCCCATGAAGTTATTGAGGGCTTCGGGCAAGTAGCCACGGTCGCGGTGGGAGAGAATTGAGACATCGTTTTTACGTTTACTCATTTTGCTGTGATCTTTATTTCTGATAATCGGGAGATGGGCAAAAATGGGAAGTTTCCAACCAAAAGCTTGATAGAGCAAAATGTGTTTAGGGGAAGAGGAAAGCCATTCTTCACCTCTGACGATGTGAGTAATACCCATGAGATGGTCATCAACGACGACGGCAAGGTGATAGGTAGGGTAACCATCGGACTTAAGAATAACTTGGTCATCAAGACCGGAGTTTTGAAAGGAAACGTCACCCCGAATGAGGTCGTGACAAATGGTTTCGCCGGAAAGAGGGATTTTGAGGCGGATGACGTGAGGAACACCTTCTCCGACACGTTTGGCGGCTTCCTTTGGCTCGAGATCGCGACAGTGTTTGTCGTAACGCGGAAGTTCTTTGTTGGCTTGCTGAGTTGCGCGAAGCTGTTCGAGACGCTCTTTGGTGCAGAAACAGTAGTAGGCTTTGCCAGAGTCGACAAGTTGACGAGCGTATTGTTGATAAAGAGGAAGGCGTTCAGATTGAGTGTAGGGGGCGAAAGGACCACCAACGTTCGGACCTTCATCGTTGTCGATCCCTAACCATTCTAAGGCATCAAAGATTACCTCAACGGCCCCTTTAACATAGCGTTCACGATCGGTGTCCTCAATCCGAATAATGAATTTGCCTTTGTTTTGACGAGCTAAGGCCCAGTTGCGCATGGCGACGTAGGCAGTGCCGAGGTGAGCGATGCCGGTGGGACTGGGGGCGATGCGGGTGCGTATCATGGTCTCTAAATTATACAGCAAGATGTGTGTATACTAATGATATGGCAAACCTTGGTGAAACGGCGAGAGTGGCAAGAAGAGCCATTAAGTTTGGGGGAATAGCGCTAGTGGGGTTAATGGTGGGACGAGTAATTCTCTCGATGAGTGTTGCGTACTGGAAAAAACTCCACCCCCCTCCTCCTCCACCTCCAGACGTAAAGTTCGGGAAACTACCAAAATTAATTTTTCCACAAATAGATCAGCCAACCTTGGAGTACTCGCTTGAAACCAGGACTGGGGGATTGCCAACCAAGATGGTGAATCAGTTTGCGGTTTATTTTATGCCAATCCGAAAACCAAATTTACTGGCGTATGACAAAGCCAAGGCGGTAGCGACGAGAATGGGGTTTGTCCAGGAGCCGGTGAAGTTATCGGAAACCGATTATCGCTGGAGTACGAATGACCCATTGCCGGCCTCGTTAACAATTAATACCATTACCGGAGCATTTGTACTTGATAGAAACTGGCAAAGTGATCCGGCATTTTTAACCCCGAACCTGTATTATAACGAGACCCAAACGGTAGACCGCATTACAAATTACCTAGCTCGAGTCCAGTTGTTGCCGGAGGACGTGAAAGAAGGGGGTCATACCATCCAGTACCTGAGGGCCGAGAACGGACAACTAGTCTCGGCTCCATCGTTGTCACAAGCATTTTTTGCCAGAATCAATTTGTTTAGGAAACCAATTGGTGACATTAAGGTAGTAAATCCGAGAAGCGATAAGGGAATCATCTCGGCCATCCTAGCGATGCAGAGAGAAGAGGCAAAACAGTTTGTTTATTTGGATTACAGTTATTTTCCGGTTGATCTAGAAACATCGGCGGTTTATCCATTAATAATGGTTGCGGAGGCGTGGCAAAGAATGCAAAATGGCGGAGGATTCGTGGTCGCGGTCAAGGATAGTAATCAGTCGGTCGTCGTGCGAGATATATATCTTGCTTATTATGATTCGGATATTCCCCAACAATATATGCAACCAGTTTATGTATTTGAGGGAGACAATGAATTCGTAGGGTATGTACCGGCGGTTGCGGACGCGTGGGTAGAGTAAAAACTCAGGGACGGATACGTTTGACGTCACGAGGAAGGAAGGTCGCTTCTTTAACGCTGGGTAAGTCAAGGATTTGGGCAATTATTCTGCCAGGGCCGATGCCAACACCGCCATGTGGAGGACACCCGTAGCGAAAGAAGTTGAGATAATCGGCAATTGAAGAGAGGGATAACCCTTTTTCCTTGGCCTGGGCTTCCAAGACATCAATGCGATGTTCACGTTGAGCGCCAGTCGTCACTTCCAAGCCTTTGTAAAACAAGTCAAAACCCTTGGTAAGATGGGGATTGTCGGCGTGGCGCATATGATAAAAAGCTCGACCCTCTATCGGATAATCAATAACGAAGAAAAACTCGCTGTGATGCTCGGATTTTACCAATTTTCCCAGTTCACGCTCTTCGTTGGGAGAGAAGTCAAAGGGTTTTTCACTAGGAACTCCAGCTTTTTTGAGGAGGGCTTTGGCATCTGCAAAACTGAGACGGGGAAAGGGAGTTTTGGGAAGGACGAGGTCTGGCAAAACGTTGGTGTGCACATTGGTCAATCCAGAAAGAAGAGCCTTTTCTTCCATTAGCATTACGTCTTCATGGGAGTTGATGTAAGACATTTCAAAATCCCAGCCGGTAAACTCGGTCATGTGACGAGTGGTAAAAGAAAGTTCGGCGCGGAAAACCGGGCCAACCATGAAAACACGTTCCAGGCCAGCGGCCATGGCCATTTGTTTATAAAACTGCGGAGATTGGGCAAGGTAGGCGGATCCTTCAAAATACTTGACTTCGAAAACTTCGGCGCCGGATTCACTGGGAGCATTCATAATGGCAGGAGAGTAGAGTTGGAGGAATTCTTCTTTGAGCAGATAGTCACGAAAACCCTGCTCGAGCTCGGTCCAGACAGGAAAGAGTTGTTGTTTTGCCGGGAGGCGAAGATCTAGCCAGCGCCAGTCAAAACGAAGAGAGACGTCGGACTCTCCCCCACCCTTTTCGGAAGAGACGGGAATTGGAAGCTCGGGAGCGGAGAGAGAAAGGATTTCGATTGAATCAACTTCGATCTCAATTTTTTCTTTGACTGGGGGAGCGTCTTTAACAAGACCCGTGATTTTAACAACTGATTCGGTCGTAAGTTTGTCTACGAGAGCAAAGGCTTCTACGTGATTTTTGAGAACAACGGCCTGGACAGAACCGTAGCGATCGCGGAGTCGAAGAAACTTGATGCTTCCTTGATCACGAATAACCTCGACAAAACCGACAACTTCAACGGTTTTACCAACAAGAGAGGCAAGTTTGTTAAGATGAATTCTAGACATAGGAATAATTATAGCTTAGAGAGTGGGTTGTTGCCACGAGTGATGATTAAATACCCAGTCAATTAGTTTGGTAGTTTCACCAAACCGATCAGTTGAGTTGAGAACAACGATAATGACCCCACGGCCAGCTCTTTCAACATAAGAAACTAAACATTCTCCAGCGTGTTCAGTCCAACCAGTTTTTAGACCTTTTAAGCCATCTATTTCGCCTAACAGCTCGTTGGTATTAACCATGGAGTGGGAGATTTTCCCAGTAAGATCGGTAAGAGTAATTTCGCGCGTTTGCATGACGCGGTTAATAACCGGGTTTTGAACCGCGATTGAAGCCAAAACTGCCAGATCACGAGCGGTTGTAACGTGACCATAACTTTCAACTCCTGAAGGGTTTTTATAAACAGTATGGTCGAGATGAAGTTCCGAAGCTTTATTGTTCATGGCTTTGACAAACCCGGTATAACCATTTTGGTAATTATCGGCGAGAGCAAGGGCAGCGTCATTGCCGGAATCAACAAGTAAACCATATAGCAAGTTCTCGACGCTAATCGATTCCCCTTTGACGAGCTTCATAGTTGAGCCGATGGCGCGGTCCTCGTTTTGCACGACCAGAATATCGTCCAAAGCATAATAGTCGAGAGCAACCAGAGCGGTCATAATTTTAGTGGTAGAGGCAGGAAATAGTACGGTATCAGGATTCTTCTGGTATAAAAGGGACTTGCCATGGACATCTTGGACAACGATTGACTCGGCAGTTAAGGAAGGAGTGGGAGTACCGTCAGAAACGGGATACTCGGTAGAAGGTGAAGGTGGTGGTGGATATAAATTAACTACTCCCGGATGGATAATGAGAGTTTGGTAGTAGTTTTGTCCGGGGTAAAGAAATATCAGTAAGAAGACTCCAAGAGCCAGCAATTGGCGAGAGCGGGGAAGCTTCTGCCAAAATGAAAGAAGTTGAGAATAAGTTTTTTTAAGTTTTAACATATTGAGCGTTCAATTGAAGCGATTCGTGATTTCGCCAAAGATTAATTTCAGGAGAAAAAACCAGTTCTTTTAGCGCGGTAATTGGATGAGGGACGGGGCTGTTAAACCAGATAACTTCGCGAGGAACACCATTTTGTTCTACCAATAATTTACGATGTTTCCCTTCACTCCCAAGCAACCGATCTTCAAGCACCTTTAAGTCGCGCGTGAGAAAGCGGGGTTTGTAGTTGCCTAGACCAAAAGGTTCGAGGGTGGAGATGAGTTTAGCAAGAGTTTTTGTCGCTTGTTCAAGAGAGATGAGGCCATCGACAGAAAGAGTTTTTACCAATTTTTCAGGGGGGATGGTACGATCGGCGAGAGCGACAAGTTCTTTAGACATATTATTAACCTGGTCTTTAGCAAGACTAAAACCAGCCGCTTGTGGGTGACCACCCAAGCTTAAAAAGGGCGTTTTGAGAGAGCGAAGGAGGGAGGTAATGTCGACCCCAGGTACTGAACGAGCAGACCCTTTAATAACTTCGCCGTTGTCACTCATAACGATTGCTGGACGGTGATACAGTTCGGTGAGCTTGCCGGCAACTAAACCAATAACCCCTTCGAGGAAATTACCAAGGAGCACAATAGCGCGGTGGGAGATTTTCCGTGAAACAATTTGTTTGAGGGCCTGGTCAGTATATTCTTGACGATCTTGATTATGATGTTCAATTTTTTTAGCCAAATTGCTAGCGAGAGTTTGATCGTTGGTACAAAGAAGGCGAAGAGCATCAAGGGGGTTGTAGATGCGGCCAGCAGCATTGATGCGGGGAGCGAGACCAAAACTGATGTCGTAGGTAGTGAGAGCTTTGGTTTCAATGCCCATAGCTTTTTTCATGGCCAGAAGGCCCGGACGTTTGGTAGTGGAGAGCGCCCGGAGTCCGTGGACACAAAGCGCGCGGTTGAGCCCGGTTAGAAGCATCATGTCACCAACGACGCCAATGGTCGCAAGATCAAGGAGTTTAAGCGCGGGAGAACCCAGCAGAAAGAGGGAGAAGATCCAAGCGACACCGGCACCGGAAGTAGCGGTAGTGTGCAAAAAAACGTTGGCGGGTGGGAGAGAATCATCCGGTTGGTGATGATCGGAAACAAGAACATCAATATTTGCTTTTTGAAAAGCTTGGATGCCGGCGTAGGCCACGATGCCGGTATCAACGGTAATAATAAGTTTGGGGGAAAAATCCTTAAACTGGCTAAGGTGAAAAGCAGAGCCAGAAATAACTTCTGTAACAGCTTTGTCGGAAAGACCATATCCATGTCGATGACGGTCGGGAATAAAAGGGAGAAGACGGGAGGAAGACTTTGTGCTTTTAGCGTAGGCGAGCGTTGCTTGCCACATAATCGCGGTCGCGGTCACACCATCCGCGTCGTAGTCACCGAAGATACAGATATCGTCATTCTTCTGAAGGTGAGCGTCAAGAAGTTTTTTAGCTTTTTGGAGGTTGGTTTTGGAAAGAGCTGATTTTTTCAGGAGAAACTCGAGAGTGGGAGCTGGAGGACGAAGAAATTCTTCGATTTGGGAAGTGGAAGTTAAGCCACGAGATTTTAATAGAAAATGAAAGATTTCTTCCGACGTCACAGAAGAAGAAAATGACTGGTTAATTTTTAGCTGTGTAGTGTTCACGATAAAGATCATTATAGTCTACAGGAAATCGGCTATAATGGAGTACATGCAAATGAAGTTAAATCAGGCAGCAGAGAGGATAGTGAAGGAAATAGAAAAGGCAGGATTTGAGGTCTATATTGTGGGGGGGGCGGTGAGAGACGTGATGTTGAAACATAAAAGTACCGATTGGGATATTACGACAAACGCGAAACCAGAGGAAGTATTGCCACTGTTTAAGGAAAGTTTTTATGACAATGCATACGGGACTGTGATGGTAGCCGGAAAACATTTGAAGGCGCAGTTTAAACTTGATGAGAAGGTTTGTGAAGACGAAATGATATATGACATTACGACATACCGCTCGGAACATGGGTATAGTGATAAACGAAGACCAGATAAAGTGGAGTGGGGAGAAACGGTAGAAGAAGATTTAAAACGACGAGATTTCACGATTAACGCAATGGCAATCAAAATTGTGAAGACCGGCCAGCGAGGTAGTGAGGTTGAAATTATCGACCCTTACGAAGGACAAAAAGATTTACGTAAGAAAATTATTAAGGCGGTAGGAGAGCCGGAAACAAGGTTTGAGGAAGATGCGTTGAGGATGATGAGAGCGATTAGAATTGGAGCCGAGCTAGGATTTGAAATCGAATCCAGGACACTCACAGCCATAACCAATAAAGCGGCTAATTTGGCGGAGATTTCGGGGGAGCGAATTGGAACAGAAACCAGAAAGATCCTCGCAACCGAACACGCGGCAGAAGCCATCCTGCTGATGGCAAATACGGGAGTTCTCGCTATTGTAATCCCAGAGTTATTGCCGGCAAGAGGGGTTAAACAAGCCGGACACCACATCTACGACGTGTTTACTCACTCCCTGGAGGCACTAAAAGCCTGCCCCTCACCTGATCCAGTTGTAAGACTGGCGACGCTACTTCATGACGTTGACAAACCAACGGTCATCGCCAGCCGGGGCGGAAAAGCAATTACGTTTTATAACCACGAAGTAGTGGGGGCGAGAACTGCCAAGAAAATTGCCGAGAGATTACGGTTTTCTAAAAAGGATCAAGATCGGGTTTTTACACTAGTTCGCTGGCACATGTTTGCCTATGACTCAAAAATGACCGACGGGGCGATCAGAAGATTTATCCGGAGAGTCGGAAAAGAAAATATTCACGATATGATGGCCTTACGAGTGGGAGACCGAGTGGGAGGAGGAAGCAAGGCAACGAGCTGGCGCCTGACAGAACTGCAAAAGAGGATTGGAGAACAGTTTTATGAACCATTATCACTTAAAGACTTGGCGATAGGTGGGAATGAGGTAATGAAGATTCTTAAACTTAAACCTTCCAAGAAGGTAGGAGAATTACTCAATACTTTGTTTGAGGAAATAATTGAAGATAGTACCAAGAATACAAAAGAATATTTGAAAAAAAGAGTAAAAGAGCTTAATTAGATTTCGGCTAATTTATGATTAATTTCTCCAATGAGTTGTGGGCCTTCGAAAATCATCCCGGTAATGAGTTGCACTAGATCAGCCCCAGCTTGTAATTGGAGATTTACATCATTTGCTGTAAAGATTCCTCCACAACCAATAATAGCGATAGCTTTCCCAAATTTTTTCCTTGTATGAGAGATGAGTTTGTTAGAATTTTCGAAAGCTGGTTTACCACTAAAATTTCCAGCGAAGCTGCTCATTCGTGCAATTTCAGTTTTGTTAAAACTAGGGTTGGAACGATTCTTAACGAGATTGGAAAAGATGAACCCACGCATACCGTAGTTAAGGGCAATTTGAACTAAATGGTCGGATTCTGTAAAGGATATTTCATTAGGCATTTTTATAAATACGGGTTGAGTAAGATTGAGCTTTTTTATGGCTTGACATAATTTCGTAAAATTGTTGACGGAGGTAAATGCTCCTTGAAGACAAACGTTTGGACAACTGATATTGAGCTCAAAATATTTCACATAATATCGATCCATGAATAGTTTAAAAGTAATGAGATAGTCCGAGATAGCTTTACTAATTGTGTTGATCTTAGGAACGTTTGAACTACCAACACTTATGCCAACTGTGTGAGAAGATAATTTTTTCTTGTCTAATCTTGATTTGACCTTATTTGCTCCCTGGGATTTAAAGCCCTTGTTAACAAGGAGTGAGTTAGATTTGGGTAGTCTAGCCAATCGAGGTTTAGGATTACCCTCATAGGGTAAGGCTGTAACAGTACCAATAGTATTAAAACCAAAGCCAACCGATTTCATTACTCTAGCAAGATGACCATCATAGTCAAAGCCGGCTGCGAGACCGATAGGATTGGTGAAATCCACTCCGAGGACACGTCGATGCAAGGAGCTGTTTGAGTATCTAAACATGCTCCCCACTAGCCAGTCTTGATTTTCTAGGAGTTCGCCAATATGGATAAAGTAGTCGTGAACTATTTCGGGATTGAAGAGAAAAAGAATGGGTTTTAGAAAATACGCATAACTTATACGGAAGAACTTAGGGATTAACATAGATTAAAGCTCTATCATTATTTCTTCGCCTTCTTCCCACAATTCTTCGTTAAAAAACTTAATTTTCTTAGGAGTGATTTTATACATTCTGCCACTAATAGCTTTTTTAATCATACCTTCATAACTATAATCACGGCTGGTAACACCTAGGGTTTTTTTCCAAAGATTGGTAGCGTGAGAAATTTTTCTAGCGCCGGAAATTTGTTCACAAATACCATATATTTGCAGGCCCCTTTTCTTACTTGAAGGAACTTGGGGGGAATCCGCGATGGCAACGGCTACTTTTGGGTTTTTGGCAAGCTGTTTGCCGTGAAGAGTTTTTGGGTTGGTTAAAAAATAGATATTCATTTGATCATCGGTAGAATAAAAAAGGGTAGAGATCCAGGGATGTTCGCCCCCAGTAGTTGCGAGAACTAATTGAAATTTGTTGGATAAATATTTCTTAATGTGTACGAGTGTTTGTTCGTTCATAGGTGCATCTTATTACTTGAGTAAATTATACCTTAATTGAACAAGCTCACCAATATTGGTTGATGAAACTAATTTTAGCTTTCGTTCGAATTCGTTAGGAAAAAATGAGGGAATCCCCTCTCCTTTTATTACTGGTTCAATTAGATAAATTATTTCATTGATTAAGTTCGCTCGTAAAAATGAAGTACAGGTTCGTGAGCCACCTGTAACTGTCGCGTGATCAAAACCATTTGTTTTCAATAAATTAATTGCCTTTTCTGGGGATGAAGTTTTGTGCCATCCTTGTTCAAGAATTAAGTTATTGTCAGCAGAAAGGACAACTTTAAATATATTAGCGACATCACTTGAATATTCAGGAATATTTTCTCGAAGTTTTAGGTAGGCATTTTTACCCATTACTACGCATCCTGTAGTTGTAATTTGTTTTACAAATTCTTGCCAAATTCTATTGGAAAGGAAATCTTCATGACCATTTTTGTCAGCGATCATGCCGTTAGTTGACATTCCAAGCCACAAAGTTGCATGCATAAACGGAATTATACTATCTATTTGCTATAATGCGCGTACCTTTGGTAGGTGGATGATCGGGCGAGGTCGTAAGACTGAGTCAGGAAAGTCCAGACAGCAGTGTGCGGGGTGCACGGTGTAAGCCGTGACGGGTAACCGCTAGTTTAGAGCAACAGTGACGAACCGATTTAGTTCGGGTGAAACGGGCAATCCTCCCTGCTGCAACCGACGAATGGATCGTTTAAGACAGGCGCACACCTGAGATCCGAAGTTTGCGGGCATAGATAAATGATCGTCTTAAAAACAGAATCTGGCTTACGCCTACCAAGGGTATATAAACTAAGATTTTTTCAGTAATTTTTTCTTTTTAGACAGTTGATCAAATTTGTCCCAAATAACCAGGATGGGGGCGGTGGTAAAGGTCGAGGAGTAGGTACCGGAAATCGTCCCGATCAAAAGCGCGAAGATAAACCACTTGGTGGTCTCCCCTCCTAAGAGATACATCGCCAGGAGCATAAAGATAATGGTCATGGAGTTATTGATACTGCGACCCATGGTTTCCACGACCGCGCGATTAGTGATGTCATTAAACTCCAGGTAGGCGTGTTTTTTCTTGAGTTCCCGAATCCGATCGTAGACGACGATGGTGTCGTGTACAGAAAAGGAAAGAATGGTTAGAAGAGCGGTAACAAAAAGTGTGTCGACTTCTACCTTCAGATAAAATCCAAGGAGACTAAAAACTCCTAAAACAACCAGAAGGTCGTGCAACATGGCAAGAATGGCGGAGATGCCAAACTTAAGGTTGCGGAAACGATAAGCCACGTAGAGCAAAATAAAACTGGCGGCTAAAACAATTCCATAGATTGTCTTTCTGACAAGTTCGGCGCCAAGCGCCGGACCAAGAGTGTCAAAAGACAGTTCTTGGACATCCCCATTAGAATTAATAGCAGAAACAATGGCTTGATGTTCAGCTGTAGTTAAAGGGTTGGTGGTGAGAGTCCAAACATCTTTAGTGTGTTTAAGATCTTTAAGATCGATGTTGTTTTGAGAAGTGGCTTGGTGAATTGAGTCGTTGGAGAGAGAAGGACCTTCCCAAGTCATGGTGGTACCTCCGGTAAAGTCAATACCTAAGAGAAGCCCATGGCGAATAAGGGAATAAGTCCCGGGAATTAAGACGCTGAGAGAGATCAAAAAGTACAACCACCAGTACTTCATGGGTTGGTAGAGAACAAGTTTGGTTTCTGACATGTTAAGAGTTTCCTTTCGTAAAAGCCCGTAAAAGATTACGGGTGACAAAGATCCCGGTGAAAAGACCGATTACGACTCCAAGAAACAGAGTGAGAGCAAAGCCTCTAACCATGCCGGAGGTATTGAGGAAGGTCCAATCGAGAGGATTAAAGAGAATAAAGGTGGTAATTAGAGTCGCGACGTTCGCATCTTTAATGGAGTCCCAAGCGCGACCAAAACCAAGTTCCATGGCGTCTTTCCAGACGTGTCCTTTGCGAATCTCTTCCTTCATCCGTTCAAAAATGAGAATGTTGGCGTCAACGGCCATACCAATTGAGAGAATAAAACCAGCGAGTCCCGGAAGAGTGATGGTAATCGGGATTAGTTTATAGATAGCCAGGGTGAGGAGACTGTAGATGACAAGACCAATAACAGCAATAAAACCAAGCCAGCCATAAAGGAGAATCATGAAGAGGGCAACTGCCCCAAGACCAATCGCCCCGGCTCGCAAACTCTTGACGACACTGTCGGAACCAAGACTTGGGGCAACATTTTGTTGCTGAATGATTTCGATCGGGACCGGAAGAG
>Ga0172375_10002047_pt1 | contig 31918 bp, 42 predicted proteins | sample LakKiv1m_FD_114537 | JGI IMG/M metagenome (GOLD analysis project Ga0172375, IMG submission 114537) | Freshwater microbial communities from Kabuno Bay, South-Kivu, Congo - kab_092012_11.1m | ecosystem: Environmental > Aquatic > Freshwater > Lake | place: Democratic Republic of the Congo... | reverse complement strand
GCGCTCGACGATAGACTTGTCGGGTAACGGCACGGCTGGCGCGTTGGGTAACGCGACGGTAATCTCCCAGCCGACGCTTAACTCGTCGTGCGTGGTCGGCAAGTGCCTCAACTTCGATGGAGTGCATAATTTCGTTTCGATGGGCGACTCGCTCAACTTTACGACGGACTTTACTTTCGCCGTGTGGGCTTACGCTACTTCCGCCGTGGTGCAGAACTCGCTGGTAACCAAGTGGACGGGCACGGATGGGATGCGCTCGTATTGGTTCCTCGCCAACAACAACCGGCAGTTGTCGCTCTTGACTAGCGCGAATGGCATAGCCGCGTCAAGCGCGACGAGCACGGGCACGTTTAGTTTGAACGCTTGGCACCACCTCGCAGTCGTCAAGAACGGGACTCTAGCAACGTTCTATATAGACGGCGCGGCGGCGGGCACGGGCACGACGAGCGCGACAATAATGGTAGACACGTCCCCCGCATACATCGGGGCTGTTCCCACCGGCAGCGTTCAAGGCGCGTTCTTCAACGGCGTGCTCGACGACGTCAAGGTATGGAACCGCAACCTCTCCGCCACCGAAATCTCTCAACTCTACAACCGAGGCGAACCCGCCGGATACGCTGGCATGGAGAGCAACGCCACGCAATACCAGAATATTCCCGCCGCGAGCCTCGCTATAGGCACGAGCGCGCCAAACGCGACGCTCACGGTGACGGGGAGTGGCGCGGGTGATGCCTTGCTAGTGCAGGGGAATGCTTCGATAAAGGGTAATTTGTCGGTGGATAAACCCGGAGAGTATATCGGCATACTGGCGAACACGCACAATAACACGCTTTACCTGAATAATCCCGGGCCGTCGTACTATATGTACCTGCGAGCATTAGGCGGGGCAGGCTTCAACCGCATGGACCTCGGTTACACTACCGCGATAGCTGAAACCGCTGGGACGCCAGTCCTAACCGTAACTAGCGGCGGCAAAGTCGGCATCGGCACGACAGCGCCGAGTGATTTGCTTACGATTCGCGGGTCAAACTATGGCTTGACGATTAATTCTACTGGGAACGCGCCGGGCATCACGCTTAATTCCGAGGCCACTACGGGTGGGAATGGCAACCGTAACTTTCGTTTGATTACTGGCTATTCCGGCACTGGTCTATTCGAGATATTATCCAACACTGCTTTTGGAACCGAACCAACCACGAGCCGCCTAGCAATAAATGGCTCGACGGGCAACATCGGCATCGGCACGGCAAACCCGGTGTATAGGCTGGACGTGCGAGGGGACGTGAATGCTACGGGCTCGATTGGCGCGGCGTCATTCATCGACTACACGCCATACTATGAAGGCAACGCGCTAGAGGAGATAATGCGGATTAAGGGCAAGAACGGCGAAATAGACCACGCCACACTGCCCGTTTTCGCGCAACGCAACAAGACGGTAGACGTGCTAGAAACCCGCGAGAAAGAAATAGAAGTGTGGGACGACGCAAGAAACGAGACGATAATCACGCTCGTGAGCGAGACCGTTAAAGTAGGCGAAGAAAACGAGCCCGGCCGCGACCTAGGCGCGATGATAAGCGTCTTGACCGTCGCCGTGCAGCAGCTCAAAACCAAGAACGACGCGCTTGAAGCCGACAACACCGCGATGAAAAAGGTACTCTGCGACTTAAACCCCAAGTTGGAGTGGTGTATCGGCCAGGTAACTGCGCAACAGTTCGGAGTGATTGGATGAGAATCTATAGCATTGACTTCCAGCAGTTCTTGAAGCTCACGCGACAGTATGATTCCACTGAAGCCGACCGTTTCGTTTGCTATTGGGATACTCCTCAGGCTTATTATTTAGAGTACCCGGTGGTCAGTAACGCTGGAGCTAGTATGGGTTATGTGCTTCGCTCTAAGATTAGGAAGCGGGATGTCTTTGAGTTCGTTCGCTCTCAGGTTCCGTCGGAGCCTTTGGATGAGAAGCTAGCTTTGTGTTATTTCGAGGCTCAGTACTTGTCGCATTATAAGCGAGTAATCCGGGCTTTGAAGTAGTTTTATATACGGGAAATGGTGAGTTTTGAGTATGCAGTCTCTTGATTGTAACACTGCAATCCTTAATGCAGGGCCCGTTCGCGTTGAGGAGCAGCCTATAGCGGTAGTCATCGACAACCCGGAGAAGGCCGCCCATTTCTATGGAGAGCTTGAGAAGCAGAAGGGCACTACTGATTTTGCTAAGGCCGAGGTAGTTTATCGTGAGGGTCTCACGCCTGACTATGCTACCGTGCGGCTTACTTATTGGGGTCAGGGGCAGCCGGTTAATTATAGTATCTTGAAGAAGGCCTACTTAGAGGACCCGATTATCAACGCGGCCATCAACGTTACTGCAGAGGCGATAGTTGCGGATGGTTATGAGCTGGGTGGCAAGGTGGGCTTGCATAACCGTCGTGTGGATAAGATGCTTGGTGATAACGCGTGGTATGACACGATGATGTCAGTGGTATTGGAGCTCCTTATTTATGGGGACTCTTATGTAGAGTTGGTGCGGGAGAATAGTCGTAGGAGATTCTATTCGGATGTTGGGGAGAAGCCCAAGCATTCGGCGGGTAAGCTTGACGCGGGCTCGTTCAAGCGTGGTTACTCATCCAATGGCTTCACGGTAAAGGAGTACGCTAGCGAGAAGGATTACTACACTGACTTCGTTCAGGACGCTAGCAAAGAAAAGGGCAAGGTCTGGCGGTTCTACCCGACTGATGCCGCTTCGGTTCGCATTGATTATAATGAGCATGGGGAGGTTTTGAAGTACATCCAACGCGTGAATTTCAGGCGTGTTGATTTCTACCCTGATGAGATGGTGCACTTTACTCTACGTAAGTTTGGCGGGCGTGTTTATGGCAACACTAGCCTCGCGTCGGTTCTCTTTAACCTGCAGGCTAAAATCTTGGCGGAGAACTACACGACTGATTACTTTAGGCGTGGGGCTATTCCTCGTGTCGTTTACATAATGAAGAGCAACTTCAGCGAGGAGCAACTCAGGCGTTTCACTGATAAGCTGAAGACTCTAGCTCCTTGGATGGACCTTGTGGTTACTGGGGACGTGGAGATGAAGGAGATAGCTCCCAATAACACGGATTTGCAGTTCAGGGAGTTGCTTGGATACTTGCGGGAGAATATTCTCATCGCCCTGCAGGTTCCTCCTGTCTTAGTGGGTCTTACTGAAGGCGCTAACCGAAACACTAGCGAGACGCAGATGGAGGCTTTTGACCGGCACATTCGTTTCTTGAAGATGGTTATCGGGCAGACGATTAACCAGCAGTTGTTGACTGAAGAGAACTTTGACTTTAGTGATATTGATTTCTCCTGGTCGATTGATAATAAGCGCGAGGAGCTTAAGGAAGTTCAGATGGCCCAGCTGGCTTCTACTATGGTTCTACAAGACATTCTGACAGCCGAGGAAGTCCGAACTAGGTATCTTGGTTTGGAGCCGATGACTGCTGAGCAGAAGGCTGAGTTGGAGGCTCAGCGTGCGGAGCGCATGGCTCAGCAGGCTATGAGTGGTGGTTTTGGCGGTAAGCCTGGTGGCAAGCCGGGCGGGAGTCCTATGAATAGTCGTAATCCGTTGGTTGCTAACCCGTCTGCTAACATGGATAAGAAGGACCGCGCGGAGTCTCAGAATGTAGAGCGGCAAATGGAGCACAAGTTCTTGGACTTTGTTTCTAAGAGTCAGTTTGCTGAGGAGGCTGCTAGGCATAGTAGGGACCCTTATCCATTTGGAGCTGCTCCTGCTGAAAAGGTTAGGACTGACCGAGAGCTTTCTGAGTATCATGCCGAGAGGGAGGAGCTTACCGACACTATTCTTAGGAATCCGATTGATAATGCGTTGGAGTTGAATCACGACCGGGAGTTTAATCACTATGATTATGCTGGCCGGAAGCCGGCTCCTAAGGGCAAGCGGCCTAAGGGCGACCCTAGCCGTGAGGGTATGGGGCAGCACGCGCCCGATGGCTCTAGCCATACTAAGGGTCTAGCGGGAGAGGCGGCTAAGGAGCACGCGGAGCACCCGTGGACGACTGAGGAGCAGGCTAAGCGTATAGCTAGTGACCACGAACGGGAGAAGCGCAAGAAGGATAGCCATAAGTTTTACGAGGGGACCGACCAGCTGGATGAGCTGGGTATTGGTTAGTTTTATATACGGGAAATGCGGAGTGGAGTGTGATAGTAATGCCGATGGGGAAGTACAATTCGTTCGAGGACTGCGTCGCGGCTAATAAGGATAAGAGTGACCCGTCTGCATATTGTGGGTCCATAAAACACAAGGTTGAGGATAAGAAGATGCTCGACGGGCTTTTTTACAAGACGGGTTCGATTGAGGTAATCAAGTCTGCTGATGGCCAGCCGGAGACTTGGCGTGCAGTCTTGTCTTCTACTAACGTGGATTTGGATGGGGAGCGCATGTCTCGCAAGGCGCTGGACATGGCTGCCCAGGATTTGATGAAGAACTCTACGGTCTTCTTCAACCACAAGCATCACGAGCTGCCTATTGGAAAGTTTACTAATACGGCTGTGATTGACAAGCCCGATGGTTCGTACTTGGTTGTGGACATCCAGCCTTCTTTAGCTAAGGGTGTTGAGGATGTCGTTACGCAGGTTCGCGAGGGCGTTCTCAAGTGCATGTCTATTGGCGGCAAGACGCTAAAGTCTTTCAATGAGGTGTCTAAGTCTGCTGATGGTAGGGAAGAGAGCGTCAAGGTTCTCGACGAGATAAAGGCTCTTGAGGGTAGTATCGTTGGCATTGGGGCCAATCAGGACGCGATGATGATTAGCGTGGCTAAGAGTCTTTTCATTGATGCTTTCACTAAGGACCATATTCCAGGCCACGGGATGCACGACGAGGACTCTAAGGCTGCTTATGAGTACGTTGATGAATACCGGCACGAGGGCAAGAGCCCTGGCAGTCGTAAGGAAGATATGAGTGGTGGGACTGGGGTTTCGCCGGTAGTGCCTAAGGTTGAAGAGAAGCACGAGCCTGATAAGGGCAAGAAGAAAGTCAAGAAGGATTTTGATGGTGAGGGTGATTCGATGTCGCTGGTGACTTGCCCGTCCTGCCAGAAGGAGTTCTCGGTTGAACTCGAAAAGGGCCACGAGATGAAGAAGCCGCCCAAGCAGGATGAGGAGGAAGAGGAAGAAAAGGAAGAGGAGAAAAAGAAGGATGCTGACGTGGATGTAGCCAAGGAGAATGGTCCTTCGACGCCCAACGACCACGAGATTGGTTCCAAACCTAACGCTAACGCTTCTACTGGTTTGAAGCCTAAGGTGAAGAAGCCTGCAGTTCCGGAGCAGTCTGGTGCCTTGGATGGCGAGCTTGGCATTCCGAGCAAGTCGGTTGCTGACGAGAATGTCGAGCTGAAGAAGCAGATTACTGACATGGCTAAGGACATGGCTCTAATCAAGGATGTAATCTATAAGCGCAAGAGTGCGATAGACGCTACTGAGGGGGCTCCTAAGACTGGAGGCAAGTATGAGCTTATGAAGTCGGACATCTTCAAGGCCATGGGTATAGAGGAATAGGTGATATGCGATGACTATGAGTATGGCAGTGCAGGAACAACAGTATGATACGAAAGCACTCAGAAAGTATGGTTATGGCTGGGAGGATACGCTTCCTAAGGAAGTAACTTATGTAGATGGCATGGCAAAGTTCGACGCCAGGCCTGCTCTACGCGAGGGTCTGGAGAAGAAGTCAGGCATTGATTTCTCGAAGGCTAACACGATAAGTGGTTTGACTAGCGGTACAACTGATTTGACTCTCGTCCCGATTTACGTGGACCCGATGATAGTCGACCAGACTCGCAGGCTTACTCCGCTCGTCGAGCTCATTCCTCGTGTTACCAACTACGGTCGCACGGCTGACTTCAACCAGCTGACTGCCCGTGGCGTCGTGGGTTGGAGGCAGGAGGATGCGGCTCTTAGTGAGTTGAACGACACGTATTCTCGTTCGAGCACTGGCATAAAGTTTGCGTACCAGGTTGGTCGCGTGTCTGGGCCGCTGCTCGCGGCTTCTAGGCAGTACTTGGCGTCTAACTATATGGATGCTTTGAACCTTGAAATCCGTAACAAGACCGTCACGATGCGGTACACTGAGGAAGACACCATCATAAACGGTGACGCAACCACGACGCGTACTGCTTACGGCGGGAACTCTTCGGGTGGAGATGCTGCGGCTTACGCAAACGAGTTCAGTGGATTGTTCAAGTCGATTTCCACCAACTCTATTACGGTGTCGGGCAACAACATAACCATCAACTACCTGCGTCAGGCAATCCGCCAGGCTCGCACTGCCAACAACAGCGCCACTCTCGGACAGGGTGACCCTAACCTGATGGTCACGGACTTTGCGACCTTGGATAACATCAAGGCGCTGCTCCAGGACTACCAGCGGTACGTCAACACGACTGAGATTGCATGGGGCATGAAGACCGTCGAGTTCGAGGGCCTTCCCATCGTCGCGAGCAAGTTCTGTCCAACTAGCTCCAATGTGAAGAAGCTGGCTGTGCTGGACACGAACACGTGGCAGATGCGTGTGCTACAGGACATGACTTACGAGGAGCTGGCGAAGACGAACGACTCGTACAAGTTCATGATGAAGCTCTACGAGACGCTCATCACGACTGCCGAGATGTTCAACGCACAGCTCACGACGCTAGCTTAAATTAAGGATGGGGGGAGACTTTTTTCCTCCCCCGTTCAAAATCAGGATAATGAAGGTGAAGGAAAGATGGCCGACATAACCTCGGAGTGTAATATAGTCGAAGTGGCTCCCAATGGTGGGTTTAAGTTGATTCAGGTTGACACGCTGGCTACCACGGACACGGGTGATACGTTTACCGTGACTCTGGCTAACAAAGGCATTTCGGTGTTCATGGGTATTACGGGTTGCGTGCACAGCACTGCCAATTCGATAATAATAGCTGAGGCTCCTACCACGGCGGTTAGCTCAGGTGTTCTCACCGTGACGGTTGGAGGCTCGGCAGCAAACAACCTAATCAGGTCGTACTTGATTTGGGGCAAGTAAAAAACAGGGTGATTTGAAATGACGGGAACTGCTTCAAGGGGTGGGTTCGTTACTCCGTTCAGCGGGAGCGGCGACCTGACTATAGATAATGACACGACGTTCAGCGGAGACCTCACGGTTGATGGAGACTTCTCTTTTGGAGACGCTTCTACCGACAGCTTGACTGTCACTGGGACGTTCTCTCAGACGACCAACGGTACTTCGAATGGTCACTTGGTCACTGGCTCTGGTAACCTGACTGCGGGTAATGACCTTGCTAGGTTTAGTTCGACTGGTAGCATTAGCTCGACGTCTAACGTGGTTGCAATCGAACAGACTACTGGTGCTGGTGCTGCTGGAGCCTATGCGCTTTACATTAATGCCACGGGTACTAATGTTGAGGCGCTTAAGGTTGACGCTGGAACAGCTACTTTTGATGAGGCAGTTACTATAGCTGGTAAGCTTAGTCTTACTGCTGCAGGTGGGGCTGAGGCCGCTAGCGGACTGCTTTTTGGCATTGGAACGTCGGCTAATCCAGCAACGACTGCCACTGCAAGCGCTAATTTTATTGAGGTTAGGGCGCAGACTACTGCCACTTCGGGTGACAACCGTCTGTTGTATCTTAGGTATAACATCAACGGCACGACTGGCGGGGAGTGTGTGCGGGCCAACACCGTTCTTTCGGCTGCAGGCACCACGGCGCACGGGGCACACATCTCGCTTTCACTAGCGGCAGGCGGGAGTATTTCTGGCCTGGGGGTTGGAATGCGTGGGCAGCTGCTTGTCCCCGATTCATTAACGCTTGGTGGAACGGTGTTCGGCACCCAGTCGGAAATCTACATGGAAGGCGCGAGTTCTAACCTTAATGGAACGCATGCAATCGCTAGTTTTATTGCGGCAGGAAATGCCACTGGCGTGGCTAACGTCCTCAATGCCATGGCATTCCAGGGTTCGACCGGCTCGGGCAAGATGATTCTCGATACCAACTCTACGGGCGGCGCCGAAAGCAACGGTAGCATACGCATCTTAGTGGATGAGGGAAGCGGTTATGTGGTGCGTTACCTGCGATATTGGGATTCTGAGAACTCGTAGGTGAGGATAAGAAATGCAACTGAACTTGTTCGAAAGAATCGTGCTTCAGCAGATTCTTCCAGTCGAGGGCAGCTACGCCACTCTTAAGATAGTGTCCGACTTGAGGATGGCGCTAGCTCCCAGCGAGGAAGAATTTAAGGAGTACGCGATTGTTGAGGAGTCGAATAAGGTCAGTTGGAATGAGAAGGGCAAGGTGTCTAAAGATATACCTGTTGGCGACAAGGCTAAGGATGTGGTTCGTAAGACTCTCAAGCGGCTCGATGAGCTTGGTAAACTGGAGGATAAGCACGTGTCGCTTTATGAGAAGTTCTGCAAGGATGAGGTTGTTTGAATGCCAACTATAAAAGGGCCTGTAAAAATAGTTCATGATGGTGTCATCGACCCCCGGCTCAGGGAGTTTATTTCCCTGAGGCCTGCGGTAAAACCTGTGCCTGCAGTTCTTTCCAAGCCCGTGGTGGCTTCCAAGGTGATTAAGAAATGAAGCTGCCGGTAATTTATCCTAACGACCGTGCTATTGCAGTGGTTCTAGTTGCTGCAGTGCTGTGCGGCCTGGCTGTTTCGATTGCTTTCTCGTTCTTCGTGCACCCGACTGTAGAGTTCAATCCGGTGGTAGTGCTGCCGTCTCCAGTTCCCGCTACCGTCACTTCAGGCGCTGGAGTGACTGCGGCTGGTGGCAGTCAGTTTGCCTTAGTGATTGATTATGCTCAAGTGTCTGGCAACTGGTCGGGCTCGAACGCTACTATAGGCGGGAACGGCACGTTGACGTTGGCGAGCAATAGTGTCAATGACATCAACGTCTCCGTGCGTCTCTATGGGTATAATGGCACTACGCTGGTGAATGAGTCTGTAGTTTTGGCTGGTACTACGCAAGTCAACTCGACGGTTAGCTTCAGCAGGGTTTATGCTGTTGTGTTGAACCAAACTGCTAACGGTACGGTGACAGTCAATGATTCCAATGCTACTGCGGTAACCGCTTTTACTGTGCCTAGGACTGTGAGGGCTATGTATGCCACGATGCGGCTAAACGACAGTGCCTTGTCGGTTCCCCAATTAAACTTCACTACCGACTCAATAGCCGTGCCGGAGTACACTAACCTGGTGGCTTACCTGACGTCGGGAAGCTCTACGACTGCGTTCCCGATGCAGACGCAAATCTCTTACGATAACGCCACTTGGATGCTTGGCAACATGGCTGTGATACAGTCTTCTGGCAACACTACCAAGGTCGAGTATACCGATAAGAGCGTCCGGTACATGCGGTTTATAGTGAACAACACTAACGTCCTGCAGGCAGTTGCCTTGAAGTTGGCTCTGACTGGCTCGACGTAGGGGTCGGCCATGACAACCACACTGCAGACGACGACGTATACTGATATAGAGAAAGTTGCGCGGTACGTCCACTTGATGACCGAGGTGCCAGTAACTATAGCTACTGGTGTGGTTGTTGGTTCTGAGGCAGTTGGTGCTGGGGACAGCTCGACTAAGATTTTTGCCTTGGCCAACAAGAAGGTCATTCCGGGTACTGACCGGGTGTACGTGGCTGGTGTGGCCAGGACGTCTGGCACTGACTATACGTTGTCGGCTGACGATGGGTACATTACGTTTGGCACTGCTCCGGCGTCTGGGGCAATCACTGCAGCCTATCTCTACACTGATGTCGAACCCTCTTTAGTCTCTTACCATATCGTCAGGGCGGAGAATGAGATTGACCGTCGTATTGGCCGTAGCTTTACGGCCAGCAACCAGGCGCTTGAGTTTTATGACGGGACTGACATCAGCCGCACGAATATCTTTACGTATAGCCCGACGTCGTACCTCAACGAGATGGACCAGTACAACGCTAACATCGAGGGCCGCGTGCAGAACAGATACTTGTTCACGCTTAACTATCCTATAAACAACGTCAGTTTGCTGGCGATAAATAAGGTGTCGGACGCTGGTTATTCTAATGCTAACCAGGATAGTAACTTGGGTTTTGGCAGTACGGCGTGGGTGGCGGAGGGTTTCCAGCCTGGCGTTGCCAAGCCTTTGGTGGGAGCGTCATTGTATTTGAAGTATAACACTGGCACGGCTGCAGCCATAACGGTTGGCTTGTATGCTGATAATGGCTCTGGCGTGCCTACTGGTTCGGCTTTGGCTACGGGCACGTTGACGGCAATCTCCAACGCGTACTACCAGTATTACGACGTTTACTTCTCTAACCCGTACTCAGTCACTGCGGGGACGACTTATCACTTGGTGCTTAGCTCTGCTTCCAGCACTTCAACTTCAACTTACTATTGGGGTGTTGACGCGTCGTCGCCCACGTATGCCGACGGTGCAGTCAGCACGTCGGCTAACAGTGGTTCTACGTGGACTGCTGATGCTACTAAGGCGGCGGTGTTCAAGACTTACGTGGCTGACACGGTCATGGACCCGAGCAACTACGAGGTCTACCCGGACCAGGGCCGCATCAACTTGATTGATAACGCTAGCTCGCAGGCCAGCTCCACGACGACGAGTGGGCAGTTGATGACTGGTGGCATACGTAATATTCTAGTGGCGTATACTTATGGTTATTCGTCCGTGCCGACTATTGTGCAGGAGCTGGCTACCAAGTTGGCTGCAGTGTCGTTGATTGAGAGTCGGTTGATGGGTGACCCGGCGTCTAGCTTGTCGATAACTGCCCAGAACATTGATTCTATAAAGCAGGACATTGAACGTATCTGGCAAAGTTTAGGGACGAAGACTGAAATCCGGGTGATTTAGCGTGCTAGAGGTACGTGTCAGCCACCCTCGCTTGTATGGCGCTGCAGCTGTCAGCAGGTTCAAACGAGTGTTCGTCATGGCTCTTACTGAGTCGCTAGCTCGCAATCTACAGCGCATCATTGAGCAGGACTCTGATTTGAGTCGTGGTGGAGGGCCGCACTTGCAGACGCCAACCACTTGGACTGGCCGCCTGGCCGGCAGCGTCTACTATACTGATACCGAGGTCGGCATGGCTGCTGACTACGCCGGCACGCTAGAGGAAGGCACTGAAGAGTGGAAGCCCTTCTTCGAGAAAGGAGCGAACGGAAAGTACGACACCAGCAAGCTGACGCCTTTCGGAGTGTGGGCTAGAGATAAAATGGGCTGGCGCAGGGCCAAGAACGGAGCCTTTCATATCCAAGACTCCTACGGGAACGAGTCTCCCAACCCCTGGTATGGCATGATAGCCCCAAAGCCACGCATGCTTCGTGAAGCGGCTATCGCTGACGTCCTAGAGAACGAGATAGAGATTATTGGCGCCGTGGCCGCAGCAGATGCCTTTGGTTAGTTTTATATACGGAAAGCTACAAGCCAACTAGTAGTAGGCAATTAGAACCTCCGAACGCCTCACGGTCGGGAGACGTAATCCCCCTCTCGGCCGGAATGGCGTTCTTCCCGAGCTAGGCGCCGGGAGTGAGCGAGAATGACAGGAAGCATCCGCATGATGTTGGCGTCGGTCAAGAAGATGCTAGCCGCCGGCATTACTTACAAGGGCGTTAACAACCGCATCTACGCGCCTGGAGACACTATCTCTTCTCAGTTGCCTAGGATTGAGTTGAACATCACCACGCCCGTGGAGAACTTTGCTGCCCTTGGAGCGGGTCGCGTGCCGGTGTGGAAAATTCCAAATATTCGTGTTGATGTCTACTCGAAGAGCCCAGCAGAGTGTGATGAGCTATCGTCATATGTCGAAGACACCTTCGGCGATAATCGAAACTACAACACCGCGACAGTCGTCATCGACGGGACCACAGTAAACACTACTGGGCGCTTCTATCTCTTGAGAGGAAATGGAGGCACACAATCAACAGCCTTACAGAACAAACAGTTGTGGCATAGGTCGCTCTCGTTTACGGGAAAGTGGTTGCAAACAACATGAAAGACTACGGTTTTGGCTTTTGCAAAACGTGCGAAGCTTTTGTTAAATTGAATTCATCTACGCATGAGTATTGCAGCTCGTGCTTGGAGCAGAGACTACTCATCCAACATCGAGAAGATGTTAAAAAATATCAGAAGAGTGAACGTGGTCGGTTCAAGGTTAAGCTATATGCCCGAGAATATCATAAGCGAGAATACGATAAAGCTAAACGTAAGGCGTATTGGTCTCAGCATAAGGACTTGCAAAATCAACTCAAGCGAGAGTCCGATGAACGGCACCCCGAACGTAAAAAAGCTAGAGATTACGCTCGCATTCGTCGTAAAGCCATTCTAGCCCGCGATGGCAACGCATGTGTCGCTTGCAAAGGCAAAGAGCATCTTGAGCTCCATCACTTAGAGTACGTTAACGACGTTGATAAGGTGATTACTCTCTGCGCCGACTGCCACGAGTGGGTTGAGAACGGCATTCGTGATGGCTTGCCGGGTTTTAGGTGATTATAATGACTATTGAACTCAACGAGGCGGACAAGTACGTCGAGATAACCTACAACAACGACTCCATCCCACGCAAGGAGTTCAGGATACTGGATAAGTTCTATCACTTCTACCGAGGCCAAGCAGTGAAAGTGCCTAAGGAAGTGGCGGACTATTTGATTCAAGAGAAAGGGTTTGAGAGGGTGAAGTAACATGGCGATACACAGCAACTACACAGGCCCAACAACGTCGGTAGTGATTGTCGAGGAGTCTACTTGGGGTACCGACCCAGGCACGGGCTATACCGCTCTTGGCGTTTATGATGCGGACGTATCCGCCACGCTTAATCCGTCAGTAGAGCGAGTGTACGCGTTGGGCAGCAGGGTAGCCCAGGCTACTGTAGGAAAGCAAGTCGAAGTCAATGGGACGATTAGTGGTGATTTCCAGGACGCTACGTTGCTGGCTTATGCTCTTGGTGCTGACGCAGTGACTGGCACTGGCCCGTACACTCACTGGCTTAACTTCAAGACTGCAGCAGCCTTGCCAGTCGAAGTCAGCCCCTTGCCTTCATTCACTATGGTAGTAACTCGTGGTACAGACAACTCTAGCTATGATACTGTAGAAACGTATACTGGCTGCAGGATAAACCAGTTGACTCTCAGTTCTTCGCTTGACGCTCCAATGAAAGTCAGCGCGGACTTCATCGCCAAGAACGTTAGCGTCGATACTTCTGGCAACCAGGCTGCTGCTTTTAGCACTGATGAAGTCCACCCGCCTCAGTATCAAACCATGTCGGTTCCTGCGTCTACTGCGTTGGGCCAGGTGCAGAGTTGGGAGCTCACGCTGAACAATAGTTTAGAGCGCGTGTACGCGTTGGGCAGCCAGCTTCCTCAGGCGCTCATCCAGAAGCAGTTGGAGATTGACTTGCGTGGTACGGTGGCCTTCACGGATGAAGCCATTTGGGCGTTGAAGGAAATCACTGGGGTCACCAGCGCTGCCTATACTTTTGGGGACACTGGCGCGCCTAAAGTCGACGAGACTGTCAAGTTGAAGTCCAGTAACGGCGGGTCCACTACTGCGGAGAGGACGCTGCAGCTTAACTTGACTAACGTTGCCTTCAGCAACTGGAGTGCGTCTGCTCGGGTTAATGAAGTCACGATGCTGGATTTTGATGCAGTCGTGCGTGACTTTGACCAGTCCAACTGGGGGGCAGTGCCAACTGGCGCCCCAATCACCTTCATAAACAACACTGACGGAGCATACTTGTAGGAGGGGATTTAATGCCGGATGATTTAGAAGTTGAAGTGACCTTAGTTGGAGCAACCGTTCCCACTAAAGTAGTCTTGAAGAAGATTACTGCAGGAGAACGTAATCAGGCATTACGAGAGGCTACTAAACTTAGAACTATGGTAGCCAATGCTAAGAATGCCCAGATGGACTTCGACCCTGTGCTCTTCCGCGAGACTTACTTGATGGTTGCAATAGTGACGCCTATGGACTTGAAGTCTTTAGAGTCTATTAGGTCTAAGCTGTTCCCTAAGGACTTCGACCGTTTGTACGATGCTGCAGAGGAACTTAATGAGGTAAACCCTATTACGAGCGGCTCTTGAGAAGCTCAGTAAGATTCGAGAGACCCGCTCCTGGAACGGAAGATGCGTTTGTTAAGTACGCGTTATGCAGGGAGTTTAGAATCAAGCCAAGCGAGATTGATAAGGAGAAATGGAAGGACGTGCAGGAGCTTCTAGTGATTTGCGACGAGCTGGCTAGAATCCAGGCCGCGCAGACTAAGAGCATGAAACATAGTAGTAGGGTGCGTTGAGTGCCTGGGGAGAACGTTCTTGTCGTAAAGTTCGAGGACTCTGGCAGCTCTGGCTATACCTCTGAAGGAATGGCTCCTCGTGGACAGTTTTCTGCAGCTAGATTAAAGGGTGAAGAGGAGTATCGTCGTTATAGAGATAGCAGAGCTGTTCCTAAGTGGGCTAGGCAAATGCTAGGCTTGGGTTCTGGAGCTGGCGGCAGTAGTGGGCGTGGAGGCTCTGGTATGTCTAACATGTCCCTCTTGTTTGGACGATGGGGAAAGGTGATGACCACTGCTTTCAATGGGGCTCTAAAGTCGTCTGGAATAATCGCTACTCTGATTATGATTTACGAGATACTTCAAGCTGGGTTGGGTCCTTTGGCTAAAGTGTTTGGTACGCTTTTGAAGTTGCTTGGCATGCTGCTGCTTCCATTTACTATCGCACTTACTAAACTTTTGATTCCGGTCTTGAAGACTCTTGCTCAAGTTGTCAGCGCAGTCATTTCGGGTACTAGCGGTCAAGACCCACTACAGACTGTTATTAGTGGTTTGGTCGGAGGTATCGTTGGAGCTATTGTGGGTAATCTGCCCGGAGCTCTAATTGGTCTTGCAGCTGGAAGCCTAGCTCCGTCTTTGGGCAGTATGTTTGACAAGCTAATCGGCCCGGTGGTAGACAAGCTCCTAAGCACAATCACTTCGTTCCTAGGTGGCTTGGGCGGGGGTGCATTCAAAGGCATCTCAGACTTCTTGAAGAACTTAGACCTGAATGGAATCACTAGCTTCTTAGACCAACTCAAGTCGGACCCACTGTCTAAGTTACTATCCATGGTTTCAGGTATAGACTTCGAGACTGTGCGAGACCACATGAATAGTCTTAGGGATATGCTAGGTAAGATGGTCACGTCAGGAATAGCCGCGTCAATTCAAGTAGCTAGAGTTACTATTGATGCGTTGGTATCCGAGGCTAACAAGTGGTTGACTGCAATAACTACCGTGCGTACTTCTATTGACGGTACCATGCGGCCTGCGATTGATAATGTGGCTAAGGCTCTTAATGGTATTGCCGGCTTCTTAGCTGGTTATGATTGGTCGGGTGCATTAGTAGGTTTGTTCGGAGGGAACTTTACTACTGGCGCTAGCATGTTTGCTCTTCAGAATCTTAGTAACATAAGTAATTCTATAGGTAATCTGTTGGCTGGCCGAGCTACGGCTAGTGGTGGAATCGTTACATCTCCTCAGTGGCGCATGGTTGGGGAAGCCGGGCCCGAGGCCATCATTCCTCTTAACAAGGCAGGGGGCATGGGCACCACCGTCGTGGTTAACGGCAACATCTATGGCGACCAGGACTTTATCGACAAAGTTACTCGCGCTGTAGACCGAGCCATGTGGGAGAAGATGCGCACCGTGTACGGCGGCGCTTACGGGATGAGGTAAGATGACTGACGCTACACTCTACTACGTCAACGACGCTGGCGAAGCCAACCTAGTCTTCACGTTCAAGAACTGCACGGTCGGGTATGAGTTCAATAAGGCACCGGAGGCAATCGAGGTTCCTGGGCAGCTCCTACCGATAATGACGTTTGACTGGAAGACCATGGTGCGCAAGGTTTCTGTTAAGGGCGTGATTATAGCTGGCGGGACGTATTCTGCAGGCGCTGGCACGGGAACTATGGCTCAGCAGCTAGGCGATTTCATTGGCTACATTTACGACGTCACCAGCACCAGCCCACTTAAAGTACAGTTCAAAGGGGAGAGTGACTCATCATACAGCTCTTCGACCAACCGAGCCGCGCAGTACTTGCTTCGTGTTCCCATACCGGACGGTAGCACGTGGGTTCCCCAGTCGGGTGGTACCGACTCAAACTTTGAGTTCATGGGCGTCATCACTGGCTTCCGGATTGATTTCGAGCAGGCCAACAGTCAGTCGATTCCTTATTCTTTCGAGATGACTGAGACTCCGCAGGTGGTTGGGTTTGGTTAAGGAAACCGCAGCTGCAGTAACGGCTACGGCACTAGTGATGGCCGTCCTTTATTTTGGAGCTGGCTTATCTACAGGAGCTGCTTATGGAGCCTATAGCATCTATTCCAACCTAAGCGCGTCTTGGAGTGACGTACAGAACAGTCCTTATCAGTTTCAGTACACGACTGGCAATGGGACGTTCGTCAATATGACTCAAGACTGCACGAGCACTACTGGCTCTAATTACAAGTGCTGGAAGAGTGGCGAGTCGGACCAAACCAGCATGAGCCTCTACCCGTTGACGTACAATATTAGTCTGCAATCGGGCGCTGGTGGCGGAGTGGCAATGCCTAATCCGTCCACAGTCAGGTACTTAACGCAAGTGGGCAATTATACTTTCAACGTCACTTATTGGCATCAAGGCGGCGCGTTCGCAAACCAGCACGATGGTGGTAACGTTACAGTCTACTTGAACAACACTAAAATATGCGACTTGAACATGAGCATCTTGACTGGAAGTCAAGGTGATTTGGGGTGCGTGCTAGGTTCTGACGTCGCTTCGGGCTCTTACGTCCGCGCGGTTTATGGCTCTAACAAGGATTCCTTCTATGATTGGTGGAATATCACCGAGAGGATATACTACTCGCCCTCTGTTTTAGGGTACGATAACTCTACAGCTTCAGTCAATGGTAGCTTAGCTGGTTCTACGGTCAGATTTAACCTATCTTGGTCTTCTCCGAATGGATTGAGCGCGTATGTTTTTTCATTAGACAACGGCAACACTACTTTCGTCAATAAATCTCCGGTTACTTTCTCCGGAATTGATAATTGGACGGTATATAATGCTACTTTGAATTCTACTCCTGGTTTGGTCATTCGTTGGTATGTATGGGCTAACGACACTACTGGAGCTGGCAACACGTCGGCAGTGTACTCGTTTTCTACTGGAGACGAAGTGCGCTGGTATAACATCACCGGACGTGCGGTGAATACAACTGAAAACAGTTCTTATGCCTTGTTCGTGGTAAACTTATCTACTACCCTTGGTCTTAATGTCAGTCATGCTTGGTTCGAGTTAGATAACGGCAACGGAACTGCCATCAACTTCACCGAGGTTTGGGCGGGTAGTCCTAGCTGGGTTAGCAACTTCACGTGGAACTTGAACGAGTCGGCCAACGTATCCATCAGGTGGCGTGTGTACTTCAACGCTACGGGTGCGTTTAATGCAACGCCCGTCTTTAGCTTCCTCACGCGCAACCTGACTTTCACCTTGAAAATAGGGACTGGCATCACTAAGTTCAACGTCACTAACGCGACGTTCGACTCGTACACTGCGGCCAATGGGCAGGATAACGTCACGTCGTTCTTCAACATCACCAGCAATGCAGAGGTTCCAATTAGAATCCAATTAGCTGTCAACCAGACTAACACTAACTTCTCGGTGTGTGCTTCAGCTTACCCGGTGAGCGAGGGCTGTGTTCCCTTGGATACCACGTGGAAGTATGTCTTGTTTAACTACACCAACGTCACTCAACGCGGGCAGGTGGGGCACGTGTGGCTGTACGCCAACGGCACTTTCGTAACCACGACCACCATCTTCACTGCGCCCAACTTCAAGGTGCGGTTCAATTCTATGGAAGAGCTGGGTGACTAGCAGTGGGAGTTCTTGACTACGAGCTTGAGCCTTACGTGCAGGTCGTTCCGCCCATCGCTGCAGTCACTCAGAATGGGGCTGCAGTGCCTAGCCTCTTGTCGTTTAAGTGCAACAACGTGGGCACTAACGCCACTGGTGACTTTGAGGTCAAGCTGGCTGATTTGACTGGCAACCGCCTGACGACTTTTTCTGATGGTGATGAGATTCGCATCTACCTTCGCAATGCGAGTGACGCCAGCACGACGCTGGTGTTCGGTGGCATTATTGACTTTATTGGTTACGAACTGGGCACCAAAGCAGTGTTGGTGTTGAAGGGTAAGGATTGGAGTGGAAAGTTTGCTCGGCGTGTTTATGATGCAGACTTGGCTGACCAGGAGATTAGCATCACGCTCAAGGCCATTCTAGCGCAGTTTGCTGACATTGATACTACGAACGTGTCGACTACCACTTTCAGTCCTACGCGCGTGACGTTCCAGGGCACTAACTCGTTGTCGGCAATCCAGCGTCTCGTCAGCATGGTTGACTGGAGGTTTTGGATTAGCCCAGACAAGAAGGCTTACTTTGGGCCGGAGATTAGTTTTGGCACCACGACCGACGTGCTGGTTCATGGAACAACCTCAGGTAACGTCATCTCTATAAACAAGGACCAGGATTCTACTGAGTTGTTCAACAAGGTGTCGGTTTATGGGCAGCCGGCTAGTGCTTATGCTACTGCTGAGGATGCTGTCAGTCAGGCTTTGTATGGTGTTCGTGAAGTTCACGTGCTTAATGATGCAGTGCAGACTCCTGCTGATGCTCAGACTGTTGCTGATGCTGTTCTGGCTGCTTACAAGGACCCGCGTACAGTGTATACGATTAAGTCTATGCTTTTATTAGACGTGTCTTTGGGCGACCAGATTGCCACTACTGCCCCTCGCCTTGGTCTGAATAGTACGTTGCTTGAAGTTCAAGAGGTTGGGTACGAGTATGGTCAGAATGGTATCTATACGAACTTGACGTTGGCCGAGAAGCGTCCGTTGATTCCGTGGCAGGTCAGTCAGCTGATTAAACAAACGTCCGCCATACAGACGATTGGGGCTTATGACTCGGTTTATACGTCATTCCCTGAGTTGGCCAGGGGGCAGACGATAGTGACTACGCGGGCTAGTTATACGCACACTGGTACGGACCAGGCTAATCGTGACACTTTCTATACCGTTCCTGCTGGATATAATCTTTATATCCATCGTCTGCAGGTGCGGTGGAATTATCTAGCTAGTCCCACTGCCGGTGGGAGCTCTCAATCTGGATTGTCTCTAAACAATAGCTACAACTACCCATTGTTTTTGGACGTGAGGGGAGCTAAGTTTCCATCAACGGCCAGCAGCGTGGCTCTTCCGGGTTGCATGCTCTACCAATCTAATGATAACACCAGTTACTTAACTACTGCTGATTACTGGTCGGGCGTCATCACTAACTCGGTGTTACAGTCGGGTGACACGATTGATTTCAAGGTCGATACGAGTGGCTCGGGCAACTGCACTAGCACGATTGATTTGTGGATGGATGCCCACTTATTCAAGACGATTTGATTTACATGTCTACGTTCCTGCAGTTCTCGAAGGCTTCGACTGGCGTGTTCGTCAGGTTTACTGAGACTAAGACCACTACGGCTGGGTCGACTACAATCTATACGGTTCCTGCTTCTAAGGCCTTGGCTATTACTAGGTTGTCTGCCCAGGTGCTTGCTGACACTGCTGGTTTGAATGCCAGGGTTGAGGTTTATAGTGGCAGCACGGCGTTTGTTCTAGTTGGGGATGATGGCACTAGCTTGTTTGCTGCTGGTGGCGTGGCTAGCTCGGCTGACCGAACTAAGGAATCAACGTGTACTGACCGGTTCTTGGCGGCTGGGGAGATAGTGCGTTGGTCTTGGGCTAATACGGGCGGTAACACGGCCTTCGTGAAGTTGACTATTGAGGGGTACCTTATTAATGCCTAAATGCTTCTATACTTCTTGTGGTAAAGAGATTGATACTAGCGGTAATTTTATCGTCGTTGGCAGCAGGTATTTCTGTTCAAACGTCTGTCAGCTAGCGTATTTTAGTAGCAAGGGGTAATTCGGATGGACTTTAAGTGGTTATTTGATTGGACGGTGGTTCCCAAAACCCAATTGTCTCAGCTGCAGCAGGACAAACAGACTCTCACCACGTCACTGCAGACTTGCAATACTGCGCTTAAAGCAGCCCAGCTTTCACCAGCTGAATGCCAGAAAGCACTAGCAAGCAAGGAGCGGGAAGCTTCTTCACTCGGGGCTCAGGTGGCTGACTTAAACGTCAAGCTAAGCCTACTTTCAAGCGAAGTGGCTAAACGAATGGACGCAGGCATCCCTCCAGCCAGCGAAGCAGAGAGATATTGGAACAACAAACGACCCCCTGTCCAAGTCAGCTACACGTGCCGAACCATCCCGGGCACCACCACCACTTTAGCAACCGATGTCCGCCTATTCCTCCAGCCGCAAGATTATGGTATAGCCAACTGGCTATCGAAGAAAGCCCTATCTAAAATAAACCCAGACGCCTGTGACGATGCTATCATGGCAATCTACCGAGCCCACCAACAGGACTTCATGATATACATGAGGCCTCAACCCTTCGGAGTAGCCGAGTACTGGGACTTTCCATTCGAGACCCGAGCCCGCGTGTCTACTGGAACAGGAGGCGTGTGCCACGACTTCGCAGTCAGCCTGGCCTCAACCCTAGAGGCCGCCGGAGTTCCATACTGGCGCATCAGAGTGACAGTCGGCATGAGCAACAGCGGAGAAGGCCACGCCACAACCTACGTACTAGCTGACGACCTTAAGACCTGGAGACACCTTAACAGCACCTCGCCAGCAGGCGCCATCCCGACCTTGCTCAGCGACCTCCCAAAGAGCAATGATTCCAACGACCCCTTCGGCATCAAGACAGTTTGGTACAGCTTCAGCAGCAAGTACTGCTGGAGCGTCTTTGACACCAGCGCAGCAGAAGCCAGCTGGAACGCCAGCGACGTGAAGAACAAAGTTTATATACAGAAAAGTTGAAGGTGGTAATCATGGCAGACTGGTACGTAACCGTCCTCGCTGGAGCAGCGGGTGGAATGATAATGGGCGTCACTGGCTATATCATGGCCCACAAGACTGGAGAACAGTTTGACGCCTGGAAGTTCGCCCAGACCTGTGCCCTCCCGGTCGTTGCTGGAGTCGCAGGCGGAGTAATGACGACAGACCCCTTCGCGGCCTTCTCGACAGGCATCCTCCTCAAGCACCTGCAGGAAGTGGCAGGAGATATGAACCAACTACCCCAACCTAAGGTGACTCAGCCATGAAAGGAACCGACCGCAAGAGCCTGGACGAAATGCAATCACACGTTGCGCGGCTAAATGATGACTACACTGCACTTTCTAGGGACGTTGGACGCATGGCTGGAAAAGTAGACTCTCTTTCGACTCGGGTAGATTCTTTGGACGTGAACGTCGCCAAAGTCCAGACTGACGTGCAGTGGCTCAAGACTTGGCTGCCGCCAGTAGTGTTCTTTGCTTCAGTAGTAGCTGCAGTTGCTGTTTACCTCTTTAGGTAAAAACCCGTGCTTCTTTCGGGAAGCAAAAGGCCCCTCACGGGGCTCTGAACGGTCCAGATTGGATTCGAACCAACGACCAGCCTGCTGTTAACAACAGGGCGCTCTACCAGACTGAGCTACTGAACCAAACCAACTCTCTAGCCTTCTAGTGCCCAATGTACTAAGCTTCCACCAACATTCGGTCCCACTTGGCCATGGGGTCCTCAACCTCATAATCAGTCAACGTCACCAAAGGCATTCACATCACTTCCTTATTCTAGTAATCAACCCTGGCTTTAAACCCCGCGTTATCACCGGTTTGTTGGGGTTAAGCCCATGCTTCTCCCGAATCTGAACTAAGTCACTGGCAGATACTACCGACTGCTCGGCTTTAATGTCATCAAACGTCTGGCTCATCTGGAACTGGGGACACCGGTGAAAAGCAGGCGATGGGATACGCATGCCCGTCCGCCCACAATAGAAACCCCAATCCTTGCACACGGCAATGCAGTTTAGGCAATTCCGGTGGTCATGCCCATAGGCCACAGTCTGCCGAAACTCAGGTCTGCCCGTAAAAGCCAAGCTAACACCACCGCATTGAAGGACTGCTTTTCTTCATCATCTCATTCACATCTCGCTGCCTGCCCTTGTCAACAGCCCACACCTCTTCGTACTTAGTGCATGGGCATGCGTATTCATTACAGCACTGGTACTTGCCGTTCACTACGTTCATGTGGCTGGTTCTCTCGTGGCCGCAGTGCTTACAGAGCCTACTCATAAGCCCTCACCTGTCTTTAGTACAGTAATCCGCCAGCCTTTCCTGTCCGGCTTTACCCAGTATTGTTTTTCAAAGTATGGCGGAAGATTAATGTCTAGCATTTGCTGCACTTCTGCAGGCGAGGGCTTGCGGTTGGCTTTCACTTGAATGGCTAGGCATGGAGCTTTGGCGTCAATCAGCACCTGCAGGCTAGGGATGGCAATGATGTCGAACACGCCTAGGCTCCCGCCTGCCTTGGTGACGTAATACGAGGACTTAAGCTCATCCCTAACCCGAAGCTCTATTCTAGAGCCCTTGCGTTTGCTGTTCATTTAGTCATCATCTTCTTCATCTTCGTCAGCTACTAAATTATCATAACGTTCTTCGCCCAGAACCTGCTTGGCAGCCTCAGCGAGCGTTTCAAAATACACGTCCCCCCCACTAAGCTGGTCATTCATTAGCTCAGCTATTTGGTCAAACTCATCATCAGTCACTTGCTCTGCGGCAACTTTCTTCAAGCCACCGATAATCAAGTCATGCTTATGCAACCAAACGATTGGCAAGTAACCTTCGCTTATTTCTTGTTTGCATTTGGCTATTTTGGTTTTAATCCTTGGCGTGTCTTTCATTCTAATAACCCCCTTTTCATGCTGCGTTTTAACCTTAAGTTCGGGGAGTTTGGTGGGCAGCCAGTCTCTCGCGGCTTGCAATTCCGCGCGGGTCGGCTGCTTCGAATGCTCGCACTTTCCAGTCATTCTTTCAACTCCTCGCGCTTGAATATTTGGCTTCTTTTACAAGCCGCGCAGAAGTCTTCTTTGGTTTGCCCGGGCTGGACGCATCCTCCTCGGCGGCAGCGGCCGCCGCATTCTTCTGCGGGATGACCGGACTCATGCCAATGACCATTAGGACAACTCCATCGAGCAAAAGTCATTTTATCACCTTTTCGTTCGCGCTTGTTATGTTTTTTGGCGGGGAGTGGCTTGCGGTGTCGGGCCGCCAGTACCGTCGGGCGGTTTTCTATGAAATTAATCCTGCAAGCCCCGCAACCCGTCCGCAAATCGACACCGGCGCTTCTCGCAAAATGGTGTCGGAGTCCAAAACGAGCTGCTCTCCCTGTCGCCAACCTATCCTTAGTGTTCACCTTACTTCTTCTTTTTCTTAGCCACTTGAAGCACCTCCTTTCGTTTCACGAGACGCCTCCAGAATTGGAAGGTTGGCCTCAGTCGGGATGTAAATTATCTGGTTCTGCGTGTTGTCGATGTTGTTGACCCAGAGATACCTGAGGTAGTCTTCGTTTTTCTTTAGGGACTCTCCGATTATCACGTTCGCCTGCGCCACGCCGTAAGCTCTAGTGACTTCAGCAGAGGCCTCGTATGCCGCGCTGGCATTCTTGGCTTCGGCCTCAACCACTGCAACCTGTCGGTCATAAGTTGCCTTATTAAGAGCGGCCTGTCCGGCCAACCCTGACGCCCAAACATCGTAGTAAGGCCACACGCCAAACAAAACTAACATTATAGCTGCGGCTACTAGCGCCCATTTCCAAAAATCATCTATCATGGGAATCACAGCTTGAACTGCTTGACGATGGTCTTGTCGTACCCGTTGCGGTTCTCGGTAACGACGAAGCATTCCTTTCCAATCAAGCTCCTGAAGTCTGAGGCCAGGTCCTCGCCCTTGCCAAAAGTCTGTCGAGTCACCGCGAGCAACTCGCCCAGCGAACCCTTCTTACCAATGTAAGGCTGGGCTATGCCCGAGTTGTCGTACATGCGAAACCCATAGTTTTCAGCAAAGTCCTTGCCTGCGGCCGAAAAGTGCACCTGCAAGTACGCTCCCATGAACTCCGAGCCCTTGGTGTCCGCCTCCCGTTCTTCGTTGATGAAGGTCTTGACGTCAGTAATCTTTGCCAGCGTCAGCTTGTCGAACTTGGGCCTAGTCTTAGGCTCGGACTCCTTGAGGCCAACTAATTGCCCCAAATCCATTTCCTTTCCTTTGCCACGAGGCTCGCGTTCCTCATGCTCTTCCGTCACTTTCACTCCGAACTTATCCATGTTCTTTACCTCCGCTAGAATAACACTTCCTCTAACTCGCTTCTAGTAGCCAAGTGCACCTGCTCGCCCATTGATTGGGCGGTCCTGAAGAAGCCAGCCAGGCGAGAAAGCATTTCCTTCTCCCGCGTGGTTAGCGTGTAGACTGGCCCGGCCCTGGCTTTATCTAGGGCTTCGGCTACTGCCCTGACTTCTTCAGGCTCGAAGGCCTCCACTTTATTGCGAGGCCTCCACTATAGTCTTGCTGTGCGGGTACTCGTGAAACTCTCGGCTTTCCTTTCGCTTGTCCTTCTCGATGTCTTTCAGAGGACGCGAGAGTTTGAAGCCGTTGATTGCCCACTTTGCTCCAGGCCCGCGTATTGGTCCCGTGTGTATCAGTTCTCCTTCGTCTTTAAGGACTCTGAGTACCTTGCTCACGCGATTTACTAGGTAGCCTTTTGGTTCCCCGCGCAGACGTTTCTTGCCTAGGCGTAAGGATATTTCTTTGGCTATTTCTATAGTAGACGCGCTGCCCATCTCTGTCATTATGGCTAGGGCTTGGTCTTTCGTTGGCTTTATGATTTGGTGGGCGTGACGCTTTGACCGGCGCTTGCCTAGCTCCAAGGATTCTGTAAAAGACTCTGCCAGTATCCTTGGCTTCAAGTGCCGTCCAGTCAAAAGTATTGGCTGGCGTGGTTGTTCGTCCATCAGTTTTCTGATGGCTTCGTTGGCTTGTGCCGCATCTATGATTTGCAGGTTCTCTAGCTGCAGCACTGCCTTTACTAAATCCCTCTCTGTCGTAGGCAACTTTCTTCACCTCAGTTTTTTGGTTCTATGAGCCAGGTGTTTCCTACCTTTCTCATCGTGATTTTGGCGTCCGGTACGGATGTTAGGACTAGGCATACGTACTTGGCTTGGTTGTGTCCGACGCCGGTTTTTTCTTTGATTTCTCGAATGGTTGTCGAGTGGTCTAGGGTTCGGAGGTAGTCTTCTACCTTCTGTTCGTTCTTTGTCTTCATACTATACACCTCCATTAGATAATGTATCTAGGTCTATATAAGTTCACTGTCACTACTCTTCGCCAGTATCAACTTACCTTTAACTGGCTCAAGCACACTACCATCTCTCTTGGCGTGGTTAATGACACTATCAGTGTATCCTCTAATATAACATTCCTCGTAGCTACGTTCTTGTTTAGCTCCAATCGCCAGGAACTGTTTCAATGACTCAATCCTGGCCGCCAACCTAGGCTCAGCACCCTCAGCATACTCCGAAAGCACAGACCAAGGCGTAGAGAAACGCTGGCTCTCGTCACTGAACTCCAACAGCCCTAGCTTCACACACTTAAATCCCAACTGCTTATCGTCGGGCTGGAACCCATGCACCACACTATCATAAGCCCCAATCACTTCCATACTCACATCGGGAAACAACATGGCATGCGAGTGGCTGTACACACACAAGTGACGATGCCTCATGTGCTCAAGCGACTCCATCAACTCCTTGTCACTAGTCACTGCAGTGCGAAGCCGTTCTAATTGAACCATCCTAGCGTACTTCTCCTCGCCGCCATTCTCCCAAGCAGCAGATAGAATACCAAAGACCTTGCTCTGAACAGGAGTCAACGACTTCATTGCCTTGAATCGTAAGTTAAGCTCGTCACCCTCTTCGTTAACATATTGATTCACCATGTGCTGGATGAAGAGCCGGCCATTACGCAAGTCATCCTTCGTCAACACCACCGACTTAGTCTCAGGCAAAACCAACCCATCAGACAAACAACGCATCACAGCAAACGAAGACGCAGCATTTACCATGAACTCCATATTTCTAGTGAAAATACCCACCGGAATGTTCGCAGCCAAGCTAGTAGACTCATCGTCCAAGAAATCCGAGTCCTCAACCGAAAACTTAGTGTTCCGGCACCACACTAACAAAGCCTTAAGCTCCTCGCAAGTCAACAACTCCCCATAATCAAGCCGCTCCAAGTGCAAGATTCCATTCTCCTTAACGCCCGCCTCAAGCGCAACCGCCTCGTGCTTGTGCGCGGCCACTATCTTATTCTGCTCTATAGGCTGCCAGTAAAACAAGATACGGTCCATCAACGCCGGGTCAAAGTACTCGTACATCTCCATCACGCTGCCAAACCTGCCAGCCCCCATGCTATGCGGAGGGTTGCCCACGGCCAATAAGTCAGCAGTCATCTGCACCGTCTGCTTGCCATTACCCGACTGGTACAAGACCTCGTTACCCTCTAAGATACCCTTAGCCTTCGACATGAAGTCCTGTCGGTCAATCGCGCTGTTGCCCGTTATGTAAGAAAAGAACTCGTTCACCATGGCCTTATATCTCTGGCTGGCCAGGAACCCACAGTCGGCATTGTTAGCCGAGAACGTGGGCATCAACCCACGCACCGTTCCCGCACCCGCCTCAAGCACAGGCTCTCCAGTAATCGAATGGAACTTGGCAAGCACCCTGCTCTTACCGCTGTTAGCTTCACCCACCACCAACTGATTGAATGGAAAGCCAGTCTGCAAGTGGAAGAAACCAAGCGTCACGTACAGCGAGTAGTCCTCCAGACAGTTGTGGTATGGGTACATGACCGAACGCATGAACCACTCCCGGTCTTTGCCCTTGCATTTGGCTAGCAGGGGGGCAGTGACCTTGTCGGGAACCAACTCGGTAATCTCGTCAGCCACCACGCACGTTTGCTTGGCCCCAATGTACAAGCGAGTGTCAAACAAGCGAGGAATGTCGAACACCAAGCCCTTGACTATATACTCGGCCCCAATGTGCAGCTTCTTGCCAGACAAAAGCAACAGCTTCCTGCTACCTACCAGCACCTGATACACGTACCGGTCGAAGTTGAACGCCAACTCAGGCATTAGAACTCCTGCCCGATAATTCTTCTCAGACATGAACGAAATGTGATATCGGTCCGCATCCTTCTCTTTGTATGTCTTAAATATCTCAAGCCTAGCCACGTGAGCCTCATGCTCCACCGTCACTTTCACCGGGAACCTGCAATAATAATTAATCTTAAACTTCCCTTCTTCGTGAACTTTAGAGGACTCCGGCCACACTACCACGGGCTTGCTGTGAGCATAAGTCAACTCGTTGCTGATGATGATTACTTGCTCGATAGAAAGAGGAAAGGGGGCACGATAGAACACTTGCTTAGTATCAGGGTTCTTGCGTAGGTACTTATCTATCCGCCTGCGAATCTCCGCCGAGATTATCGGGTCGACAATTAGGTTACGATTGGTGTCGAACTCATCAAAACTATCTGTCGCCAGGACTTCCTTCCACTTGTCCTGAAGCTCTTCGGGAACTCTCTTAGTCGCTTCCTCCGGCGTTGTGGATGTCTTGAAGGCAGGCACCCATGATTGGTCTACGCAATAAGTGCTCTTGCCGAATGCTTCTTTAAGTTCCTCAAATTCTTCAGGCGTCAAACAAGTCAAGCCTCCTCAGCCGTCTCAATCACAGTATCTAGGTCATTCCATACCAAGCCCAACTCTAGGTACGAGTCTGCTGCTTTTTTAGTCTCTATACGAGACAGCACGTCCATCGCACGGAGGATTTTAGTCCTCCACTTCTTCGCTTCCACTAAAGGCGCGGCAATCTTCTTCATGCACTCACCTCCAACTCGTTAAACGGCACAGGAGACTTCATATAGCTAGCCGTAAATCATCGGCCGAGCATTCGTCAATATTCGGAGCAACCCAACCCCTATCTTTCAGTGCTTTGTTCAAGTCAATTCTAGTCATTTTAGTTTGTTCACCCCTACGCCGAAGTAGTTGCCCCACTTGGTGGACTTCTCGGCTTTGATTGCCAGCGTTGCGTTGTCCGGGTCTTTTATGCCTAGATAGTCGAGCATTGCTTGGTCTACGAGAATGTAGTAGCTTTCGCCCCTCTTGCGCAGGGTGTCCTTGTAGACTTGATTTTCTTGCACAGGAATATCCAAATGCATCACCGTGCAACTATACTACATACTACTATATAAGGTTAGTGGCCTGCCCATACTTCTTAAACTGCCACACCATCGCCTTTCCAATCGTATCCACAAAATACGGCAACGCCTTACCGCTCTTCTCCTCCAAAAACAACCTACTCCAAGCCATCAAAGCAACCTCGTCAGCCAAACGCTTCTTCAACGTGTCAGCAAACTCAAGAGTCCTAGGCTCGCCAGGAACCTTCTCCACAATCATAGCCAGACGACGCAACGAATAATCATCCAACTCGCCCGCCAGGAAGTCAAGCTCCCCAGCCTCGACAGCCCGATAGAAATACTCCGTACACTTGACCGACAAACCAGACAGCTTGTCGTGCTCCAAATCCGAACGAATAGCAACCTTCATGAAAGGCTCAAGCTTATCCCAAGCCACCTCGTTAACTCTACGTTTGCCCACCAGCCGCCTTAACGACTCCGCGTAATTCATCCACGAGTCAGGCAACTCTCCATAAGGCTTAGTATTATGACCAACCGGAAACAAGACCTTGAGGAGCTTGAAGTCCTTATCGACATAGAAAACATGGCTCTCTTTCGTGTAAGATAACACCGCAAAGCCATCCTTTATAGGCGGTAAAGAGCCTATGCTCTGAGTGCATACGTCCATGCCCTCCGCATCAGCACAAGCCACTCCTACCGCCTCAGCGAACGGATGAATTGTCGCATAGTATTTACCATCATCATTAGAAACCAAAGCAAGTTGCTTCTTAGGTATGTAAGACAACAACACCACTCCGCCACTCTTCACTAGTAACCTGCCTTCATTATCAGCGGACAACTCCGCCGAGTAGTCCTCATTATGCGGAAAATTCACTCGCATCCAGCATCCCTCCAACACCTAACGCACTCCCAACGGCCATTCTTGAAACGAGCCCAAGAACGCCCATGCTTACCGCAAGTCACCTCCCTAAAGCCAACGCCAGGAATCAAGTCACCCTTGAAACCATTGCAAGCAGCGCACACCATGCACAAGTTATCCGGCTCATTAGTTCCCCCCTTTGATAAAGGAATCCAATGGTCGGCAGTCAGGCCAATCGCGGCCTTCGCCCCGCACAAAGCACACTCGTCCTTGTCCCTAGCTTGCTTCTTTAACACCCTAGTTGCCAGCCGGTCTAAGCTAGACCGACGATACAAAGCCAACTCAGACATTTTTGCTACACCACCTGAGGTAAGATGCTACCTCAAAAGTATTAGCGACAGTTACAAAACAACACGACATACTGTCCCTATGTATAGAAGAGCTTGGCTTTGCTACAATAATCCAAGCAGGCGCGTTGCACCTGGGGCATTTGCCCAACTTCCCGCAATAGCCTTGATAGCTAACGTTATCTGTATCGTATTGAAAACAAACAGCCAACCCTTGCAAATCCCTGCTCGCTTTTTCTTCTTGCAATATCTTAACCCACCCACGCAACACTCACGCCACCCCCCTCATCGGAATCATCAACCCAAAAGGAACCTTAAACTCACCTGCCACGCCAACCCACACAGTGTCCACACCCTTCGGGTTGTCCTTCGGAAACTCAATGAACCCATCAGTCAACACCACGACCATGTCAACCTCATCCTCGCTGTCAAGCAGCCAGTCAAACGCAGGCACCATCGACGAGCCACCACCACCCTTGATGTTAAACTCCCCTACGTCATCCCACGAAGCCACCTTACGCACCTCATGCACAGCGCAATCAATGCTCATCAAAGTCAACTCACTCCCAGGAGCAGACTCAAACATGGCCCTGATTTCGTTGAGGAACAAGCCAAGCTCCCGGCTGCCAATCGAACCCGACGTGTCGATGGCAACCAAGACGTTAGCTCCCTCCCTCACCTTGCCAGGCAAAATAACCCCATGCTCGAAGTCATTCCTCCTGTTAGGCCTAGAGTAAGTCATGCGCGAAGTCACCTTGCCCTGAAACTTCTGATGCAGAATAGACCGCCAGTCCAAAGGAGGCTCGTTAATCGCCTCCACCAATCGGTCTACCCCAGAAGGAAACTTACCCATCTGCCTGGCGTGAACCGCAGCCTCGTTTAACTTGGCCTTCCAATCCACGCCCGCGCCAACCTTGCCTTTACTTATTCCTTCACCTTCGCCATCGTGCTCGTGCCCATCGCTAGGCTGGTAGCACCCGCCCTTGCCCATCATAGGAAAGTCGACCTTAACCCGCTTGGCATTCCTCATTATCTTATCGTACACTTCCTCTGTAGTCTCTCCCTTGCCAAGCACTCCATCGTACAACAAGCCAGGAGGCATCACGCCCACGCCAGAGTCCTTCAAGATAGTGTTAATGACGTAATCACCCGCCATGTTCCACACTATCGGGTCACGACCACCCAAACGACTCTTGCTCGTGTGCATCAACGCACAATGCATCACTTCATGCGTCAAAGCAAACTCCAACTCGCCACTCTTCAAACCCTCCACATACGCAGGGTTGTAAATCAAATAACCTCGGTCATTCACCCCCATCGTAGGCACGCTCTTATCCTCCACGAACCTCAGCGAAAACGCCAAGTACGCAAAGAAAGGCTGGCTCCTCGACAGCTGAACCCGAGCCCTAGCCAACTTATCAGACGCATTCAACTCAACCATTATCACTCAACCTCCTTACTCCTTAAACGGTTGCAACTTGCCCTCGAATTGCACTAGCCGCAAACGCAGCAAGGCAGCCGCACACTCAGAACTACAGCAATCACCTTGCCTATTACAATCTACAATCGTCTTAGAGCCATAGGCAGTTAGATTGGGTCCGGCGTCCTTCCAATACGTCACACCAAGCCTATACAACTCATGGCCATATGGAATCACCTTACCACAAGCATCACACTTCCTGACCGTCTCATCCATACCCTAATCACCCGGCCTCACCATGACCTTAAACCGCTGGAACGAATCCATCATCTCCTCGTGCTTAGCCAACTCATCCCCAATCTGTTTGTCCGCCACCAAACTCATCAGCGTAATCGCCCCGAAGTCCTTCTTACTCTCAAACGCATCCAGCAACTTCAACGCCGGCAGCGCCTGCTTCTTCGGGTTACGCTTAACGTGAGCCACGATAGCCCCCGTCAACGAGTAAAGGACGTTAGGCTCCTCAGGCAGCTTCACGCGCTTCCCCTTACCCGCAGCCTCAAGCATCTCATCAACCTTCAACTTATAGCTCCAGTTGACGAAAGCCGAGAAATCCGCAGACGTGCCCAGCCCAATGAGCGACGCGCCATACTTCTTCAACCGCTCCAACTCCACCTCGATGGTTGGATTGCCCGACTGAATGACGCGGCTCAGGAACTCCATCGACCGGGGGCTAGTCCACGCGTACTCATCATTACTCTTCGGCATCTTATGCATCATGTCCGGACGGTAAGCCGCGTAAGCCGCTATGTAAGGCCACAACCCACGACTCCTCGCGTACTCCAAGAACGCATCATTGTCGTAAGCCACGTTGAAGTGAGCAAAACGATTGCTCACGAACGGAGGCATCGAAACCACGTTACTCCGGTCACTCAAGTTATTCGACGCCGCCATTATGTAGCAATCAGGATGCAGCTTCAACCCCCCCACTACCTTCTCATTCACTAGGGCCGCGAAGGCATTCTGCGTCTCCCTCGGCGCTTGCTGGAACTCATCCAAGTAAATCACGTGAGGCACTTTGCTGGCTTCAACAGCCCACGAAG
>Ga0172375_10002046_pt1 | contig 31929 bp, 19 predicted proteins | sample LakKiv1m_FD_114537 | JGI IMG/M metagenome (GOLD analysis project Ga0172375, IMG submission 114537) | Freshwater microbial communities from Kabuno Bay, South-Kivu, Congo - kab_092012_11.1m | ecosystem: Environmental > Aquatic > Freshwater > Lake | place: Democratic Republic of the Congo... | reverse complement strand
TTGAGTTCAGAATAGGCATTGCAAAGCTCCTTTCCGTTAACAAACAATTCAAACCGCTCGGTGAGCTCAGGATCGGTACGGTGACGTTTGCATAACGGCGACATTTCGATAGGGTAATCCATGATAAAAGTTGGCTGAATCAGGTGCTCTTCACATTTTTCGCCGAAAATGGCGTCGATGAGCTTTCCTTTACCCATGCTTGGGTCGGTTTCGATATTAAGTTGCCGGCAAATGCCACGCAGCTCATCTTCTGATTTGCCTGAAATATCAACACCTGCATATTTCTTGATAGCATCGGTCATGGTTAAACGAGCAAAAGGCTTTTTAAAGCTGATTTCCCTTTCGCCAACCTGCACCACCGGCTGATTGTGCAGAGCAAGTGCTACCTTCTCGAGCATTTCCTCAACAAATTCCATCATCCAGAAATAGTCCTTGTAGGCTACATAAATTTCCATTACGGTAAACTCGGGATTGTGGGTACGGTCCATGCCTTCGTTGCGGAAATCCTTGGCAAATTCATACACCCCGTCGAATCCTCCTACAATCAGTTTCTTAAGGTATAGCTCGTTGGCAATACGCAGATACAAGGGCATATCGAGGGCATTGTGGTGCGTGATAAATGGCCTTGCAGCCGCACCGCCGGGTATGGGCTGCAAAATGGGAGTTTCGACCTCGAGGTAACCTTTGCCATTGAAAAATGAGCGCATGGTATTGATAATCTGGCTGCGCTTTACAAAAATATCACGTACCTCAGGGTTTACAATCAGATCAACATAGCGCTGCCGGTAACGTTGCTCGGGATCGCTGAATGCATCAAACACCTGGTTGTCTTTTTCCTTTACCACTGGCAGCACCCTGAGCGATTTGCTTAAAAGTTTAAGCGATGTCACATGAATCGAGGTTTCGCCCATCTGGGTGATAAACACATATCCGGTAACGCCAATAATATCACCTATATCGAGCAGTCGCTTAAAAACCGTGTTGTACAGGGTCTTATCTTCGCCGGGGCATATCTCGTCGCGTTTGATATACAATTGGATGCGGCCGCCTGAATCCTGCAAATCTACAAACGAAGCAGCACCCATAATACGGCGGGTCATAATACGACCTGCAATGCTTACCTGTTGATAAAGCGATTGGTCGGCCGGAAAATTCTGTAGTATTTCAGTTGTAGTTACATTTACTTCAAAGGCTTCGGCGGGATAGGCGTTGATTCCAAGTTTCTCAAGTTCTTTCAGCGATTCGCGTCGAATAGCTTCCTGCTCACTCAATTCCTGATACATGTTTTAAATTTTTTTTGCAAAGATAACCAATTTGCTGCGTTTCAGAAACCTGTGCTCTGGGTCTGAAAAGCCGCCAGTAAGAGCACGGCATAAAATGAATGCTTTCGGCACCTGAATACGATGATAAAAAAGAGGCTGTTGAACACCAACAGCCTCCTGAATGTTGCAGAGAACCTGAAAAATCTATTCCTCTTCTTTTTCCTGTTCTTCGTAAGCTTTGAGCAGAACAGTCTGAACATCGCCCGGAACCTGAGCATACTCGGCAAATTTGAGCGAGTAGGTTCCGCTGCCGCTGGTGATGGAGCTCAGCGCGGTTGAGTAGCGGTTCATTTCAGCCAAAGGAACTTTAGCACGAACAATCTGATAATTGCCTTCGCTCTCCATTCCCATAATAATCGCTCGGCGGCCCTGAAGATCGGTCATAATATCGCCCATGCGATCGCCGGGTACCATCACTTCCACGTCGTAAATCGGCTCGAGAATCTTGGGACCGGCATTTTTAAAGGCTTCTTTAAAGGCATTGCGGCCTGCAAGTTTAAATGCGAGTTCGTTTGAATCAACCGGGTGCATTTTACCGTCGTAAATATTTACAACGATATCGCGGGCATAAGATCCGGTAAGCGGACCTTCTTCGATTTTCTCCATAATTCCTTTGAGAATAGCCGGCTGGAAACGGGCATCAATTGAACCTCCAACAATACAGTTGTTAAATACCAGCTTACCGCCCCATGGCAAATCGTGTGTTTCGGTGCCACGTATCGGGAATTCGGTTTGGTTGGGCATGCCATCGAAATAAGGCTGGATAAGCATGTGTACTTCACCAAACTGGCCTGAACCGCCCGACTGTTTTTTGTGGCGGTACATGGCTTTTGCAGGCTTGGTAATGGTTTCGCGGTAAGGAATCTTGGGAGCGTAATATTCGATGTTGATTTTTTCGATATGCTCGAGGAGCCATTTTGCGATATTCAGATGAAGCTCGCCCTGGCCACGCATAATAATCTGTTTCAGCTCCTTTGAATATTCAACGGTGGTGGTTGGGTCAACTTTCTGAAGCTCGGTAAGAGCTACGCCCAGTTTTTCATCATCGGCCGTATTCTTGGCCCTGATAGCCATGGTGATTTTTGGCGCCGGAAATTCGATCGGCACGATTACATCGCCTGAATTTTTCGTGCTGTTGAGGGTTTGGTTTGTGCGCACGTTTTTCAGCTTGATGGTAGCTGCAATATCGCCGGCGCTCACTTTCTCAAGTTTTTCGCGTTTTTTACCGGCAACGGCAAACAATTGCGAAACGCGCTCCTTCGAACCGTTAACACCATTTACCATGTCCATGGCTTCGGTAATTTCGCCGCTGAAAACTTTAAAGAATGAAATCTCGCCCAAATGCTCCTCGATAGAGGTTTTAAAAATCAAAGCAGAGGCAGGGTCTGAAACCTTAAAGCTAAGCTGCTTACCTTCGGTAGTTTTGCGTCCGCCCATTTCGTCGGGTGAAGGCAGATAACTAACTACAAAATCGAGCAGGGCATCCACACCATAGTTAAGTTTGGCAGCAATGCACATTACCGGGAACATGCCACGGTTAATGATTCCAAGTTTTAGTCCGCGGGCCAGCTCTTCGGGCGACAAGGTGCCGTTTTCGAAGAATTTTTCCATCAGGGCTTCATCGTTTTCGGCAGCCGACTCAATCAGGTTGTTCAGCATTTCTTCGGCTTTATCCTTTTGATCGGCAGGTATATCTAGCACTTCGGCTTTGCCGCCACCGGCAGGATATTTCAGCATTTTCTGCTGCAGTACATCAATAATAGCATTAAAACTATGGCCTTCGTTAACAGGATACTGAATAGGAGTTACACTGCTTCCGAACTGGGTTTTTAGCTGACGGAGGCTTTCTTCAAAACTTGATTTTTCGTGCTCCAGGTGATTGATAAGGAACACAACAGGAGTATTGTTGGCATTGGCATGCCTCATATTGATATCAGTTCCCACTTCTACGCCATTTTGTCCGTTGATCAGCATAAAAGCGGTGTCGGCAACATTAAGGCCGGCTACTACTTCACCAATAAAATCGTCGAATCCGGGGGCATCAATCACATTGATTTTATGGCCTTTGTGCTCGGCATACAGCACCGTTGACGAAACTGAATTCTGACGTTCGAGCTCTATTTCGCGGTAGTCCGAAACGGTATTTTTATCTTCAATTGATCCGCGCCTGGTGATAACACCTCCTTCAAATAAGATAGCTTCTGACAAGGTGGTTTTCCCTGTTTTTGCACCACCTATGAGTACAATATTCCTTAACTCATTTGTTTTGTAAACCTTCATGTTTTTAGTACGTTATGATGATTAATGCGATTCCGAAAGGGCAGCAAAGTTATAAAAATCTATACAATAACAAAATGTCTGGCTTAATTAGATTGATTATAAACCAGCCGGCATTAGCACACAACCACTATGAGCCGAACAGACGCCGGTAACCCGGTTCGTTGTTGAGGAATATGGCTAATTAGTCTACCCGATCGATATCAAATTGCACCAATTCGGCAAACAGCCTGATTCTATCGTATAAATCGGGATTGCTCATACCAAGCAAACCGGCAGTGCCGAATTTTTCGACAGTAAATGAGGCCATGGCAGAGCCATAAATAATGGCCCGCTTCATGTTTTCAAACGATGTATCGTCGGTTTTGGCCAGATAGCCAATAAAGCCTCCTGCAAAGGTATCGCCGGCTCCGGTTGGGTCAAACACTTCTTCGAGCGGCAGTGCCGGCGCAAAAAATACCTTTGTGCTGCTAAACAGCAGGGCGCCGTGTTCACCTTTTTTTATAACCACATATTTTGGCCCCATCTGTATAATTTTGCGGGCTGCTTTCACGAGTGAATACTCGCCCGAAAGCTGCCGCGCTTCCTCATCGTTAATGGTAAGCACATCAACCATTGCAATCACTTCCATCAAATCATTCCAGGCGGTGTCCATCCAGTAATTCATGGTATCCATTACAATAAGGTTCGGACGAACCGGCAATTGTTCAATTACTTTCTTTTGAATTTGAGGAGTAAGATTTCCCAGCATAAGGTATTTGCAATCAAGATATTGACCAGGTACCACGGGGTCGAAATCGGCAAGCACATTCAGCTCGGTAACCAGGGTATCGCGTGCATTCATGTCGTTGTGATAGCGCCCTGCCCAGAAAAACGTTTTTCCATCGGCAATAACTTTAATTCCGGCAGTATCAACTCCCTGTTTCAGAAGCAAATCAATGTATTCTTCGGGGAAGTCGCCCCCGACTACCGACACAATTCCGGCATCAACGCCCAGTTTGCCGGCGGCAAGGCCAATAAAGGTACCGGCACCGCCCAATATTTTATCGGTTTTTCCAAAAGGTGTTTCAATGGCATCAAAAGCAACGGTGCCAACAACTGCTAAATCCATATACGTTGTTTAATATTAATGAATTAACTCTCTGCTTTGCGCAGGGGCGCAAAGGTAGCGAAATTCTAACGGCTTCATTTTTAAACTCAATCAATTTAATCAGCATTCTTGCAAAATCGTTGTAAAAATGCGATATTTGCTATTAAACCGGTAAAGCGGATATCCTGATAAATTCAACGTATAACCTGCTATAAAAGCCGCTTATACATTGGCTTACAGTATCATTAAAAATATTATTTATTTAAAAAAAATAACATTGAAATGATATCATGTATACTTATTGATGATGAGCCTTTAGCCATTCAATCACTTGAAGGCTTAATTGATCGCTATTTCAATGAAAGTGTTAAGGTACTTGCTACTTCCGGTTCGTTAAAGGAAGGTGTTTTTGCAATATATAAACATCACCCCGATTTGGTTTTTCTGGATATTGAGATGCCGGGTGAAAACGGTTTTCACTTGTTTGAATACTTTAAGGAAATTGACTTTTCGGTAATTTTTACCACCGCTTACCAGCATTATGCCATCGAAGCCATCAAATTTGCTGCACTCGACTATTTACTGAAACCGGTTAATTTTATTGAACTGCGCGACACCCTGAAGCGTTATGAAAAGATAGACAGCCGCTCTGTCCCAATGAAAAAAATAGAGCAACTCATTCACAGCATACAGCCTTCAGTTCTGCCCCAGGAAAAGATTGCACTTCCGACTTTACAGGGGTTTCAGATGGAACGGATTAATTCGATTTTGTATTGTGAGGCCGATCAGAATTACACCCGCATTTTTACTATTAGGGGTGATAATCTTTTGGTATCGAGGCCTTTGAGCGCGATTGAAGAGATGCTTTCCGGAAAATCGTTTTTTAGAATTCACAAATCGTATCTGGTAAACATGAATTACATCAAATCATACAGCCGCAGCGACGGATATCATGTTGTACTTGAGAATGGCGTATCTTTGGATGTAGCAACCCGCAGGAATGAAGAATTCTTAAAGGCACTTACCCATTTTGAATAAAGCAGCAAAATAAGAATGCAATAAGAAACCTATCGAAAATTGCATGGTTGCAACACTACCACTCAGGCACTGGTCAAACAGTTTTTCCCTGATTCTTAGCAAAAGAAATCAGGCATTTTTTTTCGTTCTAAGCATCCTGCTTTCCCTGCTCAGGCCTTTTGAGGCAATTTCACAGGTTGATTTTGTAAAGCATTATACCATAAAGGATGGGCTGCCTTCAATGTCGGTAAGGCAGGTGTTTAAGGACTCGCAAGGATACCTGTGGATTGGCACCGATGCCGGCCTTTGCCGCTACGATGGCAAAACATTTAGAATTTTTTTGGCCCGTGAGGGGATGACTGCTTCGAATATCTGGTGTATCGCCGAAGGGGAGAATGGCGTAATGTGGTTTGGATCATTCGCTGATGGCTTGTACAAATATGATGGCACCGCATTCAAACATTTTACCGTGCATGAGGGCCTGGTTTCGGACAATGTGCGAAAACTTTACTATTCGAAACGGCACCAATGTTTGTTAATAGGAACAAACAACGGGCTGGCCGTTATGAAGGGCGAAAAATTTATCAGGCTGAAAGTGCCGAGAGAAAACCCGGTGAAACACGCGAATCCGGGAGGGGATATTATTGGAATTCATGAATTTGGCGATTCAATTCTGTTTACCTCGTATAAGACCATGCCCAAAATCTATCTTCCCAAAAAAGATACCCTGATTTATTTTAAAGACAGCACATTTTACCTTAATTACTGGCCAACCGATTATTTTTATATCCGCAAAAATGCCGATTCCATTTTTGGGTATGCACGTGAAGGCGTTAGCATTTTCAGGAAAAACAAGCCCGTGCTGGTGAAACGCGACATGGGCCAGGTTTTTGACATAACGCCCGATGGAGCCGGTAATCTGTGGATGGCAGTATGGTCGTATATTGGGTTAACAGGGCCCGGCGGTTTATTCAGATACGATGGGAAAACTATTACGAACGAGAGCAGCCGGTATGGAATCACCGATCAGGAAACCTGGTCGCTTTTTTACGACCGCGAACAGCATTTGTTATGGGTTTGCACACTGAACGATGGATTGTACTGTATTCCTTTCACCGGCTTTTCATCTTACCCGGCAGCGTTTTTCGGGAGTGCGAATCTTGTAATATCAGATATTATCTCCGATAAGTATCAACATTTGTGGCTTGCCACCAGCGACCGGCTTATAACACTTTTACCCGATAGAAAATACAATATCATCGACAACCTGGAAGTTGACCACTTGCTCAAAAAAGCGGTTCTTAATTTTCCTGAAACTGATAATAGATGGTTAAATTTCAGGTCTGATGCCAACTCCGTTTTGCATAAAAAGCCCGGTAGGTTGATGGATTACCGTTCATTTACATTCTTACCCGGAGGTGAATTAGCCGCATCGTTAATGCATGGCATACTGCGTATAAACGTACAAACCAACACATTAAGTGTAAATTATACTTTTGGGAACGGAGACCTGGCCTGTATTAACGATACTTTGATAACCAGCGCCTGGGCCAATACATCCTTATACAAAATTGGCAACGGTAAGCTTCTTTTCATAGGCGATGCTGAACAGGACCACGGAATATTTCATTTCAAAGGATATGCTGATATAAACAACAGTAGTTCATCCTCTCCACTTGAAAAACCTATAGTAAATAACGGAATAATATGGTATTCGTCGCCATTGGGAGGAATCTTTAATTCAACAGGAGCAGCGATTACCCATCTTAATTCGCTTGATTCAACCCTGCCCCGAAATGTTACCTTCCACACGTTTGATCGCAGCAACCACATTATTTTCGGAACCAATACCGGCGAAGTGTATATTGGCAAAGCCACACCAAAGTACATTCAGGTGCTTTACCGCATCACCGATAAGGAAGGCATCAAAGGCAATACCATTCAATGGATTGAGTCAGACAATTATGGATTTTTATGGTTTGCAACCAATCAGGCTTTACACAGACTTAACCTCGAAAGACTGCTGAAAACTGGAAAAATCTCAATCAATATACTAGACGAAGAAGAGGGATACAATGCCCTGAATTCGAAAACCGGATATGCCGATAAAATGGGAAAGCTATGGATAGGCGGGAATGATCATCAGCTTGTTTGCCTTGATACGCGCACCTTACAATTGAGGCCAAAGCCCCATCTCAGGGTAGTTTTAACCAGCTTGATGGTAAACGACAGTATTTTCCCCAATACCTACTGCGATAGCCTAAGAGCATCAACTAAAGTACCGGCAGGTGAATTTTGTTTAGGCCCCGATGAAAATAATGTGGCTCTTACTTTCGATGTTATTAATTACCTTAACCCGGGCAAGGATGTATTCAGGTACCGGCTCAAGGGGCTCAATGAAAAATGGAGCAAATGGACTGCGTCGCGAAAAGTTGTTTTTACCAATCTTAGTCCCGGCAGGTATACCCTCCAAGTAGAATCGCGCAATCTTAACTTTAATACAGCAACAAGGCCGCTTTCGGTATCATTTACTGTTTATGCACATTGGTTCGAATACTGGTATTCAAAAGCAGGCATGATCGTGGCTGGCATTATTCTGATAATTCTGATTTTAAAGTTAAGGGTAGCGCAGGTGCGCAAACAGGAACGCGAAAAGGCCCGGATTCAGCAGCGGCTGGCCAGTCTCGAGATAAGCGCATTGCAATCGCAAATGAACCCGCATTTTATTTTCAACGCCATCAATGCCATACAATCATTCGTTTTAAAAAACAATGTTGATGAGGCCTTGCGGTACTTATCCTACTTTTCGAAAATCGTTCGTGCCTCTCTCGAAAATGTTACAAAACGGGTAATTTCATTATCAAAAGCCATCGAATTTACTGAAAGCTATCTGCGCATAGAAGATATGCGTTTCCCTCAAAAATTCACCTACTCCATTCAGATTGAAGCCGGGCTTGACCCCATATCGCTGTTGATACCGCCAATGCTTATTCAGCCTTTTGCCGAAAACGCCATTAGGCACGGGATAATGCACCGCAAAACAGGAGGAAAGCTTGCCATAGAATTTGCAAGAATTTCAGATAAAGTACTTCGGTGCACAGTGAGCGATAATGGAATTGGACGCAAACGTTCGCGCGAAATTGAAGGGCCGCAGCATGATCCCGATCGGCAACATAGCAGCTCAATTACCGAAACACGCCTCCGCCTCCTGAATGAAAATAAAAGGGAGCCTCTTTACAAGGTGGTATACACCGATTTAACCAACGACCAAGGCCAACCCGCCGGGCTTCGGGTTGATATTTACATGCCTGTGGAAGATGCTTTATTGCATAGTGAAGAATAAAAATCGGCGGGGCAATTCAAAGAAATAATCGGTTTACTTTAAGAAATTATCAATTAAAAACTGCTCCAGTTTCACCAAATCGGCGGTAAACTTGCGGATGCCTTCGGCCAGTTTTTCTGTAGCCATAGCATCTTCATTCATCAACCACCGAAATGCTTTTTCATCAGAAACTATGCGTTCAATCTGCAAATTGGCAGCCAACTCCGGATCAAGTTTTCGCTCAAGCGGAAGCTGCGAAGCTTCCAGTTCTTTTAACAAGGCCGGGGCAATGGTAAGCAAATCGCAGCCTGCCAACGACATAATTTCGCCCGCATTGCGAAAACTTGCACCCATTACTTCGGTTGTATAGCCAAAATGTTTGTAGTAATTGTAAATTTCCGTTACTGATATCACGCCGGGGTCTTCATCGGGATTTGCCGAAGCAAACTGCTGCTCCTTTTTATACCAGTCGAGAATACGGCCAACAAACGGCGATATAAGTGTAACACCGGCTTCGGCACAGGAGATAGCCTGAATTTTCGAAAACAAAAGGGTAAGATTACAATGAATACCTTCGCGTTCGAGCACTTCGGCTGCTTTTATACCCTCCCAGGTCGAAGCTATTTTAATCAAAATCCGCTCACGGTCAATGCCATTTGATTCGTATAACCTGATAAGTTCACGGGCTTTTTCGAGGGTTGCTTCAGTATCAAACGATAAACGTGCATCAACCTCGGTACTTACGCGACCAGGAACAATTTTGAGTATTTCGAGTCCAAAATTAACCGCAACACGATCGAGACATAACTGCAACTGCTGTGCCTTATCGCTGCTCAGCCTGATAGCATCGGCAGCCGCCTTTGCCGCCAGATGACGGTATTGTTCATCTTTGGCCGAGGCGTAAATGAGCGAGGGGTTGGTGGTAGCATCAACCGGGCGGTAGGCTTTCATCGATTCCACATCGCCTGTATCGGCTACCACGCGGGTCATGGTTTTTAATTGTTCCAGCGTATTCATATCTCAATTGTTTTTGCAAAGGTACGCCCGATTTTTTATAAGACCTTATCGAAACAGCCGAATTTATACATTCACTTTTCGGGCGGGCAACAACCCGAAAAATCCGGCCAACAGTCCAAATCCAAAGACCATGGCTTCGGTTAATCCTTTGGTTTCAACCGAAAAACCAATAAGCACAATACCCAGTCCCCAATAAGCGACTGCAGCAATTAACCCAAGCAATGCGCCCAAAAACAGAGGCCTGAAGGCAAATTTGCGCCGGCCAGTCATGATATGGGTTATACTTCCGATCAAACCACCCAGCATCGAGAGTAAAATAAACAGAATTGGGAATTGCTGGTGAATTACAATGGAATTGCTCAGCAAATTGGGGTTGCTGGCAGTAAGTATGATATCGCCCAGCCCTTCGGACCTTACATTGATAAGTGCCGGCTTATCGCCTGTGAGTACAACTGTTGGATTGTCGACCGATCCGAGCGATGGTTCAATAGTTACACTTACCGGCTGAAAGGCTGTTACCCCTTTGAGTGATACATATACCGGTATTGTTTGAATGCCCAAGCCTGATACTGTTGATCGGTTTCCTGATATTTCGATGGCAGGTTCAACAGGAAGTTTTTTGGCATATCCAAGCGGATTTGAAGCAGTTAATATTTTGATTTCGAACGAGTCGAGTGGCGACTCAGCCGTAACCGTAAAATCAAGCGGGGGCCAGTTAACACTTTGGATTGTAAGCGGAATTGACTGCCTTCCGGTCGAAATTTCGATTTCGTCGGGCTGCGCCAATATTTTTTTCGAATGGTCAACGGTACCCGTTTCACTTACCTGTACCGGTAAAAATCTTATGGAACCTTCAAAACGGCTCTTGTCGAAACTGTATCGCAGAGGAGCGGCATCGATAAAAAGAATGCGGTACGAAATCTGCTCATTGGTCGACATTTCGCGAGCATAATACAACTCAGGCAGCATAAAAATCTTTTCGGTACCCTGCAGCTGGTTATCATCCAATACCTGTTGTTGCCCTACAGTAGTGATTTCTTCTCCTGATTTAACAGCTGCTTTCTGCTGATCAGGCTTTAACTGAAAATATTTTGGCGCAGCCATTATACTAATAGTATCCTGCGCATCATTTACCACACTTATTTCGGCCTGAACAGCCTGCTGCATGGTTTGTTTTGGAATTACCAGTTTGTCGATAATCGGAAATGACCTTTTTATCTGACCATTTGCAATAACAACACCCACCACAAACAAAAATGTTAATCTGGTTTTCATAGCTTTGGTTTTGGTGAATACAATGTAACATCGAAACAACTACAATCAATTGAAATCCATTGAAACGACAAACCCCATCTTGTTAGAGGGCTACTGCAGTAAAAAAGCCAAAATCATAAATTCTGCCCCGGAGCAACAAAACCAGGAATTCTATTTAAGAATCAGCAGGTGGTAAAGTGTGACAATATACGCATTTTTTTTGTTAATTTACAAGTTTAACTGTTTGATAACAAAATGGATTCGCTTGTCGAAGTACAAAAAATAAATCAAATCAGTATGTGATATTAAATTGCAAGAAAAAGCTCCAACAGCCGTCTTTTGAAGTAGAAGTTATTGTGTTTTCGATTAATTTTGGCAATCAACAAACCAATGTGTGCTTATTTTTTTGCCTGAATGACTCCGGTTCTAATTCCCACAACTATGCAATTCTGCAGCCTGGCCAGCGGTAGCAGCGGAAATTGTTATTTTATTGGCAGCAGCAGCGAAGGTATTTTAATAGATGCCGGAATCAGTGCCCGCCGTATACGCCGCACGCTTGAAGAGATTGGCGTAGGTTTGCCTCTTATCCGCGGCATATTGATTACGCATGATCACATCGATCACATCCAATCACTAACTCTGCTCACCAAAAAACACAAAATTCCGGTTTATGCCACAGCCGGCACCTGGAAAGGGATTTTGCGTAACCGCACTACCCTCGATATTGATAAAAGTATGTACCGGCCGGTGGTGCCGTTTGAAGCATTCAGCCTTGCCGGACTGCAGATTGAGGCTTTTCCGGTTTCGCATGATGCGCATGAGGCTGTGGGCTATCACCTGTCAAATGGCCGCCGCCACCTGACACTGGCCACTGATTTGGGGGTAATCGGCGAGCATGCAGCGCACTACCTTAGCAAAGCACACGCCCTGGTTATAGAATCGAACTACGACGAACGCATGCTGATGAATGGCCATTACCCGGAACAGCTAAAGCAACGGGTGCATAGCTCGCTCGGGCATATGTGCAACGACCATTCGGCCGATTTTGTGAGCGACCATTACCACCACGGTGTATCGCATATCCTTTTGTGCCATCTGAGTGCCGAAAATAATACGCCTGAACAGGCGTTGAGTGCATTTCACACCATGTTCAGGCGTAAGGGGGTGCCCTTGCATCCGGATACCGTGATAAAAACGCTGCCACGCGGAGCAAGATCGGAATTGTTTATTCTGGAATAAAATTTTTAGCCAACACTTGCTTATTTAATTTTTTGCAGTAAATTTGCAGTCCCAAATGAGGGAAATACTCCTTCTTAGCTCAGTTGGTTAGAGCATCTGACTGTTAATCAGAGGGTCGCTGGTTCAAGTCCAGCAGAGGGAGCAAAAATAAATAATTAAACGGCTGTAAATCAATATTTTACAGCCGTTTCTTATTTTGATACATACAGATTTACATTCGGAATTAGTAGTCGTAACAAGCTTTTTTTAACCTAAGCCTGCAACTATTTTGCATGATTTCAATAAGGAATATTCATTTCAACACCATTAGAATCAACATAATAATCGTCACATTTAGCTGAACCTTCTTTAAAATCGTAAACTTTATCATATTTACATTGTATAATCTGTTTGCCCCTTTTGTCAATAAAACCCCATTGACCATTGCAATTAACTGCTGCATAACCATTTTTAAAATCATTTACTTCTTTAAAATTACAACTAATAACAACCTTCAATGAATGATCAATAAAGCCCCAATTACTATTTAGACTAACAGCTGCCATTCCTTCCCTAAACTCCCGAGCATTATCAAAAAGATTGCTTTTTATTTTGCTTTCAGGAAAATCAAAGTAAATAAACTGTTTGTTTATTTCAGCCAAACATACATTCTCAGATAGTAATAACTTATCATAGAGCGGTTTGACTAAGAGATTACCATCCCTGTCGATGATACAAGCCTTTTTTCTTAATGTGACTATAACTACATCAAGATATTCAAAATCAGTGTATTTATCAAAAAAATCATATTCATAATTCTTATATTTTATTTGAATTATTACCCTCCCCTTTGCATCATACCATCCTCTTTTACCGTGACTTTCAACCATTACTAGGCCGTTATTAAAATACCCAACTCTTTCAAATGCTATCGGGATAATCTCTTGGCCGTGAATATTTATAAAACCCCATTTCCTACCTTTACAAACTGCAAACAAGGATACCTCATCGTTCCATTCCCGGATTTCTGTATATTTAAAAGGAATAATTTGATCCTCAAATTCATTTATAACACCCCATTCCCCGCTATACTTCACTATGTAGAATTTTTGTAATATAAAACCATTAGGCAAAAAGTCGTCATATTTAAACGGCAGTACAATATTCCCTTTAAAATCCATAAAGCCCCATTCACCCATTTTCTTAACAGGAAAGTTCAATTTTAAATTATAACACCACTCATCATGAGGGTTAATATGCAAAGTGCCAATCTCATCCAAGTGAAAGTTAAATACTGTAAAACCTTTATAGTTAATTATCCCCCATTTCCCGTCCCTTTTAGCAGGTATAATCCTTTTATACGGAGTTAAAAAGTCTTCATAAATAAAAGGAATTTCGACCTGACCAAGTTTATTAATAAAACCACATCGCAACTGGTCTTGGTAAAAATCAACTCTACATAATTTAGTGTCAAACTCATGCAACTTGTCATAAATTACATTTAATCCCTCATTTACTTCAAATACTTTGTTCCCATCCCGATTGATATAACACACTTCGCTATATACATTATCTTCCCACTCAGTTCTAATTAATCTATATGCAACTCCAGCAAGACCATTTTTGAAGTCTGTTGCAAATGCTAATGATTTAGAAATTACTTTCTTCTTATCAATATCAAAAAAACCATATTTGAAATCATTACCATCGTAAATTGAGAATCGAACTATGCCCTCTGAGGGGGTTGAAATAGAGTCGTAGATGGGATTAATAATTACATCGCCTATTAGATTAACTAACCCATAGCGCCTCCTTTTTGCAACTATTGCATATCCGTCAATAAAGTCTTCGATTTCGTCAAAAAAAGGCTTAATCAAATATTTACCATTAAACTTTGTGATACCAACCATTCCACTCAATTTTACTTTAAAGTATCCTTTTGCTACTTGGATATGATCAAATATTGGATTTAAGATAATACGGCCAGTAGCAATATTCCTAACACCGCAAAATGCTCCAACCCAGAAAATCTCAAAATTCTTAATATCTTTCATAAGTCTCGGAATTAATGACCAATCAGTTTAATCTTCTGTTTGTCAACAAAATCTATTTATCACTTTAATTGTATCTGATTAGTTTAAGTTAAAATATCACAAGCCTCATAACAAATTTCTTTTATCAATACTCGGATCAAGTAAAATTGCTGATACAACCCTCTTGATAAACCGAGAATACTACTTGAAAGGCTGAATGTTGTTGTTTTGGTTCCAAATTAGGTCAAACACAAAATCGAGGTATTGCCTCTTGAAATCGGCATCATCTGTAAACTTCTTGTATAAATCGGTATAGGTGAAAATGACATCCTGCATCAGGTCTTCCACCTTTTTATCGGAGGTAATCTTTGCATTTTGTTTGTCTGAATTTATTACCGCATTTACCGTTGCCTGGTCTCTGGCTAAGTCGGCTGGCAATTGTTCAAATAAGAAACGCTTTACCTTGTCATCATCAGTCCAATTGTCAATCCCAAAACGGGTATTGAATTCATTTATGATGGTCTCCAATTGATCAAACTCATTGTCGCCTTTTTTCCCTTTCATTATTGACGGGGTGGGATCTAATTCTTCCCCCCCCTTCAACTTTATGTTATCCGTAGTTGTTTTACTAAGTCGATAACTATCAAGGTCTATGGCTTCCAGTATGCCCTTTGCCAAATCTTCATTTTCCTGCTGCTTTATTTTTGGCATCAGGAATTTCAAAAACCAATACAGTCTTTCCCAATAAGGATTATTGAAGGATAGAATCTTTGAAAGGAAAGCGTAGGTTCGGTTAAAGGATTTTGCCTTTACATAAAAATCTACCTGTGCATCTGCATTGAGTTCTGTTTTGAACTGATGCACACAGCCGTCAATAATAGGGTCTAATTCGGCACGGTCTGCATTTTTAAAATACAGGTCGGTAAAGTTTATCACATCATCTTTGCTGTACACCTGTGCATTATCCAACGCATCTTGTAAATCGTTCAGCTTGTTGGCATCGGTTTCTTCACTCAATACTGTTGTGGTGTAGAAAGGCTCAAACGATTCTTTAATGTCATCTACAGAGTTGAAGAAATCAAGCACAAAGGTATCTTCCTTATCAGGCTTGTAAGCCCTGTTTAATCGTGAAAGCGTTTGAACGGCCTGCACATCGGTTAGCTTCTTATCTACATACATGGTATGCAGTAAAGGCTGGTCGAAACCGGTTTGGAATTTATTGGCCACAATAAGGAAACGATATTCATTTTTCTTGAACATCTTTGGAATATCGCCACTAGGGAAACCGTTGAGTTTGGCTTCATCATTTTCCACTCCATCAATAGTTCGTTTACCAGAAAAGGCTACGATGGCTTTGTAGGGCGAATGAATCTCTTTGAGATAAGTATTGAAAGCCCTGAAGTACTGAATGGCATTGTTGATGGACTTGGTTACCACCATCGCTTTTGCCTTTCCCTTAATCTGCTTTTTTACTTCGCTGTGAAAATGATCTACCATTACTTTTGACTTTTCCCGAATGGAAAAGGCGTGGTTCTCCACATAAGCTCTCAGCTTCTTTTGTGCCTGATGGGTTTCAAATTCCGGGTTTTCTTCCACCGCTTTATTGAGCTTGTAATAGCTTTGGTAGGTGGTATAGTTTTTCAGCACATCGAGAATAAATTCTTCTTCGATGGCCTGTTTCATGCTGTATAGGTGGAATGGGTAAAACTTGTCGGGGTCTCCTACTGTATCATCCGGCAATATGCCTTTGCGACCAAAGGTTTCCAGTGTTTTGTTCTTGGGTGTTGCCGTAAAAGCAAAGTAGCTGGCATTCTTCAGCATCTTGCGTTGCTGAATCATTTGGTTTATCTGGTCTTCGGTGTCTTCCGGTTCTTCGTCAGGAATTTTATCTTCATCACCGTAAGGTTCGCTGCGGTCGCTGAGCACCCAATTCATTTTTGATGCGGTTTCACCGCTTTGGCTGCTGTGTGCTTCATCTATGATGATGGCGAAACGCTTGCCTGCCAGTTCGCCAATTTCATCCATCACAAAGGGAAATTTCTGCACGGTGGTGATGATAATTTTCTTGCCATCTTCCAAAGCCTGCTTCAATTGCTTGCTGCCTTTATCAATGGCTTCTACCACTTTGGCCACCTGTGCAAATTGTTTGATGTTGTCCCGTATCTGCTTATCCAGCACTTTACGATCGGTTACTACAATTACACTATCAAAAACAGACTGAGTATTGGCTGCATCGTGCAGGCTTACCAGTTGATGGGCTAACCAGGTAATGGAGTTGGATTTGCCTGAACCTGCGGAATGCTGAATTAAGTATCGCTGCCCAACACCGTTTGATTTTGAATCGACCAACAGCTTTTGTACGACTTTTAGCTGATGGTAACGGGGGAATACCAGTTTGCGTTTTACCTTGCCGGTATCTTCATCTGTTTCATCTACAATCTGGGCGTAGTTTTCAATGATGTTGCTGAGGCTGTGTTTGGTGAGTATCTCCTTCCATAAATAATCACTTTTCAGTCCGTTGGGATTTACGGGATTGCCTGCACCGTTGTTTACGCCTTTGTTGAAAGGCAGGAAAAAAGTAGTGAATCCTGACAGGGCGGTAGCCATGTACACCAAATCAGGGTCAACGGCAAAGTGTACCATGCAACGGCCAAAGGCAAACAATGGTTCTTTGGGGTCACGGTCGGCTTGGTACTGGCGAATGGCATGTTTTATATTCTGCCCTGTCCAGGGATTTTTCAGTTCAAACGTTATTACGGGAAGACCGTTGATGAACAAGGCCATGTCCAGCGAATTGTTGTTGCTGAGGCTGTAATGCAGTTGACGGGTGATGGAAAATATATTGGACTGATATAGTTTGGTGGCTTTGGCATTGAGGGTAGAGGCAGGGCTCTTGAAATACAGCCATACATTAAGGTCGAGGTCTTTAATTCCTTTGCGCAACACATCAATAATGCCTCGTTGTTTCACTTGCTCTGCAAGTCGTTTCAGGAATTTTTCTTCGCCCCGCTTTTGGATGGTATCCCATGCATCGGGCTGGGTGCTTTGCAAAAACTCAAACAATAGTTTTTTATTCAGGCATAGATCCCTGTCGTAATCCGTTGGGTACGAAATACGAAACGCCTGCTCCTCTACCAGGCTTTTTTCGAAGAGGGTTTCTAATCCTTTTTCTGATGTATCTGTACTCATAATTAGTCTTTCTGTTTATTCCTATTAGACACAAAGCATTGAATTTCAATGTCTTTCAAGGCATTCGTCTTATAGTTTTCTAATTTTCTCTTATTCATCTCTAATAGGCTCTTGTTTATCGGGCTCCTCTATTAGAACCCATTTCGACTTTGCATCACTACCCAAATTCTTAATCTTGCCCATCTTTCTCAGGTCTGAAATCAGGTTGTTTATCTTGACTTTTTTCTGTTTATCCGAATACAAATCGGATAGCCTGTCCCAAAGCAATTGCTCAATATCCTGCCTGCTTAGTGAACCGTGATCTTTAATACCCTGTATAATCCAATCGAAATACTGCTGCTTGGTAAAAGCCTTATTGCGGGTATAGGTTGCTTTTTGCCCTGTTGCCTGAGCCACCCGTGCCGATATTATAATATTGGGCTTTTTGCCCTCTATCAAACCCTTGGCACGAAGCTGTTTTAATTCTTCTTCGGTTAAGGATTTTCGTTTTTGTACTTTATCCAGCAAAATGATTTCATCCAAACTCAGTTCGGGATTACGGGCCAATACACGGGCATAATCCATATCCAGTACCTTACCCGTAAGGGTGAGTTTTACTTTGTTGCCGCTGAAATCATAATCGGGCATGGGGAAATAACGTTCCCGCTGTACCCTGTACATGCGTTTGATACCGCTGCCTATGGAATCAATCATATTAAAAGATTCCATGGTTTTGGCCAATAAGGTATTGCGGTAAAAGGAAGGAGGTTCTTCACTCTTCAAAACCTCTTCCACACTGCCCGGCAAAAACGCACCAGGATTGGTGAATGAAATATACCCATCTTCATTTTCGGCCACTGAAATACGACCGCCCAAAGTGAAATCCATGTGGGCTATGCAGTTGCTCAATGCCTCTTTGATGTTCTTGGCATCGTACTGGTCAATTTCCTCGGGGAACAAAGTGCCATCTTTCAGGTAGCGGTATTTGAGGTTGCGTATTTTGGCATACACTTCATCTATCGCCAGAATATAGGGAGGCTCAAAATGCCGGTAATCTCTTTCTACTTTATCCTTGTTGTATAATACCCAACTGATTTGTGGCTGCAAGGGACTTAAATGCACCACTGCTTCGGGCTTACCCAACAGCAAAATGGCCGTTCGGGTAAGCTGACCATTTACCAACAGTTTGGTTTTGGTGAGAAAAGTTGTGGTATCCCATTGCTCCATTTCAACGGCCAGGCGTGGGTTTTTAACCTTGAAGTTTTGACGGGCTTTGGTTATGGCTGTTTCATCCAATTCCTGAATGGTGGCGGCAGGACAAACTGAAGCACTCCAATCGTCAATGGTATGCAGGGGTTCTATCAGAATGGCTGCTTTGCGGCTGTCCGTTAACTCAATCAGGCTATCGCCACTACGCTGCCAGGCTTTGCGGTGAGCAATTACCGGCTGACGGGCTGCATGTTTGGGTATGTGCAGTATCCAAACCGTTTTATGGGTATCGGATGTAGTAATGGATTCTACCTTTAAACCCTCACTTGGCAAATGGGTACAGTTGCCTAAAATACGATAGGGGAAATTCTCAGGTGTATAATCATGCAACTGCTGAATACCCAACACTTCCAGCGTTTTATCTTCCACACCCATTACTAAATGACCGCCTTCCATATTGGCAATAGCAGATACATACGAAATCACATCATCACCGGCACGACCCGACACATCGGACCGCAGGTTGCTGAATGACTTCCATTCGCAATGCTCATTTTCTTTTGGAAAATGCGTTTTTAGGTATTGATGTAATTCCTTTTCTGTCATGCTATGCTACTTTAATTTTACCGGTAACCACTTCGGCTATAAGACTATTTTTAAATTCATTCAGTTTCTGTTTTTCAACTTCAAATACCTTGACTAACTCTTCAAAACGGATAAAATCCTCCATCATTATTTTTACATCATCTTCAGTTGGAATTGGTATTGGCAATTCAGCAAAGTCAATCCAATTGACATTCTTCCCATCTCTAATTCCTGTGATTGCAGTATTCAAAAGAGAAATGAACTGAGATGTTTTGAATAAATATTTATAGTACTGAATCATCCAAGGAGATTCATATTGCTCTCTTAAATTGAATATTGTGTAGGCGGGACTTATTATGCCTCTGTATGGGGAATATTCAATACCACCTTGGAATGAACGAAGGCTAATTACAAAGTCATTTTCACAAACAAGTTTTAAGCCCGATAAATCACCGGCTGGTGAAACAAAATTTTCAGAGCACATGTCTTTAGGTAGAACTCCTCGATCCTGTGTGGATGCCAATAGTGCTTCTGAGGATTTATTCTTTATGTTCCTCTCTATAAAAATCCGCTTCGCCTTTTCAACTCTCCACGTTTTAGGTATTGTGGGCCAAAATTTGGAATCGTTTAATTGTTCTCCCTCTATTGATTGAACAATGACATCAATCTTCTCCCTAAGGCTTTTAATCAGCTTTTCCTTTTTCGCAATAAACCTGTTGATTTGTTCGGTTTTGGTATCGAGGTAGTTGGCAATGGCGTTTTGTTCTTCTAAGGAAGGAAATGGAATGAACATCCCTTTCATACTGGAATACTTTGTACTCCATAAATCAGCTACAATGCCCTTTCCATAGCGGTAAAACTCTTCTTGGAAATAATAGTTGGTTAATAGATAGTCGACATATTTGGCGTGTAATTTCTTAGATGGCTTAAGAACAATGCTAATTACAGAAACTGAGCCATCTGAAGGAGAAATACCTGCTGAGCCTTTACGGTCACTGCGGCTGTTTATTACAAAATCACCGGCACATACTTTTTTACGGTTGTCGCCATTATCTGTTTTTGCTGCCGTTTCCAATTGCGGAACTATTCCTTGCATGGTAACAGAAAGAGGGGCAAAGTCTTTGTCACTAACAGTTTCCCTTCTTTCCCGAAAAACACTTGATATTTTAACAAGTTCCCATGATTCTGGAATAGACTCAGGCCAGGTAATAGAAGTTGCTTTATATGTAGGATATGATGCTCTCATTATTTTTTTAGTACTAATGTGACGATGATAGCTACCACCACCAATGCCCAGGTGATGTATGTAAGTGTTTGCTGCTTTTTGGCAGCGGTATCTACTGCTGTTTGCAAGGCTGTTTTTGTTTGCTCCAATCCGCTTTGCAGGGCGGTACGGGTTTCTTTCTGGTAATCCTGCATATCCCGTAAACGGTCGGAAATATTACGTTCCAATCCATCCAAACGGCTTTGCACCGATTGTATGGCGGCCATAATACCGGCTACATTGGCATCCAGTTTATCTAATCGTTCAGGAAAATTGATTTTCTCTACCCGTTCGTGAAAGGACTGCACTGTTTCTTTCAACTTGGCAAGGGCTTCCTGCTCCAGTTTTACCTGTTGCTGTATTTCGGTGGTGGTTTTTTGCAGCTTTTTGTTTTCCTCTGTAAAGCCGGAAAGCTCCTTTGCAAACAGATTCTTTAATTCATCCTTATGCTTTGCATCGTTGCTTTTAACCTCCTGCAACAACTCCACATGTTTTTGCGGAATTGCTTTTACGGTTTGGGTAACCTGCTGTGCCGTTTCTACATGCTTAATAGCAGGTTCTAATTTTTCAATTTCCCGATGCAGTGATTCCAGTGCTGTTAGTACTTCCTGTGAAGCCATATATTATGATGGTTGTGTCAAAAAATGTTTATTGAAATTGCCCGTCCATGTGGCGTAATACAAAGCGTAATAGTGATCTTCTATATCGCTGAATGCTTCTTCTACATCATAGTTGAGCACATGGCCGGCAACGGTATTTTTAAAATGAATGATGAACGCCTGAACATTCAAATCGGGGTCTTCGTTATGTTTCCAATCTATTAAGCCTCTTACCAGTTCCTGCTTGGCTTCATTGATTAATTCCCTTACTGTATCGGCCAGTATGAACAATGCAAATGATTTCAGGATTCTGAATTGCGGCTTATCGGGGTTGCTGCGAAGCATACGCATAGCAGAACCACGCAGGTGTTTGATGTTGCTGATAAATTCACCTGTTTCTTCATTGCTAACGAGGGCAATGTATTTTTCAATGGTTGCATCTACCGGTAATTCATCATCCAAATCATCGGGCATGGAAGCATCCAAATCGCCACTACGGGTACGTTCAATGAATTTGCGTCTTGAATACTTTGCATTGAAATAGTAATAGATTTCATCTTTTACATACTTATTTTGCTCCAATGGGTCGGCAATATTGATAGAGGTTTGGCATAGCCTTACCATATCATCAATGGCCTGTAAACGCTTTTCTTTGATTTTGCCGTAGATAAAATCGGTTAGGTATTCCAGGCACTTACTGATGACTGTTGCTTTCCCTGCTTTTATTTCTTTATTGGCAGCCTTCTTCAGTTTCTCAATTTCCCTTTTAGCTACATTCTTAGAAGTGTATCGGGAAATCAGTTCTTCGAGTGAACGGTAATAATCCGGGTCAGTCTTTTTGGTGAATTGGATGGTGTATAGCTTATTCTGATAGTCGATGGTATAAGAACCAATGATGCCAATAGATACCAAGCGGTAAATGGCTTTGGCGGTATCGTCCTGACTACGGGGAATAAAATAAGCCCGTTGTAGTTCCAACGATTGCTCATCTTCCAAATTCAGGAGCCTCTGCTTTGCCTGTTCATTTGCTATGTTCAACGATTCAACAAAGTCGGGATAATCCAAGCCATCAAAAACCGCATCCTTCAAAAGACCGCCTATTGAAGCGGGTGAAGTAAGGTTTGCAGTAATCAGTTGCTGAATAGCGGCTGTAGCCACCACTTTTTGTAAATGTTCCTGATTGAGGTTAAAGTACATTTTAGACTTTGCCCTCTTGGAATAGAAACGGTTGGTAAAGGGAACAGGTAATGATTTTGTATCACCTGTAGCCATGTCAGCCAACATTCTTTCCAATCCCATTTGGTGCTGTGTATTCACTACCACCTGGTCGAGCCATGATCGAAGATTATCAACCCCAACAATTGCAGTGAAAGGCAGATTTGTCTTTAACCAATCTACCAGTTGGTAACAGAATGCATCGTTTCCGAAATCGTGGTATATGCCTGTGTTTTGATTATCGAGAAAAACATAGCCGATGCTTGTGCCAGTGACTGTATTAATGAAAATGCGGTTGCGATGATTGGGACCTCCCAATTTGATGGCAAATTGCACATCATCAGTTCCAAACAGGTCATTGAGCTGGTCAATGAGCATTTGGAGGTTATTGGTATTCGGGTAAGTAATTCTGCTTCTCAGTTCATGAATCATTACCCTTTCTTTCACTTGGCCTTTAAAGGAGTTCTTATGGAAGTACATGAGAACATCCTTATCCAAATGATAGGGTTCTTTAGGTATGGATGTAATGCGTAACTGGTCGTTGTTAAACAGAATAACGGAGGCTGAAACCTTACCATCACGACCGGCACGACCTGCTTCCTGCACAAATGATTCAATGGACTGTGGGATATTGATGTGAATGGTCATTCGCACATTCGGCTTGTCTATACCCATGCCAAACGCTTTAGTAGCCACCATTACCGATTCCTCATTATCCTTGAATAGTTCGAGGTGATGGAATGATTCTTCATCCACGTTATCGGCATTATCATCATCGCCACTTCCCATGAAGTAGCCTAAGGTTTCTGAATTGTAAAAATGTATTGCCTTTTGATCGTCCTGTTCAATCAATACATATCCCGGATTATCAAATACACCATGCGAATTGTAGCCATTTCGTATGCCTAACCAACCTTGCCTGTGTGGCATAAATACAATCAGCCCATACTGATAAAGGGTTGTTTCATCCTTCTTTTGTACAGCAAAAGCATCTGTGGAAATATGGAGTTTATTAAACAATATGCCTTCATATTGCTTCAGGGCTTCTGTTTCACTACCTGCCTTTTGCAGCCATTCCTGCCTTGTAGTAATGGGCAAATAGCTTTTGAAAGAATGCTCAATTATTTCTTGAATTGCCGGTGGCTGATTAAAAGTTTGCAGCACCGTTTGCTTATCGCCTATTAAGCCAAAGATGGCATCCTGTTTCTTTTTGCCAATACCCTCCCTGATGGCTTTCTCGGTCAGATTATCCAAGCCTTCGTAGGTATTGGTTACTTCCTTTACAAGGTAGTTGATTTCATCTCTTACACTGTTTTCAAAACGAACCACTGCATTGCCATCATCTTCCTTAATGTTCAACTCTCTCTCAATATCAGCCAACACATCAAAAGAGGCAGTAGCGGTTAACCCAAACAGCGGAATTGAATTGTCACTGTAGGTGAGACAATATTCCTGAGCATTGTCGCCCAGGTTTAAGTAAGGTGTTCTGAAATCATGCCCCCACTCGGAAACACAATGCACTTCATCAATCACCGCATACGTAAAACAATGTCCGTCTTTCCGTGCATTATCAAGTGCCTTCCTGAAATCATCAATTACAAAACGTTCTGGCGAAACGAATAAGAACTGCAACTGGCCTTTCGCCAATAATTCATGTTGATTAAAATTCCTTTCAGCTGTAGTAAGGGTGGAGTTTATGAACTCACACTTATCAATGCTCAGTTCTTTCAAGCCATTGTACTGGTCAATCATCAACGAACGAATCGGATCAATGACAATGGTTGTACCCGGTTGTAACATGGCTGCCAACTGATAGGTAAGCGATTTACCGCCACCGGTTGGCAATAAGCCGATTACAGACTTGAGTTGTACTGCCCGATTGAGGATAGGAAGCTGTCCTACCCGGAAATCGAGTTTACGGAATATATCCTGCAATAATTTTTTAAGTAGTTCTGATGTATCAGCAATGGGCTCAAAAACTTCATTCTGCAATTGGTTTACCAATGGCCTATATAGCACCGAAGGTGCTGAAACCACTCCTGTATTGGTTTGGTAGTGTATGTAATGAGCATTGCGAATGACAATTGTATTATGCGAAGGAGAGAAATCATCTTTAAAAACAGACAATTTCCGCAATACTGAAATATCAATAACAAGGTCGAAATCCGCAGCGTTCAAAGCAGTAAGCGGAGCTACTGATTTGCCATTATGCAGCGGATGGTCCATAAATTCAGGCGAAGCGAAAACTTGCACCTCGAATGCAGGGATATGAATTTGTGTTTGAGCTAAATCATTGAGGGTATGGAGCAATAACGCAAGGTCATCAAATGCCGCCATTGCACAAGGAAGGTCTCTTTCTGCAACAGCAATCTTTATTTTTTGCTTGGTTATTGCAGCTTCATGATGAGCCATTAGGTATTGAAGAACCACCCTTTGAAGCCGTGCAATACCAAAGGGAGCAAGGCACAAAGCAGTAAGTTTGCTCAATAAATACTCTTCATTGTTGTAGTTGTCCTGTGCCTGCTGTATAAATTCTTCCGCTTCAATTGTGCGAATAAATTCTTCTACATCTTTGTACACCCTGTCTTCTGTGATATGGCTGATGTTTCGTGACAGCTGAGCAATTTCAAAATCTTTCAGGTCGTCCAATAAATCCGTGTGGTACTTTTTGCCATCGACTTCAATTACATAAGTTTTGTGGTGCTTAATCTGTACCTGACTGTTATAACGGTTGGTTCTGCTCTTTGTAAAATCGTAAGGTATTTCCAGGCTAAAATCTACCCTTCCCTGGTTGTTGTCACGGGTGAAAGAACTACGGGTTCTTTGCTTTTCTAAAAGCTGAGCCAAGTATGCCTGTTTTTCAGGCAATAGTTTTAGCAGAAAGCTGCGTTCAAAACTGCTGTCAACATCACTTACTTTGAGGTACTGGCTTCGGTTCTTTGCTCTTGGGTCAATTGTGTGTAATGCCTTGAAAAGCGACTGGCCGTGTTCATTATCTTCATCCACATTCACGAAAGGAAAAGCAACTTTCCCTCTGGCTGTATTATCCTGCCTTTGTGTTACAGCTAATTTGTCAGCAAAGTATTCTTCCAGATGCACACTTGCCAAAGTGGGCAATCCTCTTGTGATAATATTCGATGCAACAGCAAATATGGATGGCGGATTAGCCGGTGTTTCAAGATTTATTCCGGTTTGCACTTCAAATGTGCTTAGTGACCTTAACAAGCCATGCAATGCAGGGGACTTCTCATTCCGCTTTGCATAAGCGTTGAGTGCATCTCGAACTGATTCTAATATGTAGCCAGCTTGTAATTGCATTTTTTATTTCATGGGTTTAGATTGGGTCAGCAGCATTTGCAGGGTTTCGGTCAGTAAGTTGATAAGCAGCGTTAAAACTATTAGTTGATGCCAAATGAAAGTCAGGACAATCAATTAATGCAGCTTTAACTACAGGAACAGAATCAAATACTTTGAGCCATACAGAAAAAAAGCCTGTATTTTTTGCATTAGCAACAATAGCTGGAACTGTAGCTAATTGTGGCACTCCAGTATATTCAATTAAGCGATCAATTGCTTGCTTATAAGCCTCAAGGCGTTCCAGTAAACGATCATCAGAGTTGCCTTGTGCTGTAACCGTTTTATCAAGGCCATATAGACCAATAGTAGCATTTGCTCTATCAATTTGTGGCTGAGTGGTGAGGTATGTTGTATTGGGTATTATTTCACCAGTTATCTTGAAGTCAAAGGCCTTAATGGTATTATTCAGATGCGGCCAGTAATATTTTTTCTTGTAAGGAGAAATTGGGATAGTTGCTAATTTATGCGAATTGCACTGATTGCAAATTAGTAAGAAGTTATCCCAATGTGCTTGAAGCCTTCGGAAATGCTCTTTGGGTTTAATGTGTTCAATTGCTATCGCATTGGTAACCTTCATTTCACATAAATGACAAAATCTTCCGGTACGACCTTTTAAAAAAGGGATGGCTCGTGTCCAATCATTGAACACTCTTTTCCTAACACCGTGTGAGCCTTTTGTAGGCCAACTGCCTTTATCAATTGGTCTCATCGTCTGCTTCTTTTTGCTTTTCTAAAAATGCCTTATAAACTGCATCATCTGTTTCCTCTTCTAATAACTTACCAAGCAACTTACTTACTTCTATATAATCATCCATAGTTAGCTTCTTATCAGGACGAGCATTTTCAATTTTCTCCAGTTCAGACCTTGCATCATTAAATCTTTTCTCGAAATCATCGCTTTTAATGCTCTCGACATCCATAATATCAGTTATTACCTTGTTTATGGGAATGTCTTTAGGGTTCTTCTGAGAAATGATTTTACTGTCTAAGTTTCTGAGTTCGTCTTCTCTCAGACTTTGGATGATAAAAGGTGAATGTGTGGTAGCTACAAATTGAATACTTGGAAAGGTATTTTTTAAATCCTCTATAATTCTGCGTTGCCAATTAGGGTGAAGATGCAAGTCAAGCTCGTCAATAAGTACAATTCCAGGCGTTTCTTTCACAGCATTCTTGCCTAAATGTGGGTTAAGTTTTAAGCACCTATACGCAATATCAGCAACCATTCCAATAATGTTTCTGTAACCATCGCTTAATTGCCTGAATTGAAGTTTTTCCTTTTCACCGTTAGGAGTAACAAAAATGCCAGTTAGGTCTTCTGCTGCAAAGCTGTATGCCATGTCTTGCCAATGGTTATCAGGAATCATTGAAACAATTGTACTATTGAAAGTCTTTAACAATAACTTGTCGCTATCCTGGTCAAACTTTCGAATTTCATCTTCATATGTTTTGTACCACGAAAGGAACTCTTTACTTGAAGACTTTGGAGAAAGGCAATTAATATAAGCCTGTGAAACACCTTCACCTGTTTTCTTGTATTCAGTTTTCTTTTCCTCATGTTCAGCCCATAATCTACCAGTGCCAAGATAAGCTATAACAGGGAATATCACATTGCTGCCTGAACGACTTAGTTTCAACATATCTTCTGCTACTTTCTCAATGTTTTTCGCTTTTACATATGTTGTATTGGTTTTCTTAGGCGAAATTTTATCTACTGTTCTCAACCAGCCTTCATCAATATCTTTTCCGTTCACATTACCGAATGCATGTATTTCAACAGGTATCTGAGGAAGCGGTTGACCATCTTTGGTAACCACCCGAATTTCATTTTTATCTATGCTCCGTGATTCAAGTTTCGCTACATCTATTCCACGTAGAAAACTACCTGCTGCAACTGCCAAAGCGTCAAGAACAGAAGTCTTACCTTTTGCATTGTCTCCGATAAATACTGTAAAATGAGGATTTAGTAGAAAGATTTCCTCCTCGAATCCTTTAAAGTTCTTTATTCTTATTTTATCTATCCTCATGATTATGAAATTATATCGTTTAATAAACCTTCGGTTTCCCTTTCCAGCTGCACAATCTCCTCGGTGATGGTAGCCACACTTCGTAATGGCTGATAGCGATAGAAAATTTTGGTAAAGGATACTTCATAGCCTTTTACCGTTTTTGAATGGTCAATCCATGCATCAGGCACAAAGGGCCACACTTCCCTTTCAAAATACTCCTGCACATTTTGCTTTACAGGAACACTCTCGTAATCCCTTAATTCAGGGTCGGCTTCATAAATCACTTCGTCTTTGTCCTGCTTTTTGATAACAGGTTTGGCTTCTTCATCCCGCCATGACAAAGCATCTAAAAATGTTTTCTTCTCTTTTGGTTTCCACTTCAACGACAACTTTTTTAGCTGTGTATCTAATCCAGATAATAGTTGATTGAAGTCATTTTGAATATCAGTGCCAAACTGCTTTTGCAATGCTTTGAGGACTGGCAAATAGTAATCAGTATCCTCAATTGCAGATAGCCTTTCTTCTGTTAGCTGCCATGCTAAACGCAAAGGCCGTTCTACCGTAATACTCCAATAGGCAAAGTCATCGTTTTCAAAAATTCTGCTGATTTCATTCTGTTGAAAATCTTTAAATGCATCTGCAATTTGTTGGATATGGGTTTCCGTCAATTCATTTGACTTGCTGCCCAAACCCTTTCGCATTTTGCTGTAGATGCCAGAGGCATCAATCAATTGAACTTTACCTTTTCTTCTTTCCTCTTTTTTGTTACTCAGCACCCATATATACGTTGCAATGCCAGTGTTATAAAACATATCGTTGGGCAACTGAATAATGGCTTCAAGCAGATCATTTTCAATGATATGCTTCCGTATTTCACTCTCACCGCTGCCGGCATCGCCTGTGAACAATGATGAGCCGTTGTGCACCGATGCAATGCGGCTGCCTATCTCGCTTTCGGCTTTCATTTTGGCCACCATATTCATCAGGAAAAGCAATTGTCCGTCGCTTACCCTTGGCACTCCAACGCTAAACCTATGGTCGAGAATTTCTTTTGTTTTTGCATCAACGATGCTGTCTTGGTCAACCTTCCATGTTTTACCATAAGGCGGATTTGACAGCATAAAATCAAATTTTAACCTGGGAAATCCATCATTCGACAATGTGCTGCCAAATGCAATTTTCTCAGGGTCTTCTTCCTTAATAAGCATATCTGCCTTGCAAATTGCAAAGGTTTCGGGGTTTACCTCCTGCCCGTACAAATGAAATGTTGCTTTGGGATTTATTTCGAGCGCAAAATGTTCGGCTTCGGTTAACATGCCACCACTACCGCAAGCGGGATCATAAATCAGGTAGGTGCCCTCCTTAACCTTTTCTTTAACGGGTTCAAAAATAAGATGGGTCATCAGTTTAATAATTTCCCTCGGTGTAAAGTGCTCACCTGCCTCTTCGTTGTTTTCCTCGTTAAACTTACGGATAAGCTCCTCAAAAACATATCCCATACCCAGGTTGCTCAGTCCTTCATGCACAATGTTTCCATCTTTATCCTTTATTGCTACAGGGCTGAGGTTAATTTGAGAAGAACAGAATTTTTCGATCAGCGGAAAAGTGATGTTGCCTTCTTCAAGGGTATCTAACTGATTACGCAATTTGAATTTGCTGATGATGTCCTGTACATCCGAACTGAAGCCATCCAAATAGTTTTCAAGGTTCTGCCGAATGTTTGCAGGGTCATTCAATAACTTCTTGAAAGTGTACTTTGATGTGTTATAAAAAACATAACCGGAAACCTTTCTAAGCTGTGGTGACTGATTTTCGATTTTCAACTTATTCAGTTGCTCATGCATTTCAATCACTTTGTCCTTTGATGGTTCCAGCAAAGCATCCAACCTGCGTAATACGGTGAATGGAAGTATAATGTCTCTGTATTTGCCTCGTGTGTAAACATCACGGAGCACATCATCGGCAATACCCCAAATGAAATTGACTATTTGATTATGTTGGATGTGGTTCATTTTTGATGATAACCTTAAGTGATACGCAATAAAACACTTTAGTGTCAGGAGAAACAACCTTTCACAAAATCAAAACACCGCCCGGTAGGAGGTATGGCTATGTGTTGTTCCTATTTAATTTTACACAAAACGGCAAACGTAAATATAACAATCCGGTTTAGTATAAAATCAGATTGTTCATTTTCTACCCACGGGGTATTTAACCGAATTTAGCGCTATAACAAGCGCATCGGCTGACGATAGCATGACAAATGTAAGAATAATACATTGCGCAATCGTAAGGGGTAACAATAAATTTTGACACTTGGGTTCAAACTTTCCGTTGTAATTTAAGCAATATAGATTCTCGCGGCAATGGTTTGAAGCAATTAATCACCCGGTAACGCATAATAATTCACTTAAAAATCTTAATAAGAACCGAATTACTTGAACAATTTTACGCTAATACTCCTAAAATTGTGATTTAAAGCGAAATTTTACTATGTATTTTTACAGTAAATCGGTTTTATCCAATTTTGGCAGAAAAATTTGACGGTAATTATTTCAACTTTTACAATAACCTGCATTTGATTGACGATAAGCTGTTTTTTTTTAATTTCAGACTGGTTAATTCCTATTTCATTGCATTAAGTTTAGCTGGTTTTTACACATTGCCTTTGGTATCTGCGTCTGATTTGTTCTTTTGTGATCGATTATCACCCTCCCCGGCAAAAATGATCGTCTTATCATCGCTCAACTGCACAGCCGGAACTGACTGCAATCTCAGATTATTCAATAAATCAGAGATCGTTTTTGCTGGCTCTGTATTTGTAGATTTGGTTGGTGCATTGGTCTCCATGGAAAGGTCTGACCGCTCAATAATTTTTCTAATTAAATAACCCGCCAATACAATACCGCCTGCAAACAGCAAATTATTAGCACCATTTGACCTGGTCCTTTTTATGAATCTTCTACTTATTGGTTTTCGTAGATTGTAACTGGTGTTTAAATTGCATTTGTCGGTAAAAGTGTCGGTATCATTGTGCGACTCAACCTCAATTGCCACCTGGGGAGTAGCATCTTCCTGCTGAATAGCCTTCAGATTGTCGACAATTTCAAATTCGACCGTTTCGATAAACGATGCCTGGGATAATTTTTGCGCTTTGCGTTCAAGATAAGAAAGTTGCTTGCATGAATCAGAGCAATACCTTTTAGTGCTTCTTTCTGCATAAAAGGGTTGTGAGCAATACTCACAATGATTCTGATTAAAAAGTGTCATTGTTTGATGTTTTTAATTAGTGATTCAGTTAATATTCTCGCTTGTTGTAACCGCATAATATATGGGTCAAACGTGTAGTTCCCTTTATTGCGTCTTGCGGTTGCCAGATGATTGTTAACAAACTTTTTTAAATCCACAATCATTGTTGTGTTGTCCACTTTAAGAGATTGCGGCCATTCTTGAAGCAACCTGAAATGATTTTCAAGCATTTCAAATTGATCAATTGAACTATGAGAAACCGGATTGATTTCCATACTTTTTAAGCTGAGATCGTGGACAATTGGAGAGGGTATAAATTGTCCGTTTAAATCAAAAGGTGCATCATCCCTGAATATCCTCCAGTCAAAATTTACCAAATAATCAGCTAAATCGTAGCCTTCATTTATATCGCACTCATCTGCTAGTGATTCAAGTAAATCTGAGACAACGAATGTAGTTCCGGGCAGTAAATTTTCAATTTTACTGATTTTTGTTGCCCATTCATGATAGGCCCCAAGATCATGTGATGGTCTAATAAAACTGGACAGAAATTTACTAACTTTAAAATTTCCGTACTATGAAAAGATCAAGAAGAACATTTAGTGCTGAGTTCAAGGCCAAAGTGGCAATTGAAGCGATCAAAGAGGTGAAAACCACATCTGAGCTGGCTCAAATTTACCAGATTCATCCCAACCTGATAGGTCTGTGGAAGAAGGAGTTTTTATTG